>VMHT01081353.1_pt1 | contig 55034 bp, 45 predicted proteins | sample 4693611 | NCBI WGS metagenome assembly VMHT01 (sample SAMN12280063, study PRJNA550983) | marine metagenome | isolation source: seawater sampled from same location over 5 years 0.02-0.2 micron viral filtrate | place: USA: collected off the coast of southern California halfway between the port... ... | reverse complement strand
AATACCAGCATCAGACTACAACTATTCTTGGACAACTTCTTCACTTGGAGATAATTACTCTGTAAGAAGTGGAACACAAAAAGTGTTTGGTTATTGGCCAAAAGACGGTCTAAACCGAGTAAATAACATACTGGTATCAGCAATAACGTTCCCTTCAGCATCAGAAATATACGGAGAATAGAATGCCCATAAACCTAGATTTTGTTGGTTTGAACACTTTGGTTCGAGAAGAAATCGACCCAGATACAAACACAATAGGACAAGCAACTACAAAAGCGTTGAGGTCGCCATCTGTGGCCTACAGTTCTACGTTAGATATCAGTTTGCAAAATTTAAGTTTAGAAGGCTACGGTTCTACGGGGGCGTTTTCTTTTTCATTTTGGTATAAGTCTGATGACAACCAAACCACTTCCACCAAAAGACTTTGGTGGGCGAACACCTCTGGGCAAGATACGGCTGCTTATGCTTATTGGAGTAGTAATAAATTTATCTTTATAGCGCTTGATTTGTCTGGTGATAGCAAGTTTTTTCAATTTACCGATTCGGTAATTAATCATGATACTTGGAGATGCTATGCACTTTCTTGGTCAGGTAATTTTGCCGAACAACCTGTACTTTGGATAAATGGTGTCGAAGCGGAAAACGTGTCAACTGACACTACTCCGTCTAGTGGTACTGCTAGGAGGATCTTCGGAGAGCTGTTTGTTTTTGAAGACGATCTCCCCGGAGATTCGCTTAGCCCTTCCCTAGGTTCACTCAGAGATTTAGCCTTTTACAAAACTCAATTAGAGTCTTCCGATGCAATAAGAATTTACAGCAATGGATTTATAAACGACCTGAGAGGCATAACGCGATTAGATGGAAGTCCTATAATTGAAGGAATTGTTGATTACTGGAGATTGGGGCCTGAACCTGAGTTGTCTTCTTTGGAAATAGACGATCAAGTTCCAAATGGCACAATTATCAAACCTACTTTGGGTCTAAACAGCTTGGAGGCAAAAAACAACATTTTTGTTTCTGAAGGGCCCACACCTGAAACTAGGAATAAGCTTGTAGCCACAGTGCCATACTCTGAGTATTTTGCCGCATTGAACACACACAGAAACGGACCGTACGGTCATTCTACTTTTAAACAACTTAGAGCAGCAGAAAATCCTGTTACTAGATTCCACAACAAAAATAACATTTTTTCAATAATAGGACAACACGCTGAACAAAGGACAGTGACAGATTCTCAAGGTAGAATTTTGTCAATTCACACAGATAAGCATGGACCTATTTTAAATTTTGAAGAACCGGTTGTAACGGTGAACAAGCCCATTTCATCGATTATAAATGCAAAGTATGAAGACGAGTTTGAGATTTTAGAACAAAAACTAATTGTTAAAACACCATATTCAAATGAAACTACTTTTTTCAAAAACAGACGCTTAAATGTCGAAGCAAATACTCGCTTAGATACTCATGGAAATTATCAAAATTTTAAAGATACCTACATGAAAAGCAAAGGCGAAGACTCAGTTATAGATAGCGTGGAGTCTGTCAAGTTAAGTCAAACAATTTTCCCAACAGAGCTGCAAATTACAAAAACCAATGTACGTCAAAGGCCAAATTTTATCTCTGGTTATTGGAGAGACGATAGACTTAAAAGAGCTGAGATTGAACGAACAAACGGTTTCGGACACAGTATACCAACACAATCAGTGTGGGTCTTAGACGCAGAGAGTAACTTTGAAAACGGAACACTTGTAAGCACTCCCGGTACTTTTAAACTTTATGGCCCGGCTTATGCAACAGCATCTACAACATCTACACCAGAAAATGCAACTGGTTGGGGCTTTAATAAACTAGACCCAGACGCTGAATCGATTCTGTACTACTTCACAAGAACAGCAGGTCTTGCAACTGAATTCACTAACAACGGATTCGACATATCTCAGGACAATTGGGTTGAAAGAGGATTATCAGCCGATGAAACAGACATTGTCGTAGAGCCGAATGGTGCTCACTTACTTTACGGAGTTCAATACTCTTGGCAAACTGTGAGGGATCATTTCTTAGATACAAGCCCATCTTTTCCTGCTCACAGCGATGTGACATTTGATGCCACATACGTAACTCGTCCTGGTATTTATCTGTCTGATCTTGGTAGCTTACCAACACCAAGCTCAGCCCGACGAAACTTTTTTATTCAGAACATATCTAGGGACCGTGCTGCTCCTGCTGGTAAGAGTGAAACATACAGACAACACTGGCACAGTTGTTCTGTTGATTGTGGTATTTCATTTTGGAATGCGCTCTACAACCACCCCATTGATTCTTATAACACTTTGATGTTTGACGTGTCGGCATCTATTGCCGCTGTTGATGTAACCTACAACGATGATGCCATAAGTTTTAAAAACGATAACATCACTGCCTTAAATAGACAGATTTATTTTTCCACAGGCTCAGAGGCATTAAACGATTCAGGGTTTACAAGCTATAAACACCCAAGACTTGTTGTCAGATTAGGCACGAAGTGGTTTAAAAACGATGGCTCTGTTCATTATGGCAACGTCCCTGAAAGTGGAGCAGTTGAATATATATTTGATAAAATTTACACCGATAACAATCCTTTTGGAGTTTCTGACTCTGGTGATTTTTATTTAAAACCAATGCTAGGTCGACAACAACATTTTTACTTGTCGTTAAGCCAATCACATTTGACACCAGCAGCTAATTTAAATCCATCCGGAAATGTATTATTGGCTATAAACGGAGAGGTGCTTTCAGCCAGTGCTGTTAATGACCAGTGGGGCTTCTTTAACGGACTTAATCACAGATTTGGAGTAACCGGTAGTGGCGGTGCTGTTGGTTACACAGCGTCCATGTGGACAGCAGCATGTACGGCTTCGGCTCCAACAGATGTGTTTTGGTTTCAGGCAGGTAATGCGTTTGACGACACATACATGAATGAAATGTACTTTTCTGATATTGCGGTTTTTAGCGGAGCCTTTGTCCACAATGATTTGACTGTGGTTGGATTAGAAAATAAAATCAAACACCTTTGTGGTGGAGTAAAGGCCTCTGAAGCGCTAACCTCAACAGCAGCCGGCTCAATCAGGTATGTAGATTATCCCGGCCCCATCGATGCTGGGGTTATTACGGAATTGAGTGGGCCGTTCTTGTGGTATGATTTTATGAAAGACCACTTAGGCGCTACATTTCAAAATACAAGCACTGATTTTGGATTAAGATCGGCCGCTGATCAGCTTTATGGCGCTGCTTATGATTATTCTGGCTCTGGGCAAAGCAGAGATCTCAGTACAGTAATTGATATTTATGGCTATGTTGAGCCTATAACTCAATTCTTTAGACTCGATAACAGATCATACGCTGACTTCACATTAACACCAGGTAACAACCTAGACACATACGCAATGCGAGTTTCAAATTCTGTTGGTATAATTGAAAGCTTTGTATCACCGGGTGAAGCAGCAGTGCCTATAGGCGGAGGAACAGGCTTCAATTCACAGTTCGGCGGAGGGCTGCTTCAGAATTCTTACTCACAGTTTAGTAGAAACCTGTCTCTAAATGCAGCAGTAACTATCGACGCACAGATGTCGGCATCCTGTTTCTATTCTAGAAGACACAGTATAACATCTTCTTTGTCTGTTGTTAATCCATTTTTTAGAAACCTATCGTCATCAACAATTTATCCTGTAATACCCGTTCATCTTTATTTGGGCACTGCCAACTGGGATGCTCCAAATCAAGCTGGGTTTTTTGATGCTGACGGCTCCTTTGTTTCTAGTTCCAAAGTTCCTTTTTATGATTCGTACGACCTATTCGCAGAAGAATTCAGAGGATTGGGTAAAGAATTTTCAATCGTACCAGAGTTTAAAATTAGCGATCACATAAATCACTACTTATCACAAGGACCATTGGAGCCCAAGAACGACATTTTTGAAATTTCTGGAGGCCTGGAAACTTTAAAAAACAGCTCGCAAGATAACTTTTATAAGGTATACACAAACACAGACTTCTTAAAACACTTCGCACAAGTAAAGGAAGACCACGCTGAAATTTTTGATCCGTATAAAGTAACGCTAGAGTGTAAAGCTATAAAGAAGTTTTTGCCTTATGATGGATTTTATCCAGCACAAAGAACAGTGCAAATAGCAGAACAGTTCTACAGTTCCTATGGAGACAATACATTTTCTACCAGTAGCTTTGGGGTTATAGCCGAAGGGCAGAACTTTCCAAAGCAATACTTGCTAAATCCTTTGTTTGGCCCCGGAGTGTTGTTTAATACAATAAGATCTGGTATTGCATGTGACTATCCAATTTTAACATCATCTATGAACGTTTCAACAACAGACGACATAAACTACATGATAAATGATAGGTTCGATGCTAGGATTCCATTTGAAGCCCTTGTGGAGCCAGAAAAACACTTGGCAAACACAAGATTGTTTTCTAATGAACCAGATCCAAATGGAAACACGCAAACTGAAACTATTTGGAACGGTCAAGGAAATAACTTGTACAAACTACAAATGAATAACTTCTTATCAGAAGTTGGTGGCTTCTTTTTGGAAAACGAAAACTACACGACAATTGCATCTCTCCCACAAGGTGATCCAAACTTTGGAAACGCCGAGGGAGACAAGGTGTATGCATTGAGGCTCAAGATGTATAGAACAATCACCGGTAGTAAACCACCAGAGGTATCAAACCTTGGCATAAAGTTCGGAGTCCCACAAGACACTGGTTCTATGGGCGAAGCATTCACAATGTACTCTAGACCCTCAGCCTTTGGACCCCCTGTTAACTTCTCAGCATCGGCTGGCTTCAAGACAGAACAGTGGAACGTATTTAAGAAAGTAGGTTGCGTACAGTTCACTTATAACACCTCTTCGACACTGGGGCCGGTTCATATGATGGGTCCAGATTTGGGCTACAATTTCCCATACACTCCTCCTTATTATCACGGAGAAGCTTGGGCTGACATTATTTTTGTGCCACCGGATGGTACTAAGAAGTATTCCCTTCCGGAAATTATAAACCACTCTTCTGTTGAGTTTTGTAGATTCTATGAAAGTGGCTCGAATCATGCATCATTTGGAACGTTTACTTCCGGAACGGTTGCAACAAACGAGTTAGCGATGCAAATTGCTTCATCAATGAACATATTTTCTAAGGGTATCTTGAGACAAGACATTGAGCAAGTTGGCAACGTGACAGTAGACAGTCAGCTTGAGAACAAATACAGGTGGATTATGCAGTCAAAGTTCGAGACCCCAACTCTTAATTTTAATCACCATTCGCATGATTCAATAACAATGCCAAACATCGGCACATCATCTGTACCGATTGGTATGTGGCACCAGTACGGTAGGATACCGCAGAACACAAATGAGGGTATCTTCATACAGGTAGAGGAGATACCGAAAAACTGGACAGAAGGCGCTTATGGTGGAAACACAAACCAAACTGGCTCGCTGTTAAATCTTTGTGGTTTCACAACAGACCCTCTGAGAGTTGGAGAAATAAAAGATTCAAAAGTTATAGAGGAGGCTGTTGTTGCCATACCTTTCTTAGAAAGAGATGGGGATCGTGTGTTCTTTGAGATTGATGTAGCGCAAGTTAAAAACATTTTAAATGGCGAACCTCAGAAAGCAGGAGAAACTGTGAGAAACTTGGTAAACCAAATTAGAAAATATGTGTTCCCACCACAGTTCGACTTTTTAAACAATCGTATTGTTAAGCCTCTGGCAATGTATGTGTTTGAGTTCTCTCACTCACTAACAAAACAAGACCTTGCTGACATTTGGCAAAACCTGCCGCCCACTATAGGCAGAACTCACGAAACAGCAACAGCAACCGTCTCTCATGAATTGTTCTCACAGGAGTTTTTGGGAACCACACCGCTTATAGACTCTGCAACCGGACAGATGCAAAAGTTTACTGCGCTCAGTAACTTGCCATCAGACATTAGATGGATGGTGTTCAAAGTGAAAAAGAGAGCATCTTCCAGTTACTTTGATAAGATTTTTGAAAGAAATGAATCTGGAGCGGACATTTCTTCTGATGAGATTGTAGCGACGGCACTGGGTAAGAGACAAAAGATAAGTTACAACTGGCCTTACGATTTCTTTTCCTTGGTGGAACTAATTAAGTTAGACGCGTCGATTGAGTTCGGAAACATAGACACGGAAAAATCAATTGAGTTAAATCAAGCGTTTATAAAACCACATAAGGTCAAACCAGAGTAATGCCATTTTTTGATAAAAAAGAAGATGTTTTAGACATACAGCTAACACCATATGGAAGACATTTGTTGTCTAAAGGCAAACTTATGCCAAAATACTATTCTTTTTTGGATGAAGATGTGTTATATGATTCTTCTCACATTTCCTTCACAGAAAACAATTCAGCGATAAAAACAAGAATTATTGATGAAACACCATCTTTAAAGCCAATGACAACCTTCAATTCAGTGGAAACTGAGTTAGTAGATAGCGAAACCATAGAGCTTTCTAGAAACCAAGTTAAGATAGAAGACTATAACAATATCTATTCAAATAATTTCAGACCAGCCAGTGATGCCAATACTAGATTTCTACAAAACACAATTGGGACGTCGAAGCATGGAACTGATAAGGCACCTCGCTGGAGTGCCAAGATGATCAGAGGGGAGATAGCGTCAGCAATCAACCACACATCTTCTTTGCCCAATAACACAGGTATACCTTCACCATCGGCATCAGTGGTACACATTCCACAAATTGACTGCGAGGTTGTTTACGACATTCAGGTGAAGGAAATAGGTGTCGAAGCCAGCCAAGCGGGTTCGAGCGCCAACTTACAATCGGTGAGTAGTAGAACCGCTGGTAATACATATTTGGACATCTCCGATGATCAGGTTATCATAGATTTGCTTGAAAAAAATGGCTTTGTACACGACGAAGCTTTTGATATTCAAGTGTTCAAGTACGATGAAACAAACAAGGATAAACTTCTACCGCTCAAATTTCTAAACAGAACGATTGGAAAAAACTATAGGGTAGAGAAAGATATTTTCTTTGATGACGAACCAGAGCCTTTAATAGCTGATGATCCAAACGTGGTCGAATATTACTTTGATTTAAGAGTGGATGAAGAAATACCGCAATATGATATATGTCTGGGGATTTCTGAACTTGAAAGTCGAGGATTGTATGTTAATGATTATAACGTTGTTTGTCCTGACATCCTAGCACAGACCACTGGCTCTGTTCCTCCAAATCCATCTAGCAGTGATGATTGTGAAGAAGATCCTTGTGATGATGATATAGTGAGCACATAACATGTATGATAAAGATATATTAGGTCGAGAAGGTATACCAAATATTTATGTTGAAAACATATCTATTGAAGATTCTCATGATTCAAATGAAAATGCTGGTGTGAGAGTAAAGGTTGATATGTGTTTCAACAATTCTCTAGAGAGACCAAACCGTCCTGTTTTTCAATACGCAAACGAAAGTAGCACACCGTATGCTGTTAGATTTGTAAATTTTTACAATCAACAGACTTTTAGCGCTTTCTTGGCTTTAGAGACCGAGACTCAACAACATTTGTACATACGCGACCAGCAACCTCTGGGCAATCTGAAAGTAGAGTATTTAGACCTGCCGAGGCTAGATATATCCAAGCTAAGAATGGACAAGGTAACGAAAATAAAGATAAAAAAACAAGTCACATTAAACAGTCAAATAGACACTTATGCATTTTCAGCCTGTATTATGAAACGAGACGCATCATCTATCGGACCAAGTGCCGCAGAGTCTGTAATGATAGACGGTGTGGTATCTAAAAACTCATTCTATTACGTAGATCCTCTGACTAAACAAATCTGGACTGGGCCGATCCATAAACATGAGGGCGTCCCTATGGTTGGCTCGTTTCATGTTTCATCACCACACACCGTCCTTGAAAAAGTGCTATCTAGAAATTTTAAAATAAAAGATTATAGAGAAACAAAACCTAGCGAAATACAAAACACACCCGATAGTCTAAAGCAAACAGATAAATATTTCTTTTCAAGTCTAGAGCACAGCCAAGGTCAAAACGGTATTGCGAATCTCATGTTCTCTTTTAACACCAAACAGATTATGATGAACATTGGCAAATACTCAGGCACATTGAAGCAGTACAATCAAGCAGTTTTTAATTCTATTGCTCAGAATATTAGTATTAAAAAACTGAAAGTGACATACCAAGATGAAACCAAGAGAGTCAGAACAGCATTTTCAACAAAAGACAACAACTCTAAATTAATTGAAGCGTATTATTATATGGACTCCTACAGTTCATCTCCTCGAAAGAGCTTGTCTAGGAAGGCCAATTCGATATTGTTCTCCCGTGTCGCAGAAATAGAATTTGATGACACTCCGACCGTAAGAACTATTGCATTTCAACTAAATTCAAAAGAGATATCAGATGTGACAGCCTATGTTGAACTAGATGATCCATTTGAAAAATATTTAGAAGATTTGCTTATTCAAGCCAAAACACAAAAAAGAAAATTGTCTGATTATAGGGCGAAGATATTTAGTAGCAAGTATTACTCTAGGGAAACTAAGACATTTAATAAACTAGCATTGGTAACAGATTTCGAGAACAAAACAAATATTTGGTATTCACCAGTTGATATTTTTATGAAAATCAAAACATTAGTAGAAAAAATGAATGAAAGCGTAACGTCCTTCGAGACAGACAGAGCGTTTGAGAATATGTCACCAAAGACCTGCACACCAGAGTCTGTTGAATACTTTATTAATCAGTTTAATAGGGTACTGAATCAGTTTGTAACAACGTACTCACTCAGAGCAAATAATGGAGATAACACGGAACCAGCTGGATCTAAAGGTGGTCGTATACGTGAATACTCCATAATAAAGAAATACAATATCAAATATCGTAAAAGCCCGAAGGCAATATCCTATTTTAGACAAATTAACAACCAAGCATTTCCTGTTCCTGTTTTTACTCAAACCCAATTTAGAAACATAGTTGACAATGAGAAGCAAAAATTCCAAAGCCTATCGTTTGAATTACAACCAGAGTTGTTTAGAGACCCTAGTCGAATATCTGCTGCTAATGATGATGCATACGATTCATCATATTTAAGCCCTTTGACAATATCGAATAGAAACAAAAACACCACATTTGGTGCAATAGAAAAACTGAACGAGGAAAAGCTAAGAGATGTAGCAACTAGCAAGCTAGAACCGAACCTTGGCTCTTTATTTGGTAAAAATTTACATGTAGAACTGTTTGAAGAACCGTCTGCGAATAAAAGCAGAGCAGAAAAAAATCTTGGAACGGGAACTAATTTTACTAATGATGTTGATTTGTTTGAAGAACAAATAAGTTCAACAAAGCCAAACAAAACAATTTTAAGAAAGATGGGCTCGCAAACAAAGCAACAAAGAGAAACACAAAGTGTGCTAAGTCCAACCAGTGAGCAAAATTATTTTGCAAACAAAACCAATCAAGAAGCCCTCAGAACCCCATTTCAGATACGGACGTTGTTTAACAAACAACAGATTGCGGACACGTTTGGTTCTGAAGCTGAATTGTTCAACAATCGCCCGTTTACAGCAGACGCAGCTTTCTTTAATTTGCAAAAGATTGTATACTATAATTCATACCAGTCAGATAGCAACGATAGAGTATTAATTGGTGCACCATTGCTGCGAGAGTACAATTCTCAATCTCCAACTGATGAGGTTTTATTCTGTCGCTTGGTAACTTATGAGGAACCACGTTTGAAAAACACAAACAACTTTGAAGATTTCACAGTGATAAATTCGTTTTTTGTAATAGTGCCGGATGATTTTGTATTTAAAAAGACAAGAAACGTTGGACAATTTCAGTTTAGAAACAGATTGGATAGTAATTTACAAACGTCAAGGCAAAGAAGATATTACCAAAGTGAGTATTTAAGAAACACAGACAATATAGAGCCTAAAGAAAGAAAGCGGCATATACCAAAACAAGCTCCACCACCAAAAGGGGCCCTTGTTGCTGCTTCCAAGAAAAGCAGACAACGACAGGAACAAAATGAAATGCAGAGAAGAAAAAGTAAAAAAGAAATAGATGAACAAAAAAAACAGATTATGCAAAGCAAACGTTCAAACAATACCCAAGGACCACCTCAGCGTAGCCAGCAGCAACCAACTCCTCAACAACAAAGACAACAAAGACCAGCTCCTCAACGGCAGGCACAACAAAGACCAGCACCCCAACGACAGAGGCAACAAAGGCCAGCGTCCCAACAACAAGCAAGAAGCACACCAGTAAGAACAGGAGGCGGAGGCAGTGGCTATTAGATATTTAGGTAACAATTTTAATTTTAAAGTCAATAGTAGCAGGTTACTTGATGGAGCGCCGTCCACAGAGTCTACACCGAAATTGGGGTCTAGTGTGCTTTTTGGGGGTCTTGCTAACACTTCAAGTGGTAGATTTGAATTTGAACACGTTTTAAGACCAGAATTCAATTATATAGCTAAAAGATACAATGATGCTTTTTCTGGAAAAGATGAGAGATTATTGCCAACGCCATATAGTGAGGTCTTTCAAGAATGCGATGAGATAGAGGAGGTTTACTCAACACCAGGTTTTAACATGTTAAAGGGTGGAATTATTGACTCTGGAAACGAGAACTCCAACACAAATCCAAGGCTAATATTCACAGGGTACGGTAATCAGGGCGGCTCAGTTATTCCCTATGAAATATCGGAGCGTAATACTGAATATACAGATGAATTTAGTAACATTGTCTTAGCGAATGGAGGAATGATAAATCGTGCTCATTCTACCGTCCGTGTCGGCAATCAGTCAAAATACTTTCCTCAATACGTAGAAATTTCACTTGGAGGTCCTGGTTTATCTAGAAGGTTTGCCAAAAACAACACCTCCGTAAATTCTTTACAATACCGTTTACAGAACGCTTTTGGATACTACCATTTAATATCAGATTTTGTCAATGACATGCCAGATCCGACCAATTTTACTTTTGGAGAGCAAACGCTTGAAGGTTGGAAACTCTGGGGTGGCGACAACCCTGACGACAGCTTAACTCAAAGAGCAGTAAACACCGATGAGGGACTGTTTTATACACACATTGCTCCCATAACTGATTCTATTTTTGATTCGAATAAATCTCTTTATTATTTAAATTTAAGACAAAAAATAAGTAATTTAGGCACATTCAACCACCCAAATCTCAGCGGAGATGAGTACCTTTTCTTTGAAATACAAAAGTACAAAGTAGGTGGCGGTAGAGGAAGTAACGGTAAAAAACAATCATTCTGGATTGGAAATTTTGGAAACAATAGCGTCAAAGTATTTGATACACAAGTTCATGTAGGCTCAGGAAATAGATATAGGTATGAATTTTATGCCTATGTGATGGCTGGGCGGATACAAGACGGAGTGCCCGAATATTGGCTACTTAAGGTTCCAATCTTTGAACAGACGTGTAAAATTGAACAGCCGAGTTTACCAGTACCGCAGGTAAGCTTTTCAAATGTAAAAGATTCAAAAAATAAAATAAAGATAAATTTAAACCTATCTGCAAACTCAGAAAACCCACCAGAATTCTTTGGCCTATTTGAATCAGAAAAGGCTGATTTTGATCAAAGAGAGTCCGAGTATGATATAACAAGAGAAAAAGATAAATTTACCTATGAATCACAAGCAGGGGATTTCGAAATATACAAAATGGAAACACAACCCCAACAAGGACCTGATGGTAATCCATATCAAAACATAGCCACAAATTCAACTGTTACTAGAATTCAAGCCCCATTTGGCGGAACATTAGCAACCCTAACGGACTCCATTGTGCCGTTTAAAAAATACTATTATGTTTTTAGAGCCATAAACGCTTATGGGTATCCATCAAATCCGTCACCAATATGGCAGATTGAAAAAACCAGAGATGCAGATGAAACATTTTTACATGCAAATGTTGTTGGTTTTGCTAAACCAAATCAAGACAAGTATAAATTAGACAAGACAATGTCTAGGTTATTACAGATTGTCCCCTCTTTAAACCAGTCTTCATTTGACTCTGCTCAATTAAATGGTGGAACCTTTGCCCAATATTCAGACAGCGATCCAATTCCAACATTGGGGGTTGTTGGTGAGAAAATGTGGTACACCAAGCTTAATGGAGTTGAAACAAATCAAGGTATAAGGTTTAAAGTGAGGCTTACATCAAGAGATACAGGTCGTAAATTAGATTTAAATTTAAAATTCATTTTGAATAAAAATCATAATAATTGACAAAAATGCATCAAAAACTACTTATTATAGACTAGGAGATACAACTATGGGCTTTTTAGATAATAGCGGTGACATCATATTAGATGCCGTTTTAACCGATCATGGGAGAAAGGTTCTTTCAAAAGGAGACGGTTCTTTTCAGATTGTTAAGTTTGCCGTTGGTGATGAGGAGATAGACTATGCTCTGTATGACTCAACCAACACAAATGGTTCAGCGTATTATGATATTGAGATCTTACAAACACCAATCTTAGAAGCATTCACAGATAATGCAGTATCAATGAAATCAAAGCTTGTAACCTATGAAAATTTAGATTTACTATACCTACCAGTGGTCAAGCTGAACGAAGTGGCATCATCTAACCAAAGACATGCTTCTGGTTCTTTTATTGTTGCTGTCGATGGTCTCACTGAAAATGACAATGGAAGTGATTCCACGCAAAACGGAATTGGTTTTGACAGCAATGGCAATGAAGTCACTGGTATAATGCACGGACAAACAGTGGCTGGAGGTACAGCCATTAGGCTCGATCAGGGGCTTGACACAACAGCTATTTCATTCCAGCAAAATTTGGCCCAGACCAATCCGGATATGATTGAAAGCAGTTACACAATTCAAATTGACAATAGGCTTGGAGCAATTGCAACCACAACAGGAACTAGCGTCTCTTTGGATTACATCGATGATGATGATATAGCATTCTATAACGTAACACAAGAGGACGGTATAGTAAGAGAGAACACAGACAGACTTAATGCCACAACTGGACAAGTGATCGCTGGTCCTCGTGGCACTATCCTAGAGTTTAAAATTGCAGCTTCTTTGGAGCTAAATACAAGTACCTTCTTATTTACAGAGATAGGTAGCACTTCAAGATTAGGCGCACGTGACGGTACGAGTACGGAAGTGTATCACATAGATTCTAACGTAAGGATTACAGGTATATCCACAGGATACACCATTGACGTACCAGTTAGATTTGTAAAATTTAAAGCAACTTAAAGAGAGATAAAACATGGCTAATATTGGAGCATTTAAAACACTTGGTGCAAACGATGTCGTTTCCACGCGCACCTTACTACACGAAGCTATACCCTTGACCGGTTCGATAGTTTCTGGGACTTACGCTGATGCGAATGTCAAATTTCATGCCCATGGCATGTTTCAGACAATATACGACTATCCGTTTCTAAGTTCCTCAGCAAATCACATTTTTGATATCACAACAGGTTTTGGAACTAATTCCGGCCTCTTCAATACGACAAATGTGCAAAACAAGAAAAAGAAGAACATCTACAATCAGATGGCACAGATTTTAGTTGGCTATGATGTCACAGGTTCAGTTTTAGACTTTGATGCCGACGGAAACATTCTTGCCGGTGGTGATAAACTACAGGAAGTGTTCATACTTCCATTTTCTCGTCTTTTAGTAAAAGATGAAATCAAAAAAGGTTCGTTCAATCTAGAGTTAGGAATGCTCCCAGCGTATTCACAAAATGGCTCAGTATTTGATCGAAGGCTTCTTATTACTGACTTTAGCGGCTCTACTGGATTCTTTGTTAATTCACCAGCAGGTGAGTACGGAGTTCTATTCGCTACAGCCTCCACACATGGAACCACAGCTAACAATGGCCTGAACCCTCAGATGCTATCTGCTAATAGAAGGTTTCCTGTTGGTTTAATTTATTATCAAGCAGGTATTGCTGTGATTAGTGGTTCTATTTTCAATACCGCAACAGAGGGTGGAATCTTAAATGATACTTATCACAACATTTCAATGTCCGGTCCTAGCACTACTGCTGAAAAGCTAAATGCTGTTTTGACCGGTTCTCTAATAACCGGCTCATCTGATAACTTTAGAAACAGAATATACAATCTGTCGTTCAATAACACCACTGAACTTAACTCTACAATCTATTTCTGTCGAGCTAACCACAACGAGTTTAACTACTCTTCCAATCCAACTTACCTTAGCTCATCTAAGATACGAGTCAAAGAAAGAGCAACAGATGATCCCATTGCTTATATCACAACTATAGGACTATACTCTGCTGCTAACGAGTTGATGGCTGTTGCAAAACTATCAGAACCACTTAAAAAGACACCATCCCAGGAGTTTACTCTTCGAGTTAGATTAGATTACTAATACTATTTACCTTGAGGTGCAAACATGGCTTTATTTAAGTTTGATGACAACGATGTCTTCATAAACATTTTAGAAGCATACCCAGAGGCAAGCTTCTATATGGCCAGCGGTAGTGTGTACATAGATAACCAGCCCAATCTGTCTGGGTCTTTTAACGGATATACTAACGGTACTGGTATTGGCGCAAAGTTTGAGGGCGCCCCAGTTCTTGGTGTCGCTGAAGGCTCTATTTCGTTATACGAAAAAAACATTAATAGACCATCGGGTTCTATTCTCACTGTGGTTCGAGATGAAGGAACAACAGACAGCAATGGTGATCTATATGGTACAAATCAATTTGGTGACCCAATTATCGAAACCGTCAGGGTTTCCGAAACGGATGCAACAGGTTCTCTTATACGACCGTTTGTGTTTCGTGATGGATTCAAGAACTCTTTGAAAATATATGAGAATTCAGATTATAACGTGCTCTTTGATTCTGGTGAACTTGTAGAGGGTTCAAGTAACCTTTCGGCTTCAATATCATCATATATATATCAAGAGTCCCTAAGTAGGATAGCTAGAGTAATTGCTGGGAAGAAAACCTTCCAACCTGGTGAGGGTGGAACTGACTTCACTGGTTTCTTCACTATAGAAAATACGCTCGACAAGTACACTTTCAAATCGCCTCACTTCAAGATGGTAACAGCTGCTCCATTACCTGTTCGTGACTTGAAAACAGCCGAGGTTGCGGTAGTTTCTATTCCTTCCATATTTTACGGAAAGAAAATTAAGCCTGGCTCCGTTGAACTAAACTACTACATCTCAGGCTCTGTTGTTGGTACATTGAAGGATCGAGGGTACAATGGAGAACTTATACAGACGTTTATTACATCGTCATCTCCAGAGGATTACTCAGGCTCAGTAGCGGGTATTGTTCTTTATAATGAGGGCCTGATATTGTTAACTGGTTCGTATCAACTGGGTGTCGACAATGACATTAGCTATATTGATCACTATGGCAATGTATTAGGAGCTAGCATCAATAAGTGGACACACTTCGGTTCAGGTGGAGTCACAGGATCAATGGCAATACCTCCAACGTTGGCGTCTGCTTCTTATGAAGTAAAGTTCCAGGGAACTACTGAAACACCAACCATGATGATGATGGCTCATGCTAAATATGGAGAACTTAACTGGTCAAACAACCCTACGTTCGTTGATAGCACAAGTCCCTACTTAGGAGCATATTCATCCAATATATACAACTATACAGAGCAAGATGTGTTGGCTGCCAATGTAACTGATACACAATTCGCTGAGTACACACCAGAGAAAAAAAGAGAAACCTATATAACCAAAGTTGCCATATACGATGACAAAAGAAATCTTATAGGCATAGCCTCTGTTGCCAATCCTGTGAGGAAAACAGAAGACCGTCAATATACTTTTAAATTAAAGTTAGATTTATAATTTGACAACCTCCAGATTATATGTTATAATAGAATTATGATTTTAGGAATAGATATTAGTACAAGTAAGATTGGTTACTCTGTGATTGATTGTAGCACAAATTTAATTGAATGTCAATTAATTAAATTAAAATCTTCAGATTCTTTAGAAACAAGAGCAGATCTATTCTTCAGTATCATAACTGAAGTGGAGAAGAAATATGAAATCAAACACGTATTCGTCGAACAGCCGTTCATCGCATTTTCAGGAGGCAAGACGACGGCAGCTACTATGGCAAAGTTGCAACGCTTTAATGGTATGTGCTGCTATGTCCTCCGTTTGCTATTTGGTTTTCCTGCAACACTCATACAGGCTAATAAAGCAAGAGGGCTTGTTGGACTTAAGATCAAGCGTGGAGAAAAGACGAAGCTCAAGGTTATTGAGTGGGTTGAGGCGAAATATCCAAAAGATTTTATAGTTGAATACACAAGACATGGCAACCCAAAGCCCGGCACAGATGATAAAGCCGACGCGATTGTTATAGCAAATGCAGGTTTAAAAACTATTTAGGCATAGAGGTGATGTTTATGTCTAACGATATGAAACTTATAATGGAGAACTGGAGAACCAGTCGCTTATTACTAGAAGCCGATCAGAAACAAATTACAACGTTCCTGAACTCTGCTGCTAAGGATTCTTTGCCTGATGAAAAGGTTGAAGCCGTTTTTGACAAACTACAACAAGACGCACAGTTCAAAGAATTGATGTCGTTCTTTTCTGAAATTGAAGCCCTACCCGTAGACGAAGGACTTATTGATGATGCTATGGCTTCTTTATCGGTTAAAGGCATGTCGATGATTGATGCCTTAAAAGATCGTCCCGGCGGACAGAAACTAGCGAATGCAGCTCCTGCGATAATGGCATTGGCGTATGCAGCATCTAAATGGTATGCTGGTGATTTAGATATGGATGATCTCGAAACAGTTGCAACCATCATGAAAAAAGGCGCCCAAACTGATTTAAATTCAATAGCCGCAGCCGGTGGGTAAAAAAACAATTTGACAAATATTCAAAACGTGTTATACTAAATTATCGGAGGATAACATGGAAGAGAAACGTAAGATCGTTTCCGACATACTTGGGAGGTATGTTCGGAAGGGAAATGAACACCTATACTCTTGTCCCTACTGCAAGCACCACAAAAAGAAGATGTCTGTCAATTTTGCACAAGGCGTATTCAAATGTTGGGTTTGCGACACAAGAGGTAAGAACATCTACAGGATTGTTCGTAAGTTTGGTAATTATAACCAACGCCAGAAGTGGCTTGAACTTGAAGGTCGCTTAGACCTATCAGAGTTTGATAAGCTTTTCAACGAACTAAACGAGGTAGAAGTAGAGCAAGTTATTGACTTGCCAAAAGAGATGATATCGCTTTGTAACAAGCGACTCCCCAAGTCATCTCAAAAGCCCTTAGATTATTTACGAGACCGAGGGATATCCATGGAGCAGATAAAGCTTTGGAAAATAGGCTACTGCACGGAGGGAAGATACGGAGGCCGCATTATTGTGCCATCATTCAATATGAACGGAGAGCCTAATTATTTTATTGCTCGTTCGTATGTTGGTCACAAGAGGAAGTATCTCAACCCTTTGGCTTCCAAGGATATTATATTCAATGAGCTTATCATTGATTGGGATGAGCCGGTGGTTCTTGTCGAAGGCGTCTTCGATGCCCTCGTAGCAGGAACACAAGCCGTTCCTATCCTCGGCTCCACTCTAAGGACTAACTCGCGCCTGTTCCAAGCTCTGTCAATCAACGATACTCCAGTTTATCTGGGACTCGACGCCGATGCAGAAAAAAAAGCTGGACAAATGATAAAAAACATGTTACAATATGATATGGAGGTTTATAGGATTGATACTTCGACAGTTGAAGATATTGGATCAATGTCCGAGAGACAGTTCTATAATGCTTTCCAAAATGCCGAACCAATAGAGTCGGACTTTTATTTCTTTGAAAGAATGATGCAAAACATATAACAGGAGGATACATGACTTATAAAATTGCACACTTTGCGGATACACACATTCGTAATCTTAAATATCACGATGAATACCGCTTCGTATTCAAACAGATGTACAAGAAGCTTCGAGAACAGGACGTTGATATGATTGTTCACTGTGGCGACCTTGCTCACACCAAAACTCAACTATCACCAGAGTACTTTGCTCTGGCTGCTGAGTTTCTTAAGAACCTTGCCGATATCGCACCAACCTATATTATATTAGGAAACCACGATGGCAATTTAAAGAACTCCGGAAGGGAAGACGCAGTCTCTCCTATCGCTAACGCTCTGGAACACCCTAACCTATATTTGCTCAAGGACTCAGGAAACTACAAGGTAGATTCAGGATTGTCCTTTAATGTTCTCTCCATATTTGATAGACACCATTGGCAAGACCCGGATGAAGATACAATAAGTATCGCACTCTATCACGGTGCTGTGATGGGCTCTCGAACTGGCACCGGCTGGGCAATGGAACATGGAGACGACGATATCTCTGTCTTCCAAGGTCATGACTTTGCTATGCTTGGAGATATACACAAACCGCAGATACTAGACCCCGAAGGTCGAGTTCAATATGCTGGCTCAACTATACAGCAGAATTTCTCAGAAGGCACACGCAAGGGGTACAAACTCTGGAACATTAAAGACGCAGATACATTTGATGTACAGCACGTCACCTTTGTCTCTCCTAGGCCGTTTATGACGCTTGATTTAGATAAAGCAGGGAACATACCAGAGCATTACCATATTCCACGTGGTGCCCGTCTCAGGCTAATAGGGCGTACAAATTTAGCATCGTCACAAATACGCAAGGTTACCGAATTAGCCCACGCAACATACAGCCCTACCTCTGTTACCTTTGTAGACAAAAGCAACTCAGAATTCACGTCCTCGCTTGGAGGAACACAGAAAATGGAAAACCTTCGAGAACTATCCGTACAAGAACGTTGGATTCGAGACTATTTGAAAGATTATGAACTTGATGAGGAAATAGTACAAGAAGTACTTGACTTGAACTCTAAATACAATAAGGAAGCAGAAAAGAATGAAGAAGTCAGAAGAAATGTCACATGGAATATTAAAGAGATGCAGTTCAGCAATCTATTCAATTATGGATCAGACAATAGGGTTGATTTTAATAAGCTGTCTGGAATTGTTGGCATTTTTGGCAAGAACTACAGCGGTAAATCTTCTGTTATTGATTCTGCTTTGTATGGGCTTTTTAATACGACCTCCAAGGGGGAGAGAAAGAACGTACACATCGTTAATCAAAATAAGAACACAGCAAGCATCAAAATGGTTGTTGAAGCAGATAACCAAGAGTATCAAATATGCAGGAATCTTAATAAGTCTAGTAAGACCGTCAAAGGAAAGTCCGTCGTTAGTGCCGCTGGGGATCTTGACTTTCATAATATCAGCACCGATAGCTCTTGCAATGGCGACTCTGTAAAGGACTCTGATAAGAATATACGGCGGGTTCTCGGCTCTATCGAAGACTTTATGATTACATCGATGGCTAGTCAGATGGATTCTCTATCGTTTATCAAAGAAGGTTCGACCAAGCGTAAGGAAATACTTGCAAAGTTTTTGGACCTTGAGATATTTGATAAGAAGTTCAAACTAGCCAAAAAAGACTCTGCTGAGATTTCTACTTTGATAAAGCGTTTTAAGAATAAAGAATTATCTAAAAAGCTAGTAATAAAGCAGGAAACTATCGAAGAAATCAAGGACGATATAGACAAGCAAACAGATCTGTGCAAGAAGCACAACAGTAGATACGAAGAACTTAAAGCAGAATTTGATAAGATAAGCGAAGAGATCTCGTCTATCCCCACAGAAATTGTGGACATACATCAGATTGAAGATGCGATTGCACAAAAGCAAGAAGATATCTTATCTTGCGTTAGGACAATTGACACCAGTAAGAAGGAAATAGCAAAGAACAAAGAGGTAGCAAGTGAGATAGTCACGTTCATTTCCTGCTTGTCCCAAGAGAGACTACAGTCTATGGAAGAAACATGGAACGAATACAAGAAAGAGCACACTACTGCCGTTAACAAAACAAAAACATTAGCCGTAAAAGAGAAAAACGCTACTGGAAAAATAAAAATACTTGATAAGCATGAGTATGATCCGGATTGTAAATATTGTTGTGAAAACAAATTTGTAAAAGATGCAAACAAGGCAAGAACAACTCTACCGACCATTCAAAAAGAGATAGCCGAACTTTCTGCTAGTATCGCTGATCTTGATGAAAAAATGAACTTTTTAGATATAGAAGCAATCCACAGAGACTTACAAAAGGTTGATAAGTTTAAAAATAGAAAGAAAACAATCTTAGCACAAAACAAAAATTTAGAAATGAAGATAGACTCTCTATCCTCAAAGATATCTTTGTATAAAAATGAATTGGAAACTTTGCGAGAAAAACAACAAGAGTATGAGGATAACAAACACATCATAGAAAACTTGTCGTCGCTATCCAGAGAGAGACATGCAATCAAGACGAAGATGTCGGAAGCTAAAACCAGGAAGGACAAGTGTGACAACAAGATTCAAGATTACCTTGTAGAGCTTGGAGCAATGAAGCATGCAATCAAGATTATACGTTCAGAAAAAGCAGAACAAGATGTTCTAGAACGTGGTTGGGTGGCTTATGATCTTTTTATGAGATGTATGCATCCAAATGGTATTGCTTATGAAGTCATTAAGCGAAAACTACCGATCATCAATGAAGAGATACAGAAATGTTTGTCAACCATTGTCGACTTTGAAATAAACTTTGAAGAAGACGGTAGGAACCTTAACATCAATATAAAACACCCACAATATGACTCTCGTCCAATATCAATGGGTTCTGGTGCTGAAAAGACGATCGCTGCGATGGCTATACGCCTTGCTCTTATTTCTATTACAAATTTGCCCAAAAGCACACTATTTATTATGGATGAGCCTGCAACTGCGCTTGATCAAGAGCATATGGAAGGGTTCATAAGACTTTTGGAGATGATAAAGACAAAGTTCAAAACTATCCTTTTGATATCGCACTTGGATGTTTTAAAGGATTGCGTTGACACAACTATCGACATACAAAAGCATAATGGCTACGCCAAGGTAAACGTGTAATGGACAAAGATAAGATTCTAGATACTATCAACGATAGTATAGTAGAAGCAAGCCAAGAGAAGCTTGCGAGTGCAGACTTTCAAAAAGCACTTCATTTAAACAACCCCAAGAAAGGTATTTTGGATGCAGTACAAGAGAGGCTGATATCTCGCAAGCTTCTTGTTTTTATTTGTGCAACCGCTCTCCTTGCTTCGGCTCAACTTGATCCGGAGACTTGGGGAATGATTGCTATGATATACATCGGTGGTCAAACCGCTGTTGATTTTGCAAAGATGTGGAAACATGGTGGTTAGTTGGTCTAAAATAAAAGCATGGATAAAAGCTCACTGGAACTGGTTGGTTCTTGTGGGCTTGTTCTGTTTGGCTTATGCTCTTGGAAAGAAAGGAGCACGAGGCTTACTAGCCCAAGCAGAAGCAGCAAAGGCACAATATAAAGCAGAGTCCGAAGCAATCGAGGAAGCAGCAAGAGATAAGAACAAGCGAGATCAAAAGATTGACAAGAAGGTTGAAGAGATAAAGAAAAGAATAGAAGAAAAGAAACGACAAGACCTTGAAGATTTGAAGAGAGATATTGACGCTGACAAGGTTTTACAAGACTTAGGAATAGACAGAAAATGATTTTAATACTACTATCATCACTAGCATGGGGTTCAAGCCCCGAATACACTTACCTTCAAGCAGGAGATATCGCACCATTCAACGGACGCCTGATGAGCGACGCAGCGATTGACCTCATAACTCAAGAGATTGTAAACGCACCAGAAGAGTGCCGTATTGAAATGCAATATCAACTTGCGATGCTTGAAGCAGATAAAAACGAAGAGATAAGAAAGCTCAAGAGCACAATGAAGTTTAACAATGAAATTCACGATGCAAAGATCCTAGAACAACAAAAGCGCATCCAAGAACTTGAAGAGTTGAAAACCCCGCCAAAAAGCAGACTTTGGTTTGGCTTGGGACTAATTACTGGCGTAGGCACAACAATAGCCATAGCAAATGCGGTAAACTAATATGTTAGTAAAAATAATAAAGAAAATAAAGAAGTTGGTTTGTCCACCGGCAACTCAAGATCTCGCTCTCAATACAAAGAACCGAGACGCAACAATAAAGAAGTACAACTACGGACCTCTTAATGTTGACGAACCAGCGGACTATTGGGATAAGATAGCAAAGTATTGGAAGACCAGCTTGAAAGCAGCAAAGAAGTCTGTATGTTACAACTGCGTTGCGTTTGATATATCTCCTCGCATGAAGGAGTGTTTACCCGGTGATACGTTTGATGACGATGGAGTGCTCGGATATTGTTGGATGCACCACTTTAAATGTCATTCTGCTCGTGCTTGTCATACTTGGGCAAAAGGCGGCCCAATCAAAACAGATAAAGAATCAGCCGAATGGCAAAAGAAAAACTCTGGAGGTTTTGATGAAAAGTAAAGATCCTAATTATGCTGTCAAGGTTGAACAAGCGATAGTAAAAAAGTATGGAGAAGACACCGTAAAGCACCCAAGAAGCAGCTGGACCGATGACAAAGAGCGAGATTACGTCAAGCAGCTCAAAGATCTATACAGCGGTTCTGGTGTTTGCGAACAAGAACACGTTGAACTAAATGGAGTTTTTATATCAAATAAACTACTTATGAAAGAAACCAAGCGTTCTTGCCCGGTTTGCAATACATACTCATTTAAGTCTAATGATGATGTTTATATGTCAAAGTTTAAATGTTGTGAAAAGTGTTACATTCAATGGGTTGAGGGACGTGAGGAAAGATGGCTAAAAGGATGGAGACCAAATGAGCAGTAAAACACTAGAGATAATTCAAGGACTCGCACAGGCAGCAGCAAATGCCTATGATGGTGCGCATGATGAACGTTATACGCTTGATGGACAAACAAAACAAGTCGGTCTCCAAAGAGAACAAGGTTGTCCGCTGATGGACACAAGAGTTATGGATGGCTTCTCTATTAAATTCTACGGCGACTCAATGATTATTAATTACCAGTCCGATATCGCTCTTCGTGAGGTATATGCAAATGACTTCGAAAATGAGATATCTAGACGACTCAACGAAGTAAAAAAGTTTTTACAAAAAGAGTATCGGGCTGTTACCGGAAACTCGGTCACTCTTAAAGCAAAAGGCGAACCACAAATACTAGTACAGTCAACCTCACGGGTTCGTTCGTTTGTACAAGCGTACCAACACTATAAAGTTTCCGGTATTGAATCTTTACCTATTCTTGAGCCTTCAGTTGATCACACTCGTGATATCACTAGAAAGTTCCTTTCTCAGTTTTCTGACAAGAGGCCAAGCAATGATACTCGTAAGAAAGGAGATAATCAAAAATGAGAATCACGAAAGAACAACTAAGACAAATTATTAAAGAAGAACTCGAAGCCGTAATGAGCGAAGAGTCTGGTCCGCGACCTTTACTGACATTGGATAATTTAGAAAACCAAGCATACAACATAGCAACATCAGAAATGGAAAAAAATACCAGAGAAGAAGAGCGCGAGATGCAAGGCCAAAAAGTAGTAGACTATATAGATGAAACAACTGGTCAATTAATGGCCAGAGTGTACATGGACCCATCAGGGCCAACAATAGATATTTTTGATGATGAACTCGCCAGCAGAATGTCTGCTAGTATGAGATCACCGGAACTTAGAGGTCGAGCTGGTGAAGAGTTTTCATCGTATGGATTTGATAGCAAGTCCTAATAGGAGAGTATGACTCTTAAGTTAACAAAACAAGAGATTGTAAAAGAGATCGTAAAGTCGGGAAAAGATCCGGTATATTTTATTAACAACTATTGCCGGATCTCTCACCCACTTCGCGGTCTTATTCCTTTTAATACTTATCCTTATCAAGATGACTTATTAAGAGACTTTAACGATTATCGTTTCAATGTCATTCTCAAAGCAAGACAGCTTGGGATCTCAACGATCTCGGCTGCTTATGCTGTTTGGTTTATGTTGTTTCACAAAGAAAAGAACATTCTTGTAATGGCAACCAAGTTTACAACAGCCGCAAACCTTGTCAAGAAAGTCAAAAGCGTTATGAAGAATCTACCACCATGGATGAAGGTGGCCAAGATTACAATCGACAACAGAAACTCGTTTGAGTTATCTAATGGCTCAACGATAAAAGCCGTCGGAACCTCAGCCGATGCTGGTCGTTCAGAGGCACTGTCTCTTCTTATTATTGACGAGGCTGCTCACGTCGAAGGACTTGAAGAACTCTGGGCAGGTCTTTACCCAACTCTATCAACAGGTGGTCGCTGCATTGCCCTATCAACTCCTATGGGTGTTGGTAACTGGTTCCACAGAACTTATGTTGATTCTGAGGCTGGTGACAACGAGTTTCACCCTATCTCGCTTCCATGGGATGTGCACCCGGAGCGCGATCAATCTTGGTTTGAGAAAGAGACTAAAAACATGTCTCGGAGACAAATAGCACAAGAGCTTGAGTGTAATTTTAATACATCAGGCGAAACTGTCATACACCCTGACGATATAGCTTGGATACATGAACAGATATGTGAACCAGAATACAAGACCGGCTTTGATAGAAATCTTTGGATATGGGAGAGATATCAAGAGGGTGTGCCTTATCTTTTGGTTGCTGATGTTGCAAGAGGTGATGGCGCCGACTCTTCGGTCTTTCATGTGTTGCGTACTGATACGATGGAGGTTGTAGCAGAGTACCAGGGAAAACCAACGCTAGATCATTACTCTCATATACTCAATGATGCTGGTAAGGAGTATGGAAACTGTCTGCTTGTTGTTGAGAACGTTGGTATCGGTATATCTGTTTTAGAGAAACTAAGAGACCTTGAATACCCTAAGATATATTATTCTATCAAGTCGACTCATGAATATATTGACGCACTGCAAGGAGAATATAACGATAGAGCGGTAATGGGCTTCACCACGTCTAGTAAAACGAGGCCGCTCATTGTAGCAAAGCTAGAAGAATATATCAGGAATAAACTTATCAAGCCAAGATCTTCACGTCTATTTCACGAAGTTAAAACATTTATTTGGAACAATGGAAAACCACAGGCTATGAGAAGCTATCATGATGATTTAATAATGTCTATGGCAATCGCCTGTTGGGTTAGAGACACTTCCCTAGAGGTATCGAAAAAAGAAATGGAATATCAAAAAGCGATGGTCAATGCAATGTACTCAACAAACAAAACTCTAAGTACAACCATTCCAGGTATGAAGAGCCATGACACAAAGTTTGAAAACAAGTACAAAGAAGAAATCAGTCAAGCAAAAGAATTTGTTTGGATTTTCAAAGGATGACTTGACAAACCATTTACTTTATGGTACAATTAAACTATTTACTAACAAATAAGGTTTTAACATGGCAAATAGAAATAAAAAATCGCCCTACAATCCGCAGTCGGATTTGTTTAAAGCGTTGACTAGATTGTTTTCTGGACCGATAACTCAAAGAAAAACACAGACAGGACGACAATTGCGTCGTAGGCATTTAGACATGTACGCATCCAGATTCAAGTCAGCGTCTGGCAAACAGTTTAAAAAATGGGAATATAACCCAATTAACAATTTGACACTGAGTATGATATCCAACAGGAACCGTGCTGAGCGATATGTTGATTTTGACGAAATGGAGTACGTACCAGAGATTGCTTCGTCTCTAGACATCTACGCTGATGAGATGACAACTCACACTGATATCCGTCCAATGCTTAGGATAAAATGTGCAAACGAAGAAATAAAACACATTCTTAAGAACCTGTATCACAATGTGCTAAATATTGAACAAAACCTGTTCGGATATTGCAGAACAATGTGTAAGTACGGAGACTTCTTTCTTTACCTAGATATCGATGAGCATCTCGGCATCAGAGCAGCAATTGGTTTACCTCCCCAAGAGATAGAAAGATTAGAAGGCGAAGATGAGACCAATCCAAATTACGTACAGTACCAATGGAACACTGCCGCTCTCACGCTAGAGAATTGGCAGGTTGCACACTTTAGAGTGTTGGGTAATGACAAACATGCTCCCTATGGAACATCTATCTTGGAACCAGCCAGAAGAATACACAGACAGCTTATATTGCTTGAAGATGCTATGATGGCTTATCGTATTGTTCGTGCTCCTGAGCGTCGTGTGTTTAAAATTGATGTTGGCGGTATTCCGCCACAAGAAGTCGAACAATATATGCAAAAAGTAATGACGCAAATGAAACGTCACCAAGTTACCAATCCCAAAACAGGGCAAGTTGATTTGAGATACAATCCTTTGTCTGTTGAGGAAGACTATTACATTCCTATTCGTGGCGGGCAAAGTACTACCGATATATCCAGTCTACCAGGTGCTACCTATAATGGTGGTATTGACGATGTTAAATACCTTAGAGATAAGCTCTTTTCAGCACTAAAAGTCCCACAATCATACCTTTCAATGGGAGAGGGCGCCACGGAAGACAAGACAACTTTGGCTCAAAAAGATATTCGTTTCGCTAGAACCATTCAACGCTTGCAAAGAATTATGACCTCAGAGCTTGAAAAAATAGGTATAATACACTTGTATACTTTAGGATATAGAGAGGATGATCTTCTTTCTTTCAAATTACAACTTAACAACCCTTCTAAAATAGCAGAACTTCAGGAGCTTGAGCATTGGAAGCAAAAATTTGACATTGCAGGATCAGCCACAGAAGGTTACTTTTCAAAGCGCTGGATTGCAGAAAACTTGCTCGGAATGTCTGAAGACGAGTTCTTACGTAATCAAAGAGAAATGTTCTTTGATAAAAAGTACGCTGCGAAACTTGATGCTGCATCTGCTGGCGGTGAAGCCGCTGAGGGAGCAGGCGGAGACGGAGGAGTCGCTGGTGGGATGAGTGCGCTTGGTGGCACATCTGATGCCGAACAAGCCGACACCCCTCCTGGCGATACTGGAGCCGGCGAGACACCCACTGGGGAAACCGGGGGTGACAAAGGGGGTGATTCTGATCTTCTCGCCGAGCCTCCACCCGCCAAGAGAGATGATGAGGTTATTAGGCCACCATATATAACCAACAAGGGCGCTCTCAATAAGCAGTTTACAAACTGGAGTACGCCGGAACAAGGAACACCTAGGACAACACACCATGGGGCTATGGGCTACGGTGGCATGTCAAACCTGTATAAGCGAAAAGAAAATATCGAACACGATGAAGAAAGATTGTTTTCAATATCAAAAGAAGTTGAAGACCTGTTGGAAGGTCTATATTTAAAGGAGAAAAAACATGAAACACAATAAGAAAAGAAATACCGCTTTTCTTTATGAATGTCTTATCAAAGAAACAACAAAAGCTATCGTACGTAAAGATGAGCAGACAAAAGAAACAGTAGTTAATATGCTTAAAAGAAACTTCTCAAAGGGCACCCCGTTGTACGAAGATCTACAGATGTACAAACAACTGCTTGAAACAAAAGATCTTGCTGAGAGTTTTGGAAAACGGTTCATCACAGAGGTCAAAAAGGACTGGGATGAGTTAGACAGAAAAAAAATATTTAATGCTCAAACCATTCTTATCAAAGAATTTAATGTGCATGTTCCACACGCATTTGCAAACTTTGTACCTAACTATAAAAACATAGCCACAGTTGGCCAGTATTTCCATTCTAGCGGCCTTAAACCAAAGACTAGGCTGCTCATAGAGGATAGGGTAAAAGACCTCGTTATTTCGCATTCTCGGCCAAAGAATGAGGAAGCGATGAAACCTTTAGACTCCTTAGAATATAAAACGTTTGTCAATAAGTTTAATGAAACATACAAGAGAACTCTACAAACAGAACAAAGAGAACTGCTATCTAACTATATTACGTCTTTCTCCGACAACGGTTTGGGGCTTAAGTCATTTATGAATGAGGAGCTTGGTAGATTAAAGAAGCAAGTCACTCTGTTATCCGAGACTAGTTATAAAGACAAGCTTGCCATGGTTGGAGAGAAGTTGGAAAGTTTTTCGACAAAACCAATCGATAAGAAAATGGTTGAGGACGTATTTTATATTCAAGACCTGGTTGCGGAGATAAGTAAAAATGAAAGTTAAAATTGTACAGCCGGAAGAGACTATCAGTGTCGACGTTGATAAAAATATTGAGGTTGAAGTTAAGCCAACTATAAATGTTGAGATTGTAAATTCCAACAAACAGACTCTTAATTTTGCTCTGAATATGCGCAAGGCTTTGAACGGAGACTTGATGATATTTGATCACAAGGATATTGATATCATTGTTATGCGAGAAAAGAAAAAAGTTGTTGCTTTTGCAAAAGACTTGGTTTCCGAAGTTGCCTACGGGGCTGAGTCTCGGCTGATGGAGTACTTACGTCGGGTAGGGATCATTGAGTATGATTCGATACAAGGCGGTAATGTATATGGCTCACTAGAGGGTAAGATACATGAGTCTAAAGAAAGAGACTCTGTTAGTTCTGCTCTATATCAAATATCCGAATGGATAGGCTCAGAAGCCCCATATATAGAAGCAACAAAGGGCCATGATGAACAAATGGAAGATGCACTACTGGAGCCTGATGCCGACCACTCAACGGAACTTGGAGAAGTTCCTCACGAGGAAGAGAAAGGTTCTATCGTACAGCACAATCTCTTTGCTCCATATTTATACGGAAGGTACACTTACTAATGAAACTTATAATGGAAAACTGGCGAAGGTTCTTAACTGAAAGCCCTTTGTACGATTATCAACCCGAAAAGTTTGCAGAGCTGTCTCTTTTTCATGAAGATAATGGAGACAATGGTGAATTGATATTATATCATATGATGCCAACTATTACGGATAATGGAATGTACATTGTTGGGTACATGACATACGGCCAAACAAATGAACCTTGCATTCCAAAAACTTACGAAATAGAAGCAGTTTATACTGAGAATCAGGCAAGAGGAAAAGGTTTTTCTAAAATATTATATGATTCACTATTCGCTATAGCGAAGGATAAAGGATACGGAGTAACATCGGACCATTCTGCTGGAACAACTGATGTAGCAAAAGATAAAGTTTGGAGCAAAATAGAAGCGTCTGCCGAGTATACCAAAAGAGAGACCGGCGAGAACAACTCAGAGTTTGATTACAATAAAAGCACTCCTGATCCGGATGATGATTGTGACGTTGGCTTATATGGAGATCCAGACAAACTAGCAACAGATCATTCGTTTGAAAAACAAAACACAAGTGCTGAAGGGCAAACTTACAAAAAACTAATAAGAAATCACTTATTGAATATCAGATATTTAAAGAATGGTAAAGATATGAAATGGCTAGAAAAACAACTATCTGACAGAGGTGCCAATCGCTTTTCGGATGTGTATTCTGATGAACTAGCAAAAGAACAGGGACTATAAACATAACGGAGTTTAAATGTTAAATTTTATCCTTGCCTGTTACGGCATGACTTTTATTCTTGTGTATGGCAAGATATTTGAAGATATTCGTCCACCAAAAGATTATACAAAGAAATGGAACACGCTTTTTCACTGTCCGCTTTGTATGGGTTTCTGGGTCGGAGTATTTTTGTTTTCTATAAACGGATTTACAGAACTATTTACATTTGAATATAATTTAGCAAACGCATTTATTTGCGGTTGTGTTTCCGCTGGTTCGTCGTACATCTTATCCATGATAATAAATGACGATGGGCTTAGGACTCAAAGCCAAAAAGTAAACTGCAACTGTTCAAGAAGGAGCACATTATGATGAAGAAATGGATGCTACAACCAGTTCGTCGTTGCTGTTCAGGCAGCTGACTCAAGCGGGTGATGCCCGCAACTATGGAGATATGAATGAGTAAACAATTATTAACAGAATTTTTTGAATTATGCCCTAATGGGCGCTGCCTCGATATGCTTAGCGAAAGACAAAAGCGCGAAGTTGTTGAGGAAGGGGCCGTTTATCTTACTGGTCGTATTCAAACAGCAGGTAAGAAGAACGGTAACGGAAGAGTATATCCTCGTAAAGTTCTAGAAAAGGAAATCACAAACTATCAAAAGATTGTCAAAGACAGTAGAGCGACTGGTGAACTAGACCACCCGGATGACTCAGTCATAAACCTTAAAAATGTTTCTCATATTATCGTTGAGTGCTGGTGGCAGGGTGATGACGTCATGGGTAAGATAAAAGTTCTTGACACACCATCAGGTAGAATTTTAAAAGACCTTATCAATGCCGGTGTCAAGCTCGGTATATCGTCTAGAGGTCTTGGCTCGGTTAACGAAGGCTTAGATGGGACGTCCACGGTTAATGAGGACTTTCAGCTTATTTGTTTTGATATTGTCTCTGAGCCGTCAACACCAGATGCATTTGTATATCCAGATAGCAAAAAGCAAGCGTTCGGCTCTGATGCTTTTAGTGTCAAGATAAGAGAGAACAAGCAAAATCAAATTGACAATCTATTTAGTAAGATCTTGAGGGACTAATGAAAAAAGAAGAATTAAAAAGCGTTTTAAAACCATTGATTAAAGAGTGTATTCGCGAAGTAATATTTGAAGAAGGTGCTCTTTCTTCTGTTGTATCTGAGGTAGTTAGAGGCATGGGGCAACCTATCGTTGAAACCAAGCAAGCTCCTCAAGTAAAACAAAAACCACAATACGAAACAAACGAACAAGCAAAAACAAGACTTGAACAACAAAGAAAAAAAATGATGGAAGCTGTTGGCCAAGATGCTTACAACGGTGTTAATCTGTTTGAAGGGACGACACCAGCGCCTTCTGTTTCTGAAGGACGAACAAACAGCGCATTAAGTGGAGTTGAGCCGGGCGATCCTGGTGTGGACATTTCTTCTTTTATGAGCAAGTCTTCCGCTATATGGTCAAAAATGGCAGGTAAATAATGGGAACCAACTATTCAGTAAAAGTTCGTCGTAAAGACAACATTGAGCGCGTCATCAAGCGCTTTATAAAAAAATGTAAAAAACTTGGTATAATTGATGAGGTTAGAGAACGACGTCATCACACTAAGCCTTCTGAGAAACGAAGGAAGGCAAAAGCTCGTGCTGTTCGTCGTAGAATTAAAGAAGAGAGAAAACGTAGAAAATAGACTATTTATTGTAGTTTAAGGAGTATTAAATGTCAGTACATAAACATAGTAGTTGGGGTCGAACAAGAAGACCAAAAGCATTAATGAACGATACAGCGGTTGCATCAAAACAATCCGCTACTTCAGTAACCTGTGTGGCGGTTGCAGATCTTGCCGATAATTTGAATAGCGCAGATGCAGGAAAGAACGGCTACGTAACAGAAAATCAAAGGTTCATTCATATTCAAATAGAGAATGATGGAACTGATGACACATTGCAACTGTTTGCGTATAACTATGCCTTTGGTGCTTGGGCGGCGCTTTATCTGCCACATGGTACTAAGGTTCAGGCTGATACCAATTTAGAAGCTACAACCACTAATGATGTGTACGTTGAGGCAAAATGGACAACTGTGGACGGCAAGTTCATGGTAACAATACCAATTCATGGGATTGACAGAATCGCTTTTGTACATGATGGAACTCTAAATGATATGGTGGTTCGAGCCGCATGTAGCACATTCTAAGAGAGGTATAAATGTCAAATCTTGGCTGGGCATTCATAAGCGGCAGCAACGCAGGTGGTGTAAATGATTCTGTTCAAATTAAGATCGGCCAGGAATTTACTGGTTCGAATCAGTTTACCTACAACATTGCCTCTTCAACAGTAGCGTTAACAGGTACCTTAAATGTCTCTGGTACTGTTAACGCTAACGCTTTTAATTTAGACGTTACAAACAAGAACGTTACAAACCTCAGCATCACAGGCTCAAGCAAGTTCGGAGACACTTCAGACGATGCTCATGAATTCACAGGCTCTCTCAGTGTAAGTGGTCGCATGTCCGGTTCAGCAGGAACATTTACAACCTTAGCTGGTACATCGCTTTCACTTCAAAATGGTGGCATAACTAACGCTGGTGCGATAGCAGGGATCACCACTGTTTCAGGTGGTGCGGGTACGTTTACTACAATCGCCGGGACGTCATTGGCTCTTCAAAATGGTGGTATAACTAACGCTGGTGCCATCGCCGGAGCAACAACCGGAACATTTTCCAGCACTCTCTCTGGTGCTGCTAGCACATTCACAACTATCGCTGGTACACAACTAGCTCTACAGAACGGTGGTATAACCGCTGCTGGAGCAATCGCAGGTGCGACCACAGTCAGTGGAACTGCTGGTACCTTTACAACATTGGGAGCCACAGGCCTAGCATTGCAAAATGGCGGCATTACGAACGCCGGAGCTATTGCTGGTGCAACAACGGGCACTTTCTCAAGCACCATTTCCGGTGCTGCTGGTACCTTCACCACTTTAGGTGCCACAGGCTTAGCACTACAAAACGGAGGTATAACGAATGCAGGAGCAATTGCAGGCGCTACAACTGGGACATTCTCAAGTACCGTCTCAGGTGCTGCTGCTACATTCACAACCATAACAGGCACATCTCTTAACTTACAAAACGGTGGTGTTGTCAATGCTGGTATAATAACTGGCTCTACATTAAGACTTTCCAATCTTAGTCCCGGAACCGCCACAACGTCAAGCTACTTAGCACTTGATTCAAACAGTAACGTAATACTAACATCGTCCTCTGGTGGTGGAGGTGGCTCTGGAGGTACTATCGGAGCAGCTGAGGATGGAGACTATACGGACGGTTTGTATACGGACTTTACCACAGATACCACAGTTGGGACTGCTGTTGATAGATTTAATGAGGTTCTAAAAATCTTAGCACCTCCTCCAGCTCCAGCGGTCAACTCAATAAATGAAGACGTCACAGACGGTATCTCTGCTAAACTATCGTTTGGTGCTTCAAATGCAATCTCAGGCTATGTGTCTTCTGGTACCAACGCTGGATTCAGTGCTGTGGCGCGAACTGGTACTTACTCCGCTGCTACATCTGGTTCCAACATAAGGTTGGGTGTTTATGATGGCACACAAGACATAACAGGTTTCATAAACCATGATACTGTCGAGTCTGTGTCTAATGGGCGAATAGCATTTTCCAATGATGCGTTTGGAAACGCCAATGAAGGAACCCTTAAACTTGAATTGAACGGAGTTGTTATACACTCTGTTTCATTGTCTGGTTTGGCAGGTAGTGGTAATCCAAACACTGGCTCTGCGACATCTCTTACTAGTCAATCAGGTTTTACAAATGTATCGGTTACGGCTTCTTCGTTTGATGGTAACAATGCAGAGTGGTTTATATTCAAACACAGAACTGCGAAGTTTAAAGTTGATGCAGCTAATCAAAAAGTTGGCTGGAATTATGCTAGAGTTATACACACCCTAGCATCGGACTCAGCAACAAACTATATCGAATGGATAAACGACCCATCTGGCGCAGTCAATGACTTGTCAATAACAAATCCTAGAATAGAAGAAGTTACATTAGCTGGATCAAAATTTCTCTCCGGTGTTGAGTACAATACCGATGCAACTGCGAAATACAAAGCCGACATAAACAACTTGTATAGAAATGTATACGCAGCCTCTGGTACGCCCATTTCATTCACAGTGGTCAACAGTACCACACCCTCGGCACAAGGCGTACCAGATATAGGAGGTTCGGAGAACAACACAAAAGTGTTAGGTGTTACTGGTGCTTTGGACTTCAACGGCTCTACTTTATTTAATGGAGCCATAACAAGCAATGTTACTGTTACTCACCCTCTCAAAAACACAATCACGAACACAGGCTCCGCCACGACAGGGAACGGCTTTTTAATTGATAACAGGACGCTCGCTAGTGCAGTGCTAGAAGAGAAATTTCATGACGAAACATATAGAAAAACATCTGGTTCGTATGATACACAAGCCTCAACAACGAATGCTTCCTCGGTATGGAGTTCTCAAAATCATATGACCGGAGGTGGAGCAACTGGTCACACTGATGGTTTGTTGTTTCACAATCAAAGACTATACAGCCCTGTTGATGATGACATACCAAATGGTGGGAACTTTGGAGGTATTTCAAATGTTGAGACTGGTCAACCAAACTATTCTGGTGTCACCGGCACTAGAACGTTTTACAGAGTTGTATCAAACTCCAGTGGAGCTTCAAAACGAGACATGAAAATTGTTTCAACAAAAAACAGCACGACCTATAACAACTCATCCCTTGCAGCATCCAACGTGCATTTCTTTGTAAAGATTCCGGCATCAACCGGCTGGATGGATATCTCGCAGAATTTCTCCTACGGTAGCACATCTGATGGTGATGGGGCTTTAATAAACGGAGCAGCCAACGATGTTGACTCAGGCAACAATACTCATTTTGTTACATTCGGAACACAATCTGTTGCTAATAACCAAAATGTAATGATAAAAATCCTAGCTGATGAAAGTTGGGGTGGCTATATCTCAGAGCTGTCTTTTAGTGTTGGTGCAACTACAAACACTGCGGTTGAGGCACCTGCCTTAGATGATATTGATGCCAACAATACAGGAACAGAAGCAAAGTTGTCTTTCGGTGCAGCAAATACAATAGCAAATTATACTAACGCAACTGGTTCGGATATATCTCTGTCTGATTTTAATGTCAATAGTACCTATGGTGTCTCTGGAGATCGTAGAGGTGTCTTTTCTTCAAAGCCAACATTTATTGGTACGCTCAACGAAGATGTCTCTTCAAACGGAAATAATTATACAGCCGACGCATTTAAAGATGCGTTTGTAGGTTCGCTTGTCCTTGAAGTTAACGGCGCAGAGATCCATACCACAGCCCTAACAAATCTGTCTGCTATCTCTAATAACTTCAATGGCAACTCATCTGGTTTCGACCTAAGCGCTGTTTCTTTCAGTACGACCAGTGATGACATACCAGACTACACAAAACCATTTAGAACAGGAACCTATCAGGTTGGAGCTGATGATCAAAAGATAGGTTGGAACTATGCGAGAGTTATACACCGTGTAGATGGCTCCGATACAAACACAAATTATGTACAGTGGGTTGTCGACACGTCAAGTTCTACAAACAACACTGCTGTTTCTAGTCCCACACTTGGTAACTTTGGACACACTAGTGTCTACTATCAGTCAGGTATTGGATACTTTGCGTCCAATCCGACCGCTAGTTTTGACTTCTCTGGTTCCAATTTTTACGAGAACGTGTACTCTTCAGACTCTGCTGCGGTTTCGTTCCCAACAACTACAAACTGTGCTGCTACAAACATCCGAATGACTGGTTCAGGAATAACAACAACCAGCGTCGCTGCGGCCAGCACTACCTTGCCGTTCCTAAATAGCGGTAGCAATTGTCAGTCAACAGACATACAGGTTACTGGAACCATGCAGTATGATGGTTCTACTCCGTCAATAAGTGGTGGACTAGGCCTCTTTACTGCTCAAGATGTTTCTGTCACTGGTCGGCTAAAGCATCCCTTTAAAACCAACAGGACCACGTCCACTGCTTCTAAAACTTCATTTATGGTCTATTCAGGTTCATTAGGCAGCACCACTGTCACAAACAATGAGTATTTTAATACAGAGACTTTTCGAATTGTTTCTGGTAACTACGCTGACCAAGCCGCTCTTACATCATCAACCAACGTTTGGAATTCACAAACTCACATGAACGCTGCTAACGCTCACGGAGATGGAATGGCTAGCGCAAATGGCTATGTTTTCTCTCCATTGCAAATAGGAAACGATGGGGATACAAGGGCTGCGGGTGAAGGTGGATCTCTTCAAGCACCACCGGGTAATCCAAACTACTCAACACTTAGTGAGAACGTCAGAACTTTCTATAGAAGATTCCAGTACACTGGTGCATCAACTGTTGCGAGTTTCACAATGACTCTTTATGGTGACGCAAATTTAGTTGGTAAAGCCGGGACATACGCAGCATCTCTAGGTGCAAATAAAAACTGTTTTGTTGAATTTAAGGTCCCGTTTGATCCAAACTTTTCTGGGGCTGATGATCAGTCAACAGCTTTTGCTGATGCGGCTAGAATATTTGAGTCTAGTAACCAGCCAAATAATGAAGGCGCTGGTATCAGGGCTGGTAGTTTCTCTGGTGAAGACCAAACAATTGATGGCGGGGGCTTGGCTCTTTCCTTAACGCTTGGCACAAGAAGAATCAAACAAAATCAACATTTCATTGTTAAAATCTCTGCTCACAAAGATTGGACAGGGTATATTTCTAGAATACAGGTGGCTTACTAATGGCAAAAACTAACGTTACATTTACCAACTTTGCTGCTAAAAAATTACTAGGCAAGACACAGGTTAGACCCTCGCTAACAGATGCTGAGGAATCGTTTCCATCAAATGTTTCTGTGCCAGGCGCTGGTGTGTTTGCAGAAACTATACCAAGAGAACCTGGTACTGATTTCTTTACACTGTATTCGGCTTCCGCTGGTGGACCTGCTACTGTTGAGAGAGTTTACTTTGACTGTGTGGCAATATCAGACGGTTTGTATGATGCAGATGCCACCGCAGCAGATGGTGGTGATGAATCACAAACAATAGGAGATCATGCTTATTATTTAAAATTGCCTTCAAATTATCAAACAACTTCCTCAAATCCCAGTAAAGGTACCGGTAGTTTTGTCAATAATAAGCGACTATATTTATCTCGTGGTGGACTACAGCTAGTTCCCCCTTTCACAACAGACGCGGGGCTTCCAGGTTCAGACGGTAGTAATAGGTACTTTGTAGAACTATTTACCGGTGATCCGACTAACCCATCAAACAAAATTTCTGAAACTGACGCGATCGATTGGCAATTTGATTATTACTCTGGTATTGTGTTCATACAGGACTATAACGCATCCAAAATACCTGTCACTGCTTCCGCTTATCTCTATGTTGGAGAATACTTGGATCAAAAAATATCAAATCTCTCTGCTTCGATAGGCAGCGGAGGCGGCTCAGACATAACTGTGAAAGATGAAGGTTCATCACTTACAACCGAAGCGGTCTCTTTTGATTTTGTCGGTGCTGGTGTGACCGCCACAAAGCCAAGTGGAAACAACATAAGGGTTACGATACCCGGAGGCATTGATTATTCACGAACAGCCGTCACTTCAACCGCTACAGCTTCGACATCTGCTCGAATACTAGGTGTCTCCGCTTCATCTGCTTTGGACATCAGATTGCCTGCTGCATCTGGCTATACAGCTGGTCAACATTTTATCGTAAAAGACGAAGCAGGTAATGCAAATACTAATAACATAACGATCAGAACAACTGGTGTAGAAACAATTGACGGACAAACGTCTATTATCCTTGAATCGCCCTTCGCAGCAGTTAATATTTACACAGATGGTTCATCAAAATTCTTCATTTACTGATCCTCAAAGCTATTTATGTCTTGAGATTCTTGTAATCTCAAAATAGTCATTTTATGGAGGATTTTCTATGGCTTATAAATTTCAATTAGGGGCCGCTGTACTTAGTGGTTCCGCAAAATTCGAGGACGGTCTTGTCGCAACTGATGTTGATGATACTACCGCTGCAAATATTGTCGCAGAAATCGACAATGGTGAGATCCCAATCGCAAAGCTTGCTGCAAAAACTATTTCTGGAAAAGATCTTGGTCAAAACCTTGATGCTCTTTCTGTTGATGATTCATCAATTGAGTATTCTGCTGGTTCCGCCTATAACGGTTCTGCTGCTTCTACTATTCGAGTAAAGGCTTCTGGTGTAACAAACGCTATGCTTGCTGGTTCAATTGCGAACGGAAAACTTGCAAATTCTACTATCTCTGGTATTGCTCTTGGTTCAAACTTGAATTCATTATCTAAAGCTACTAATGGTGGTGTTAATTTTTCATCTTATAATGGTTCTGCCGCTGTAAGCAACCTTCAGCTTGATCTCAATGATCTTTCTGCTGCTGCTGTAGCTGTTGGCGCAGATAGTATTGCTATTATTGATGCCACTGACGACAGTTCTAAAAAAGAGTCAATTGCTGACCTTATGACTGCTGTTGCTGGTGACGGGCTTGCTGCATCTTCTGGTGTTCTTGCTGTTGGTGTAGACGATTCTTCTATTGAGTTGAATTCTGATGCACTTCGTGTTAAGGCTTCTGGTGTAACAAATGCTATGCTTGCTGGTTCAATTGCGAATGGAAAGCTTGCAAATAGTGCAATCACTATTGCTGGTGCTTCTACTTCTCTTGGTGGTTCTATTACTGCTGCTGCGATTTTGAATACTGATATGGGCGCTAACTTTACTATTGGTAACCAATCAAGTGATACTGCTACATTTAGTGGTGGTGTTATTGTTGCTGGTGATTTGACCGTTCAGGGAACAACTACTACTGTTGATTCAACAACCATTAATATTTCTTCATCTTTTACATTTGAAGGTGTCGCTGATGATTTTGAAACTACTCTCGGTATTGTTGATCCAGATGCGGATAGAACTGTTTTCTTACCAAACAGCTCTGGTGTTCTTGCGATTTTTGATCCGAGTGCATCCGATGCTGAGTTGAAAACTGCTTTGACTGTTGTCCCTTCAGAGTTAAACTTGCTTGATGCGGTTGCTCGTGGTTCTATTATTCATGGTAATTCATCTGGTGCAACTGCTCTGCTTGCTAAAGGCGCAGCAAACACTGTTCTTTCTTCTGATGGAACCGATATTTCTTACGCACAAGTGAGCAATGCTATGCTGGCTGGATCTATTACGGACGGCAAGTTGAATCAAATCACTACTGCTGGAAAGGTTGCACTTTCTGCTCTTGAGATTGATGGCGAATCCAATGCGGTTACAAGTTTGGATGCTGCTGACTTGTTCATTGTTGATGATGGCGCAGGCGGTAGTAACAAGAAGATGGCTGCTTCAGTTCTCAAGACCTTTATTGGATCCGGTGTATCTCCAGTAAATGTTATTGCTGATGCAGACGCTACTCTTGCTGTTGGTATCAATGCTCCTTCCGCTGCTGCTTCCGCTCAGCGTACTTGGACATTGCCTGCTTCTGCTGGTCTTACTGCTGGTGAATCAATTATCATCAAAGCATACGGAAACTCAGGTACTCATCCTGTAACAGTTGCTGTTAATTCTGGTCAAGAAATTGACGGTGTTCAAGCAAACATTGTTTTAGAATCTGACAGTGCCGCTGTTACTTTGTACTACGTTGCAGCAAACACATTTATCATTGTATAATTTGTCGCAGAACTCTATGTTCTTTACAAAAGGCTGGCTATTGTCAGCCTTTTTTATTTATTAAAATCTATTTATCTCAGGAGATAAAACTATGTCGTACAAATATTCAAAAGGCTCAACAGTCCAAGGTGATATAAAAGCAGCCGACGATACCAACAGAGACACAATGATTGATTTTGGCGAGGACAGGATAGACCTACAGACCCATGGATCAACTAGATTTAAGATATCCGGTTCGAACGGAGAAATAACATTTAACGAGGCATACAAGTTCCCAACCGCAGATGGCAATGCAGATCAAGTTCTTCAAACAGATGGGAATGGACAATTAAGTTTTGCTTCTGTTAGCGGAGGAGGTGGCGGAGGTGGCTCCGGAGGAAAAGTGCTTCAAGCAGTTACATCAATCTACACCGACTCTTTTAGTGGAAATTCAACCGTCCTTGAGGTTATTGGACTAAGCGGTGCTGATAACGATGATGCCAACCGACCACTTCAGGTTTTAATTACTCCGAATGCTTCAAGTTCAAAGTTTATCGTCATGGCTTCACTAAACGCCTCTATGGTGGACAATTCACAAGCCATCGCCCTTGTGAAGATTCGTGTAAACGAAGCTGGGGCTGGTAACACATTCCCGCTTGGGGGAAATAATGCTGCTGGTGGAACTCACGAAGCCGGTATCACATTCACGCAAATTCAGACTGATGGGAATGGTGAAGAGGAAGAGAGGGTTATGAATTATACAGCAACAGGTATGATATCTCCTAACACAACTAATGACTTAAGGTTCACATTTATATATAAGGTTAGAAATGCCGCTTATCCCTTGCATGTTAACAGAACTACCGATAACTTAAATTCAGGAGTAGAGGGAAGATTTCACTCAACAGTGGCCTCAACGATAACAGTTTTAGAAATAGACGGGAGTTAGAAATGAATTATTTAGTAAAAGCATTAGTGGAGTTAGCACCGGGTGAACAGTTCCACGTTACAAACGAAAAGGTAACTTGGCTTACCGATGGAGTTCATCCCACACAAGAGCAGATCGATGCAAAAATAGCAGAACTATCCACATCAGAACCTCTTAGGAGATTGAGACTTAGAAGAAATAAAATACTAAAAGAATCCGATTGGAGAGTTATAAAAGCCACAGAAACAGGTGTTGCGATGTCAAATGAGTGGAAAACATACCGGCAGGCTCTCAGAGATATAACACAGCACTACCAGTCTCTTGACGATGTTGTGTGGCCAACGGAGCCTTCTTAAATAATGCTGTTGCCTTTTCTTCTTATGATCACTATTTATTGTTGATAAACGTTTATTAGGAGATGTATTAATGTCATCAATGTTAGACCAAGCAATCGTCGACGCACAGGCTCTTCGAGAAGCTGCCCTTAAGAATGCGGAGCATTCCGTAATTGAAAAGTACGCGCCAGAAATAAAGGCCGCTGTTGAATCCTTGTTAGAAGGTAAAGAAGTAATCCAAGAGGCTCCTGAAGCTGTTGCTGACGGTGGCCAGTACGATATACCGTACGCCTCTGATCCCATGACGCAGCCAGACCAAGAAGTGTCCGCTGAGATTGAATTTGAATTCGATATCAATGATTTTACTTTGGATCTTGGCAATCTAAAAGATCAAGCAGAAGCAGATCCTGAATCTGGTGGTGATCAGCCAGAAACCACTCAACAAGTGGCTCAAGATGTCGGAGGTGCTCCACCAGCCGAGCCAGCCGCAGAGCCTGCCGGTGGTGATCCTTTAGCAGATTTGCTATCAGAAAACAATGAAGAACAGATGCTTGAAGAACTTTTGTCTATGTTGGAGGAATCCGAAGAGGAAGAGAATCTTGAAGAAGCATTGGTTGTTGATACCTCCGAAGACAAGCATGGTCACTTTGTTACCGATGACGGAACAATAGCATATGATAAAGAGCTTGAATTGGCAAGACAACAATCCACAGAATACAAAGAAAGAGCAGATGAACTTTCCGGTGAAATGGAAAATTTAAAAAACTCTATTGTTAATTATAAGAAGTTACAAGACCGCCTTCATGGTGCCATATCAGATATGAAAGGAAACCTAGAAGAAGCTCTTGTACAAAACGCACGTTTACTATACTCAAACAAAGTTTTACGCGATGCCTCCTTGAATGAGCGACAAAAGTCAAAAATTGTCGAAGCCATCGCTAAGGCAGAAAGTTTAAAAGAAGCTAGATCTCTATACGAGACTCTTAAAGAAGCTACAGTGGGGACCTCTCAGAAAGGTCCACAATCACTGAGTGAGTCCGTCAACAGAAGGTCTAACCTCTCACACGTTCTGCCACGCCGCAAGCAAGAAACTTTGACCGAAAACCATTCTTTCTCAGATAGAATGAAAAAGCTTGCTGGCATAGACTAAAATATACATTTAAGGAGAAAATACTATGTCTATTATTGAAAAATTGACAGAAGGCATCGTTAACCGTGATATGAAAGCGGAGGGCGCTGCTCTTCTTGAAAAGTGGTCTCAAACAGGACTACTTGAGGGATTGACCACTCAAAGACAACAGTCTTCAATGGCTCGTCTCTTGGAAAACCAAGCTAAAGAACTTCTTCGTGAGGCTTCCTCTTTGGGAGCTGGTGACGTTGAAGGTTTCGCTGCTGTTGCTTTTCCAATCGTTCGTCGTGTATTCGCCGGACTTATCGCAAATGAACTTGTAAGCGTTCAGCCCATGAGCTTGCCTTCTGGACTGATCTTCTTCCTTGACTTCACTTATGGTGACGAAGAGGGCGGATCAAGTGTTTCAGGTAGTCGCTTTGGAAACACACAAGGTGGAACTCAATCCATCTATGGTACTGACAAGCTTGGTGCTGGTGTTATCGATGGTGTCTCGCTGATTGGCTCTAGCAAAGAAGACCTTGGAGGACCTGGGCGTTCTGGTATGGTCGGATATGCATATGGCTCACCATCTGGAAGTAACAACGCTGAAGTTACTGGAGATGCAAACGGATATCAAGTTAAAGCTGCTTTCACCCTTGACGGCGCAGTTAGCGAAGCTAACCAAAAGCTTATTAAATTTGACCCAGATCTTCTAGCAATTACTGACTCTTCACAGGGTGTTATAGTAGTTGATATTGAAGAGGCAGACCACGTTGCTGCTGAGGGTGATCCTGATTTTGATAACCTTTCTGCGTTCATCTTTGATGCAACCGAAGCGCAAGCTCGAATTGTTGCTGCTGGAGCGGCAATCACACAAATTCGTCGTTTGACCTCTTTGGCTTCTGCTGCTGATGCTGCAACCACTTTGAAAGCTGTTCGTTACGTTTTTACAGGTGGAACTGTTACTGCTGGAAACACATCAGACTCTGGTGATATTGCTATGAACAAACTTACATACCCAGTTAAAGATCAAATTGACAACTCTTCGACTGTTGGTGCGGTTGTTGGTGATCTTTTCGAATTGGAAAAGAATGCAAACATTCCAGAAATCGACATCAAGGTTGATTCAACAGCGATCACAGCTCAGACCAAAAAGCTTAAAGCTAAGTGGACTCCTGAGTTGGGACAAGACCTTAACGCATACCACAACTTGGATGCTGAGGTTGAGTTGACTTCAATCCTTTCAGAGCAAATTGCTCTTGAGATTGACCGTGAGATTCTTGCTGACCTTGTAAACGGCGCAACTGCTGCAACTTATTACTGGTCTCGTTCTCCTGGACTCTTTGTTAACAGAGAAACTGGTCAAGAACTTGGTGCATCTTCGGCTGCTCCTGACTTCACTGGAACTGTTTCCGAATGGTATGAGACTCTCATTGAAACCATCAATGATGTTTCTGCTCAGATCCACAGAAAGACACTTCGTGGTGGAGCTAACTTTGTAGTTTGTTCTCCTGAAGTTGCTAACATTCTTGAATTCACCAGTGGGTTCCGTGCAAACGTAACTGCTGATGCTGATAAGGGTGACATTGGAGCTGTTAAGGTCGGTGCTCTTAGCCGTAAGTTCGACGTTATCGTTGATCCTTACTTCCCAAGAGCTGCTATCCTTGTTGGACGTCGAGGAAACTCTTTCCTTGAGTCTGGTTATGTTTATGCACCTTATGTGCCACTACAGACCACTCCAACAATCTTCGGAACAGAGGATTTTGTACCTCGTAAGGGCGTCATGACTCGCTATGCGAAGAAGATGGTTCGTCCTGACATGTACGGTATCGTTCTTGTCCGAGGACTTCTTGGAGAAGAAGGTTCTAACTAATCTCTGATTAGCTAATAGCCAATAACGAAATGCCCCTTGTCTTCGGACTTGGGGCTTTTTCTTTTCTAGAAACTATTTATTACGACTTGAATTCTGGTCTCCTTTGAGCGAGGCCCCTGCTCACTGTCTCTACCGGAATGGGGCTGGTAGAAACGAACCAGAGGACGAGTCCATAATAACATAAGGAGAAATATTATGGGAAGTAGAAGATTAGGTCGTAAAAGACTGTTTAGTTTAGAGAAAAAAGGTCAAAAGATTGCTTTAGGATCTGGACCTGGAATTGCTGATGCTATTTTGTATGCAACTCAGCATCGACAAGGACATGAAATAATCACTGAGATTGCAGTTGATTTGGGTGTTGGAGGTATTATTAGTTCCGGAACCGGTGCCAACGGTGATAGATCACCAGTTGGAAAAGATGATCAGTTAGCTAATGTTGCGGAGTTAACAGAAGCTAATTTTGGAATTATTACTGAAGTCCGCGCAATTATGACAGAAGCGCCTACTGGTGGACCTGCTGACATTGATTTGGAATTTGGTAATGACACAGCTGGAAAGTCCGCGTCCGGTGGAGCAGGAACTCAAGCTGGTGGAGCAACATCAATTCTGACCGCTCTTTCAGCAAAAGGGGAAGACACATCAGCACCCATTGATGACAACTCATTATCCGGTAAACATTTGTACATCTGTCAAGGTGCAGCTGATACCTCTGCTGAATTTACCGCCGGTAAATTGTTAATTTACATTCATGGGTTTGTTGATCCTGTTGCTGGAACCTTTTAATAAAAACAATGTCTAGTAAAATTTCACAAGGAGTAAACAATGTCCGGACGTAGAAGAATGAAAATAAAACAAGAAGCCAAAGCCCAGGCCCAAAAGGTCAAAGCTAAAGCTGCCGAGGCTAAAAAGAAAGCCGAAGCTGCTGCAAAGAAAAAGGCAGCTGCAAAGAAAAAAGCGGAAGCTTCAAAAGAATAAAAAAACTATATACTTAGGTATTTAGTCCTCCGTTGTGCCCCTTGCATTTATTGCTTGGGGCTTTTCTTTTGAGGAAAACTATTTATTGAGACCGGAGGTTTAATGAATGTCATTACCCACTTTAACACCAGTATCAACTCAATCAGCCATCACATTACCAAAAACTGTTTCTTTTAATGGAGCAACAGCAGCCTTATCAGAAATCACTGATGCTTGCCCAATCGGCGCTTATTCTGGATCTGCTTCTTTTGTTACCGGAGCAGTCGCTCAGGTTGCATTTACATTTAAACGTTTGGGTGGAGATGTATTAGATATTGAGCTTACGAGTGGTTCAGTTTTTGCTGCTTATGAAGAAGCTTGTTTAGAATATTCATACATCATTAATATTCACCAAACCAAAAATGTTCTCGGTTCGGCGTTAGGTTCTGAAACCGGCTCTTTTAATCATCGAGGCGAAGTTACTGATGGGCCTCAAGATTACGCTTTAAAATATCCTAAGTTCTCATTTGAGACATCTTATCGCATTGCTGATACATTTGCTACTGAAGCTGGTATCGGAGGCACAACACCCATTTACAGCGCGTCATTTGACCGTGTTGCAGGAGTTCAAGATTATGACCTGCAAAACATAGTGTCTTCCTCGGCTTTTGATGCCGATAACGCAGCTTTTCCTTATTATAACAAGCTAGAAAACAATAAGAGAATCAAGATCAGACAAGTATATTACGTGACTCCAAGACAAATGTGGAGGTTCTATGGATACTATGGTGGCCTTAATGTCGTAGGAGACTTTCACAACTACGGACAATACGCAGACGATTCAACGTTTCAAGTTATACCAGCTTGGCAAAACAAGCTTCAAGCTATGTCGTATGAAGATCACCTATATACTAGGACTTCTCACTTCTCGTATGAGATTGTTGATAATAAACTTAGATTATACCCTGAGCCTTCCAGCGTATCACCAGAAAAATTCTGGTTTAGGTTCACGATTGAAGACAAAGACATCTGGTCTGATGAAAAGGATGTTGGTATAGACGGTGTTAATAATATGAACACAATTCCGTTTGAAAACCTCCCATATGAAAGTATAAATTCAATGGGTAAGCAGTGGATTAGAAGGTTCGCCCTTGCTTTGTCAAAGGAGACTCTTGGTCAAGTTAGAGGCAAGTTCGGAGGAAACGTACCGATACCCGGAGACCAAATATCTTTAAACGCAAGTGACCTTCTAAATCAAGCCAAAGAAGAACAAGCAGCTCTAAGAGAAGAGTTGACTAAGAATCTGGAAGAAATGACTTATTCTAAACTCCTTGCAACGGATGTTGAAATGTCGGAAAACTCAGAAAAGGTGATTGGTAAAACACCACTTAAAATATTTGTAGGATAAGTAAATGTCAGATGACAAATGGTCAAAATTAGATTCTCCGCCGCCGCCGATGTTCTTGGGCGAGAAAGAAAAGAATTTGGTAAAACAAGTCAACGACGAAATCATTGAGAGGGTCGTGGGGCAACAGGTATTGTATTTCCCAATAGATATTGATCATACAAATTTTCATCCAATATATGGAGAAGCAGTTGAAAAGACTTTCTTGCCACCAGTGAGAGTTTTTGCAAGAATTGAATATCAAGGTGTCGAGACTAGCTTTTTAGAAAACATGGCGCTTGATAAAAAAACAGGACTAAAAGTTATGTTTCATAAACGACGTCTGACAGAAGATCAAAATCTCTTTGTTCGTGAAGGAGATTATATAAAGTATGGAAAGATATTTTACGAGATAGTTAAGCTAAACGAGCCGAAACATTTGTTCGGCCAAGCAGACGTTCAGTTTGAAGTTTTAGCTGAATGCATAAGAGCACGTGATGGAGTATTCAATGCCGAGTAGTGAAGAGTATATAAAGTTTAAAGCATCTAGTATTGAGACGATTGATACTGGTTTTTACAATTGGCTTAACGGTTCTCTGGATCTGCATACCAAAACAAACAAGGGTATCTATAAAGTACCTGTGTTGTGGCTTGGGTCCGAGCGCGTATGGCAGGTGAAGAAAGATGTTAGAATAAGAGACAAGGTTGGAAAGTTGATATTGCCATTGGCAACTATCAATCGGTCCTCAATGCAAAAAGATCCAAACTTCAAAGGAGCCTATCAAGCCAATGATTTCGAGCAAAATGATTACAAGGGAGGAACCGAGGCTGTTGCGTCTAGAATTCAGCAAGATAAAACTCAAAACTTCCAATCAGTAATTGCACAGCAGAAGACATACAACAAGCAACAGAATTTTAAACTTGATGAAAACAATCAGGTTATATATGAAACCTTCAAGGCACCAATACCTGTATATGTGACAATAGTATACTCAGTAACACTAAGAACAGAGTATCAACAGCAGATGAATGATTTGCTTCAACCATTTATCACAACAACAGGGCAAATTAATTCTTTTATTTTTAAAGAAGACGGCCATAAGTATGAAGCGTTTATTCAACAAGATTTTTCAATGAATAACAACACAACAAATCCAGCAGAAGAAGAACGAATGTTTGAAACAAAAATTGACATCAAGGTGCTTGGGTACTTGTGTGGAGAGGGTTATTCTAGAAAAAGACCCACCCTTGCCAGAAGAGAGAACCAAGTGAAAGTTAGAATTACCAGCGAAAGAAGAATTGTTGGAGATAAGGTGCCTTGGAAAAAGAAGGACAAGGATTATAGAGAATAGAGCGATTGCCTATTTACACTACTATTTATAAGAGATAAAGTATTAATAAGGAGAGTTTTTAATGCCTACAAGATTTGATTTTGTTTCTCCCGGAGTTCTATTGAACGAGGTCGATGAATCACAACTACCAGCAGTCGTTAGTGACGACTTAGGACCAATTATCATTGGTCGTTCGCTCAGCGGACCCGCAATGAAGCCAATTAAAGTGAAGACACTTGACGACTTCAACGAAATATTTGGAAAAGGAATTTCCGGTAAAGGTGCTCGTGATAACGACATCTGGAGAAACGGTAACCTCCTAGGTCCAACCTATGGTGTATACGCTGCTCAAGCACACCTTGCCTCACAGACAACACCTGTTACCTTTGTGCGTCTTCTTGGAGAGGCTAACTCTGCTGCTGATGCAAACTCAGAACTTGCTGGGTGGTCTGTTGACAACGCTGCTAACCCGAACAAGCTTCCGCTTAGTAATGCGTCAGCTTACGGCCTATTTGTATTTCCGGCGACAGGATCTTCCGCGACGAACTCAACCGGTTCTCTCGCTGCTATCTTTTATGTAACCGGAGCTGCTCTGGCTCTGTCTGGTACAACTGTGGCGGCACCGGGAGCTACTGCCGGTACAGCTTCGGCTGGTACTTTGATAAACTCTTTAGAGGGTGGAGTTGCGAGATTCAAAATGTCCTTGTTTACTAGCAACAATATTGCTTCAAGCGACACACTTGACACACCTACTGAAGAATTTACATTCAACTTTACACCAGGCTCATCAGAGTACATCAGGGACGTGTTCAGCACCAATCCTCAGCTACTGCAAGCTAACAAGAACTTTGGACTCACTAACAAGAATTACTTCCTAGGTGAGTCTTACGAAGAAGCAGTTAGATCTGTTGCTGGAACGGCCACAACTGCCGGTTCCCAGTATGCGATGTTGGTTGCTCTTGATAGTGGTTCACTAAATTACGCAGATCACTTTAAAGACATGAAGCCAGCAAAGACCGGATGGTTCTTAAACAGAAAACCAGCTCAAGAGAAATTGTTCCGATGTGCAGCGTTGCATGACGGAGAGTGGCTACAGAACAACTATGATGTTGTTATTAAAGATCTCAGCCTTGGTAACGTTGTCGAGCCAAACTCAACATTTACACTTGAGATAGTTGAAAGCAATGGAACGGTTGTAGAACAATACTCTAACCTTAACTTAGACCCAAGCTCTGAAAATTATATTGCTAAAGTGATTGGTGATCAATACCTAGAGTGGGACGCTACAAACCTTAAGTACAATGTTCGAGGTGAATATGCAAACACCTCTGATTACATCTATATTGAAGTAACTGATGCTGTTAAGAATCAGCAACTCCAAGATAGACACGCATTACCCGTTGGTTTTGTCGGCCCTCTTAAGCCTAAGAATGTTAAAGTAATTGATGGTCGATCCGGTGTATTGGCTGAACATGAGCAAGTTGCCGGACAAGCTGCCACGCTAGAGCTTAGAATAAATGGTACCATGGCAAACGGCGAAGTCCTAGGGATCACAGGCTCAAACGGCAGCCTGCTTCTAGCTGTCAGTGGAGCTGATGGTACCACTACTGCTACTTCATTTACAACCGGAGTAGCTAATATGAAAACAGGCGCTGGTGGTTTTGCCGGTGCAAACACTTCAGGTTCTTTTGCGGATGCTTTGGCAACACTTTTAAACAGTGTAAGCGGTTACAACGCAGAAGTAAATTTGACTAAAAACGCACCAGAGGTTACTGTTATAATGAGATCTGACATCGCCAGAGCAACTACTGATAACTTTGGAGCAATTTCAGCTGGGGACATTACCTTTGGACTTGCTGCTTCCGGAAGTACAAGGACTTCTGGTGCTGATGAAAGTCTTTTTGCTCACCCATTTGTTGTAGCAAATGCATCTGTTCCGTGCTTTGGAGGAGATGCCAACAACTTTGCTTCTTGTCCTCCTTTGTTCACCGGTTCGTTGAACTTCCCAAGCTTGAGACTTACAGACGAAAACTCAAACTCAACCGGAAAGAACTACCCTCCAACTCAAATCTTTGGTGTAAGACACCACAGAGGACAATCGATAAGAAGAGATGATAGTTATAACGATCTCGTTAGAGTCCTTCCTTCAAATGCTTCTGTTACATTGACACATCATTTGGCTGAAGGTGCCTCACTACCAGATGCTCTAGAATACCAGTTCATTTTCACAATGGACGATATCATGTCTGGAAGTAACACTACAAACGAATTCTTTGTTTCATCGGGTTCATACGATAATGCAGCCTCAGCACAGAGATCAATATCAGCTGAGCTTGGCCTTAATACATTATTCCAGAAGAAAGTTCGCCAGTATCGTGCGCCATTCTTTGGAGGACATAACGGACTCGACTTGACAGAGGTTGAACCATTCTCAAACAAGAACTTAACCGACAAGAACCGTTTAGGCTCCTACGAATACAACTCTATCTTCAAGGCTCTTGAAACTATTGAAGACGCAGAGAGTACTAAGTACAGTGTGTTAGCTATTCCCGGTATAACAAACACAGATGTAACTGATGAGATTATATCTTTGGCTAGCAAACGACAGGACTTCTTGGGTATTATCGATCTTCCAAACGGACATCAGCCAGGCTACGAAAACAATGGTGTTGTCAATGCAGGTAGTTTAAATACAACTATCACCAATCTTGAAGGACGACTTATCAACAACTCTTATGTTGCAGCTTACTATCCTTGGGTTAGACTCAGAGACCGTGTAGGTGGACAGAATGACGTATTGTACGCACCTCCATCTGTTGCGGCCATCGGAGCCCTTGCAAAGTCACAAGGACTATCAGAACTATGGTTTGCGCCAGCAGGCTTCAACCGTGGTGGCATCAATGAACTTGGTGGCCCAGCAGGACCGATTGTAAACGGAACTTGGGAACACTTAACCAAGACCGATCGAGATAGATTGTACGAAGCAAACATTAACCCAATCGCAAGATTCCCAAGCTTGAATCAGATTGTTGTGTTTGGACAAAAGACCCTACAACAGAACGCATCTGCTTTAGATAGAATCAATGTCAGAAGACTTCTTATCTATCTTAAGTACAGAATCGGACTTATTGCTGATACCATTCTGTTTGACCAGAATGTAAGAACAACTTGGAACAGATTTAGATTCCAAGCAAATGCCATCCTTGCTGATACACAAGCTAGACTTGGAATTAGCGAGTACAGATTGGTTCTTGACGATAGCACTACCACAGCTGACTATGTTGACAGAAACATCATATACGCTAAGATATTCATCAAGCCTGTTAGAGCCGTTGAATTTATTGCTGTTGATTTCATTATATCGCGAAGCGGTGTTCAATTCTAACAACAAAAACTATTTATGATAAATACAGGAGATTAATATCATGGCCTTTTGGACAGATTCAAATGCAGAACCAAAGAGAAAATTTAGATTTAGAGTACGTCTGTTCTCAGCTGAGACAGCTTGGTATGCGAAGTCAATTACTGCACCTTCATTCGAGATAAGCTCGATTGAACACCACTTCAGTGATCACGTCTTTCATTACCCTGGTAAAATCAAGTGGAATGACGTTTCGGTAGTTCTGGTTGACCCAGCAGGTGATGATGACATCGTTAACAAGACACTTAGCCTTATAAACCTTGCCGGTTATAAGATACCAACCGGAGGCGGTTTGGCTGATGGAACGGACTTCGATTCTTTCGCAAAGTCTGACTTGGTAAACAACAACGGAAATATTATCCTAGAAGCTTTGAGCCAAGACGGAAACGAAATACTTGAAGAGTGGACCCTTAACAATGCATTCATATCCGCTGTTAAATTTGGAGATTTTGATTACTCATCTGAAGATATGAGAGAAATTGAAATCACATTTAAGTATGACTGGGCATCTTGTAACGTAGAAGGAAACAACTACTTTACTCAATCATAATAGAGGATAAATGAGTTTTTGGACAAACAATTACAAACCCCAACAAAAGCACAGATTTCGTTTAATCATTGGGGATGATCCAAGCAATCAGATTGTTTGGTATGCAAAAACTGCTGATCTTCCAAAATTTGATATAACTTACGATAGAGATCTTGCGGGTAACCAATACATCAACTCTCAAGCAACGGCTCAGTGGCAACCAATTAGTGTTCAATTGTATGATCACGCTAAATATATAGTTGGTGGTGTCGGAACCGAGGGCCTAGAGGTATCGGTGGGCATGCTTACGTTATCATCGCTGGTTGGAATGAAAACCCCAACGGCTGGAGCCCTGATTCATGGAGGGCTATTAGACATAGAAAGAGAAAACCAGTGGCTTACTGGTGATGGTATAAAATACAAGACAGCGGGAGGAATACAAAGAACCGGAGCTGATAGTAAGTACGGCAGAAAACTAGGCGATATCAGAATACAGAAGTTTCTACACTCAAACAGAACTAGAGTCGTAGATGATGGCACTGGGACTCGAATAGCACCAGATATTCTCGGTGAAGAGTGGGTATTACAGAACCCACAAATAGTAGCTTGCGATTGGGGAGACCTAGACGCATCAAGTGACGAAATAAACACAATAAATATAACTTTTATATTTAAAAACGCGTATTTGCAAAAATTGAGTTTAGAAACACAATAAAACAACAAGAGAGGTAACTTTGACAAATAGAAACGAGGGTCGAATGGGAGCCCCAAATGTCCCACAACCACAGGAAGAACAAAAGAAGAGTCTATTAGACTTTGTATCACCAACACAGTTCGTGGTTCTTCCATCAAAGGGAAAAGGGTATCCTGAAGGCCACCCTTTAAAAGATCAGGAAACAGTAGAAGTACGGTATATGACAGCTAAGGATGAAGATATACTAAGCTCCCAGCATCTCCTGAAAAAAGGAATAGCCATTGACAGATTTTTAGAAAATGTCTTGATGGATAAGCAGTTTCCTGTTGATAGTCTTTTGATAGGCGACAAGAACGCGATAATTATTGACACGAGAGTATCTGGTTATGGAAATCTTTATGAAACAGGCTTGAATTGTCCTGCTTGTGGGAAGAAAAACGAAATGACATTCGATCTGAACGACAAGTGCTACAAAGAGGGAGAGCTTCCAGAAGGTGTCTCTATGAATGAAAAAGGCAACTACGTATTTGTTTTGCCTGCATCGAAAGTGGAGCTTGAAATTAGGCTTTTAACTAGTAAAGATGAGAAACAAATGATTAAAAAGGCCACTTTAATTGAGAAAAATAAAGTAGAAAGTAGCCTAGTAACTGATCAATATAAAATGATGATTGTATCAGCACAGGGAGAAACAAGTCCGGCTTTGTTGAGCAAGTTTGTTGATATGATACCTATTGAAGATTCAAAAGCACTTAGAGAGGTTTACAAGTCAGTCAGCCCTAATGTAGAAATAAAAGAACAATTTGCCTGTTTTTCCTGTGGACATAGTCAGGAATTGGAGGTGCCCTTTGGGGCAGACTTTTTTTGGCCTGACAGATAACTATATGGAACAAGTGTATGAACAAATGTTCAACCTGATCCAGCATGGAAATTGGTCGTTTTCTGAAGCTTATAGCTTACCAGTTGGTTTGAGATATTGGTTCTTCAATCGTATGGTAAAACATTTTGAAGAAAAAAAGAAGCACCATGATGAAGAGATGAAAAAATCAAAAGCCCGAAGATAACTTCGGGTTTCTGTTTATAAACTATTTACTGTACCGAGGGACTAATAATGAAAATAGATTTTACAAAAAAACGCCTATTGATGGAAGCAAACTGGCTGTCTGCTTTTGGAGAGTGGAACAAGACGTTACTTAGATATATCTATGGTAAGGACGTAACAGTCACAGCGGATGCTACTGTTCACAAGAATCTTAAAGAAGATGAAGAAGGTGCAGACAACAGCCTCAAGTTTGTGATACGTGGTGAGCACAAAGATGTTCAAGCATACGCAAGAGCGTTGTTCGCAGAAAAAGAGTATTTAGATGTCTTTATGAAGTTTGGAGAAGATCATTTTCAAGCAAAAAAACAAAAGCAAATATTGGACAATGCTGTGAGGAACTTTGAACAAGTCACAGGCATAAAATGGCCATTTAAAGATTGAGACCTAATGTATGAGTCAAGAAAAAATAAAAAGTGCAAAAGAATTAAAACAGATATTAAAAGACATCGCCGATGATCAGGCGCGTATGTCAGATGCAGAACTGAATGCAATTAAAATTGCCGGTGATGCCAGAAGGGCTATGCTGGAAGAAACCCAAAGAGCCGGAGATGCACTTATAGCACTTTCAGAAACCGAAGCAGCGGCCCTAAACCAACAGGGAGAGCTTCAGGAAGCTTTAATTCAACAGCTTAGAGAGCAGGCTGGTCTGACAGACGAACAGATAGATAGAATAGAAAAATCAAATGATCGCGCAGCAGAAATGGTTGAAATTGCCAAAGAAAGGAACAAACTACAACAAGAGCATAATGATTTAGCCAACGAATATGATTCAATGCTTGGCGGGATTGCTGCTAAAATCGGCATTGGAAACTCTGCTTTAAACAAGTCTGTTAATAAGTTTAAAGAGCAGGCAACTTTGCTAAAAACTAGTGAAAAGCATCAAAATGCATTTAAAGATTCTTTAGTCAAAACGTTCTCACCCGGTAACATATTGGGTAGTATCCTTGAAGGAATAGTTGCGGCAACTGTAATGGCTGTTATACAAATTGACAAATTACAATCTTCATTTTCATCTCTTGCCGGAACTGGTGAAAAATTTGATTCTCAAATGGCATCAGTGGCTAGAAATAGTCTTGACTTCGGTATAAATGGCCAAATAGCAAGTGAGGCATTTACCGCACTTCAGCAGGGCCTTATAGGGTTTAATAACGAGTCTGATACTTCTATAGAGAACCTAACAATGCAAGTGGGACAACTCAAGCGTTTTGGCATTGAAGCAGAGCTTGCAGTCGGTATAATTAATGACCTAAATGCTGTGCTTGGTGTAAACGCTGATGAAGCCGCTGAGATGACAAAACAAATAGCGATGTCAGCAACCGAACTAGGGATTGGGCCTAAAATGATGGCTGAGAGTTTTAGAAAAGCCTCATCAGTGTTAGCTGTGCATGGTAAGAAATCGATTGACGTATTCAAGGGCTTAGCTGTTGCTGCTCGTAACGCTGGTACATCTGTTGACACCTTGTTATCTATAGCCGGTAAGTTTGATACTTTTTCCGATGCTGCCGATGCAGCAGGCAAATTGAACTCAATATTAGGGTCGACAATGTCCGCAACTGAAATGCTTATGATGACAGAAGATCAGAGGATAGAGACACTTATAAAGACCGTTAATGGACAGGGAGTGGCGTTCAGAGAAATGGACCGCTTTACTCAAAAAGCCATCGCTCAAGCTGCCGGTATCAGCGATATGGCAGAGGCAAATAGGATATTTGGAATGTCCTTGGGAGCTTATCGCCAACAAGCTGCTGATGCGAAAGCCGCTGAGATAAGACAAAACAAGTATAATGATGCAATAAGAGCTACTGTTCCAATACAGGAAAAACTAACTGAAGCTTTAGCAAAAATCGCAGCCAACTCAGAAACGGTAAATGGAGCAATCGATGCTCTAGTTGGCCTAATTGACCTATTTTCAGCTGGGTTGAGTGCGCTTGGTCCAAATGGGGTCACTGTTATTGGTGTCCTCACTTTAATCGGCTTTGTTGGAACTAAACTTGTAACAATATTTAGCGGTTTGTCGACTATATTCACAGCACTCAGTGGCACAAGTAAAATGGCTGGTAAAAGCGTTAAAAATAGTGGGAAAGATATGAATCAAGGCCTACAACAAACCGGGCAAGGTGCTGGTGCTGCTG
>VMHT01099906.1_pt1 | contig 55048 bp, 71 predicted proteins | sample 4693611 | NCBI WGS metagenome assembly VMHT01 (sample SAMN12280063, study PRJNA550983) | marine metagenome | isolation source: seawater sampled from same location over 5 years 0.02-0.2 micron viral filtrate | place: USA: collected off the coast of southern California halfway between the port... ... | reverse complement strand
GAATACGCCCGACTCGTTGACCGCTACCACCACGATAGCGACGGTACGATTGAAGCCTTAGTCGTTTAGTGCTTTACTATCGGGGTACTCGTAAGTACCTTATATATACGCGCGGTATACGCCGCGCGGGATTACTAAACGATAGAAAGGAGAAAGGTGTGGAAACACTCACAGAAACAATACAAAACGTCGATTGGGGAAAGTTATACCGAGAACTAGAAGGTAGCTTTTATGAACACCGAGTCGATAAGCTCGAGACATTTCCGCAGTGGCTACAAAACCACGTCAAAATCGAATACTTCGAACCAGCGGTGCTTATACGGACTGGCCCGATTTATCCGAAAGAAGACAGCAAGTGGGCCGATAAGGACGGATACTGCTACTGGTTTTGGTTACTAAGGAATGACGAAAACGGAGATACGGATCGAGACGATTGGGAAAACCCGTTTAGTCACATAACTAAAGAAGATTGGATAATCCGCGAAACAGACTTAGACCACTACTAAGTTACCACGGATCGTGATTAGCCCGCCTCGAGCGGGCTTTTTTGTGCCTATTAGAACGACCCGCGATATTGCGTATATTGTCTATTTAGAAAAAAAACTTTTTTTATTTTTTTCAACTAAAACGACTAATAAAGTAATAGAAGTAATAGAAAAGTGAAAGAAGCCAATGGATACGAGAGCTGGGGGCCGTGATGAGTGTGACGAGAAAGTAATAGAAATCGTATAGGTTATTGAAACGAGAACAGTGAATAGTGGTGAGAGGCCATGAGGAAAACTTTTACTTTTTATAAATTATTTTATTTTCTAAGATATAGTTCTACACGCTTACGATCCTCGGAAACACTGCATGAAAGAACTACAGTACACTCCCCTGACACCTGCTGATGACGGAATGGGCTACATCGACGCCGATGGTAAGAGATGGCAACCGCTAAATCCGAAACAAAAGAAGTTCGCTCGAGAGTATTTGAAAGGCCAAAACGCTACCGAAGCAGCGGTAAAAGCAGGCTATACGAAGAATCGAGCCGCAGCCAAACGACAAGGCAGCGTCTTACTCAACCACAACCCACTTTTGCGAAATTACCTTATAGACCAGGAAATCAAGGAGGCAGAGAGGGATAGAGTTTCCATGGAGGGCCACCTCTCCGCGCTCCATGACTTGCGTGAGGAGGCACGGGAGTCGGGGCAGATTAACGCAGCGATCACGGCAGAGATACACCGAGGGAAGGTCGGGGGGCTTTACATCGATCGACGCGAGGTATTGACCGCGAAGATCGACATGCTCTCGAAGGATCAGCTGATCGATCGACTTGGACAGCTTATCACGAAGCGCGTACCGCAAACGATCGAGGGACAGATTACGAATCGGATCGGATCGACAGACGGATCGACTGTATTAATTGAGCGAGAGAGCGATTGACCCACCCACCCACCACGTTTGATCGATCGATCGATCGATCGACTATAAAAGATTGACGGAGCGCGAGCGCACCCACCCACCCACCACGATTCATTGACGGCGAGCGAGGGAGCGACCGACGGAGGCCGAGGGACGGCGCGACAGATCCCGACGGTTAGGATTAGGCGCGCCCCATAGTCAAACCGTTATTTTAAGTTCCAACCATTTTGTTAAGCCGCGACGGTTAGGTAATTGATTAGGTAATTGATTAGGTGACCGACTGATTATTAGTGCTTGACTATATACACAAGATGCCTGATTATATGCCTGTCACTTGATGACATTAACTTAACTTAAAAGGTAAACATTATGACCAAATCAAACACAAAATCAGCCCCCGAACAGACCGCCCGCGAAGCTATCGCTAACCTTGACGCTAACGGGTCAACCCTAGCACCTAAGCCTACGGCTTTGGAAAAGCTCAAGCAACAAGCTGCTGGCAAGGTATACGTTAATGGTGGCGCTTCTAACCTAGTAGGCACCTACGAAGTAGTTAACGCCGATGACCCCCGATGGTCTAGGTTGTTTGACGTACTTACTAGGCAATGTGGCAAACTGGCTAGGGAAATGTTGCTACGCTTAGACAATGACAACCAAATTGTTATTGATGATAAAGAGGCTGCTATCATAGCTAAGTCGTTAGTTCATAAGTCAGAAAATAACATGGTGATAGAAACCTACTTACCTATGCTGTTAGGTGCTAAGTGGGCCAAGGCTCGCGGCAATCAAAAGATGCGCGATGTGGTTAAAGAAGGTGTTGAGTTTAGCTTTGCGATGTTCAAGCGTATTAGCTAACCACTAACCGACTTACTAAGGGGTGCCGTGTGCGCCCCTTTTTTTGCCTGTTAGCTAACAGTTTTGCTAAGGGGCGCGGCCTACCGCATATGCTAACGGTTAGGCTAAGGGGGTATACCCCCAAAATTGCCGCAAGGCACCCGCCCACCCACCACTACCTAGTTCCCGCCTCTTTTTCCGAGATACTTTTGCTTTAGGTTCCCTATTCAAAAATTTCGCACATTTATATTTTTCGATGGGTCAAAATTTTTCGCGAAAATTTTTTAGGGGTAGCGAGAGTAGTGATTAGGGGGTTACGATTCGGCTATCTTTGATGAGGTTGTTTTATGTACGGTCAGTCTCCATATGGTTCGACGATGGGTCGCGGGATGTTTATGGATCCTCAGATGATGATGATGTTACGAATGCGTGATCAGATGAGGGCGCAATACGCTCCGCAGCCTAGTGAGATGCCACAACAAGCGACAGAAGATCGTGTTGTAGATATGCAGATGCCGTTACCGGCGTTAGGTTCTGCGGAACCTATAGACAGAAGATCGTCAGAAAGACTAGCGGCATTAGGTAATCAGATGCCAATGCCGCAAGAGCAGACAACGGAACAAACGCTTGAGCAATTACAGGGTAATATCCAGCAGATGCAGCAACAGCAGCAGCGGTTATCTGAACATTTAGGTGCTGGTTCTGGTATGTTAAACCAGTTACAAGCTCAAAGTGGTTTAGGCGGGTTATTTCAGCAGTTACGTCCTCAGCCTGCGATATCTAGATTAAGAACCCAAGGGCCAGATTCTATGAGGCTACAAGCATTTCCTGTTGCGCAGGGGAACCCATTCGGTGCCTGAGAAAAAGAAAAAAGATTCGCGATTAGAACGCGCAGGCGTTAGCGGTTATAACAAGCCGAAGCGTACCCCGTCCCATCCTAAAAAATCGCATGTTGTAGTTGCTAAGGAAGGCGATAAAATTAAGACGATTCGATTTGGGCAGCAGGGTGTAAAAACTGCGGGTAAGCCTAAAGCGGGTGAGTCGGCGAAGCAAAAGGCGCGGCGTAAGAGTTTTAAGGCACGTCACGGAAAGAATATCAAAAAGGGCAAGATGAGCGCAGCTTATTGGGCCGATAAGGTGAAATGGTAATGGACGATATGCAAGCGGTTTACGATGAAGAATTAGGTCGCGGTCGTGGAGGTTTAATGTCGTTATTACGAGGAGCCGGTGATTTTTTAGTCGGCGAGGATATTATGGATAACCTCCCCGAAATTATGGCGATGTTACAAAACACCAACAAAGATACGTTGACGATGCGGCAAACCGAGGAAATAGGTGAGCCGAACGAACTTGCGGTTACGTTAAGTAATACTCCAGGATTAGAATCGTTATTAGGTGATGAATTAGCGATGGCGATGGGAATGGCTGGCCCTGGAAAAAAAGTAGGGATGGCGAAAGACGGTTTAGAAAGGTTTTTAAAAATGCGCGACGAATTAATGGACGAAAAAGCCACACGTTTTTTCGAAGGGCCAGCAGGCGAAAAAGCGATGAAAGTTGACCGCCGTATGACCCAACGTATGATGGATGAAGATCCGAAAGTTGGCCCACGTGGTGAATTTAATCGTCGTTTAGAAGAAGGCGAAATGTCGGAAGAATACGAAACGGCATTACGCGAATACCAAGATTTTATGAACCGCCAAGGTGAATCTGGAATCCAGAAGTTACGGAAAGATATTTTTAGCGACCCTGACCAGATGGCAGGTGGTGGGCGTCCAGGGTTGTATGCAAATATCGCCGCGAAGCGTAAGCGGATAGCTGCGGGTTCTGGCGAAACGATGCGTAAGGCGGGATCTAAGGGTGCGCCGACGAAAGAAAATTTCCGACAGGCCGCGACTACTGCTAAGAAAGCTAACGGCGGTGGTTTAAGTTACGCGAAGGGTTATTACGGTAAATCGTATAAATGAGTACGGCGATATTAGATATTCAAAAATCTAAACTTGCAGGGATACAAGACGTTGTTTCTGCCATTTCAAGAACCCGTCCCAACGCGCCGTCGCCGTATATTAATACGCATCACTTTGCTCCTGGAATCTATATGCGAGCGTATTACGGGGTCAAAGGTTCGGTAGTCGTAAGCCAAGTTCATTTACACGAGCATATGACGATATTAGCAGCGGGTCATTGTCGCGTTATTTCTACGATGCAAGACGAAGAACGGATAGACGTTTATAAAGATTTCGCGATTATGAATACGCCTGCGCATACGAAACGGGCTTTATACTTTTTAGAAGATACTACGATTATTACTGTCCATCCTAATCCTGACGATATCCGAGATATACCAGAATTAGAGCGGATGTTTGTTGTAGATAATTTCAAGGATATTGAATAATGGCATTTGTAGTCACCTCAGTAGTTATCGCAACGGGCACAGCCGCATACGGCGCAAGCCAATCACGCAAAGCCCAAAAACGTGCTGAAGAAAACGCTCAAACTCGTGCGTTAATTGAAGGGTCTGCCCCGAATATCGCGATGGTTAAAGAAATTGTCCCTGAAGAAATACAGGGTAGCGATGTTTCTGGATTAGAAGACGCGTTAAAAGCGATGGATTACGAAGGCGGTCAGCCCCCGATTCCTGGAGTACCAGAACAAGGTGCGTTACCAGCTGATGTTTCTGAAGAAGAACTGATGATGATGTTAGAGCAGCAGGGCGGGTTAGAAGGTTTGTTGCCGCAAGGTATGGCCGACGGGGGGCCGGTAGGGACACCTGGAGATGTATATTATTTTGGTGTTCCGCAAATTATGGGGATGATGCAAGACCCCGATCCACAGATCCAGCAGGTTGGTATGCAGCTTGCGGATCAAATGGAAACGATGCCCGACGCAGGAATGGTGCCAGCTACGCAACAACAAATACAAACGATGGCTAACGGGGGCGCTGTTACCGCAAAAAAGTTTTCTAACGGAGGGATCACTGACGATGAGCTACAAAGGAGAGCTGGGTTAGATCCTCTACAAGAACTTGAAAGATTAAGGGGATCCACAAAAAGAGATTTGTTATCAAGTCTTGGGTTGCCTGAAGATTTTGGAGAAAGGAGTAGAGAAGACGTTCTGTTTAGTGAATTAATGGATCGTTTAGATTTGCCTGTAGATATTCAAAAAGAAGGCGACGAGTATTCGATGTCTAAGATATTCGGAGACGAAGATTCCTCATTACGGTTAGGTGCTTCGACGAACCGTGGTGATCCGCAAGTAAGATTAGATTTCCAAAAACGATTTGCTGAAGGTGGCCCGATAACTGAGGAACGGCTAAACCAGCTTAGACGCAGTTGACCACTCCACTTGAACAGCTAAAGGAAGTAGACCTTTCCCATCTGTCGAAAGATGAAGCGAAAGAGTTTACCCTTCTCCTAGAGGAATTAGAAAAGCGTGAAAAGCGTGAAAGTTCTATGGCGTCGTTTTACGATTTTGTTAAAACGATTTGGCCAGAGTTTATTGCGGGTGCGCACCACAAAAAGATGGCCGAAGCATTCGATAAAATCGCCAGCGGAGAATCAAAGCGCCTCATAATCAACATGCCTCCGCGACATACGAAGTCTGAATTTGCTTCGTATTTGTTCCCAGCTTACTTATTAGGTAAGCGTCCTAAATTAAAGATCATTGAAGCCACGCACACAGCTGACCTTGCGATCAACTTTGGTCGTAGAGTTCGTGACTTAATTGAAAGTGAAGAGTATGCGGAGATATTTCCGGCTACCGAACTAAAGGCTGACTCGCGAAGCGCGGGTAAATGGAATACATCGCAGGGCGGTCAGTATTATGCGGCGGGTATTGGTGGTGCACTCGCGGGTCGTGGTGCTGATTTGTTTATTATTGACGATCCTCATTCTGAACAAGACGCTTTTTCGGATAAAGCGTTAGAAGAAGCGTATGACTGGTATCAAACTGGCCCCCGTCAGCGCCTTCAGCCAGGAGGTGCGATCGTTATTGTAATGACTCGTTGGTCTAAAAAGGACGTAACGGGTAAATTAATCAAGCGGATGACGCAAGAAAAGGGTGGCGACGAATGGGAGGTTATTGAATTTCCCGCGATATTACCATCAGGTAAACCTCTATGGCCTGAATTTTGGTCATTAGACGAATTAGAAGCGACTAAAGCGTCGATACCTCCGTCTAAATGGGCAGCGCAGTATATGCAGCGGCCTACGGGCGAGGGTATTTCGATTATTCCTAAAGAATGGATAATGGAATGGCCTAGAGATAACCCTCCATCTTGCGATTATTTGATCCAAAGTTACGATACGGCGTTTTTAAAATCCGAAAGATCCGACTATACAGCGATAACCACGTGGGGAGTGTTCTATCCCGAGGGTAAAATCGGCGATGAACACTATAGTGGGCAGGATGCGCATATAATTTTGTTAGATTGCGTAAAAGAGCGGTTAGATTTCCCTGAACTCAAGCGCGAAGCGATGCGTTTATACGAACATTGGGAGCCTGATTCGGTAATTATCGAAACGAAAGCCTCTGGTATCCCGTTAACGCAGGAATTACGGCGACAGGGTATCCCAATAAATACCTTTTCACCGAGTAAAGGTCAGGATAAGATCGCTAGATTAAATGCGGTGAGTGGAATTTTCCAAGAAGGCCGTGTTTGGGTGCCTGATACGAACTGGGCGCAAGAATTAGTAGACGAAGTTGCTGATTTTCCGAACGGGGATAACGATGATTGCGTAGATGCAACTACTTTAGCCCTAAGTCGTTTTAGACAGGGCGGATTTTTGCGATTAGACGGCGATTATAACGACGAAGACGAGTATTATCCGAAAATACGGGCATATTACTAATTTACCGTTGTAAAAAACTAGAGTAGGGTAGCGTTCCATGGCTGAAGTGCAATTCCCAGAAGAGTTAGAAGGCGAAGAAGCGGTAGAAATTCTTTTTGACGAGGAAGATAACCTCGTTGACCCTTCGATGTTAGAAATGGAAGTAGATATTCCGTTTGAAGAAAACCTTGCCGAGTATTTAGACCCAGCTACCCTATCTGAAATTTCTAGCGAGCTACTTAGTTCGTATGAAACCGATGTTGACTCTCGTCAAAATTGGTACGAAACATTTAAAGACGGTTTAGAGCTACTAGGTATTGAAAACGATCCTCGTAGTGAACCGTTTGAAGGCGCGAGCGGCGTATACCATCCCGTATTAGCTGAAGCGGCTACGCATTTTCAAGCGCAAGCATATAAAGAACTGTTACCAGCTAACGGCCCTGTAGATACGAAAATTATGGGCGCTTCTAACGATCCTAAAGCGATGCAAGCTAATCGCGTTAAGGATTTCATGAACTACCAGCTGATGTATAAAATGGACGAGTACGATCCTGAAATGGATCAGATGTTGTTCTTTTTGCCGTTGGCAGGTTCTGCGTTTAAGAAATGTTATTACGATCCTACGATGGGTCGTGTTGTTTCTAGGTTTATTAAAGCTGAAGATTTAGTTGTCCCGTATAGCGCGACAGATTTACATACATCACCTCGTATTACGCATCGTTTAACGATGACGGAAAATGATCTTCGTAAACTACAACTCAGTGGTTTTTATATAGACGAGGAGATGAATCCTCCGTCTTATTCTGACGATAGCGATTCGGTACAGCAAAAAATTGATCAGCTAGACGGCGTTACTCGTACAGGGAACCAGCACGACTATACGCTGCTTGAGTTTCACGTCGAATTAGATATCGAAGGTTTTGAGCATACAGATAAAGACGGAGAGCCTACTGGGTTAGCTATTCCGTATATCGTAACGATTTGTAAAGATAACAATAGTGTTTTATCAGTTCGTAGGAACTACGAAGAAACTGATCCTATGCGTAAAAAAATTGAATACTTTACGCATTATAAATTCCTTCCAGGATTAGGGTTTTACGGTTTCGGTCTAATCCATATGATTGGTGGCGTTACGAAATCAGCGACCGCAATCCTCCGACAACTTATTGACGCGGGTACGTTAGCAAACTTACCCGCTGGATTTAAAGCGCGTGGATTAAATATCCAGCGTTCTGATGATCCAGTACAGCCTGGAGAGTGGCGGGATGTAGACACTCCTGGAGGAACTATCCGCGATTCCTTTATGCCGCTTCCGTATAAAGAACCTAGCGCAACTTTAGCGCAGTTATTAGGACTACTCGTAGAGTCTGGACAGCGGTTTGCGTCTGTAATGGACAATCAAACTGGCGACGCTAACTCTAACGCCCCAGTAGGTACTACCGTTGCGTTGTTAGAAAAAGGTCAGAAAGTTATTTCTGCAATCCATAAGCGGTTGCATTACGCGCAGCGTAACGAATTCAAAATACTAAAGCGACTATTCGGCGAGTATCTACCTCCTGAATATCCGTACCAAGTGCAGGGCGCACAACAAACTGTTTTCGCTGAGGACTTTAACAACAGCGTAGATGTTATTCCTGTTTGCGACCCTAATATCTTTAGTACGACACAGCGAATTATTTTAGCGCAGACTCAACTTCAGATGGCTCAGAGTGCACCTCAGATCCATAATCTGAAAGAAGCGTTCCGCAAGATGTATATCGCGCTGAACATTAAAGATATCGACGATATCTTAATGCCAGATATGGCCCCTGCGCCTAAAGACCCCGTCCAAGAAAATATGGACGCATTGATGAGTGCTCCTTTACAAGCGTTCATTCAACAAAACCATGACGCCCACGTTCAAGCACATATGGCGTTTATGCAAAATCCTCAAACACAGCAGAACCCACAAGCGATGGGCGCACTCCAAGCGCATATTCAACAGCACCAAGCTCTGAAGTATCGTATTCAAGTGGAAGAAATGTTGACTCAACAAGGTATCCAGCTACCACAGCCAGGGCCAGATGGTCAGATGCCGCAGTTACCTCCAGAAGCCGAAAGCCAAATTGCTATGGCAGCTGCTCAGGCGACTCAGCAGATTACTGGTCAAGAACAAGCTCTTGCTCAAGCGATGGCCGCACAGCAGCAAGATCCTCAGCGCCAGATGTTCGAAGAACAGATGGAATTAGAATTCGAAAAACTCAAACAGCGTGATAAAGAATCCGAGCGTAAAACGCAGTTGGAAAGAGAGCGTATTGAATCTCAAGAACAACAAACGGATATCCGTATAGCTTCTGATCTACAGCAAGCAGAGATGCGCGACGATAGAGAAGTAGATTCGAATTTAACTGAGATTGCAAAGATTGTTCGGGAGTCACAGGAAAGGGACTAAGTGTCACACTTAATAAGTAATATTCCACATTTCAATTGTTGGGTTAGAAAAGAATACACACATAATCATCTACAGTATCACGGAGAGTATTTACATGCAATAGCTATTGCGGTAAACACTATCCCAGATAGATGTTTATCCTTTCAAGTCGTATTTACAGGATACGAATTGAATGAAGATGAAGATTCTGAAAATCTTCATGGGGGAGCAATGTGGGCTAGGATGCCTATTACTGCTTTAGTTGCTGACGCGATGATTGATGAAATGCCTGAATCAATGGCAACTCATTTAGCGCAGCCTTGGGACTGTAGTTCCCGAGACCATGAGGTTATTGTTATGGATCGTGTATCTTCTAGCCCTTGGCTATGTAAGATAGATAGCGAGTTCCATACAGGGAAGTATTTGTTTACTGTAGATTATACAGGAAATGATATAGCTGATGATCCTGCGCAGCATAAGCAGAGTCATGTTATTCAGCTGACTGATGCAGGAAAATGGACAGGCAATATTGTAGCACTGCCTAACAATCGTGTAAGAGCGACCAATCCTGCGCTATGGGAGACAGGTTCAGGAGCGCCGGACTTTTATCCTAGTCAACACGTGCATAGCGCGGAAATTGACGATAGCTACATGGATCCGAACATTACGTTTAATAACTTGTACGCCGAAGGAGATTAGAATGCCAGGACACAAAACGAATAAAAAGATGCCTAAGAAGATGGGTATGGGCGGTAAGACCGCTAAAAAAATGCCGATGAAAATGAAGCGCGGTGGTAAAACAGGTTCTAAGTCTCGTAGTAAGAGTAAGAAATGAGAAACCTTAGAAACACGGAAATGCCTTATCCGTCCCCTAAAACTCAAAAGGCAGGAGTTCAACCGTCAATCCCAGAACCTTCTAACGAAGGTTTTGCAAAAGCTACGATGCTGGCAGAAAAAACTATCAGCATTCCTGGCAAAAAAGTAAAGACAAAAGGAACTGGCGCAGCTACTAAAGGATTAGATTTTACAAGCTACGTTAACTAATGGACTTTATAAAATATTCGGAGTATTTACTCCGCAAGCTGCGCGAGAGACAAGAAGATCTCGCGCAGACTCTCGCCACAGGTGGCGCACAAGACTTTGTTCAGTACCAACGTGTCGTTGGTGAAATCTCAGGGCTTAATTTCGCTGAACAAGAAATAACTACCCTGCATGGAAGGATGGAAGATGTCGAAGACGACTGAAGACGTTGATTTAAGTAGCATAGGAGCTACCCCAGAACGAGTTCTTAATTTTGGTTCTGATACGCCATTGGAACCTACTAAAGAAAGTATAACCTCTGAAAATTATGAAGCTCATGCAGATAAACTGCCGAACCCTACTGGGTATCGTTTGTTAATTCTGCCGTTTACTCCTCCAGAGAAAACAAAAGGCGGCATTATGTTAGCTAAACAAACTCTTGATAAAGAGCGGATAGCTACCGTAGTAGGGCTTGTCGTAAGAAAAGGCCCAGATGCTTATTCCGATCCAGATAAATTTCCTGATGGCTCTTGGTGTGAAGAGGGTGATTGGGTAATTTTTGGTCGCTACGCGGGAGCTAGGTTTAACATCGACGGAGGCGATATGCGTCTTTTAAACGATGACGAAATTTTAGCTACTGTAAATAATCCAGAAGATATTCTGCAATAAGGTGATATGTAATGGCTGAATCCCAAGATATTGAACTGATACTTCCTGATGAGGAAGTCGATTCTAGAGAAGCGGATGTTCTACAGGAACCTGCGCAAGACTTTGATATGTCTGCTCGAGAAGAAACTGCTTCTAACTCTGATGAATTAGAAGAATACAGCGACGGTGTTAAAAAACGCATTGATAAGCTAACTTATCGTATGCGTGAAGCTGAACGCCAGAGAGAAGAAGCGATTGAGTTTGCTAAGAAAATCTCTGAGCAAAATAACCAACTTCAAACTAAGTTACATTCCTCCGATTCAACTCTAGTCAATGAGTATACTCAGCGTATTGAGCTAGATAAGGAGCGAGCGCGTAGGGCACTCAAAGAAGCTCAAGAACTTGGTGATGCTGAAGCTATTGCTCTAGCTACAGAAGCGGTTGCTAAAACTTCTTACGAAGCGCAAAATGCCCAAAGATTAGTAGCACGACAGAAAAACGCACCTCAACAAGTGCAAGTTCCTGAAATGCCGCAACGGAATATACAACCAGCTGCTCCAGACGCTAGTGCGGAAGCATGGGCTGAAAAGAATGGTTGGTTTGGTGAAGACGAAGGCATGACGTATGCTGCCATGGGGATTCATCAAAAGTTAGTTAAGGAAGGTGTGCCTCCCAGCTCTAAACATTATTACCAGAGGGTAGATGCGGAGATGAGAGACCTCTTTCCACAAAAGTTCGCCGATGAGACGAAAAACGTGCAATCTTCTGTAGCAGGTGCCAGCCGTGGTGTTGGTTCTGTAAAGAAAGGCGCACGCAGTGTAAAACTCACACCTTCACAAATAGCAATTGCTAAAAGAATAGGTGTGCCTCTAGAAGAGTACGCAAAGTTTGTATAGGAGATGAAAATGACAGATCGTACCTCCAGGTCTGCTGAAACACGAGAAAAGAAAACTCGCCGTAAACCTTGGCAACCGCCATCTATGTTAGACGCCCCTACCGCCCCTCCTGGATATAAACACAGGTGGGTTCGTGCAGAAGTCCGTGGGCATGATGACCGAGCGAATATGTCTAAACGTATTCGTGAAGGATTCGAGCCTGTAAGAGCAGAAGATCATCCAGATTTCGATGCCCCTACGATTGAGGACGGTAAACACGCCGGTGTGATAGGTGTTGGTGGTCTTATTCTCGCTAAAATTCCTGAAGAGACCGTTGAAGAACGTAATTATTACTATAACAGTAAGACTGCGGAACAACTTCAAGGTGTTGATAATGATTTGATGCGAGAGGCCGATCCAAGAATGCCGCTGAGACAAAGCGACATGCGGAGAAGCACTAAAGTGGAATTCGGAAGCCCCACAAAGGCTACGGATTAATTCATTATTTCCTTAGAGGACTAAATCATGGCTAATACTGACGCCCCTAACGGGTTCACCCCAGCCTACCACCTTTATGGTGGAACGATCCGTCCCCAGAAATTGCGTATTGCAAGCGCGACCAACGCCTCCATTTTTACTGGAGATGTAGTCAATCTTTCTTCTGGGTACGTTATCCAAGGCACTGCTACAGGAACTCCTGCTGGAGTTTTTGCTGGCGTTTTCTACACCGCAACAGACGGTACACCTACATACTCTAATATGTGGACAGCAGACCTAGCTACGCTAGGCGGTGCTGACGCAGAAGCGTATGTGTATACCGATCCTGCAATCGTGTATGAAGCACAATTTACAGCAGGTACTCCTGCCGTAAGTTTCATTGGTAGTAAATATACTATCACTACTACCGCTGGTAGCACTAACAATGGTCGATCCAAAGAAGGTGTAACAGCGACAACAAGTAGCGGAATAGCGTTGTTGAATAGGTTCGTAGATTCCCCAAGCAATAGCATCGGTGCTAATGCTCGTGGGTATTTTTCGTTCCCAACTAACGTATTCGCTGTATAGTCGAAGGAGAGTAACTAATGGCTATTAATAGAGCGCAACTCGTAAAAGAGCTTGTTCCTGGCCTTCATGCTCTTTTCGGACTAGAGTATGATCGCTACGACGCTGAGTACGAAGAAATCTTCGAAACCGAAACTTCAGAACGAGCTTTTGAAGAAGAGGTAATGTTGACTGGCTTCGGCGAAGCTCCTGTAAAGTTTGAAGGTTCTGGTGTTACTTATGACACCGCACAAGAATCTTTTACTGCACGGTACTCGCATGAAACTATCGCTTTGGCTTTTTCATTGACTGAAGAAGCTATTGAAGATAATTTGTACGACACCTTGTCCTCACGTTATACGCGAGCACTTGCTCGTTCTATGATGACCACTAAAAACATTAAGGGCGCGAACGTATTGAACAATGCGTTTAGTTCTTCTTTTGTTGGTGGTGATGGCAAAGAACTGTGTGCAACTGATCACCCGACTGTAGGTAATGAGACCCAACGCAACGAGCTATCGACTGCGTCGGATCTTAATGAAACCTCACTAGAGCAGTCGCTGATCGATATCGCAGCTTTCGAAGATGAGCGGGGTCTAAAGATCAACGCACAAGCCCGTAAGCTGATTATCCCAACCGCACTGCAATTCGTTGCAGATCGTCTACTGGAAACTCCTGGACGAGTCGGTACGGCTGATAACGATATCAACGCACTACGCAACATGGGTATGGTTCCTGAGGGATACACCGTCAATCATTATCTAACAGATACTGATGCGTTCTTCCTGACGACTGACGTACCTAACGGTCTGAAGCACTTTGTGCGTTCTCCTGTATCGACCAGTATGGAAGGTGACTTCGAAACTGGTAATGTTCGGTACAAGGCCAGAGAGCGATACAGCTTTGGCTTCTCCGACTGGCGTGGTATTTTCGGCTCTCCTGGAGCTGCGTAATATCGCGAAAGAAAGGGGCACTAGTTGCCCCTTTTCTTTTTCTCCTGTATAAACGCATTATCTGAGAAAAACAGCCCTAGCGACCGACTCAGACGGACGTTACGAAGACTCTAGGGCGAATCCTTTCGTAAAGAGGTATTTATAATGGCACAGACTACTTTTGCTGGCCCAGTCAGATCTTTGGCGGGTTTTATAAACGCAGGGACTAACGCTACAGTTAGCCTAACCGCAGACACAACAATAACTGTTGCATCTCACGCGGGTAAGATTCTTCTTTGTAATGATGCAGACGGTAAGTTTACTTTGCCCTCAATCGTTACAACTAGTCCTACCGACCCAACTTCCCCAGATCAAACAAATAATTTAGGTGCTCAATTTACATTCGTAGTTGTAACAGCTGCTACTGATATGGATATTTTGACAGACGGCACCGATAAGTTTGTTGGAGGGGTTTACACAGGCGTAGATGACGCAACTGGTAAAACCTTTATTTCTGGGGCTTCTAACGACGTAATTACGTTAAACGGCAGCACTAAAGGCGGTCTTGCAGGAAGTATTATCCGAGTTACAGCTATCGCTAGTGCGAAGTATGCAATAGAAGGGCTGACCCTTGGATCAGGCACTATCGTCACTCCGTTTGCAGACGCTTAATACGGGAGTAAATTGATATGGCAGATGCAGTAACTTCAACAACTATCTCTGATGGTACGCATAAAGCTGTCATACAACTAACTAATCTTAGTGACGGTACTGGCGAAGATGCCGTAACTAAGATTGACGTTAGTGGTTTGGCAGCGAGAGAAGATGGAACTGCGTGTAGTAGTGTGCTTATAGAAAAAGTAAGTCATTCAATTATCGGCTTTACACAAGTACAGCTTTTGTTTGATGCGACTACTGATACGATAGCCCTAGGATTAGCTCAGGATAGTAATGGTCACATGGACTTCAGTGAGTTCGGCGGTTTAAAAAATACTGCGGGTAGTGGTAAAACTGGAGATCTCAACCTGACGACTATCGGCGCGTCATCCAATGATAGTTATGTTATTGTCTTAGAACTTTTGAAGAACTATGGGTAATGGCTACATCCGGCACACGCACTTTTAGTCTAAATGCTGCTGATGCGATAGAAGAGGCGTATGAACTAGCAGGTCTAGAATATCGTACTGGTTACGACGGTGTAACCGCACGCCGTTCTATGAATATTATGTTTGCTGACTGGTCAAACAGGGGCATACAAATATGGGAAGTAGAACAAGTATCTTTAGATTTAGTTGAAGGTCAAACGACTTACGATTTGAATCAGTTTGATATAGATATTTTAGACGCTGTTATACGTCGAACAACTAACGGAATACAAACAGATTTCCAACTAGATCGTATAGATCGTGGGGAATATTTAGATATACCTAATAAGTTAACGAAAGCGCGAGTCACTCAATATTATCTTGAGCGCACGATTACACCGAAGCTCTATGTCTGGCCTGCGCCTGAAAACTCTACAGATAAATTTGTATCGTACCGTTGGAAACGCATCCAAGATATTACAGAGTCTGTAAACGATGTAGATTTACCTAGTAGATTTCTTCCTTGTCTTACCTCTGGATTAGCTTTTTATTTAGCTATAAAAAAGAATCCAGAAAAAGCAGGGTTATTACAACCTTTGTACGAACAGAACTTAATAAACGCAATACGTTACGATGACGACGGCTCATTAAGATTAGTACCTAAACGGACTTATTTGTAATGGCTTTTGCGGTAGGTAAATACGCATACGGCGTCTGTGACCGTTGTGGGTTTCGTGTCAAATATCTACAGATGAAAATGGAATGGACAGGCTTTAAAGTTTGTTCAGAATGTTTCGAACCTAAACATCCACAACTAGATCCTCCGCACCATGTTTCTGATCCAGAGGGGCTAAGACAAGCTAGACCTGAAACCCCTTTACCACAAGCGCAGTTAGGACTGGTAAGAACGACAGGGCCGAGTAATACAACTGATTCAGGCGTTAATGTAGGTGGCCAACCGTTAAGTGTTGTAGACCCTATTGGTACTGATTTTGTAGGTGTCTTAGCTACAGGTAGTGTCGGAACTATTACGGTGACAACGACATGAGTTTTACATTAGCTACATTGAAGTCTACGGTTCAAGATTATTGCGAAACAGCAGAAACAACTTTCGTTTCTGATTTAGATACGTTTATTAAAGAAGCTGAAGAACGGATTTTAAAAGCAGTAGAGCTGCCGGTTTTTAGAAAAAACGTAACAGGTTCTGCTTCTGCGAGTAACACCTATTTAAGTACGCCAACTGACTTTTTAGCACCTTACAGTTTGGCTGTAATCTCTAGCAGCGTGTATAGCTACTTGTTGTATAAACACGTTTCTTTTATTAGAGACTTTACGCCTAATTCTGCAACGACAGGCATTCCAAAGTATTATGCATTATTTGATGATAATACTTTTATGTTAGCACCTACTCCAGATCAAGGTTATTCGTTTGAACTACACTATAAATACCGGCCTGCATCGTTAACTACGACTTCAGGTTCAGAAACGACATGGCTTTCTGATAATGCTCCCGACGCGATGTTATATGGCACTTTAGTGGAGGCTGCGACTTTTCTTAAAGTTCCAGAAGAAGTAGCTCAATATGAGCAACGCTTTGTTCAAGCAGTAAACGGTCTTAAAAACTTAGGTCAAGGCTATGGTTCAAGAGACGAATATCGGTACGATATTTCTAAAGGATAAATGAAATGTTGATTCAAGCTCCGCAGATGGAGATAGGCGAAGTATTTGTAACAACGACTACAGATAAAGGACATGATCCTGAGTTTTGGGCAAAAGTTGCTTCTGATAGAATTATTAGTGTTGGGGGGGAATGCCACCCCGTAATTGCACAACAGGCCGAAGCGTTCAAGCAATCTGTACAAACAACGGTAAGTTTTTATATAAAAGAAGCAATTAAAAGTGATAGAACAACCTTAATTGCTGAATTAGAACGTCAAGGCCATAAAGACATGGCAGACATAATTAGGAGTCTATAATGGCTATTACGACCGCAATGTGTACTTCTTTTAAGAAAGAACTTATGGAAGCAGTGCACAATTTTAAAAATTCAGGCGGCAGTACCTTTAACTTGGCGCTGTACACAAGTTCCGCTTCTTTGGGCGCAGGCACTACAGCCTATACTACGTCTAATGAAGTTTCTGGTACAGGCTATACGGCTAAAGGTGCTGCACTCACTCGTGTAGATCCGAGCACCTCTGGAACTACGGCATTGACAGATTTTGCAAATTTGACCTTTAGCTCTAGCAGTATTACTGCACGTGGCGCATTGATTTTTAACGATAGCGCGTCAGGTGATCCGTCTGTTTGTGCTTTAGATTTTGGCGGAGATAAAACATCTAGTTCAGGGGATTTTACTATTCAATTCCCTACAGCGGATGCGTCTAACGCCATTATTCGTATCGCATAGCGAGTAATATGTGGCAGACCTTAATGGATGGGGCAGAGGCACTTGGGGCGAAGGCCCATGGGGTCAAGCAGACCCTGTTGAGGTTACAGGTGTTGCAGCAACTGGAGCGGTCGGTTCCGTCACAGTTTCTGCGGATGCGAATGCTGCTGTCACAGGTGTGGCAGGAACGGGGTCGATTGGCTCCGTTACGATTGTTGAAGGAACGGGCATTACCGTTTCTGTTACGGGAGTGGCAGGAACGGGAGCTATCGGAACGCTTACTGTATCGTCAGATGCGAATGTTAGTGTTACTGGCATTACTGGTACTGGAGCGGTTGGCTCAGTTACGGTCAGCGCAGATGCGAATGCTTCAGTCACTGGAGTCGCGGGTACTTCGGCTGTCGGAACAACCACAATTAGCTCAGATGCGAATGTTGCTGTTACAGGTGTGGCAGGTACTTCAGCGGTTGGCACAGTCACTGCAACAGGAGATGCAGTATTTTCTGTTACAGGTGTGGCAGGTACTTCAGCGGTTGGCACAGTCACTGTTGGTCTGGGCCAAACGATCGTTCCAACAGGTGTTGCAGCAACTGGAGCGGTTGGTAATGTAGTTGTTGCGGATGCAGTTATTGGGGTAACTGGAGTATCTGGAACAGCGGAGATAGGGTATTTTAATGTTTGGGGTCTAGTAAATGAGGCTCAAACTCCAAATTGGAATAATATAACGGACAGTCAGACTCCTGGGTGGGCTGATGTTTCAGACAGTCAAACCCCTAATTGGGATGAGGTAGCTTAAAAATGGCAACTTACGTTAACGATCTACGCCTAAAAGAGATATCTACCGGCGATGAATCAGGTACTTGGGGAACTAGTACGAACACGAACCTTGAGTTGATTGCGGAGGCTTTTTCCTTTGGGACGGAAGCTATTACGACTAATGCTGATACTCATACTACTACTATTGCTGACGGGTCTACTGATCCGGGCCGCAGTCTCTTCCTCAAATATACTGGCACTCTTGATAGCACTTGCACCATCACTATAGGGCCAAACACGGTCAGCAAGCTCTGGTTCATTGAGAACGCAACGAGCGGATCGCAGAGCATCATCATCAAGCAAGGCAGTGGTGCTACGGTCACCATCGCCAACGGTCAGACCAAAGCTATCTATAGCGACGGTGCTGGATCAGGCGCTGCGATGGTTGATGCGTTTACCGATCTATCTGTCCCGTCGTTCTTTGTATCAGGCGACTTGGATGTAGATGGCACCACTAATCTTGATGTCGTGGACATTGATGGTGCTTTGACTCAAGACGGTGGCGCTGTATTTAACGAAGCAAGTGCAGATGTTGATTTTCGCATTGAGTCAAACGCAAACACTCACGCTTTTTTCTTAGAAGGGAGCACTGGAAATGTCATGTTTGGCGGTTCTACGTTTGACAACGGTAACTTTTCTGGAGATGCGAACGGTATAAATGTTTTTGATGCTACGCACCCAATAGTTCTTATAAAAGAAACGACTAGCAACAATACCTTTGAAATGGGCTTGACTACTGCCGCCGCTTTTTTAGCGACACAAGACGCCATCCCTATGAAGTTTGCAACGAGCGATACAGTCGTTTTTGAATTAGCGGCAGATGGCGCTCCATCCACTCCGACAGCAGGGACATCCAACGTAAGATTAGGAGTTAACGCTGGCGACAGCATTACCTCTGGCGGCAACTATAATGTGGTTGTGGGCGATGAAGCGGGTACGGCTTTAACTACGGGTGACGGTAATGTTGCCATTGGTTATGCGGCTTTACAGACAGAAGACGCACATGGACTTAATGTTGCTATTGGTAATGCCGCCTTATTAAATTTGAACGCAGGAGCAAATGCTTACAACGTGGCTGTAGGCGCAAGTGCAGGAACCGCAATCACCACGGGAACACAGAACACTCTCATCGGTGGTCTTGCTGGTGATGCTTTGACTGATGCTGATTTTAATACATCTATTGGTTACGGGTCTTTAAGTTCAGATACGCTAGGAAGCAGAAGTACGGCTGTAGGCTACCTAGCACTTAGCGCACAAAACTTTACCACCGCCACTGAGGTTTATAACACCGCTGTTGGAATGTTTGCGGGAGGCTCAGTCACCACGGGAACCCAAAATACGTTAATTGGGGGTCTAGCTGGGGATGCTCTAACAGACTCAGACTATAGTGTAGCTTTAGGATACGCGGCATTAACCTCCGATACTTTAGGAACTAGAAGTGTTGCGTTAGGTAGTTTTGCGCTTAGTCAACAAAACTTCACCACAGCTACTGATGTCTACAATACTGCTGTTGGTCATAGTGCGGGGGGCAACGTCACTACGGGAACTGCAAACACTCTAATCGGTGGGCTTTCAGGTGATGCAATTACGACAGGCGCTTTTAATACAGGCGTTGGTACAAATTCTTTGGGAGCACTTACCACCGGGTCAAATAATGTAGCCATCGGCGAGGTTGCTTTAGATGCAAGCACTGAAGCTGATGATAATGTAGCTGTCGGTGTGAGTGCATTAGGCTCAGACGTTCTTGGCAGTCGATCTGTTGCCGTTGGTCGAGCCGCTTTAGCAGCCCAAAACTTCACTACGGCTACACAAACTCACAATGTGGCAGTTGGTTACTACGCAGGTAACGCAGTCACCACGGGAATCCAGAACACCCTCATCGGGGGACTTGCTGGTGACGCTCTAACTACCGGCTATAATAACGTGGCAATTGGCGTTGAGGCATTAACGACAGATACTCAAGGCGCTCAAAATGTCGCTATCGGCAAAAGCGCGTTACAAAATCAAAACTTCACAACTGCGACTACTTCTTACAATGTAGCCGTTGGTATGCAAGCAGGAGCGTCAGTCACCACGGGAATTCAGAACGTCCTCATAGGTGGTCTAGTAGGTGACGCTTTGACTGACGCCGACTTCAACGTGGCGATGGGTTACGCAGCTTTAAGTGCAGATACTTTAGGTAGTAAAGCAACAGCTATAGGTCACGGTGCGTTAAATGTTCAAAACTTTACTACTGCTACAGATTCTTTTAACACAGCAGTAGGCTATGTAGCAGGTGCGGCAATCACCACGGGAGTTCAGCATGTTCTTATCGGCGCTCTTGCGGGCGATCACCTTACGGAAGGTAATTCAAATATAGCGATTGGCAAAGGCGCTCTTACTGCTGACACTCTTGGAAGCAATGCCGTTGCTATTGGTAAAGAAGCTTTAGCTACTCAAAATTTTACAACTGCAACAACTAATTACAATATTGCAGTTGGCTATGAGGCAGGTAAGTCAGTCACCACAGGCGTAGAGAATACACTGATTGGCGGTTTAGCAGGAGATTCAATTAATACAGGTTCAAGAAATACAATAATTGGATTTGAAGCAGGAGAAACGCTAACAACAGCGACGGATTGCGTAATTATTGGTCATGGTTGTGAGCCTTCTGGTGTTGGCGCAGATATTCAAATTGTAATGGGTGCTAGTGCTACAGGCGTAGGTAATGGAAACTTTACTGTTGGTAACGGTTCAGTTGATAGCAATCTTGTTTTAGGCGCAACTACTTGGACTGCTCCATCTGACTCTCGCATGAAAGAAGACGTTGCTACATCAACAGCAGGTCTATCCTTTGTTAATGATTTACGTCCTGTAACTTATAAGTGGAAAAAGGAAAAAGACCTTCCAACTTCAATGGATGCTTACGTTGAAGGCTCTGAAAAACGTGTCATAAACGATACAACCAACCACGGCTTTATAGCTCAAGAAGTTAAATCTACAATTGACGCTCATCCAGAAATTAAAGATGGCTTTGATATGTGGATGGAAAAAGACAGCGATGGTCAGCAACGTGTAGCACCGTCTGCGCTTATACCGATTTTAACCAAAGCAATCCAAGAGCAGCAAGCCTTGATTGAATCATTAACCGCAAGAATTGAAACCTTAGAAGGATAAATAACTATGAGCGAAGATAGAACAGCAGAAGAATGTGCAGCAGACTTCACCGCAATGGGTCACAGCATTAGTCTAATTACAGACGTAATCGCGGGTGACGCTATGGCAGATGAAGAAGCCGCAGACAGGCAGGATTGTGTTGACAGAAATGTAGCGCACCTTGAAATTATGAAAGCTAAAGAAGATTGGGGTAGCGAAAGTTTTACAGCTACTGACTCAGCTATTAGCGCCGGAAAAGGATACACAGCATCATGAGCGAAGAAACAGTAGTACGAACAGCAGAAGAAAAAGCACAAATGTATCAAGCCATGCTGGATGGCGCTAACGTCATCACTAGTGTGCTGGATGCAAACAACGAGTTTTACAACGACATGACAAATGCTGAAAAGCAGGAGCGTGTACTGCGTAGCTCTGGATACCTTGAATACGGCAAAGCACTAGGCGATTGGGGGTCAGAAGACTTTACCGCTATCGACAGTGCTGTAACCGCAGCCAAAGCCTATACACCATAAGGAAAAATAGACCGTGCAAATTGAACTGAGTGAAAACGACATTAACGTGATCCTAGCGATATTGGGCGATATGCCAAGCAAAACTGGGACGTGGCCTTTGATGATGAAGATTAAGGTACAAGCTGACGCGCAACTCGTTGAGCCAGAAGAAGACGAAGAAGGCGAGGAAGAGACTGAAGAAGTCGTAAATGGCTGAAATACAGTTTCAGATGCACCCGCTGCCGTCAGTATTCCTGATGGAGTTGGACATCCCGACAGAGTTTGTTGAGTCTTGTAACGACTACCTCGATGAGTTAGTTACACAAGACGATAAGGTCAGCGCAGCGCACACGCTCGTAGGCCAGATCAAGACGGGTGAGCAGTTAGTAATGGATCACGAAGATCCAAGGCTGGCACCGTTTTCTAGGTTCTTGTGCGAGATGGGCGTGACGTATATCAACCAGTTTATGGCCCAATCTGGTCAGTCGCTGGACGGTAACAGAAACGTCGAGATGGATGAGCTATGGTCGGTTCATAGCTACGAGGGTGATTACAACCCGATCCATGACCACGGCACTAAGACGGTGATGGGTATTAGCTGTACGACATGGACGAAGGTGCCGCCCCAGATAGTGCAAGGGCCAAGACCGGGGTCGCAAGAGTACGGGCTGTATAACGCCTCTGGCGAAAGCGATGGCTGTTTGTGTTTCAACTATGGACAATCGAGCACATGGGATAGAGAGCGGCTCAAACCTACACAGAATGTCGTAGTTAGGCCGCAGGTAGGTAGGCTATATATGTTTCCGAGTTGGATGCAGCATATGGTTTACCCTTTTCAGGGGGAAGGCGAGCGAAGAACAGTAGCCGCCAATATAAATTGTTTTCCTGTCGAGGGTGAGCAAGATGGACATAAGCATTAGTGATACTGCTCAAGTTAGTTGGAAGCAGGTAGCGGTACAAAAACAAGAGCGGTTAAGGACAGGCGCTGAAGGCGAGACTGTGCGAGAGGCGGTGGAGACGATCATACCGACTATGTACACCAAAGAAGGTAACAAGGTAGAAGCGCAACCATTAGCGCCTACCCAACGAGTGAATATATCGGTATGAGCGACAAAGGCGAACAAGCATTGAACGAAGTTAACGCCCATGAGCGAGAGTGTGCCTTGCGCTACCAGCGTATCGAAGAGCGCCTTGCAGAAGGCTCTGCTAAGTTTAAGCACCTAGAACATCTTATTTACGGACTGTACGCATTGATTGCAGCGGCAGCATTGCCGCAGTTTTTCATGGGGTGACCCCCTATGGTGATTGAATCAATCGCAGCGGCCTCCGCAACCCTGTCGGCTATAAACGGCCTGATCTCTCAGGTCAACGAGACAGGTCAGGGTGTCCACCAAGTTATGGGCATGATCTCGGATTTTGGTGAGGGCATCACTGAGTTTGAGGCTAGGCGGCGTCAAAGCACATTCAAGCCTTTAACCCAGAACGAAATCTTGAAGCTCCAGATGCTAAAGAGGCAATATGACCGGCATTGGCAGAGCGTCCACGATTTGCTCCTTGTCAGCGACCCGAAGCTCCTCGATGATTTCAAGGCCGCCAAAAAGCAGCAAGAGCTTGACAGGCAATCGCACTTAAAGATGATTGCTCAAAAGGCCAAAGCCCGACGACACCTTACGAACCAGATACTAGTGGGGGGCACAACGCTGATAATTGGTGGTGCCATTATCGCAATGGGTTTTGTGATTATGTTGAGGGTGTACGGATGATAATGGCGTTCTTGCTAGTCATGTTGGTAGAGGGCGAGCAAGTGGCAGGCCAGTTTCACTTTCGCAACATTCATAGGTGCAATCAGTTTGCATACTGGCTAGAACAAGGAACTGTCAAGCCTGTAGAGCGCAGGCGGTTAAACAACCAGCAAAACATTACAGCGTACTGTATTCCTGTTAAAGTTAGACCAAACATACAATTCTACGACTGATATGGCAGCAAAAAGATTAGAAGACGGTAGTGAATACGCCGAATACGATGCGGACGGCGATGGCATCGTTACCGATGAAGAACTACAGACAAGTAAAGAGTTGCAGGAGCTGCGCTTACGACATGAACGAGCAGATGCTCAACGTGCCATGTCATGGTTTGCCCTCTGGGGGATGCTGCTCTATCCATCACTTGTCGTTGTTAGTGAGTTTTTTGGAATGAATCAAGCAGCATCTATCTTGGGCGATATGGCAGCAGTCTACTTTGTCTCCGTTGCAGGTATACTAGCTGCGTTTTTTGGCGCACAGGCATGGTCAAATAGGAAATAGATTATGAGTATTGTTGCATCGCTAGTTGGGCCTGTCACTGGACTGCTAGACAAGTTCATAGAAGACAAAGATCAGAAGAACGCTTTAGCCCATGAGATAGCGACCATGAGCGAAAAACACTCGCATGAGGCGCTCAAGGGCCAGCTTGAAATCAACAAGATGGAAGCGGCCCATAAGTCCTTATTTGTCGCTGGATGGCGACCTGCTATCGGTTGGATCTGTGCGCTAGGGCTGCTTTATAATACGATTATCGCTAACATAATCAGTATCTGGGTAGCTGTACCAGAAGTAGATACAACACTTCTTGTCCCCGTTATGATGGGCATGCTCGGGTTGGGCGCTATGCGTTCATACGAGAAGGTTAACTCCGTAGCACGGGAGAAGTAATGAGTAAGCTAGTTGAAATGATCAAACGCCATGAAGGCGTCAAATCCAAAGTTTATTTGTGCTCCGCTGGCTATGAAACCATAGGCGTTGGCAGAAATATCTCAGAGTCGGGCCTTGGGCTATCTGACGATGAGATTGAATACTTGTTGTCGAATGATATAGCGCGAGTAAAAAGCGAGCTTGCAGATACATACTTTTGGTTCAACGGCATCAACGAAGCGCGGCAAGATGCAATGATCGACATGTGCTTCAACCTTGGTCTAACCAGATTGCGGGGATTTGTAAAAGCCCTTGAGGCTATGTCACGCGAACAGTTTGATGTGGCTGCTGATGAGTTCTTAGATAGCAAGTGGGCGCAGCAAGTTGGCATGAGGGCTGTTAGAGTGACTGAAATGATTCGATCTGGGGAATATCAATAATGCCTTTGCAGAAATTTATCTTTAATCCTGGAATCAACAAAGAAGGCACCGACTATAGTGCTGAAGGTGGCTGGTTCGACGCTAACTTAGTTCGGTTTCGTCAAGGGCTTCCAGAAAAGATTGGAGGCTGGGTAAAATATCTTGCATCTTCTTTTACGGGAACAGGGAGGAAGCTACACGGCTGGGTAGCTTTAAATGGAACTAAGATTCTAGCAATAGGTACAACGTCTAAGTTGTATTGGCAGGAGGGTGCTGGGTACAACGATATTACCCCTCTTCGAGAAACTACCGCTGCAGGAGATGTCACGTTTTCCGCTTCTAATGGTTCCTCTACGATCACGGTTAGTGATACAAGTAACGGGGTTAATCTAAACGATTTTGTTACGTTTTCCGGAGCAGCTTCGTTAGGTGGCAACATCATAGCAGCTGTTCTAAACCAAGAATACCAAGTTGCTTCGGTAGTAAACACTAATTCATACACGATAGAAGCTAAAGATACTTCCGGAGCCACAGTAACAGCGAATGCTTCAGATACTGGTAACGGTGGGTCTTCTACAGTAGGAGCATATCAAATTAACGTCGGTCTAGACGTTTTCGTATCCGGTTCTGGTTATGGTGTAGGCGCATGGGGTGATGGTACTTGGGGTTCAACCAGCTCGTTAGCCGCTAATAACCAGTTACGTCTATGGTCACTAGATAATTTTGGCGAGGATTTAGTTGCTAATGTACGAGCAGGCGGCGTTTACTATTGGGATTTTTCTACTGCTAGTCAAAGAGCTAAAGCTCTTAAAGATATACAAGGAGCAAATTTCGCTCCTACTGTCGGGTTACAAATTTTAGTTTCTGATATTGATAGGCACGTTATCGTTTTAGGAGCAGATCCAATAGAAGGCGGTAGCCGGTCTGAAGAAATAGATCCTCTACTCGTTGCATTTTCAGACCAAGAAAATCCATTAGATTGGGAGCCACGTGCTACAAATACTGCAGGGTCATTACGGTGTTCAGCAGGTTCAGAAATTATTGGTGGGTTAAGAGCTAGACAAGAAACACTTATTTGGACAGATGCTGCGTTATACAGCTTGCAGTTTATTGGGCCTCCGAACACGTTTGGCCTTACCCTTATTAACGAAGGAGTGAGCTTGATCTCTCCGAACGCTGCAATAAATAGTCCTAGTGGCGTTTTTTGGATGGATAAAAAAGGTTTTTATGCGTATAACGGTGCGGTACAGCCGTTACCGTGTAGCGTGCATTCTCATGTATTCGACAATATAAACGTAAGCCAAGCGTTTCAAGTGTTTGGATTTGTAAATAAACAATTTGATGAAATTGGTTGGTTTTATTGCACTGGAACCAGCACCGAGCCGGATAGTTATGTTACTTATAACTATGTCGAACAATCGTGGGCTATTGGTCAGCTTTCACGTACCGCATGGCTAGATGAAGGTATTGAGTCGTTTCCTCGCGCTACGGGCAAATATAGTTCTACTTCTTATGTATATTCCCATGAATCAGGAAACGATGATGACGGTGTTCCTATGGATAACGTCTTTATTGAAAGCGCTGATTTCGATATTGGAGAAGGAGACCAGTTCCAATTTATTCGTAGATGTATTCCTGATGTTAAATTTACAGGTGACTCCGGTAGTACGCAGGCGATTAACTTCGTGTTGAAGGCCCGTAATTATCCTGGAGAGTCCCTTACGACGGATATAACGTCCTCCTTTACCGGAACTACGACTAAAATAGATACCCGCGCTAGGGGCCGACAGGCGGCAGTACGCTTCGAATCTGACGATGACGGGGACGAAGGTACAAGATTAGGGGTTGGGTTTGTTATTGGAGCTACTCGTTTAGAAATACAGCCTAACGGTAGGCGGTAATGGCTAGAATCCTTAACGGAAGATTACCTGTTGTTAATCAAGATCCGGTGGATAGCGGATCGTTTAATAGAGCTATGAGGGTGTTGGAACTTGGTTTAGGGTCGTTCGATCCTACAGCAACTCCTCAGTACGCCAGTTCTAACAGGGACGAGCTAAGTTTTGCGGTAGGCGATATTATTTGGAATACTACAGAAGAGGTTCTTCAAGTATATTTGGGCAATTCTTGGCAGAACATTTCAACGCCAAGTACCTCTGGACTGAACGCAACAGGGAGTGTTGGTACAGTTCAGGTCGTTACGAACGGTAATATCGTGGTAGCACTATAGCTATGGCAAAGCCGAAGAAAAAACCTAAAGTCCCTGCGAAGTACCTAGCCGGTCTTACTGCTGAAGAAAAGAAGAAGCGTAAGAAAGAGATAGCTAGGAATAAAAAGAAGGCTATGAGCGATCCTTCTGCTTACAAGTTTTCGACTGATAAGAAAAAAGGTAAGCGTAGGAAAACGATAGAGTCTAAATATACTCGCAGGTTTAAAGAGAGGTTTGGTACAAAGTCATGAGTCTTTCCGATAAAACGAAAAAGGCACTGTCTAATAAAGCGGAAGCTGCTCGTAAAAAAGGCAAAAAAGTAACCGCTGGTCAACTCTCTCGCGTCTATAAACGTGGATTAGCTGCGTATAAGACAGGCCACCGTCCTGGAACATCGCAGCATCAGTGGGCGATGGCCCGTGTGAATTCTGTGCTTACAGGCGGTAAAGCGGCTACAGTTGACAAAGATATTATGAAAGGCTCTAAAGCTAAAAAGAAACCAGCTAAGAAGAAAACTTCATGAGTAGGATATTCGACGAAGATCAAACGAGTTCACTAGTTAGCTCTATGATGAATTCTGAATCTAACGCTACTAAATTTATGGAGCAAGGCGAAGATATTGGGCTACCCCGCGACGTTACGATGGACATTCTCAACCGTTACGCAACTTACGGTGCGAATACGGGAATCGGGAATCTTGGTGGTGAACGATTAGTTAACGCTCTTAATGACGAATACCGTAAACGTGTTGATGAGCCATTACAAAGTAATCCTCCAGAGATGTTTACTGGAGGTCTTACAGCTATAGCAGAGATTCTACAGAACCTTGGTTCTTCTGCTATAGAAGGAATCGGTAATGTCGGTAGTAGTATCGCGGATGTTTTTACTAGTGGTGGGGCGGAAGCAGCTAGTGGGGCAGCAGATAGTTCTGCCGCTGCAGTCGAAGCAGTAAACTCTCCTGTAACAATAAGCTCTGAAGGAGTACGAACAGCTGGAGAGGGTTTAGGGGAGGTTACTTTAGACGTTGCTTCTCCAGATTTAGCGAGCGTTGACCCAAGTCCTGATCCTACTCGCTTAGAAAAGTTTCAAAAGTATTTAGATGAAAACCCTTTAGTTGCTAAACAGCTTATGTCTTCAGGTCAAGATATTGGTAAAATTCTTGGGCAAGCTCTTGGTGGGGGTAGTGATCGTAAAAGGAGTGTCCCTGTTCGTGCTCCGCGCCCAAGGTTTCAGCCAGGAACTGTCCGTAGTCAACGTATTGGTATGGAAGATGGTGGTAGCGTTTTAGGCCGTAAATTGTTTTTAGATGGCGGCGAAGTTGATGGGCCTGGAGGCCCAAAAGAAGACTTAGTACCGATATGGGCGAGCGATAAAGAATACGTTGTTTCACATCAAGGCGTAAAAAATATAGGTGGCGGTGATTTCGATAAAGGAATCGCGGCTCTTGATAAAGTTAACTTTGGTAAATAATCATGGCTGAAAACGATACTGCATATAGTTATCAGGCTCCCGATCAAAATATCTATAACCTCCTTATGGGGTCAGGGAATCGTTTTGGTCTTATGCCTCAAGTTGAGGCGTACTACCGTAGCCAATTTGAAAATTTAGGTGGAGCGGATACTAATCCGTTTACTTATACAGGGGATCGTATTGCAGAATTTTCTCCTAGAGAAGAATACGCAATGCAACTTGCTGATCAAGGTATTGGCGCATACGCTCCGTATCTTTCTCGCGCTAAAGGATTAACCGAAGAAGCATTAGCTACGATCGCAGGCGGCAGCGCAGAAGCTAAAGCCGCACTACTTCGAGCACAACAACAAGGCGAAGACTATACCCGTACAGGGCTACAACAAGGAACTGATTTCCTAGGTCGAAGTATAGATAAAACTTCTGAAGCAGAACAAGGGCTTATGGGTCGTCTTCGCCAAGCAGAAGGTTCTTTTCGTGGAGCAGAACGAGAAGGGTTAGATTACGCTTCTGAAGCAGAGCGTATTGCTCGCGAAGGTCAAGCAATAACCGATCCTTTTTATAAAGAAGGTATTGCAGGAGTACGACAAGGTCGCGAAGCAGAAATAAGTGGTTTAAGTGCCGCTGACCAAGCTGCCCGTCGAGGAGTATCTGCCCAGAGTCCGTATTTAGAAGAAGCTCTGCAACAAACTCGCGCAAGCACTGCAGGATTTGATCCGTCTTCTGTTTCTTCGTATATGAATCCATATGAAGATGCAGTTGTACAACAGACTATTAAAGATATTCAAAAGGGACAAGCTCAAAGCGATATCGGTAGGCGGGCTAGTGAAATTGGTTCAGGAGCGTTTGGTGGTTCTCGCAGTCGATTAGGACAAGAAGAATCAGATATAGCCGCGAACCGTGGAATGATGGAAGCTGTTGGCGCATTGCGTAGCCAAGGCTATCAGAGTTCTCGTGACGCTGCGATGGGAGAGTTTGGTAGGGCTAGAGCCGCTGAAGCAGGTGCGGCAGGCATGACAGCTGGCTTAGGTGCGCAGGCAGGAGGCGCGGAGTCAGGATTAGCCCAGCTACTAGCGGGAACCGCTGGTCAACGAGGTTCATCTTACCGTGGTTCGGGAGCCGAGATTGCTGGATTAGGTGGTGCAATGGGCGGAAGCCGAGAGCGTCTCGCAGGTACTGTCGGTGCTTTAGGTTCTCAACGGTCTGGTTATCGCTCGGGGCTAGGTACTAACCTGAGTAATATCGGTCAAACTGGTTACGGTGCTAAAATGGGCACAGCAGGCGCATTGTCGGGAGCTGGCTCAGAACTGTACGGTATGGGTACAGGTGCAGGCCGACAGTTTTACGATATGGGAGCAGGAGCTTCGTCGGGATTATCTGGTTTAGCTGGACAATTATCTGGAGCGCAAACAGGAGCTGCTGGCGCTTATCAAGGATTAGCTGGTGCTGAACAAGGCTTCCGTCAAGGCGATGTTGGTTCGATGATGAATATCGGTGCGATGAACCGCGCTAGAAATCAAGCTGGTTTAGATTTAAATTATCAAAACTTTGTTGGTCAATATAATATGCCGCAACAGTTAATGTCGGGTTACGCAAACTTCTTAACTGGTGCTGGCCCGTTAGCTGGGGGTACGGGATATTCTGGAACTAGCCAAGCAACACCGTTTAGCGGATATGGAACAGCAGGTACTTTTACAGGAAGTAATTATTCTTATCCTGCTTATGGAATGGAGGACGGCGGTCGCGTTATACCTCAAGGTAACAAAGGATTAGCGGCATTATCGCGAAAAGCACCTGAAGTAGTACGCAAGATGGGGTTTACTCCAGCTAAGAAAAATATGGGCGGGGCTATTAATCCTCGATTCCCGATGGCATCCCGTAAATTAGGGGCATAACGTGGCGAATAATTTCGGTTTTAATATCGGCGGTGGTGGTGGCGGTATTGCTAATTTAGTCCAAGCCCCTAAAGTTACGCCTGTTCGCTCAGTGCAGTTTGCGCCTACGCCTCGACGACAAACGCAGCGCGACGAAAAAGATCCTAAAAAACAGATCCTTGGTGCGCTGTTAGGTACAGCTGCGCCGTTTGCAGCAGACGCTGCATTAAAAGGTTTAGGTTCAATAACGGGCTTAGAGGATAAGTTTTTTAAACCAGATCCCACGGCAGTTTCAGCGCAAGTTCCTGACATGGGCGTGCCTGAAGATATAGCTGCTGGCGAAGGACTTAGCCCAGAAGAACTTAGGCAAAGAATAAGAAACCAACGATTAGCGGAAATTTCTAATTCTCTCCCGCAAATCGGCACAGAAAGGAAAACAGGGTTGGGGAATTTAGCCAGCTCATTACTACAGTTCGCTCCTGCTCTGGCACTAGCAGGAGACGAAGACGACGGTTCTGCAGGCGCGTTTATTAGCGCAGCAAACGCAGCTAGAAAATTAGATGCAGCTACAGAACGGTCAGAAATAGATGCAGCTATACGAAGAAGCCAAAGTCGGGCTTCTGAATTTGCCAAAGTAGACCCCAAACTTACCTCAGTTACGGTTAATGGTTGGAAAGATGTAGACGGCAAGCTCGAAGGATATCAAACTAGAGCACTTCGTGATGAAAACGGGGTGACTTGGGTTGAAAGTCGTGGAGATACTCGATTTGATAAACAACAAGGTACTAACGAAGTTGTTCCTAAAGGTCAGTATTACCGCAACACTGACCTAACTTTGCTAGACGGAGAAATAGCAGAAGTTAAAACCGAAACTTTCCAAGATTCAGGCGGGAAAACTGACGGACAACTTTACGAAGTAAGTTTAGTTAACGCTATGGATCCTAAAACTGGACAAAGGATAATAGAAAGACGAGTATTGCAAGACGACGGAACATATAAAACTGTCGCCCAAATGAAACAAGAAGGATATAACTTAGTTTCAAGCGTTGATTTAACAACCGAACGAGCCGTTCCTGGAAGATTAAAAACGAATCAGCAGAATAAATTAGATAATTATGTGTTACGCAGAAACGGCACTCGTAATCTCGTTGCTTTAGCTACTCAGATTTTTGACCGTTTAGGTATGGCAGGTGCGTCTGTAGACGAAAATGGTGATTTAGTAAGAGACGAAAACGGAAACATCGTAGGTTTAGACGAAAGTATTACGACAGGTTCTACTGAGTATGCTGCAAACTTAACTGATGTTTTTGATAGAAATATCAGAATGTTCGGTTCAAAAATGGCCCAGATATACGGTATGGAAGGAGCTGACCAAACGTCTGTTTTTGATGAATTTATAAATAGAAATGTAGACCCAGATGCTGGTGCAGGAGCTGTACAACTTTCTGGTACTTTAGGTGCGTATCAGGCCGCTTTAGAAAGCACCGATCCTACGGATATAAGAAATACACGATCAATGTTAGTAGATGACCTACTGACCATTAGAAACAGCACTACTTCAAAAGATGCGGATAGCAAGACAAGTTGGCTTAATTTAGATAGAAAAGCATTAGATGAATATCTTCAAGACACTGGATTTTACGGTGCTGCACAAATCCGTTTAGCGTTTTTAATGGCTACTGCTAGAGGTGAGTCGCTATCGAGGATTTCTGATAGAGACGTAGCTTTAAACCTACAAACAATGGGTTTTGAAGACGGTGCCCCTTCTGTAGTTGTAGATAAATTAGGTGGTGCTATTTTCGACGCGATTAGAAATGTTGATAGAGAATTTGCGGGTTCTTCTACGCTGCGAAAAGTAGAGCTGCTAGAAAAGATGTCTCCTGCAGAACAAACTAGTACTTTAGAAAATATTCGAGATGATTTTGCAGCTAGATATAATTTAGATACTGGCCCAGATTCAGATCTTGACAGACTTTATAATTCTGAAGATCCTACAGAAATAGCTAGATTACGCAGGAAAATAAGAGGAGATGCGCAAAGAAATGTAGGTGGCGCTGGAACGAATACTTTTATTTACGATCCAAAACTCCAAATGTTTTTACCTGCAACAGTTGCCAGAGAAATACTCAGAGGCGAAGACCCAGAGTTCGGTAAGTTCGGTCGATATTTAGGTATGTTAAAATATAATTTACGAACTGGCCAAACTCCTGGAAAACGAAGCACCGCTCCATCTCGCGCTCGTAATCGCGCTGCAGTAAAAACTCCAGGAGGAGTTAATACTACAGGCACGTTTAGTGAACGGGTACAGAGCCAGAGCAAATAACTATGTCTAGTGAATTCTTACTTACAAAAGACCCGTTTTATGAGTCCGACGTTTTTGGAACGATCGCTACTGAAGCAGGCATAGATGCGTATTTAGATTCGGAAGGCGAAATAAATTCACGTTATCGCGATAGTGAAGGTAATATCCGAGCTTATACTCCTAAACAGATATTAGATTCAGGTGGCCCAAGGGCAAATGTAGTTCAAGAAGTTCAAACAGGGCAGGGAAAACAAAAGGTCGCGTTATCTAATCCCGACTTTTTCCGTTTCGCAGCGACATTAGAACAAGTTTTAAACGACCCTGAGAGATTACAACAAGTTCAAGACGAACTAGGCGTGAACGTTGATAAGCTGCGCTCTGACTTTGAAGCAGTCGAGCCTATCTACAGCGAAATGCATGCGCGTATTGGTAGGAACAGAGATCAAGCCCTAGTCTCTACTGACTATGAAAAACGAGAACAAGATGAGGAGCCGCTAGTTCCTCCAGCTATGCAAGTTAGCAGCGGCCTTCTTGGTTACGGCCTTATTCGGGGGGCCGAAGCTATTCGAGGGCTATCGTTTGAAACTAATGAGGCTCAACGAGAAGCGTCAGTTTTACGAGGAGTAAACCCCCGCTACGTTGAAAACTCTTATGAAGAGTTCGCCCCTATTGATTCTGATTATTTTTATCGTTCGGGCGTTTCCCCTGTTTTTCCGACTCCGACAGAATATAAAAACATTATTCGGAAATTTGACCCCGAAGCCGAAGTTGAATTAATTAACCCTCGTAATCCTCAAGACGGGTTAATCGTTAAAAGTAAATTTAATCCTTTTGACGAAGAGCGTGGGGATTACGCATGGCTCCCTGTAGCTAATGTACAGCCTGTTGAAGAAGCATTAGAAGGCGACATCTCTCCTGCGTTACGGGAACTTGCTAAATTTGGAGCGCAAGAAGGCGCGGGAATCGCGGCTGGTGGTTTTCTTACAAACGTAGCTGGTAAAGTAGCTAAAAACAGAATCCAGCAAAGACTGCAAAGAAAAGCTACCGATATAGATGAAGGCGAAGCTCTTTACAGATTACCTGAATCTAGGTTCGGTAAGGCAGTGGTTGAAGTTGGAGCTACAGCACTCGGAGTAGCTGGCACTGAAACTCTTATACGATTTGGACAACTTGCTTTAGGTGCAACCGAAGCAGGCGGCAACGTACAGCCTGACCTAACTTTTGAAAGAGCAGCAGAAGATTCGGGGGCCGTATTCAAAGCGGCACTTATGTATGGTGCAGGAGGAGACGCATTCCTTAGAAGCCTTGGGGCTATGTGGTCTAAATTGACTGGTCGACCAGTATCTAGTGAAATAATTGATACAATGATGGTCGAAGCAAGAGTATTAGGCGATAAAATTCGTCGAGTTAATAACGGTGATGCAGACGCGCTTCCTGAGGAAACGACTCCCGAAATGCGTCGAAGAATTACTGAAGTTGTTCAAGAAGAAACTGGTTTCGCTGAACAATTTGACGAACTAACTCCTGCAGAAATTATAAGAATTACCCAAGAAGGTTCTACAGAAGCAGCAAGGAGAATTAGGCAGCAAGCTCAAACTCTTGGACAAATGTCTGATAACGAACAAATCATAGCGTTTGAAGAATTGATGTCGGAAATTGCTTTAGAAATGCCCATAGCTGGAAAATTAGAAGATTTCCATAGGTCAAACTCTTCGTTGTTAGAACAGTTTTATACTGATATTTTAAGAAAATCGGGTCTCAATCCTAGAGAGGCTGAAGATTTAGGAATTACTAAAGAAACATTAAACGATGTTTTTACTGGTATTCGTAGTCAGAAATTAGTTAGCGAGCTTTCAGAAGAAGAACGAGCATTAGCCGAAAATATGGCTAATCAGCAATTAGGGCAAGCATTTGCGTTAGATACTTCTCGAGCTGGAAGACAACAAGCTGCAGAAAACATTCAAGAACAAGTTAGTACAGCACAAAGTCAAGCATTCCCTGATCGAAAATCAAGGCTTATTGTTCAGCGCAGTGAAGAACTAGACGGCACCCGTTCTCAAATAGACGGTATATTATCTAGAGAGCAATATAACGATAGCCAAGCGACTGTCAAACTTCCTAAATATATAAAAGGTGCTCTTGAAGATTTTTTAAACGCTAATAAACAAGAAGGTATTGTATTCGGCTCTGAAGACGCAGCTGAAGCGGCAGAGTTTATTAGAGCTATTTTGCCGAATCGAGAAACTGAAGGAATAAGTATCCAAATGCTATTAGGGCAGGGTCGAGAGGGGGGACAGTTTTTACCTCAACGAGACTTTACTCAACGAGAGCTAATTTTAACTAGGGAAAACTTATCCGCAGCGATATCTGGACACCCTAATAAAGTTATTCGTGAAAAAGGCCAAGCACTTATTGATAGCATTGATAATGCAATCGACGATAACTTTCGTCAAATGTATAAGGTACAGACCGGCAAAAAAGCCCCAGAGAATATGGAAAGAGTTTACGACGAAGTTGGTCGTGAATATCAAATTCTTGCTACGAAACTTGCCGACCAACAAAGAGATCTATCTGCTCGGTTTTTAGTAGACATCGCTAAAAAAGACGAATCTGAAATAGGTTTATTTATTAGAACTACCAACCCTGGACAAGTTAGAGCATTAGTTGAATTTATTAGTAGACAAGAAGGTGGGTTAGAAAAATTACAGTCGATTAAATCAACTGTTTTAGAGTCTGTTCAACGAGAGATTGACGTAGATAATGTCGATGTTGGCACAGCCCGTAACCGCTTTAACTCAATCATGTCTAAAAACGAAGAACAGCTTCGTGCATTATTCCCAGAAGATTTTGTAAAATTTGAAAACTATCGGGACTTTTTAACTAACGCTAGAGAGTCTATCACTAAATCTCAAGCTAATGTTCGCGCTATCAATAAAGAGCTTGAAAAACTAGCTGACGATACAGGTAGGTTTCCCACGTTAACGCAAGCGTTAGACCAGTATTTTACACTGTCCTCTCAGGGCGCAAAAAATATCCGAGAAACTCAACTGGGTCGATTCGTAAATAACCTCGGCAAAATGGCAGAGGATTACCCAGAATTAAGAACTGCGTTACAAGAGTATTTTGCTGAAAATGTCGTGTTAGGGTTGCGAGGAACTAAATTTAGAGGAACGACTCGCGGGACACGGATGTTAGACGCAGCTGGGCCTGAATCTTCTTTTGATATTAAGAGATTAGAAGAGTTAATCCTCACCCCGTTCAACACTGACGCTGAAGCTGCTAGGTTTTTAGAGCCGATAGTCGGGGCTGATGAAGCATTTAGATATGCGAAAGATCTTAGAATCTTAGCTAGAATGGTGGATAAACAGAGAGGGTTTGCTGGAAACCCTTTAGAAACGTATGCCGGCAAACAGGCGACAAAAAATGTCGAAGACATAAGAAGTCGTACCCCTGCAGGACGAGGGACTATAGATAGATTGCGTAGAGCGATCTTCGGCCCCTTAGACTTAACTGCCACTCGTATCGGTATAGCTAGAGACGTGTTTTCTGAAGAATTAGACGAAGCTAAAGCACGCTATTTAGGACAGATTGTTTCCGATCCTAAAAAACTAAAAGCATATTTAAGAGCAGAACAGTTAAAATTACCAGCCCTTACGATGTATCAGGTTACTGCGGCTATTGCTCAAGGCCGATCAGCAAACGTAGGTAGCGAAGAAGACCAAACTGCTCGTGAGCGAATTAGAGATGAGCTGTCTAGTTTAACAGAAGAGCAAAGAGAAATGCCTGAACGAATATACCGTTTGCTTGAGGAGATATTTTGATGTCGGTTTTTTATAAATCAAAAACACTCTCACAACTTCCAACGACTGAAGAAGTCGAACCTCCTAAAATGTTCGGTGGCGGCAATATTGGTAATTTTAGTATTAATATCGACCCTGAACGTATTGCCGCATATATGGCAAACAACCCAGTAGTTGCCGATACAGTTAGTCAAGCCCCTCCGCAACGTGTAACTAACACTGCTTCTCCTACTACAGAAGAAGTAGATGCGTTTAATTATCTGTACGGCCCTTCAGCTTCTGAGGCGATGGGCTTTAATGTTGAGCAGGGTGCATACGGTAACGATTATGCTCGATACGATCAGTCTGAGGGTATGGGGCCGACCTATAACGAAGCTGATATTGCCCGTGCAATCGCAGCTAGAAGGGCTGCGGAAGAGCGAGCTGCGGAAGCAGAAGCTGCTAGAGCTGCTGAAGCAGAAGCTGCGGCGGCTAGAGTTGCTGCAGCAGAAGAAGAATTTGCTAGACGATTAGCTAACGCCGAACTAAGTGCTGAAGAAATTCAAGATCTTATTACAGGTGGGGTGCTTACCGAAGATCAAGTTCTTGCAATTATTCAAAACTATCAACTTAGCGAAGATCAGTTAGCTCAGTTATATACTCAAGGGTTGCTTACTGAAGAACAGATTTTAGCACTAGTCGAAGGCGAAGTTGCTGCCCAGTCCGAGGAAGAGCCTAGCGCCCAAGAAACCGCTGCCGCCGCAGGTTTAACACAAGAACAAGTTCAAGACTTAATTAACGAAGGCAGACTTACCGAAGATCAGGTTTCTGATTTAATTTCTAATCAGCTAGGGGAATATGACCCGAACATAGATTTGTCTGGTTATCTTACTTCTGACGATTTATCAGGATATGCAACACAAGAACAGGTGCAAGGTTTAGAAAGTTTGTTCCAAAACTACCTTACTCCTGAACAATTACAATCATATCTCCCACAAGAAGGTCAGTACGTTACTCCTGAACAATTAGCAGAAGCGACGACTAATGATTATGATTCTGTTATTCAAGGTTTAACAGATCAACTAGGTGCGCTTGAAACAAAATACCAAGACGTTACTTCTCAGTACGAAGCTGACGCAGTTAATCAACAAATCTCTGATACAAAAGACGAGCTGAATAACTATTTTGCAGCATCTGCGCCTAGCGGCCCACGAACAGGGTCTACGTCTCAGTTTAGTTCTGGTACTTCGTTCCTTCCAGGAGGTAGCCCGATGGCGAGCCTTATTGAAGGGCAGCGTGAAGGACAAGGTCAAGATCCGTTTACATCATATTTAAAAACATTTACTCCTAGCTACAGTGCATACGACGAACCGTTTACTCCTGAAGAATATAACGAACGAAATCAACCGTTTACTGGCGGTATGTATAGCAATCCGTTTACTGGCGGGATGTCGTACAACCCTGATAAAAAGAACATGGGCGGTCAAGTATCTAACGGTATAATGGATCTCACTAATTTCGATACGAACGTACAACCGTTTCAAAACGCCTTTCGGCCTAACGTACCAAGGAACTAATAATGGCTATCCCTATGAATGAAATGCCGAATCGCTTAGATCAAATGAGAGCTGATGCTGAAATGTCAGCTGCGCCCTTGCCCCCTGCCGGTGGTGCCCCAACTCCACCTCCCGCCGGTAGGGGAGCACCTATGCCGCCGATGCCTCCCGCTGGTGGTGGTGCGCCTATGCCTCCACCTCCTATGGCTGACGCTCCTGCTCCAGAAGAAGATCGCCTAGCTGAACTAATGGGTGGTATGGGCGACGAACCGATGATGCCCGAAGAAGACCCGATGGCAGATGTTCAACCTCAAGATCTTGCAGTAGGTATCGCGCAATCTGCGTTAGATATTTCTGCGTCACCTGAGGAAGCGTTAGCGGCTGTAGAAGCGGCTGCTGCAGAACTGCGAGCTTTATTAGCTTAACCAGTTTTCCCACTTTTCGTCGCCTAAGACTTCTTGGGCGAGGTCAAGTTTGTTACGCAACGCTGTTACAATCTTTTCGTCTACCGTATCTTTGGCTACAAGGTCAACGTAAGTTACGTTGTTCTTTTGGCCAATACGGTGTGCTCTATCTTCTGATTGCAATCGTTTTTCTAAGTCGAAATTATTCGAGTAATAGATGACGTTTTGTGCTTCGGTAAGAGTGATACCATACCCACCTGTTTGCGTATTACCTACGAAAAACCTGAGCGGTGAATCGGGGTTCTGGAAATCTTTAATAACCCGTTCACGTTCATCGGTACTTGTATCTCCGAAATAGGCAGCTACCGAATCCGATCCGAATAGACCTTGTAGTGTTTCAACGATCTCTAAGATATTTTGGCGGTAGTTTGCCCAGATAATCACCTTACCTTGCATCTCCCCGATAACTTCAATAAGTTCGTCGATACGGTTGCTATCTATAGGTGTTTCTACGCCGTCATCGCTTTTTACATGACCGCATATAATCTGGTGTAACCTGAGCAGCTGAGTGAGTACATTCGTAACACTTACCATCTCTTGGTTTTCAAGTTCTGTTATCGCTAGTTCTTTTAGTTCAGTGTACAGTTTCTTTTGTTGCGCGGTCAGGGTTACTTCTCTACGGATATACAACTTTTCCGGTAGGTCGAGGCAGTCGTTTTTAAGTACCCTATAAGAGAACGTATCTAGCTTAGACGTTAGTTCGTCTAGGTTCCTATACCCTACTACCTGTTTAACGGTACGGCCCCCGAAATAGCGATTTACGACCTCTCCGAAGTGGTTTTGGAAAGAGTAGAACGAGCTGTACCCAAGTAGGCTTGTTCCGAGTACCTCAGTTTGACTATACAAGTCTAGCGGCGATTGGGTTATTGGTGAGCCGGTTAGGATCCTACGGAACTTAGTATTCTTTGCTAGTTTCGTAATAGCCTTGGTTCGTGAGGCTTTCGGGTTTTTAATCGTCGTAGATTCGTCAACCGCGAATAGCACTTGATGACCGAGGATAAAGTTCTCAGTAAACTTGACACCCTTAGCTGTACTAAACGCTTCGACGTTGATAACGAAGATTTTGAGTTTATCTTCGCCTACATCGAATAGTTTTATTAGATCTGCCTTTTCCTGTTTACGAGGCGCAGGCGACCATACTGCGACATGCCGGTCGATATAGTCTGGCATATGGTCAGGTATCTCTTTTGTCGACCAATTCTTATATACGCCTTTTGGCGCAATGATAACGGCGGCGTTGATCGCGCCTTTCCCGTATAAAATACCGATCGTATCTATAAGGACTTTCGATTTACCTGTTCCCATTTCCATAAAGAAGCCGTATTCTGGCTTGTTCCATGAACGGGTTAACGCCGTCTTTTGATGCGCAAACGGTTGCGTTTTGAATTCGTACTTCAAAGCTGTTCCTTTCTAAGTTCTATAAGTAAGTATATAGAAATAGAATAATAAAGAAATGAATTTCTGAATTCGTAGGAAGCCTGTAATAGATATAATATATTCTATTACTTTTACTGTTTCTCAGTTTCTTATGTAAAACAGTAGTTTAGACTCTTATCTATTACTTCTATTACTCTATTAGACGTTTCTGTTAATTTTTTTATAAAAAATTTTATTTTAGATATAGGTAATACGGGGAATACAGGAAATAGGGGTTTACTTACGAAAAGCCGCTAAGGTAAGGTATAGCCCTATAAAGGAGAAATTAGAAATGACAGTTTATATTGTCCAAGATGTTCCTGGAAGGAACTTCGTTCCTGCAGCTAAGTACGGGGAACTCGTTTCGCTACTCCCAGCGAAAACGAACCTGATGCTTACGACAGGGCCAGAGGTAGCACGCCTCAAACGCAAGTTAATTGATTTCAATGACGACGATTACCTACTTCTAGTTGGCGACCCTGCCGCTATCGGTCTATGTTGCGCAGTAGCTGCGGCAATAAATGGCCGGTTTACGGTATTGAAATGGGATCGCCAAGAAATGACTTACTACCCCGTATCGTTCGATATTAGGGGCGGGTCACAAGAATTAGGAGAATTACATGTCTGATGAAAAAGATACACCGTTATCCTTCGAGGAGTTAACAGGTGCTTCTTCGCAAGAAGAATGGAACGAAACGACACTCGATAACGAGTTCGCAAAGATCAGTGCTACTGCAACAAAAATGCAGGAACTGCAAAAAACGATAGCGTCTTTAGAAGATGACCTAAAGCAAGCCAAAGAAGTTCTCCGTGTTGTAGAAGAACAGGAGTTACCCGAGGCGATGCAAGCGGCGAATCTTAAAGAGATCAAACTACTCAACGGTGCCAAAGTAACGATTAACGAGTTCTATAAAGGGTATATCTCCGAAAAGAACCGCGAAAAAGCGCACGCTTGGCTCCTACAAAATAACCACGGCGGCATAATTAAGCACGAAGTTAACCTGAAGTTCGGTAAGGACGAAGGGGATAAAGCTGCAGACGCTGTGCAAAGTCTCAAACAGAAAGGGTTAGACCCTGCTGTTAAAGAGAGTGTTCATCCGCAAACGCTTAATGCATTTGTGAAAGAACAAATGACGAGTGGGAAAGACCTTCCTGCAGACCTATTCGGGATATTCGTCGGATCCCGCGCCAAACTAAAATAGAGGTAACTCAAATGGCTGATAAGAAAGTAGCTGAGGTTTCGTCCTCAGATTTAATTCCTTTCGATGACGATCTGTTATCGGCAGGTACTGGACTCGAAGAAGCGAGTGCAGATGACTATGCGATTCCGTTTTTGCGGATTCTACAATCAATGTCGCCACAGCTTAAAAAGAGCGACGGCAAGTATATCCAAGGTGCTGAGGAAGGAAACTTTTTCAATACCGTTACCGAATCGGTATACGACGGCACTGAAGGCGTAATGATCATCCCCTGTGCATACAAGAAAAAGTATATCGAGTGGGTCACACGGGAAAACGGCGGCGGGTTCGTATCAGACGAGCATTCCGCTTCGATCCTCAAAGAGTGTAAGAAAGACGATAACGGTCGGTTTATCTGGACAAACGGTAATCAGATCGCAGAAACTGCTGAGTATTATTGTATTTTAGCGCAGGACGAAAACTCTCCAGAGCAGGTTTTGTTAAGCCTTACGTCTTCGCAGTTAGGTTTCTCTCGACGTTGGAATACGATGCTGAACAACGCACGTGTTAATAACGCGAAAGGTGAAACAGTAGCCGCACCAATGTTCTCTTATATGTACAACCTAACTACGATTGCTCAGTCGAACGACCAGTACAGCTGGATGGGACTATCTGTTGAAAAGAGCAGGCCCACCCCGATGCCGCTGGCGATGGCTGCACTTGAGTTTATGAAAGCCGCACGTTCTGGCGCGGTAGAAGTAAAGCAAGAGCAGGAAGGAGCAGCAGCTTCCGCTGAGGCAGAAGTAGTCGACGGAGACGATGTCCCGTTTTAGGTTTATAAGGGTGAGCAATGTCAATACACGAGCAGTTTGCCACCCGTTTCGTGGGGTTGAGACACGGTTATAGTGTCTTTACCCCGACGAAAGAAACGCGGGAAGATGGCAAAGCGAAAGGGAAATATGTAACGATTTCACAAACGCTCAACCAGAAAGAGTTATTCGCTATCTGGGCAGAGCATATAAGAGGGGAAAGAAGCCTCGGTATCGTACCGATTGATGAGAATAATATGTGTTCTTGGGGGTCTATCGACATAGATGATTACCCGCTAGATCTCAAAGCGTTAGCTAAAAAGATTAAGAAGTTCAAGCTGCCTATGGTCGTTACGCGATCTAAAAGCGGTGGTGCACATATCTTTATGTTTGTATTTGACCCAGTACCTTGCTCTACGATGCAACGTAAACTGAGACAGATATCTGCAGCAATAGGTTTTGGTCAGTCTGAGGTTTTTCCTAAACAGACTAAGTTATTGTTAGAACGAGGGGATAGAGGAAGTCCGTTACAGATGCCGTATTTTGGCGGCGAAGACTCTACTAGCTACGGGTTCGGGGCCACTGGCAACGTCCTTACTCCAACAGAGTTTTTGGATTACTGTGAAAGTATTGTCCTTACTGAAGAAGAACTGGATAAGCTCGAAGTCACTCCTATCTTAGAAGATATGGAATGGCTCGACCACTCTCCTCCGTGCCTAGAACATTTAATCGCTCAAGGATTCCCGAAAGGTATGCGTAACTCTGGGTTGTTTAACGTAGGTGTATTCCTGCGTAAAAAGTTTCCAGACGATTGGGAAGGTCGGTTAGAGCAGATAAACCACAAACACTTTAGCCCACCTCTGAGTGCGCAAGAAGTGTTATCGGTAGCAAAGCAAGTTCAGAAAAAGGATTACTTCTATAAATGTAACGACCAGCCAATAGCCGGTCATTGCAACAGCCCACTGTGCCGTACACGCAAGTTCGGTATCGGTGCGTCAGGAGGTACGCCTTTATTTAGTAACTTGACTAAACAGAATAGTGATCCACCAATCTGGTTCTTAGATGTCGAAGGCGGCAGGCTAGAGCTAGAGACGGAGGAGCTACTTAACCAGACTCGGTTCCAACGAAAGTGTATGGATAGCCTCAATATTATTCCGCCGAAAGTACGGGATAACGTATGGCGCACTATTATCCAACAGCTTCTCGATACGCTGACCATTATCGAAGTACCGAAAGATGCTTCGACAGAAGGTCATTTTAACGAGTTGTTAGAAACATTTTGTACCGAAAGACCGGCTAGGGAACGGGACGAGCTACTACTTGGTAAACCTTGGACAGATAAAAGCAGGACGTATTTCCGTTTAGCTGACCTGATGGATTTCTTACACCGTAAGAACTTCAGGGATTATCCTCGTAATAAGCTAACCGCCAAGCTCAAGAATATGGGCGGTGATTCGCATTTCTTTAACATCAAGGGCAAGGGCGCTAACGTCTGGCATATACCAGAGTTCCAAGCGCAAAGCGAATCACATTCGCTGCCTGAGTTTAACGACTCACCGTTATAGTGTTAAAGTCAGATGCACAAATAATCCTTGGGCCTCCAGGAACAGGGAAGACGAGCACACTACTAGGGCTATTAGAAGAAGAATTAGATCGGGGGACTTGCCCAGAAGACATTGGGTTCTTCACCTTTACCAAACAAGCGGTACAGGAAGGCAAGACTAGGGCGATGTCGAGGTTCGCGATAACGAATGGACAGTTACCGTATTTTAGAACCTTACATTCTCTTTGCTTTTTCCAGTTAGGGCTGTCGAAAGATAGCGTCATGAGTTCGAGAGATATTGGTGATTTAAACCAGAAGTTGAACTTGCGTCTAACTGGCTCTGTTAGTTCCGAAGAGGGACATATCTCAAGCATCTCTAAAGATGACAGATTATTGTTTATAGAAAACCTTGCTCGAATGAGACAGGTAAATTTAGAAACCCAGTGGCACGACTCTGATGACGTTGTTGGCTGGTTTGAATTAGAGCGGTTTGCGAACGGCTTGCGACTGTTTAAAGACGACAGATTACTTATCGACTATACCGATATGTTGCAGTTGTTTTTAGATCGAGGACGCGCTCCGAAGTTAGATGTAATGTTCGTAGACGAAGCTCAAGACCTATCGCCATTACAGTGGGCGGTAGTTCGTAAGTTATGTGAATCAGCGGATCGTATTTATATTGCAGGAGATGACGATCAGGCGATCTATCGTTGGGCGGGTGCCGACGTTGATTACCTAATCCGTAATTCAAAAGACGCGATGATTTTAAAACAGTCTTATCGCGTTCCATCTTCGATACATAAGATTGCACAAAACTGTATCGGGCAGGTGGCCTCACGGGTACAGAAAAGCTGGAACCCTCGTAAAGAAGCTGGACACGTTTCGTGGGAACCGTCTTACGAAACGATCGACATGGAAAGTGGTGAGTGGTTAGTGCTTGCTAGGACAAACTACTTACTAAACGGGATCGAAGAACATTGCCGGTCAGAAGGCTGGTTCTATAAAAGTAAAAACCGCAACTCAGTTTCTGAGAAAAAGGTCAAAGCGGTGCGCGATTGGGAAACTCTACGGCAGGGCGGCGAAATACCAATCGTAGATCTTACCAAAGTCTTAAATTATATGAAGATCCGCGTACCTATCTCCCTAGAGAGAAACGACTTTGATACTAATATCTCATTCGATCAGGCGCAGCAGTTCGTACCTGACCTCAAAAAAGAATATTGGTACGACTTGTTCGACGGAATCTCAGTTTCGGAACGCAGCTACATTCGTGCGATGCTTAGACGAGGAGAAAAAATAACTAAAGAACCACGGATCAAGCTATCGACTATCCATGCAGCTAAAGGAGGCGAAGCTGAAAACGTAATCCTGCTAACCGACATCTCGAACAGGATTTATAAATCGTACCAATCAAACCCTGACGACGAGTCGCGGGTGTTTTATGTTGGACTAACCCGAGCAAAGGAGAACTTGTTTTTAATTGAGCCACAAACTCAAAAATACTTCCCGCTTTAGTCCTTTACTTTCAGAGGTATCTAAGGTAAAGTAGTAAAACTTAGAAAGGAGAAATAAATGAATATCTTTGTAACTGACCCGTGTCCTGTACAAAGTGCGCGTGAACAATGTGACAAACACTGTGTGAAGATGGTTCTAGAATCTGCTCAGATGTTATCTACTGCGTGGCGCGTGTTTGATAATGAACGTGCAGAAAAAGAGAACTTGTATAAACAAGCTCACCTAAACCATCCGTGTAGTATCTGGGTTCGTGAATCACCAGAAAACTATATCTGGCTATACCGGCACTTTTCAGAATTGTGTCAAGAGTATACGCACCGCTACGGTAAAGAACATAAGTCGTCGAGTCTTCTGTGGTCTCTGTTCTGGCTACCCTTCCCTGACTACCGAATACAACGAGCAAATAAAAATCCAGAGGGCTTTGCGTTAGCAATGCCTGATGAATATAAATGCGAAGATGTTTACGCTTCGTACCGCAACTATCTCATAGGCGAGAAATCTTATTTCGCTAAATGGGTAAAAGACCCTTCAAGAAAACCAACATGGTGGATTAGTTAATGGCCTCTATTAGAAAGACCCTTCAAGAAAACGCTAACGACAGCAAAAATACGCGCATGGATATTGCCAGCGGTAATATGCTAGGCAACTGGCGACCTGACGAAATTACACATATGACGCGCTTCGATAAATGTTCGTCACTATGTATCGGAGAAGCGAAGTATCGCGACAGACCTATCGACGTACTCGAAGCAGGGTGCGGAGAACTTTGGGTACTGCGTAATTTGTATAAAGCCTACACCGTAAAGAAGTCGGACGTGATCCGCTCTTATCGCGGCGTAGATATCGACCCCGCTGTCCTGAACGAAAAGGTTGGCTATAGCAGCCCTACTGGATTCGTTCAAGATTCAACATGGTTCGCTAACTTCAACGGACAGATTGATATTCAAGACCTTACGGTAAACCCCGTATTTGACCTGCCCGACGAATCAATAGACTTTTTCTGGACTACCGAAGTTATTGAACATATGGGCCGAGAGTTTATTGCACCATGGCTTGATGACGCTAACCGAGTATTGCGTCCAGGAGGATTGATTTACGTTTCAACGCCTAACCATGACGGCTCTAACGACAAGTTACCCGAAGACCACGTTTACGAATGGGGTTTCGAAGAACTAAAAGACGAGCTTACGAAAGAATCACGAGGCTGGGAACTACAGTCGGTTGTCGGTACGTTTTGCCAAATGCCTAAACTAAAGAAGGCTATGCAGAAAGACGGCGACGACGGCGAGTGGCGTTGGCTACCTGATCAGTTCGAGTTACTCGAAGAACGCTACGGTAAACAGTTCTTGCGAGTAGTTGCCGCGACGTTTTTCCCAGAAGTTTCTAACAACTGCGCGTGGATATTGAGAAAGCCTACATGACAAATTTTATACCCGCAGAGGTAGATCGGTACGTTTACTGGATCGAAGAACGTGAACGGATACGTCGAGTAAAAGAGGAAGAGAAACTAGAGCCGCCTTGGACTCTCGACCCGATATTGCAAGAGTTTAAGTTTTGCCAAGTCTTCCGCGAGGACGATAGGACTACGCGGTGGTTTCGCGAGCATATTCGCGAGCCACTACGCAACGACCCTGACGTGCTAATGGCGACGGTAATTTTTAGATTCTTCAACTTGATCGAAACAGGCAGAACGCTGCTCGACCATAACTTACTAACCGAGTGGGATCGAGAGAAAGCGATCGAAGAAGTGCGGAAACAGCCGAAGTGGATTACTGGCGCATATATCGTCAAAACTCCTAATCGCATGGATAAGGTAACAGGCGTAGCTGAATGCGTTAGCCACATATGGGTAGAGCGGGAGCGCATCTTAAAAGACTTCAAACACTTCAAGTCTTTATGTGACGCGTGGTACTACCTGATGCGGTTTCCGTATATCGGCCCATTTGTATCGTACGAACTAGTTTCTGACTTACGCCATACCTACCTACTAGAAAACGCTGAGGATATTTGTTCTTGGGCGAATGCTGGGCCTGGAGCAATGAGAGGATTGAACAGGCTGACAGGCAGGCCACTAGAGTTTTGTAAACGTAGCTGGGATTGGAACGGCGAAATGCAGGCACTGTACCAGTGGTGTAGAGAACAGCTAGACCTTAGTAAATTCCACAGACCTTTCGAGATGCGGGAGATTGAAGGAGGACTATGTGAGTTTGATAAATACTCTCGCATATTGCACGGACAAGGACGCACCCGAAGCGTCTATAACTACTCAGAAAGAAACCGTCCTCTCATAGAGGATATAGAGAATGGAGAAAGTAAATGGGGAAACTCAAACAGTTGGTCGTAGACCTAGATAGTGGTCAGGTTGAATTTGCTATGGAACATTATGGACTGTTCCTACAAAAAGCGATGCAAGATAAAACGATGCCGAATACTTGGGAAGACGCTATCAACGCAATTCATTGGGCAGCGTATATTTCAGGAGTCGATTTAGGCCGTATTCAGATCGAATACATTATTAATCAGCAGACGGAGAGTCTTTATGAAGGTGATTAGCGCAGTCAATGTAAACGACGCCCTCCTACGGGGCATTGACTTATTCCAGTCGTCAGTAAATTATCGAACACAGGCCAGCCGTAACGGAGATACGATGGAGTGCCACACTCCGGTTACTACGGTTTATAGCAAACCTTGGCAGAGGGTGCTGTTTAGTGAAGAACGAGACGCTAATCCGTTCTTTCATCTATATGAAGCGATCTGGATGTTAGGTGGTTCTAGAGATCTACAAAAGCTCACTCACTTTAACGCAGGCATGGCTAATTTTTCAGACGATAATGAAACCTTAAACGGTTCTTATGGCTATCGGTGGAGGCAGCAGTTCGATTACGACCAGCTTGGAAACGTAATAGATATGCTAACGAAAGATCCTGACTCGCGTCGAGTAGTTTTACAGATGTGGGATCCAGTTCACGACCTCGATAGTCCAAGTAAAGATATCCCATGCAACACGAATATCTATTTTAAGGTTAGAGATGGCGCATTACAGATGACGGTCTGTAATAGGTCGAATGATATGATCTGGGGAGCTTACGGTGCTAACGCAGTTCATATGTCGGTGTTACAAGAATATGTTGCTGCGGCATTGGGCTGCTATATGGGGCCGTACTACCAAGTCAGCGACAGCTTTCACGTTTACCTCAACAAAGAGTGGGATAAGGTAAAAGACCTTCGAGTAACACCTTTTCTCCCAATATCCGAAGAATATCCAGAAAAACATTACCCGCTCTGTTCTCACCCCGAGACGTTCTTAGAAGAATGTGAGGAACTATTAAGCAGTGTCCCGCCGAGACGAGTGTCAGGAAACCCTGAGCTGGTTGATAGCTGGCCGACGATATTCGGAGCAAGTAAATATAAAAACACTTTCTTCCCAGAAGTAATGATCCCGATGATCCACGCTTACATCTGCCATAAGGAGCGGCGATATGAAGATTGCTACAAATATCTCGGAGAAATTAAAGCGTTGGACTGGCAGCAAGCCTGTTTCCAGTGGATTAAACGACGAGAAAGAAATTGGAGAAATAAAGATGGGTCTTGATCGCAAGTGGACGGATATGAAGAATATCGCTCAGGAAGACATTGTTAGCCTGATCGAATCAGAAAAATCTTACGGCGATTCGTGGAAGCGTCGGGGCGGTACGGGAGCGTTTATGATGTTGGCCCGTAAGTTCGACAGGATCGAACAGCAAGCCGAGCATTGTAATTACGATGTGTTCGAAGCAGGGCTAAAGTTCGACGGCGAGGATGGACTACTCGACGATATCGGAGACCTCAGACGGTATTTATTTTTAGTTGAGCAACATATTCGTTCGCTAGAATCAGGAGGACTCATAGATGCAGATACCACTGATCCAGCCTGAAAGCGAATGGATAGCTCCGCAAGTTCTACCTAAGTTCGACCCACACGAAACGCTCGCGGTCGATTTAGAAACTTACGACCCCAACTTGATAAACCGTGGTCCAGGATGGGCAACGGGTGACGGCTATGTTGTTGGGATCGCTATCGCATCAGATTCATGGTCAGGCTATTTACCGATACGGCACGAAAACGGCGGCAACTTAGAAGAAGAAGTTGTCCTACGCTGGCTCAAAAGAACCTTTGAAAATCATAAAGGTACGATGGTTTTCCATAATGCACTTTATGATGTGGGCTGGCTAAAACGTGAAGGTCTGGAGCTAACTTGCAGGCTACGCGATACGATGTTTGCAGCGCCACTGTTAGATGAAAACCGCCGGTCATACTCGCTAAACAACTTAGGTAAGGATTTACTAGCTGAGGAAAAAGACGAAACGCTACTCGAGATGGCAGCGAAAGCGTGGGGCGTAAATGCAAAGAGCGGCATGTGGTCGCTCCCAGCGAAGTATGTGGGGCCGTATGCGGAACAGGACGCAGTCCTAACGCTACGCCTGTGGAAGACGCTAGGGAAGCGTATAGAGGCCGAGGGGCTGCAGAAGATATTCGACCTAGAGTGCGACCTTATACCGCTACTGATCGAGATGCGATGGCGCGGCGTTCGGATCGACACGGCCCGAGCAGAGCAAGCCTCGGAGCAAATGTCTAAGAAAGAACAGCAACTACTCGTAGAGATTAAGAGACGGTTCGGTATCAACGTAGATATTTGGGCGAGCGCGTCAATACAAAAAGCGTTCGACGCCAATGACTTATGGTATCCACACACTGAGAAAGGTGCGCCAAGTTTCCAAGGCCCGTGGTTAGAAGCTCACGAACATGACCTTCCGAAGATGATCGTCGAAGCTCGACGTATTAATAAAGCTCGGACTACGTTTATCGAAGGAGCGATCTTAGAATATTCGCACCACGGTCGGATACACGCTGAAGCTCACCCGCTAAAGAATGACGGCGGCGGTACAGTAACAGGAAGGTTTAGTTACTCGAACCCAAACCTTCAGCAAGTTCCCGCGAGAGACCCAGAGATCGGTAAGCTGATTCGGTCTTTGTTTATCCCCGAAGAAGGAGCAACGTGGGGAGTATTCGATTACTCTCAACAAGAGCCTCGAATCACCGTACATTATTCGTCGCTACTCGGACTCGAGGGAGCCGCTGACGCGGTAAATGCATATTCTAACGAAGGAGCTGACTTTCACCAGATCGTAGCGGATATGGCCGGTATCCCCCGCAAACAAGCTAAGAATATCAACCTTGGTCTAACGTATGGGATGGGCCGCGAAAAGCTCATTAAAGAACTAGGACTAGAGTCAGACGAAGCTGGGAAACTACTCGACCTGTACCATAGTCGTGTTCCTTTTATTCGAGGCATACAAAACATGTGTACTCGGATGGCAGAGCAGCGCGGCTATATAACAACGCTCGGTGGTCGTAAATGCCATTTCGATCTATGGGAGCCGGTAGGGTACTTACACGGTGAAAAACATGCTCCACTGCCAAGAGAAGAAGCGGTAGATAAGTACGGCAGTAACCTCAAGCGGTCGTTTACATACAAGGCACTAAACAAGCTGATTCAAGGATCGGCTGCGGATATGACGAAACTCGCTATGCGTGATTTGTGGAAAGAAGGATTAGTTCCACATATCGGTATACATGACGAACTCGACTATTCGATTTTTAATAAAGAACAATCAGACATGGTGATCGATCGAATGGTCAACTGCGTCGATTTAAAAGTTCCACTGGTAGTGGATTACGAAACCGGAATAAATTGGGGTGAAGCTAAATGATGCGAATACAAAGTCTTTCGCAAGAAGATATCGCGAAAAACGAAGAAACATATAAACAGATTTTTCAACTGTATGATAGCGGTACGATGACTCTTAAAGAGATAGGACAGATATACAACGTAAGTAAGCAGCGAATCTGGCAGATCGTAACGAAAGTTCAAAAAGGCAATGGAGACTACTACCATGAGCACCGGAATAAAGGAAGTTAAAATGTTTGGGAGCGGTGAGTTTGAGATCCAATGCGATGAAGAACAAGTAAAGATCATTTTCGACACGATTAACGAATGGTTAGAAGAGATGCGTGGGGACGGCAATGTCGATATGATGGATGTATACAAAGCTATGGTATTCGTCGGATCGGTAAACTTGATCCATCTTTTAAACTATACGATCGAAGAAGCGGATGAGATGATGGAAGAAATTAGAGCTAACGCTTTCGAGCTGTTAGAAATCTTCGGGGATCGAGAGAGTATTCTTGAAAAGATCTCTGAAGAAGGGATGATTAAGCATTAATGAAGCCCGAACGCGATGATGTAATCACGGGGATACTCGTAGGTATCTCGATTATCATCGGGATATACATTCTTAGTTTCGTATTACAGATGCTGGTAACGTATGGCTAAAGAATCACAGTTCTGGTCTCTAATGAAACCGCATATCCCTAACGAAGCCCACGTTCAGCGGATCGAGACTGGAGGGACAGGGAAGGGAGTGCCGGACGTAAACTACTGTCAAAACGGCAAAGAGATCTGGATCGAGCTTAAATCGATCAAAGGCAATAAGTCGGAGTTGAGTCCCTTCCAGATCGCTTGGCTTTACAATCGATCTAAAGCAGGCGGCAACTGTTTCGTACTGATTAGAAAGAATAGAGAGATTAAATTATTCCAGCCGACTGAGCTAAAAGAGATACAAGAGCTTAGTTGGAAAAGCGAGTCTGCCGTTACTCTGGAGGCTCCGTACGATTGGAAAACCCTGTTTACTTTTATCTTTAAAGCGTCGGCTTAGTGCTTTACTTTCGTAACCCTCGCGGCTAAAGTATTAAAAGTAGCGCCGTGACAGCGTTACGAACATTTAGAAAGTAGAACTTACAAAGGAGACTACCCATGGTAGCAGCAGTAGAAAGTATGGCGTGGACAGGCCAAGTGCCTTGGCACGGCGAAGGCGTGGAAGTTGACGGTACGTTAACACCACATGAGATGATGGTCGCCGCCGGTCTAGACTGGTCGGTAGACAAGCGTCCTTTATATACGCTGGCGCGGCCCGTTAGCGAATACGAAAAAGACGCTGACGGTAATATCATTCTTGACGAGGTTATGGAGCACCCTGACCGCTTTAGTATTATGCGCGATAGCGACAATACGATCCTCGGTACTTGTTCACAAGATTACCAACCTATCCAAAACGAACGTATCTTCGACTTCTTCCAGAAGTTTGCTAAACACGCCCATATCTCTATGGAGACGGCGGGTAGCTTACGAGGCGGTAAGGATATCTTCGGACTTGCTAAGTTAAACGATAGCTTCGAACTTCCTGGAGGCGACGAGATCAACGGCTTCGTACTATTTCGTCAGCCACACCAGCCAGGATATGCGATGTCTATACGCGACACCGAAGTGCGAGTCGTATGTAGCAATACGTTGCAACTAGCGTTAAAGCAAACAGCAACCGCTGAGTTTCGTATGTCGCACCGTACCGCGTTTGACGATATCCGAGAAGAGGAAGCTCTTAAAACTATGGGCGCTGTATACGAGCGGCGTGCAGAGTTTAAGGAAGCGGCTGAGTTCTTATCCAAGACGAAAGCTAAAGACGGTCAGGTTCTAGAGTTTATCTCTAGCTTGTACCAACCGAAGCTGTTGGAAGACCACAAGCCCGAAGACGGCCCGTTACGCGATGCGCTAAACAATACCGCTAAGACGGTGTTTGAAGCGTTAGTCACTTCTCCAGGAGCCGACGCTAAATCAGCTAAGGGTACATGGTGGGGCGCGGTAAACGCTGTGACGTTTGTTGAAGACCATCAGCGTACCGGCGAAAACCGTGTATACAACGCGATGTTCGGTAACGCGTCAGCGGCTAAGACCAAAGCGTTTAATCTTGCACTTGAATATGCGAAGGCGGCGTAAATGGGCGAAGTAGTAAAGTTGAACAACGCTGTAATTGTAGATCAGGAAACCGTTAGCGAGCTGTGGTATACCTTATACGCACTCGCCGACGGTAAAGTATTAGATCGCCCACTTAGCGAGTTCCACGAGTTGCAAGAGCACGCGAGATTCGTGTGCTTGAGCCTTACCCAGAAGATGGTGCAGCAAGACTGCGCCCTCTCTTCTGAAATAGCTAATTCCGGCTACCAGTCGGATTGGGAAAACCTAGTAGAAGAAGGAGACTTTGATGTCTGATGCACAGTGGGGGGACTTCGATGTCGACGTACCCCTACCTACGGATTTGCGTAGCACTACGAAATATCCGTGGGATAAATTTCCACCAGCCAAAGACGGTAAACAAGCATCGATGATGTTTTTACCTGACGACGATGGCATCGACACATCGAAACGATTGAAGAATCGTATCGACCAATCACTTAGAACTTTTATCGCGGGTAAGCAGCCGAAGTGGCAGTTTATCTCTCGAGTACGCCTAGAGAAATCTGGCAACAAAGAAGTTAGCGGTGTCCGAGTATGGCGAATGGAGGATAAAAATGAAAGTTCCGAATCTTAATTTGCCCGAAGATTTAATACAGCTACAAGCTGAATTAACGATTATGCGCAGCGAATGCTTGCGTATGGCAGATCGCTGCCAAAGGCTGATTAGATACTACTCACCAGTTGAAGAACCTGAGATGTTCGATACAGGTGAGCCGACATCAGCGTATGTCAACCAAGATCGGTAAATCTAAATACTGCTTTACTTTCGGTAGCGTCGGTAGTAAAGTAGTAAACATGCTGGTAAAAACCAGTTAGAAAGTATAACGTCATCATAGAAAGGAGAATGACATGGCAACAGCCAAAAAAGAAGCAGCCCCAGCTGCGCCAAAGAAACCTGCCGCTAAGAAAGTAGCCAAGGTATCTGCGATTAAAGTAACGAAAGCACCAGCCGCGAGTCGTGGTCGTGCTGCACAGCACTTTAAGTACACCGGCAAGCAACTCGGGGAGACTACTGTCAAAACCCCGCAGTTCCAAGCCTTGATTATTTCAATGCAAGATATTGAATCTGCAGAGTTTAATCGTGACGATTTTACGATGCAGCAAGTTGCTGATCTAGGAGTTCAGGAAGGGCATATCAGTATGCCGAATACTAAAAACCCAGAAAAGCAGAAAAAGCGAATTATCGCTTGCTACAAAAAAGCCCTGATCGATGAAGGGTTTATCGTACAGCTTTAATTTCATCGGGGGCTACGGCCCCCAATATCTACATAGGAGAAAGTAGAATGAAGATTGCACCGATACCAAGAAGGCTGCATTCCCGCTCCATGGTAATATATACCGCGATGGAGAACTTGAACGGTTCCGCGACTCGCTTAGAGTTGTACAAAGAATGTCGGAGGATTTGGACTGAGATAGCTCAAGAAAAGCCGCCGTCAACGGTAAATCAGTTTCAAAGAATATTGACAGGTTCAGCGATATCCCAAGGATACCTTGTTCGACAGAGCAGTCGAGGAACTAAGAACCCTGTTTATACTTTTGCAGCGTATGACGTTTTTAGAAGTAAAGCTGAACCGTCACTACTGTCAAGAACGATGTACAGTCTTTCGAAGATAGAGAATGGTGAACAGGGCGCGAGTAAAAAACGTATCGAAAAACTTGAGCGTATCCTCGAAGATCCGAGTTCAGAGCTTCCCCCACCACGAGAGTGGTCGATAAAACGAGATACGCCTGAGCATTCGCAAGAGGCTGTAAAAGAAGCCGCTGAGAAAGCTGCTGAGAAACTAGAGCCGCCGAGCGATATACAAGAGATGTTGAAAAATATCGACAAAATTATCGACCGGCAAAAACCATCGGAGATTACAGTAACCCCGTCAAAGTTAGAAGTACCGATTTGGCCAGCCGTTATTGGGATTTCGATAGCAGGGATCGCTATACTCGTAGCGGTATCGTTAAGCGTCCTAGCTTTCGCAGGTTAGTGCTTTACTTTCGGGGTAGTCGCCGCTACGTTATTAATAACGGCGCTACCCGCGCCCCGATT
>VMHT01124935.1_pt1 | contig 55101 bp, 43 predicted proteins | sample 4693611 | NCBI WGS metagenome assembly VMHT01 (sample SAMN12280063, study PRJNA550983) | marine metagenome | isolation source: seawater sampled from same location over 5 years 0.02-0.2 micron viral filtrate | place: USA: collected off the coast of southern California halfway between the port... ... | reverse complement strand
GCAATTAAATCAGCGACGGCCTCGATGTTTTTGTCGAAAATTTTCATCACAGAAAGATCACTAAATTTAGGATCAGTGATCAGGATATCAAGATCAAGTTCCCTCGAACCTGAGACTTTAGCAATGCAGACTTTGGTCGATTCTGTGCGGCTTTCTTTGTCGTCGCTCGCAACGAGAAATTCTGCAACCGTTTCAAGAGGTTCCATTGTTGCAGAGATTCCAATCCGCTGAACAGGTCGTGTCAGCAGGGTATCAAGATAGGACAGTGTGAGCGCAAGATGCACACCACGTTTGGTAGGTACCAACGAGTGCAATTCGTCGATGATCATGTACTCGACTTCACTGACGATGGGCTGGAATCTTGGCGATGTGATGGCAATGGCCAAACTTTCGGGGGTTGTGATGAGAATGTGAGGTGGGTTTCTCAGCATTTTCTGCCGTTCACTTTGGGGGGTATCACCGGTCCTTAATCCGACGCGAATCTCTTGGGCTCGGTCAGGGAGGTAGCGCTCTGAAATCTCTTTCAGTGGTCCTAACAAGTTTCTTTGAATGTCATTCGCCAAGGCCTTAATTGGGGAAATGTAGACGCAGTATACTCTTTTCTCCAACTTGCCGTCGAGGGCACGGCGGACCAATTGGTCAATAATCGATAGGAAGGCGGTAAGTGTTTTACCGGACCCTGTTGGTGAACAGAGCAAAAGGTGTTCTTGGTCAATAATGGCTGGAATTGCTAGTTTTTGGGGTCGCGTGAAGTCTGGAAATTTATCTTTAAACCAATTGCGAACGGGAGGGCATAACCGCTCCAACAGTGCCTCTGTTTCCAGAGGATTGTTGAGGTAATGGATATTTGCCATTTTTTTACTCACTTTCCCGTGACTCGGAGTCCATTGGAAGGAGTAAATTAATGTATTGTCAATAAAGTTCAATCAATCCTTGACTAGATGGCTGCTTAAGCCCAACGCAGTCCACCTTTTTTCCACCTGTTTACCGGTTCTGTGGCTGGCGGTGGTGGTGGTTGTAGAAGTGGGGAATCTTTTGCGTTTGGTGGACTCTTGATCTCGTGGAGTGCTTGGGTTGGGCATGAGCCTATGCATGAGAGGCAACCAACACACTGGGATTCAACGACAACAATAGGGCGTTTTGGCTTGGTGCGTTCGGGTGGAGATTCGATCAGTGGCAACAAGGCTTCGAATGGACAGTGTGGGATGCAGAGGTCGCAACCAGTGCAATCTGCTTCAATGATTGCCACCATCGATTGTCCCATGGGTTTGGCAATTGGCCATGCTTCTTAACGCTACGCTTGAGCGTTTTGGGCATGTTTTCGACGGTGAGGTTGAAAGGGAGTCCGCCATAGGATGGCTGAGCGTGGATTCGATGCAACATGACGCTGAGCGGCTTGAACGAATGTCAGGTATGTTGAAGCGCAGAGGCGTGATTCTTCCTGCGTTTGAAATCCACGGCGGAGCGAAAGGCCTCTATGACTTCGGCCCTGTTGGCGGGCGACTCCGCAACCGCGTCAATCAAACATGGATCAACCATTGGCTTTCGCTTGGTAATATTGTTGAACTTTCATGTCCTACAGTCACTCCATACGCTGTTTTGGAAGCATCAGGTCACGTCGGAGAATTTTCCGACTTCATGACGGTGTGTGGCCAATGCGAAGAAGCAAGCCGAGCTGATACACTATTGGAAGACGCTCATTCGAACCCTGACGCACTCACTCTTGGTGAACTTCAGGACCTTCTTGACAATGCACAACCATGTTGCCCAAACTGTCAAGCCATTGATTGGAGCCCCATTACCGCTCAAAACTTGATGTTCAACACAACCATCGGTGCTGGTTCTTCGGGCCGACCTGGTTTCTTAAGACCAGAAACCGCTCAGGGAATGTTCACCTCATTCCCCGCTCTTTTGCGTCACAACCGGGACCGTTTACCCTTTGGGGCAATTCAGGTTGGAAAGGGATACCGCAATGAGATTTCACCCCGACAAGGCATGATTCGTTTGCGTGAATTCAATATGGCGGAATTGGAGTATTTCTTCAACCCACACGTCGATCAAAACCATGACTTTTCTCAATGGGTTAACACCAAAATGGAGTTGATTCCCGATGGCCAAGATACCATCAAGTTGAGCATCACCGAAGCTCTTGATGCAAACATCGTTCGGCATTCAACGGTTGGCTATTTCATGGCACAAACATACGACTTTTTGCTCAAAGTAGGAATCGATCCTGAACGGTTGAGATTCCGACAACATGAAGCAGATGAAATGGCTCACTACGCAAGCGATTGCTGGGATGCAGAAATTTTGGGGTCCTATGGTTGGATAGAATGTGTTGGAATCGCTCACCGTGGGTGCTATGATCTTGAAGCACATGAAAAAGCAACAGGCAAAACCCTCAGGGCTCGCAGAGAATTCGAAGAACCAAAAGTGGTGGAAATTGATGGGTGGACCATCGATGGGGCTACTGCTGGTCCTGTCTTCCGCGCCCTTGCTGGTGCGGTGAAGAAGGCCGTTGAATCGCTTGATGCTCAAACGGTATTTCCACTGTCTCTGACGCTTCCAACTGGCGAAGAAATCGAAGTCAAAGCAGAGCATGTGAAACGAGTCCAACGCACTGAAACCATCACTGGTGAATGGTACATTCCACACGTCGTGGAACCTGCGTTTGGGATCGACCGAATCATTTGGCACATTCTTGATCATGCCTATGAGGAACGAGCAAAAGACGGCGACAGCTACACGATTCTTCGCTTGAGTGAACATGTTGCACCTGTGGATTACTGTGTGTTCCCTCTGTTTGAAAAAGATGGTATGGGCCATTTGGCCCGTGACATCCACAAAACATTATGTGCATCTCCAGGAATTGTTTCTGTCTACGACAGCAGCGGTTCTATAGGTCGCCGTTATGCTAGAGCGGATGAAATCGGTGTGCCAAACTGCATTACTGTTGACCACCAATCCCTCGAAGACCAGACTGTGACGGTTAGGGATCGCAACAGCGGTGAACAAAAGCGGATTCACATGAACGACCTTGTGTAAATCTCAACGGCCCTCTTGCCGCTTGCGTGGTACATATTGAAGAACCCTCGGAAGAAGGTACGGTCATGCCTGAGGTGAGCGACTGGACGGAGCGTCACCGGCCCACTTCGGAACGTCACCTTGAGGGCAATGAAGTTCAACGAAGAAAAATTAGAGCATGGCTCGATGATTGGCAAAACAGCACGCCAAAGAAAAAATCGATTCTGTTGGTTGGTCCCCCCGGCGTCGGCAAAACTTCTGTTGCTCGTGCCATCGCTCAAGACCTTGGTTGGAATGTGATTGAACTCAACGCTTCGGATGCACGTAATGCTGCGGCCATTCGGAAGGCAGCCACCCAAGGCAGCACACATCGTTCCCTTTTCCACGATCCGAACGCAAAAAAACAACGAACATTGATTCTTTTAGATGAAGTTGACCATATTTCTGGAGGCCTAAGGGCGGTGAGTCAGGACCGCATCGAAAAAGCAATGCAAGGTGAAGACGATGCAGGACGGACCACTACCTTGAGTGGTGATTCAGGTGGAAAAGCAGAGCTGTTGAACTTGGTCAGCAACACAAAACAGCCTGTCATTTTGGCTTGCAATGAAATCATGGGTCTGTGGGGAAAATCTTCGAGTTGGCGCTCAACACGAGATCGCTTCAAGCCTCACATGGAGATCATCACATTCGAACGCGCCAGCAATGAAGCGTTAAGTCGGATCGCCAAGCGGGTTCTGAGAGAGGAATCCTTGGATTTTGATGATGCTGCAGTCCAAGCGCTGGTGAAGAGCAACCCCGGCGATTTACGGGCTTTGGTAAGGGATTTGCAAGTGCTTTCCTCAACTGCAGAGGGAGCCATCACAAAAGCCATGGTTGATGCTCAAGCAAGTTCAGGTGCAAGGGATTCGACATTGGAGGTGTTTCCCGGCCTCGATGCTCTCTACCGTTCTACCAGCGCTGCTGAGGCCATCAAATTCGGTCGTCTGATCGATAAACCTCCGAGTGAGCTCATCAATTGGGTTCACTGGAACAACGCCTCACTCTTCCCCGAAAAGGATTCAATCGCTCGGGCAAACCAAACGCTCTCCGTCGCTGCTCGAATGTTGATGGGCCAATACCAAAACACGGCTCACAGGTCGTGGTATTGGAGCGGCCAATTGGCTAGCCTCTCTGCTTCAATTCCAAACAAAGTCGTGTTTCGGGACCGAATCTATTCTTCCTACCCGGCATTTTTACGCCGTCAAGCATCATGGGTTCGTCCAGCGATTGTCGAACGCCTTTCAGAATTTTCAGGCTCCAGTAAAGCAGCGGTTCGCGATGAAATGCTCCCGCTTCTTTCTGCCATGGTCAAAGACGATCCAAACATAGGTGATTCCAATTCCTTTGACCTTTCGATTCGCCTTGGTTTCTCTGCTGAGGAACATGCATCTATGGCAGGGCTACCGCTCTCGCGACGTTCCACGAAGGATTTGATGAAATCATACAATGAGGCACTTGACGCTTATGTGGCTGCAACCGTTCTCGAACCGCTCGAGGAACTTCCAGAAGAGCCAATCACTGAAGTTCAAGATGTAGATGATGAAGGGAAAGAGGACAAAGGCTCCTCTGGACAAATGAAGTTGTTTTGATGCTCAGTCCTTGTCGTCGTCTTCCATAAGACGGCGGTACAGCGCAATGGCCGAACGGTCAGATTGGACCTTCTCTTCCTTTCTCCAGGTGTGTGGGTGAATCAAGATGACGGCTGTGAGCAATTCCAATCGACCAAACCACATCAAAATGGAAGTGATAATGAGGGCGCCTGAATTCATGCTTGCCCACGTGTCGTGAGGGCCATACTCGCCGAGCGCTGGTCCCGTGTTGCCCAATGAGGATGCGACAACTGTGATCACGCTCTCGAACGTGTTGTCTGGCATGAAGATCGCCAATATGATACTAGAGAGGCCAAACAATCCGACCCATACAATCAGCATTCCAACAATGAGGCCGATTTGGTTGCGCTCAACCACTTCTCCATTCATACGAATTTGATCGATTTTACGAGGCTGGGCAATTTTCACGAGTTCCCTCATTGCAACCTTGAACGCCAATGTGACGCGAAGGAGTTTCAATCCGCCTGCTGTTGAACCGGCACTTGCACCAACGATCATCAAGACGAAAATGATGAGGTGCGTTACAAGCGGCCAATCACCACCGTTTGAGTAATCTCGGTAATTGGTGGTCACAAACCCTGAGGATGTGCCAATCGATACGACATGGAAGAGGCTGTGGCGCAACGACGTGCCAATACCAGTGCCCGAACCAATCAATGCTGCTGCAATGGCAAGGGTTGCGACGAGGATGTAAATGAGGTAGTATCGAAATTCCTCATCGCCAAAGGCCTTCTTAATTTCTCCTTCTTTGATGAACCACAACAGGGTGAAATTGATTCCACCGATGAACATGAAGGCAATGACAATTGTTTCTACCGCGATGGAGTCAAAATAGCCTATGCTTGCGTCGTGTGTCGAGAACCCACCTGTTGGAAGCGTCGTTAAAGAATGATTGACTGCGTCAAACCAATCCATGGGGGTTGCTGTCCATAAAAGTATGAATTCAATGCAGGTCAAAACGATGTAAAGCGTCCACAAGGCAATTGCTGTCTGCTTGAGTTTAGGACGCAATCGTGACAGTGAAGGGCCCGTTAATTCAGCACGTGCGAGGGCCATTCCTCCACCAATGACCCTTGATAACAACATCATGCCAAGCATAATGATTCCCATACCACCAAACCATTGAGTGAGTGATCGCCATAGAAGAAGACCTTTGGCTTGGCTGTTGATGCAATCTTCAGTGACACCGGGAATGCAATTTGGACTCATGTTTGGTGCGATGACCGTCGCTCCAGTTGTGGTGAATCCAGACATTGATTCGAACCAAGAATTGATTGCACCTCGGCCGATGTCCATGATGGTTGGATCAATCATAAATGGTCCATTGAACATGCCTCCGAGCCAATATGGCAGGGCTCCAATAAACACTGCAATTGGCCAGACCAACGCAACACCTGCAAACGCCTCTCTGTCTCGGAGCCGTTCGCTTGTGTTGGTGCGTGTGCCAAAGCTGAGCATGATGAGGCCAACAGAGAACGAAATCAGACTCGGGAGGGCAAAGGCTCGTAATGCCAATTCAATCGAATCAAGCATGCACGTGATGAGACCACACAACACAAGCGGAATGGCAAGGGCGATGAGGGTCCACCCTAAAATAAGGTACAAGACGTCAGAGCGCATTGTGATCACACCTTGAATCGCTTTTCGATGTCTTGCATCCGATCTGGCGTTGAGAAGATGATCAAACGATCGCCGTTCAGCAACGCTTTGTCAGGCGATGGTCGCAAAGACTCCCATATTCCATTGTTGTTTTTTCTCTGAATAAACGCAATTCTCATCCATTCAGGCAAATTAGCCTCGACCACCCTCTTGCCAGAGAATCGAGCACGCTCATTGACTTCCATGCTGATCCCCACGATGTTTGGGATGTTGGTGAGCAGGGCATAAGCACCTGCAGCCTTGGTGTGGATTTGTGCGAGCATGTTGTCCACTGCAACGCGTTTACGATCAACGGCGAAGGTAATGCCCATTCGTTGAGTGACTTTTACCAGATCCGCATCGTAGAGCAGAAGCCCTGTGCGGTTGACTCCCATGTCACTGGCCAACAATGCAGCAGCGATGCTTGCAAGGTCGTTCTCTAATGCTGCGATGGCGATGTGGTGGTCAGGAATCCCAATTTCCGTCAATATATCTCGGTCGAGGTGGTCGCCATGAATCACTTCGAGGTTTGGATTGGCTCCAATTTTAGAACCGGATAAATCGTTGGCCCGTTGCAGATCACGTTCGATGACGGTGACCTTTGCTCCTGAGTTGAGCCAATCATCAGCAATGCGTTGGCCGATTTTGGTAGCACCAATGACTGCAACCTTCGGATTGACAGGGAAATCGGTCGCTTCATGGCCGAAAATATTCAGGATGCGATTAAAACTTGCCAATCCGGTTGTTGCGACGGCAATTCTGTCGTTTGGTACGAGCATAAAATCGCCATCAGGGACAATGCTTCGCTCGCCTTCCCGCTTGAGTCCAACGATCAGCGGCATACCGCCTTCAATGTGGTTTGATGCCTCCCTAAGCGTTTGGAACACGACGCTCTTGGCTTTGCTTGTCACGTCCAATTCGATGATGAATGCATCATGGCCGAACGGGATGACTTCCTCAATGGAGGATGAACGCAGTCCAGAATGGAGCCTCTGAATTGCACCCTCAAGGGGATTAATCACATGGTTGACTTTTGCCCATTCCCTCAAGTGACCATTGTTTTGTTCCTCAAGGAAATTCATACCACGCACGCGGCAAATAGACAACAAAGGTTCAGCATTATCGCCTGCAATTTCGCTGTGAGCGTGTTCTGCTAGTGCGCAAGCCAAGAGGTTGCGTTCATCTGAATTCGTGGCAGCAACGAACACAGTGGAGATGCCAATGCCTGCTTCGTACAATTTTTCCCGAGTGGTCAAATCTCCATGAATCACAAGCACATCGAGGTTTTGAGCGTTTTTGACGGCTCTCGAATCAGAATCAACCAAAACGACATCGATGTCTTCAGCACGCAGTGCTTTCGCTAAATCCGTTCCAACCCGTCCGGCTCCTCCAATAATGATTCGCATGATGTTCACCCAAGATTTTCTGCAAGAACAGGGACCCTGTAACTTCCGCCGTTCATTTCTGAGACCACACTCGTATAGACGGGTGGAGATCGATCAACGCCGGTTGTGTACCATGCAGGTTGGTAATAGGCATTCAACAAATCACCGCTCGCGTCAGGCTGTTCAATCCATGCCAGATAAGCGGTTGGCGTGTGCAACAACCACTTGTTGTTGACAACGTCAACTTGGCCTTGAACATAACACTGCGAGAGTACAATGTTCCGCTCTGCGCAATACTCTTCACTGAATGGCAGCTGAATGTAGGCCCATGCATGCGCTTCCCATTCGAGGAAGTTCGCATCGGTCAATGCCCCGAATGCATACCATCCAGGCATCCCTTTGACTCGCAAAAGCGACAAGAATGCATTGGTTTGTTCATCACAATCTCCAAGACCTGCTGCGAGGCATTCTGGCCCACTGCGGGCGATGATTGGTGCATTACGGTCGTATTCTGCATTGGCATGAAGGTAATCGAACACTGCGCGTGCATACCCGTAAGCGTTCTCACTTTCCCCTTCAGGTAAGGATTGAATGATTTGGTTTGAAAGAGCGGTGACGTCATCGTTTTGAGCGTTGATTGCCCAGCCTCCAAGTGATCGTGAATCAAGGATTGGACTGACACCTCGGTCGTACCATTTTTGCCCGCGGTATTGTTGTGATTCTCCAAAGGCATCACGCAAGGATATATCATCGAAATCTCCGCTCGTACCCATCTTGATGCCTTCATCGATTCCATTGATTCGAGAATCAACACGACCCGAATCCCACCAAGAGTAAGATGTGCTTTTGAGGCCAACAGTCATAGCGATGCTCGCAGATTGACCTGGTGCAAGATTAAGCTGAACCTTCACACATGAACTAACACCACACTGCTCACCATCTGGCCCGTACCCCGGCCACCAGACTTCATGCCCTGCTGCTGTGATAATCTTATCTTCTGCAGAACGGATCGGTAGACCATCTAACGGCACTGCGATGGGAGCACCACCGTTGATAATGACGTTCACTGAAGCAATAGATTGTAAATTGGTGGTCAGCATGGCCGAAGAATTGTCCGTATAGGCGTATTGCTGTTCAGAACCATTGAGGGATGCAACATCACTTGGTATAATCATACTTTCAACCAAATAACCCTCGGCCCCATTGTTCTGGGCTTGTATTGTCTTTGTGACCTCGTAATCCACTTCCATTGGATAAACACGAGCGGGAGCTGCTTTCAGATAGAGCGTTTCTTTGATTGAGGCAATTTGACCTATGGTTGCTTCTTGAACAACTGGTGAGGTGAAGACAAACGCCAGAAACACAACGACCACAAGGAGCCTTGATTTGTTCCATCTTCGCTTCATGATGTTTTTTGATCGCCCAGTGTGAGTTTGGATGACACCTCTGCCTGTTGGCTTCTTCGTCATTTTGTAGGTTGTTTCCTTTGAACCATGATTGAATTGTTGCTCCATTGCGAATGATTTCGAACGAAGGTTTGCTAACACGCGTCCGCATGAATAGCAAATCGTGTCACCCGGATAGGTGACACTCTGACAATAAGGGCAGGAACCCATACATGTTTGGCTGGGCGGGCGTTGTATAACCGTTGTGTGCGGAAGACCCCATAAATGCTTATTTCAAATAAAGCGGTGAACCCACCTCTACATCTGAGGAGTAGTTTAAGTAAGCACTATTTTACTTAATTTAAGCCGTTTGTCGGCCTCCATCATCAGTGCTCCGTGCCTCACGAACTTGCCGGGCCCACATCTTTCGAAGACGTTTCTTCCCTTCACTTGGTATTGAATCCCAAATCCAAACCTTCGCCTTTTTGTCGATCAGCAAGGTGAACGGTATGATGAAGACCCAAGCCAGCGGATCGATGGTCGCGAATGAGAACATGACCACGTAAGAACAACGCCAAAATGTGGACCGCAGTACAGCACCCCATCGTTTTCCTTGAAGCATCAGGTGCCCATGGAAACTACAGATGAGGGCTTCTGCACGGGGTGCAAACAAACCGAAACCAATGGTTGTCACCCAAAGCTTCCATGAGAGGACGGTATCATAGCCAGCATACACTCGATAGAGGTGAACCATGCCCATCATGGCTCCAATCGCCAGCCCCAGTGCCCAACCGCTCGTCGGTTGGGATGAGCCTGTACGAACGCGCTCACGGCGCAGCAACATGTGCGCAGCAATCGATGCAAGGAGGCAGAGGAACAGCAAACTCCCTGGATTCGGAATTGGTGCTTGTGGATCTTCCACCATTCTAAGGTAAGGATTGAGGATGTAGTTGTGTGTGAGTGAGGCGTAGAATCCACCCAACAAAAGACCCCAAAACACATTGCTCCAAGCCGTTGGAAGGTCATAGAATCCAGAATACTTGGTCATGACCCCTCGCCAACCAAGCGTCATTCCCAACAAGGAGGTGACGGATGCAGCCTGAAACAGAAAAAATGCTGAGGCCATGGTTGATGGGTGTAGGGTGCCCTTCATCAAAGCGTTGCCCCAATTCATAGACGGCGTTGGATTCAAAGACCCCGAAGCCCAGCAGCCATTATGGCTCGGCTCTTGTTGTTTGGTGGAAAAGGCGGCGTTGGCAAAACAACAACATCTGCCGCAACAGCCGTTTGGCTTGCCGATGCAGGTTTGCGCGTCCTCTTAGTTTCGAGTGACCCTGCACATTCTACGTCTGATTCTCTTGGGGTCAAATTGGATTCAACGCCGACTGAAGTAGAGGGTGTGCCCGGCCTGTTTGGTTTGGAAATGGATCCTGAATCGAAGATCTCCTCCGTTCTGCCGAAAATGGGTGAAATGATGAATGGTATGAATGGAAGCGGTGGACTTGGTGGTTTGGGCGGCCTGAGCATGATGCTTGATCCAAACGCCAAAGAAGAAATGGATTCGGTACGGGATGAAGTAAAAACCTCAGATATGGTGATACCTGGCTTGGATGAGGCGCTGGCTTTTGATGAACTGCTTCGGCATGTCGAAGATCCAAATTGGGATGTGATTGTGTTTGACACTGCCCCGACAGGTCACACATTGAGGTTCTTATCGCTTCCTGAGTTGATTGAATCTTGGAGCGATCGATTGATTCGAATGATGCGGGTATCCGGTGGATTGCGCTCAATGATTTTCGGGCGAAAAGAAAGCGATTCAATGAAAGAAGAACTTGAACGTTTTCGCAGAAGGGTCCTACATGTTCGACGTGTGCTTTCCAATGAAGAAATTACATCGTTCACATTGGTGACGATCCCAGAACGAATGGGCATTAACGAGACCCTTCGGGCCCATGAGTCGCTGCTTGAATACAACTTACCCGTGCCAAATTGTCTTGTTAATCGCCTTACGCCTGAATTCGATCATCCATTTTTGGCCAATCGAAGAACAGCTGAACTCGGCCGTGTGGCAGAATTAGAGCAATCGATGCCTGACGTCAACATCGCAACAATGGAACTGCTTGATGATGAGGTGGTTGGGATTGAAGCGCTACGAACGGTAGGAGCACGCCTGTATGGGGAAGTCCAAAAGCATCATGAAGACCTCGGACCACACATCATTGGTGAGGCTGTCAAACATTCTATACACCGTGGTATGACAAAGCATATTGAAGGTTCGGTTGAGCGTATTTCTTTGCACTATCCGGGTATCGATCGTGACGATCTCTCATTGCGCAGTGAGGACGGCGTCTTGTTCGTCGGGCTCAACGGCCGTGAACGAGAAGTCGTTACTTCTGTGCCAACAAAAGCAAGCCAAGTGAAAGCAAAATTAGAGGGTGATGTTCTTCACCTCGATGTACCGCTTGATGAAGCGTGAGTCACGCTGATTGATGGGTGCATTGAAAGGGGGAAGCCGGTAGGGTGAGTCATGGCACTCGAAGGCCTTTCTAGGGGCATTTTCCGCTCCATCGGGTTGCTCAAGAATAAACGCAAGTTGGATGATGAAGAACTTCGTGAAATGACACGGAGTCTTCGTAGAGCCCTTCAAGAAGCGGATTTCAACGTTCGACAAACCAAAGAAATTGTCGAGCGAATGGAGTCAAGGCTTCGAGAAGAAACGCCGCGTCCCGGCATTACAATGCAAACGCATGCCATGAACATCCTCTACACCGAACTGGTCCGTTTACTCGGTCCAGCACATGAATTTCAACCTCACGGAGCAACCCTTCTGTTGGTCGGCCTGTACGGTCAAGGAAAAACAACCACGACCGCTAAATTAGCAGAATGGTACCGCCGAAAACATGGTCTTCGTGTGGCTGTTATCGAGGCTGACGTGCATCGTCCTGGTGCCTATGCCCAACTCTCTCAACTCTTGGAAGACTCAACTGTGCAAGTCTATGGCGAACCTGAAACAAAGGATGCGCCAACCATTGTCAGAAACGGCCTGAAAGCATGTGCGGCAGCAGATCTTGTGATCGTTGATACTGCGGGACGGCATCAACTCGATCAGGATTTGGTTGACGAATTGGAACAAATTTCTGGCCTGACCCGTGCCAATGAGCGGTGGCTCGTCATCGATGCACAAGTTGGACAGGCTGCGGGCCCTGTTGCTGCATCCTTCCATACACTTGCTGGTGTCACTGGTATTGTCATCACCAAATTGGACGGTACTGCACGCGGCGGTGGCGCTCTTTCTGCAGTCGCTGCAACCGGCGCCCCAATCGTCCACATTGGTGTTGGAGAAAACATCGGGGATTTGGAGAAGTTTGAATCGGATCGGTTCATTTCACGGCTTCTTGGTATGGGCGACATTCAGGGCCTCATCGATTTGGCTCCTGAGGACATGGACGAAGAAGAAGCCATGCGATTGACTCAACGCCTGATGAGTGGGCGATTCACCCTCAACGACATGTACAAACAAATGGAAATGATGTCTAAGGTTGGAACGATCGACAAACTGATGTCCTTTTTGCCAGGCAATATGCTCGGTGGAATGGGCGCCATGTCAAAGGGGCAAAAGGAAGCCATGCAAGGCAACCTCGATCGGTATCGCACCATCATGGACAGCATGACGGCATGGGAAAAGAACGAACCAGCCAAAATCAAGGCTGACAGAATTCGCCGTGTCGCTCGTGGAGCTGGGGTTCGAGAAAAGGACGTACGAGAACTCATCGCACAATGGAATCGTTCCCGCAAGATGATGAAAGGCATGGGTGGAAACCGCAAACTCAACAAACAAATGCGGAAGATGATGAAGGATGGAGACATGGATTTGGATCCATCTTCCTTCGGCATGTAATGCTAAACCCTATGAATCAGCACATTGGATTTATTCAGTATGTCTTCGCAAGAAGGACTCGGCGGCGTGTAGGCGTTCCACTCATGTGACACGGACGCTCTGATTCGTACTCATCGGTTGAATCCCCTAAGAATGCAAAGCCGGTCAATCGTTCAATTGCTTCAGCGTGAGCATCTGTGCCATCGAATGGCAATTCGTAAATGTGGCCGTCTTTGACTTCGCCTTCCAGAACATACGTATCATCGATCCAATTGATTGCGGGCAGTGGTTGGACAACATCGTTCATGTGGGCATGCGAGCGACCGCGCAACTCCTCTGAAATTTCTTCAAGGATTGACAGGCATGCTTCTTCAATTCCATCAAGAGGAATTGGTTCTTTGCCTCCTGTTCTACGGGCAGCATAGGCTGTTCCTTGAGCGATATCCCGTGGACCTAAGTCGAGGCGAAGTGGCACACCTTTGATTTCCCAATCGTAGTACTTCTGGCCTGCACGAATGTCGCGTGCATCAACCTTAACCCGCAGACCATGACGTCGCAACTTTGCCGCTAATTCTTCCGCAGCAGCCACCGTGTCGACTTCTGAATTCTTTTTGATCATTGGACAGACGACCACTTGGAATGGTGCAACCGCGGGTGGCATGATGAGTCCGTTTTCATCTCCATGCATACCAACCACTGCACCCAACAAGCGTTCCGACATGCCGTAAGTCGTTTGATGGCAATGTTGCTGCTGAGCATCGAGGTTTTCGTATGTTAAATCGAATGCTTTCGCCCACTGGTCTTGGTAATGGTGGCATGATGCCACTTGGAGTGTTCGTCCGTTTGGCATCACTGCGTCGATGCCTATTGTGTACCATGCGCCAGGGAATGTATCCCAAAGTGGACGCTTTGCCTTGATCACGGGAAGGCATAGGTCATGCATGATCGTGTCAACGATTTCCAAATCCTGTTCAATTTGCCGTGTTGCGTCAGCTTCGTCTGCATGGGCGGTATGCGCTTCGAAAAAGTGAATTTCTCTCACCCGAATAAACGACCGCGTTTGTTTTGTTTCATATCGGAAGGTGTTGACCATCTGGTAGACTTTCAACGGCAAATCCTTGTGAGAACGAATCCAAAGCGGGAACATCGTGTACATTGCCGTTTCAGAGGTTGGTCGCAAAAACATCGGAATGTCAAGTTCATTCTCACCAGCGTGTTTGACCCAATAAACTTCTTTTTTGAAGCCACCTTCTTCCTCCTCATCGCGAAGGTCATCAGGGTTCACACCCTCTTCCCTTGCACGCTTCAACCGTGCTACGAGGGCGTTTTCACGATCAAGGAGGTTTTCTGGGATGAGGAGTGGGAAATTTACTTCTTCATGGTCGGTTCGCTCCATCTCTCGATGAGTCAACGCGTCAATGAGTTTCATGGTTTTCCAACCATATGGCCGCCACACATCCATGCCCTTGATTGGATAGCGTTTGTCCACCAATTCCGCGGCTTCAACTATGAATGGGTACCATTCGTTAAAGTTCTCTTCTTTCGAAGGAATGCCGCGTTTGGCCTTACCCGGTCCTTGGCTCATGGTTGCCTTCGGCAATCTCTTGCTCATCAAGATGACGCTTCTTCTTTGCCCGAAGAACTGAGTTGTCGTGTTTGGATGTAGGCCCACACCGCAGCAAAGCACCACGCCGCTTCCAAGATCAAAAAGGCCCATTCTTCAATGAGAAAAGCCCGGATGCCAAGAAGGGCTGAACCAACAGCCATGAGGGCCAAATAACTGGTTTGTTTACTGTGAAGCACATTTCGAGTTTCAAGAACAAATGCTGCTAGAATTGCCATCATTCCTATGTAGGAAAGGACCTCTGTTGCCGTTTCTAGCATCATTGAAATCACGAACGGCGCATGAGCACAACAATGGCGATTGTGAGCACGAGCATTGCGACCACGTCAGGAATACCGTAAGCTCCTTCTTGCAAAGGAAGGGACCAACCCATGCCTGTGTCAAGGTTGTGAAGATCAAGTAAATTCATTCGCGTATAACCATCTGCAGGGCAAAGGTCACTTGCTTGACAGTTGCTTCCAAGAACAGATTGGAACAGACCAAACAGGTTCGCAACGACGAATGCTAGCCCAGCCCCAAGACCGTAGACGAGAGGATTCATTTTCCCCTTAGCGCCAGGGATTGGTGCGATAGCGGGAAGACCACCCGCCGGAAGGTCAGGAAGTGGTGCAGCAATACCAATGTCGCCAATGACCTCAATCAACATGTCTGTAGGCGGGGCCACTTCTGTCACACCGGCAACCGGCTTGTCCACCATGTCCCTTGCTTTCTTAGGCTGAGCGGGTGCGATTTTAATTCCGTAGAGACGGTCAGCAAGACTGACGAGGGCAGGGTCATCAGCGATGTCCTCGGGGGAAAGGTTACCATCCAACAACTGTTGAAGCCGGTCTCTCGATGAACTCATGGTATACCCCCTACACATCAAGCGGGGAGGACTTCATTGAAGAATCCTCCTTTTCCAACAACGCTTCGATTTGTTCGGCATCAAGCGTTTCCAGCCTTTTCGACTTCGGCCCAATCCCGCATGAATCCTTCGAGGCCTTTGTCGGTTAAGGGATGAGTCATGAGTTGACGGAAGGTCTTTGCTGGCATTGTTGCGGTATGAGCGCCCAATTGAATGCACTGGAGTACATGTGTCGGGTGTCTGATGGATGCTGCAAGTACTTTGGTGGTGATCGTTGGATAATTGTTCCATGTTTCCATAATTTCCGCAATCAGATTCATTCCATCATGGCCCGTATCGTCGATTCGACCAATGAACGGAGACACATAGGTTGCTCCTGCTTTCGCCGCCATTAAGGCTTGAGATGCAGAGAAAATCAGGGTGACGTTTGTTTTGATGTTCGCTTCTGTGAGGATTTTAGTCGCAGCCAATCCTTCTGGAGTGCATGGAATTTTGATGATGACATTTTCTGGCAACTCGTCCTTGAGGGCCATGCCTTGAGCAACCATACCCTCGGTGTCCATTGCTGTGACCTCTGCTGAAATGGGGCCGTCACAAATGGAGGCAATTTCTGCAACGACTTGCTTGAAATCGCGGCCACTTTTTTTAATCAGTGAAGGGTTTGTGGTCACACCATCTAAGATGCCCCAAGCTGCAATTTCACGAATTTCATCTACGTCGGCTGTGTCCAAAAAGAACTCCATGAAGGTCTGTTGTTGGACCCACTCCATCAAGTATGCGCCTGAACTTTCAAAAGAATTCAGACGTATTCTGTGTATTTTGCAGATGAACCACGGACCAAATCTGCGGGATATTTTTCTGCATTAATGAGGATTTTTTGGTTCATCAAATCAATTGGGTCGAGGCCTAAAATACTGGATAAACGCAAGCAATACAACATCACATCGGCCAATTCATGTGAGATGTTTTGCATGAGGCTTTGATCATTCTTAGCATCATCAACCGATGGGTTTGACCATTGAACAGTTTCGGCCAACTCTGCCGCTTCGATTCCGATCGAGGCGATGATGTTTTTGATCGTGTGAAATTGTTCCCAATCTCGTTCTTGGATGAATGATTCTAGCACACTGTTGGTTTGAGTGAGGCGATCGGTATCGGCCATGGTCGTTGTTTAGCCACGACCCTAATGGTTCTTGGCTCACTTTCGGGTGATTGCTCGCTGAGCGGCTTTGGCAATATGTGGGGCCGAAATTTGCATGACTTCCAACATCTCATCGGCTTGTCCTGACTCACCAAACCGGTCAGGAACACCGACCCGCTCCAAAGGAGCAAGGGTGTTTGAAACGAGGTGCTCTGCCACAGCGCCACCAAGTCCGCCGATGATGTTATGATCTTCAGCAGTGACGAGCGCGCCACATTGTTCGACAAGCCTGTCAATCAAAGCACCATCCAGTGGTTTGAGGGTGTGCATATCCACAACACACGCCGAAACGCCTTCTTGCTTCAGGTGGTTTGCTGCTTTGAGTGCTTCAGACACCAAAACGCCACATGCGATGATGGCCACATCTGTGCCTTCTTCTAAAACGATGCCTTTACCAATTTGAATTTCAGCTTCCCTTCCATCGTAAAGCACTGGAGTTTTGTTGCGTGCGGTACGCATGTAAGATGGTTTTCCAAGTGCGGGTAATTGCATGGTGAGTGCTCGAGTGCTCACATCATCGCAAGGATGCATCACAACAACGTTTGGAAGCGTTCTGAACACGGCGAGGTCTTCAATGGATTGTGCGGATGATCCGTCGGTGCCGGTGTGTGTACCACCGTGGCTTCCACAAAGGTGGACTGGCAAGTTCGGACGAGCCACCCCGTTCCTCATCTGCTCGAAGGCACGTTCGGTAAATATGGCAAAGGTGCTGGCGAATGGAATGTAACCTGCGGAGGCCAAACCGGCGCCAACCAGCAGCATGTTTTGTTCACCAATTCCACATGAAACTGTTCGCTCAGGATGTGCTTTTCTAAAGTGAAGGGATTTGGTTGATTTTCCTAAATCCGCTTCCAAAACCACAACCTTCGGATTGTCTGCAAGGTCGAGCAATGCTTGGCCGTAACCATCTCGGGTTGCTGCCATCCGGGTCATGCTTCCACCTCCCCGAGTTCCATCATGGCTTGATGGTACTGTTCCTCATTAGGAGCGGCTCCGTGGAACGATGGATTGTTCTCCATGTAGGAAATTCCACCACCCTTGATGGTGTGAGCAATAAGAATTGAAGGTCCGTTGCAATTTTCTTCTGCCTCGAGGAAATCAAGTCCTTCCATGACTTCTTGCATATTATGCCCATCAATTTCCTTGACGTTCCAACCAAAAGCCTTCCATTTTGCTGGTATGTCGAACATGCGCATTTGTTCCTCACAAAAATCATCGTTTTGTATGCGGTTTCGATCCAGAATCACCTTTAGGTTGCCTAATTCGTGATGAGCGGCAGCCATTGCAGCTTCCCAAACGCTTCCTTCTTGCATTTCTCCATCACCAATCATGACAAACGCTCTTCGGTCGCTGTTGTCAAGTCTTGCTGCAATGGCACAACCCATTCCAAACGACAGGCCCATGCCAAGCGAACCGGCGGAGAAATCCACTCCAGGGCACCACTTCATGTCGACGTGGCCTTGACACACACCACCAAGAACTCTGTATGATTTCAAATCCTCATGGCTGATGAATCCCATTTCCGCTAAAATGGCATACATCCCAGGAGATGCATGACCCTTGGACAAAATGAATCGATCTCGATCGCTCCATTTTGGCTCCGATGGTCGAACGCGCATGCGGGTGGCATACAACGCTGCGAGCAGATCAATTTCAGACAATGAACCACCGGGGTGTCCTGCTTGGGCACGATAGACCATCTTCACAATCTCTACCCTGCACTTTCGTGCGATTTCTTCAATTTCTTCGATGCTCGTGGACATATATTCCCCTGCCATTTCTAAGGCCTTAACGGACGACCTTTGATGGTTGTGCATCGAATTGGCTGGCCGTCAGCCTCGATATCACTTACGAGGCAACAATGCAGCCTTGAATCGAGAGGCAACATCCATGGCAACAACAACAGCATCGCTCATCAGATTGCCCCCCTTTGGAAGGGCTCGGGTCGCGAGCCAAATGAACACAGCCACAAACCAACCAAAGAAGACCAATGAGAAGAGATCATTGAGGGTGACCACACCGAAGATTTCTGGCAAACGGATGTCGGCTACAATCAACACGGCGATGAACACGCCGAGGATCGACTCACCAGCAATGAAACCTGCTCCAATGAGCACGCCACGATTTTCGACTTCCTTCGCTGCGGATTGGGCTTGTTTGGATGGAATCATGTCAAGGCGTCCATCCACTCTGTAGTGCGCCGTTCTTAGAGCGAAGAAGGAAATGATTCCACCAAGCATAATTGGAACCGAAAGGCCCAATGGAAGGTAGATTCCAATCGCCACGGACATCACTGGCATTTTGAGATAAATCAAAACGATGGCAATGATTGCCCCCAAAGTCACCATTTGGAGGTTAAGGTCTCCACCAAAAGCACCTTGGATGATGGCGCCAATCAACTCAGCTTGGGGAGCAAAGAGTGCGTTGCTGCAATCGTATTGGTCCGCAACTGCAAGGTTCAAGTTTGTGTTTGCACAGGCAGTCTTGGAAATTTGGAAAGCATTGTGCAAAAGCGCAAGCGTTGGCCCAATCACCACTGCACCGGTTAACACACCAATGATTTCTGCGACCTGCTGCCGCCAAGGTGTAGCACCAACCATGTGTCCGGTTTTCAGATCCTGCATGACGTCTCCAGCAATCGCTGCTGATGAAGCAACAACTGCTGCAATCAACAATGTTGCCAGCATGAGTTCCTCAGTGCCTAAGCCGAGCATGAAATCACCAACAATCCAAACGAGCGCTACTGTGAACAGAAGCGTGGCTATGGTCATGCCTGAAACTGGTGAATTGGAAGAGCCGACAACACCAGCGATGTAACCGGCAACTGCAGCGAAAAAGAACGCAACAACGCCAAGGAACAGTGCACCAGCCAGCGCCAAACCGAACGATCCGGTTGCGTGCCAGTAGTACAGGAAGGTCATGAGAACAAGGAACCCACAAAACATGATGACCTTGTCAAGTGGCAAGTCGATTTCAGTGCGAAGTGGTTCTTCCGTTTCTCCCTCTGTCTTGATCAGAGCCTTTGAAAGACCAGTGATGATGGTTTTTCTCATTGACCAGAGCGTATACACACCACCAACAACCATTGCACCAACACCAACATACCGGATTTGTTCAGCCCAGATGTCGTAAAATCCTTCAACGAGGGTTGGGGAGTTTGGCCAGCCATGAATAAGACCGTACATTGGCACAAGAAGTCCGAACCCCAAGACACCTCCTAAGAAAATGAACGAGGCAATCCGCACACCGACGATGTAACCAACAGAAAGCAATGCGATGGACAAATCCATTCCAGCATACAAACGAGTGCCAAGGAATCCAACGGCCGATTCAACCGTGTGGTGGGTGACTTCGAAACCCTTCACCATGAGTCCATAAATCGCACCAATTCCTAAGGCATAAAGAATGGCCAATGCACCTTCACCGCCTTCTTCACCCGCAACCAATACTTCACGGCATGCTACGCCTTCGGGGTATGGCAATGCTTCTTCAACGATGAAAAGACGTCGAAGTGCGATCGTAAACATTGTTCCCAAAAGGCCACCAAGAGTGGCAATCATGAGTGTATCGAACCATTGAATTTCAGTCCACAGGCCAATCACCAACATGGCTGGTACGGTAAAAATCACACCAGCCGCTAGCGACTCTCCAGCGCTTGCCATAGTTTGGACAGCGTTATTCTCCAGGATGCTTACATCGTTGAATATACCGCGCAAAATAATCATTGACATGACGGCAGCAGGTATGCTTGCGGAAACGGTCATCCCTGCATACAGACCGAGGTATGCATTTGCAGCGGTCATCAAAATGCCCAGCAAAATTCCAACCACAATCACACGCAGTGTCAATTCACTGGGCGATTCCGTAGCCGGAATATACGGCTGGTGGTCGGCGCTCATACCAACTTCCAAATCATCCCAGTTGTTCAACACATCGCTGCGGTAGGGAAGGGAATGCCACCATTATTATCATAAGTCCAATATAGAACCCCTCAACGCAGGGTCCTCCCTTCTTTGGTGAATTCCATGACACAACAACAATGGCACGATGTGACTTCTGAAGACACTTATCTCACGCTCGAGACCCAGCCTGAAGGGTTGACTGCTTCTGAGGTTGAAGTTCGACGTGCTAAATATGGTGAAAACAAGCTTCAAGAACCTGAAAAAACACCAGCATGGCTGCGTTTCCTCTCCCAATACAACGATCCACTCAATTATCTTCTCATCGGTGCTGCTCTTGTCGCACTTTCGATCCACCCGGATCAACCCGGGGACGCTATTTTCATTTTTTCAGTCCTCACGGCAAATGCAGTGTTCGGATTTTGGCAAGAAGGGCAAGCAGAACAGGCGATGGATTCACTCAAACAAATGGCAGTTTCAAGTTGTATTGTTGTTCGTGATGGTGTTGAGCAAGAGGTGCCTACACCCCTCTTGGTTCCCGGCGACGTGGTCAAACTCGAGGAGGGCATCAATGTACCAGCAGACGTACGCGTGGTCGAGTCATATCAATGTAAAATCGATGAATCATCGCTGACTGGTGAATCTGACAGCATTAAGAAAACGACTGCACCGCTTCCTACCGAAGCATTGCTTGCTGACAGAAATAACATGGCTTACATGGGCACCAGTGTGGCCACTGGACGCGCTGTCGGCATTGTGGTCAACATTGGAATGAACACAGAACTTGGCCGGATTGCTAGTGACATTGTCGGTTCAGAGTCTCCTAAAACTCCACTTGAGCATAAACTCGAATCTCTTGGTAAATTTTTGGGGATTGTAGCGCTTGTGGTAGCGGTGCTCATGGTCGCCATCAAGATGATGATTGCTTATGGCGATCCGACAGCCGATTTGCGAGAGGTTGCGGTTGAACAATTCATCGTAGCTATTGCCATCTTCGTTGCCATTGTTCCTGAAGGCTTGCCAATTATCCTCGTTATTACGCTCGCGCTTGGCATGCGGAACATGGCAAAACACAAAGCGATTATTCGACGGATGAAGGCTGTCGAAACGCTTGGTTCCACGACTGTCATTTGCTCTGACAAAACCGGTACGCTCACCAAGAACCAAATGACAGCACGCCAATTGACCACTACGGATGGTACATTTACCATCTCAGGTGAGGGCTTCAAACCAAAAGGTGAACTCTCTTACAACGGAAAAACGGTCACTGGTGAGGAACTCTCAGGCTACCAAAGCGATCTTGCCTTCCGTCTCTCTGCTGCGTGCTTAAGCCTGTGTCACAATTCTCAAATTTCCAAAGTGGACGGGCAATGGCAGGCGCTTGGCGACCCAACAGACTCAGCATGTGCTGTTCTCGGATGGAAAATCAATGGTGATGTGAAAAAATTCGCTCAACGGCATTCGCGGCTCCATGAATTCTTTTTCGACACCAACAGGAAGCGGATGTCGGTGATTCATGACTATGAAGGCGAACGCTGGGTTTTTTCGAAAGGTGGTGCCGGTGGATATGTTTCTCTTGTGAATTGGAAAATCAAGGACGGAGAAATCGTTCCTATTGAGGATGCAGACTTCGATCTAGCCTCCGAGGCCAACAAGGACATGGCAGGACAAGCAATGCGCGTTATCGCGCTCTGTGCACGTCGTCTTGATGAGGATGAAGACATAGAGGACATCAAAACAGTTGAATCAAGCTTCATTTTCCTAGGTCTCGTTGGCATCATGGACCCGCCCCGAGCGGAAGTGAAAGACGCCATTGAAGTGTGTCAGCGTGCTGGAATCCGAGTGAAAATGATCACTGGTGATCAACAATACACTGCGGAAGCCATTGGTCGTGAGTTGAACATTACTGAAGGTGGCATACCACCAGTCAACGGCAATGCCTTGGCGGATTTTGACGATGAACAATTGAGTGAAGCATCGGCTCAAGCATCCATCTTCTCCAGAGTCACACCTGAACAGAAAATGCGGATTGTCTCATCCCTCCAAGACCAAGGGGAAATTGTAGCCATGACCGGAGATGGTGTCAATGACGCACCCGCATTGTCGCGTGCCAACATCGGTATCGCAATGGGCATCGCAGGTACAGACGTAGCAAAAGACGCAGCAGACATGGTGCTTCAAGATGACAACTTTGCCAACATTGTCCATGCTGTTGAAGAAGGGCGTAAAATTTACCAGAACATACGTAATTTCGTGCGTTACCAAGTCTCTACGAACGTCGCTGCTGTTGCTTTAATCATCATTTCTACCTTCTTGTTCGACTGGAATTTACCCTTGACCGCGACACAAATTCTTGTGATCAACATCCTGATGGATGGTCCCCCCGCAGTCGCCCTTGGTGTTGAGAAAAACCACGGGGATGTCATGAATCAACCACCGCGTCCAGTCAATGAAGGCATGCCTAATTTCAGAGACATCACCCTGATCTTCTACCTTGGTGCTGTGATGGTCACTGGGACGCTGATTGTCTTCTTCCTCGCAGGTGGTGGAGTGGGCACGTGTGAGATTCACCCGCTGCAAACCGAAGCAGAGGCTCCATTCGATGTCGCCCAGTGTGAACTGGGTGAGCGAATGGGAGATGAAGCCAGCGAAGAACAACTCGCCGCTATACAGGCCTCAGAAACAAATAACGAGGAATTGTTTCAACACGCTCAAACCATGACGTTCTCGGTGTTCATTGTCTATCAACTGTTTAACGTGATGAATTGCCGAAGCAATAGAGAAAGTGCGTTTAAACTTGGTTTGTTTTCAAATCAATGGATCAATTATGCCTTTTTATTCTCGCTCGGATTGCTGATGTTCTTTGTTCAACTTGCAGAACACAGTATCCCATTCACCACTCTACTTGTGGGTGACTTGATGTCAACGACGGTATTATCTGCAACGGATTGGGCGATTATTTTCGCCGTATCTGGTTCTGTTTTTGTCATCGATGAGTTCAGAAAATTCATCGTCAACTCGAACTTCTTCACGCCAGGTTCTCAGTGATTTCCCCCATGGGTCCATCCACATCTTCAAGAATGCATCAAGGTAGGGCGGTGTATGTCAGCATGGACATCATCGCGGTTTGACGCTGGTTCAAACCAAGATTGGCAACAGCGCCTGACAGAATCACTTCAGCAAAGTTCCCACTGGAGCGAGGCCATTCAACCGCTCGTCGCAAAATTGGCCGCTGGCAAGTCACTCTCATTGGAAGACGGACTCACCCTCTACAACCACCCAAACCTCAGTGAAGTGGGCCGCCTAGCCCATGAGGTCCGAACCGCACGCTTCGATGACAAGGCATTTTTCAACAGCAACGTCCATGTTAACCAAACCAATGTTTGCGTGTTAGCCTGTAAATTCTGTGCCTTTCGCAGAAGTAAAAAGGCACAAGATGCGTACGCAATGGAAGTCGATGCATACCTCGAAGACCTCGGTCAGTATGCCGAAGTTGTGGATGAAGTCCACTCTGTTGGAGGCCTACATCCGGATTGGGGCATTGATCATTACGAGGAACTTTTTCGCGCTACAAAAGCAAGGTTCCCCCACATTACGATCAAAGCCCTCACCGCTGTTGAAATTAAACATATTTCGCAACTTTCCGACCTTTCATACACTCAAACACTCCAGCGGTTGAAGAACGCCGGCTTGGGTTCATTGCCAGGCGGTGGGGCGGAAATTCTGGACGATGACGTCAGGGCCATTATCTGCAACGGAAAAGAAAGTTCGCAAGAATATCTGGATATCCACAGGTCGGCCCACGAAGTCGGTCTTTCCACAAACTGCACCATGCTTTTTGGGACCATCGAAACGCTCAAACAACGAGTGGAACACATGATCTCATTGCGCGAACTTGCTTCGGATACGGGTGGATTCCAGTGCTTTGTGCCCTATCCTTTCCTACCGGATGACACTCGCCTGCCCGAAGCACAATTAGCGACGGGAAGTGAGATTCTACGAACCATTGCAGTTTCTCGTCTTATGCTCCATTCGATCCCTCACATCAAGGCCTACAGGATGAACATCGGCGATGAGCTGGCTGAACTCGCTCTCCAATTTGGCGCTGATGATATTGATGGGACCGTTCAGAAGGAATCAATCATGCATTTGGCAGGATCAACAACACCATTGGATCATGACCGGTATCAATTATCTCGTTTGATCAAAGATGCAGGGTGTGTCCCAATTCAAAGAAACACCACTTACGAACGGTTTGAAATCTATGTTGCACCTGAACCAAAACGACGCAAAAGATTGCAAGTCATACAGGAGTAGATGCTCAAATGCAAGTCGCTCAATCCCCCCAATGGAAGCGAATCATCGGTCGCGTGGCCTTCCTTAATTGCGATCCACTTTTCTACGGCCTTGGTGATGAATGGCAAGTTCTTCCCGCTCCACCTTCATGGCTTACTGGGCACCTCTTGAGAAGAGATTGCGTCTTAGCCCCAATTCCTGCAGCAGACTATGCGCGACATGCAGATGAACTGGTTCTGGTCCCCGAAATCGGGATTTGCAGTAAAGGAGAAGTTGGAAGTGTTTTGTTGTTCGGCGATATGCCCCTCTCAACCATGAAAAGCATCGCATTACCCACAGATTCAATGACATCCGTCGCACTCCTCAAGTACATTCTGAAACAGGAAAACCTGGAGCCACACACTCACTTAATGGGGCCTGATTTGACCACCATGCTTTCGGAATGTGATGGAGCCCTTCTCATCGGCGACCGTGCTTTGGAGGAAGCCAAGAAACAACCGGAACGCGTTCAGCTCGATTTGGGCCAAGCATGGTTGAATCGAACTCAAAAGCCAATGGTTTTCGGCGTCTTCGCTGCCAGAAAGGACACACCAATAGAAGATGTACAAGCAGCCCAGGAAGCCTTGCTTCATCGCCTTTCACATTTTGAAACTGACCCTGTCACAAGAAAGGCAGTTATCGAATGGTCGATGTCTAAATCAGACCTCAAATATGAACGATTGAATCGTTACTTTGGAGAGGTGTTCAATCGTTTAGACCCTGAACATATTCAAGGATTAGAACAATTTTTGGTCGATGCTTGCAATCTTGCTGAAGGTTCTTCATTCGCTTGGTGAAGATTCTTCATCTTTATCGGCTTGAGTCACGACCCTTCTCGTTTTCCGCTTCGTCGTTTCACTGCCCTTGACCACTCGTTTTTTGCTGGTTGATCTTTTCTGAACAGGAGGCTCTCCTCCTCCATCCAAACGCTTTCTTTTCACCTTTGTAATTGGGCCATCTCTGGTAGTGGATGGGTTCACTTTCCTACGTTTTGTTGATTGAACTGGGTGGTTGGTTGTTGTGTCCGGCACAGGAGGTTTTGATTCGACTAGGTTTTCAGTTTCGGTTTCAACATTGGATGCCTCGTTCAAAGTTATTTTCTCAGGTTGCGCGCTTGCTTCAGCCTCTTCTTCCTCGGAACTAGGCTCATCGTCATCATCTTCATCAAAGATGTTGAGATCCATTCCCATTGTATTTTTAGTCCTCAATACGAGTAAAATGCCTCCTCCAAGGAAGCCAAGGACAACGACAAAGAGAATTGGATAGTCAGCGAATAAATTCACTCCTTTTTGTGTCAGGGTTGGTTCTTCAACAACTCGCTCTTCCAATGTAAGTTCCAAAGGAGATTCTGTTGTCCACCAAGGTGATAATTCGACATCATTTGCTCCGTTTGCAGATAGCACAACATGAATGGGATGCATTTCTGCAAGATGGGCCAATGACGCATCAGTGGCTACAGTTTGCTCTTCGAAGGTAACTGTCAACGGGAACGCCGGTGAGGTGGACAGGTTGAAGGAAATAGTGTATTCAACACCGATATGAGTTTTGAAATCATTTTGCGCTCGAAGCGTCATGCCTTCGCTCACAGCACAAGTGACGATCCCACCTTCTAATTGGCCTTCAGAAAGCATCAATGAATCTTTCCACTGTTCGAGGATTCTTGTCTCATCGTGGTTGGCACAAACGGAGCGGGCAAATAATTCGGTTTCGCTCACGCTGAGTTGAGCATCCTCAATAACAGATATTCTCGACATATTTCTGATAGAGGATGAAAGGACGATATCTAATTTGATTCTGTCATTGATGGTCATGTGCGTGGCGTTCATTTGAATCGTAAGTGAACGCATGTGATCTTCGTGAGGCGAGCGTGAACAATCAGTGTCCATCTCGACGCAGTAGGTGTCCCACTGATCAAAGATCGCATCACCATCGTCATCATCATCAAGGGAATCAGGGATGCCATCGCCGTCGAGGTCGGCACCGGCCACACCCATCCCTTCGGGTATAGAATGGCTGCCGTACCCGGCTAAGTGAAGGGTATTGGTCGCTGCATAGAATTCTTGGACTAATCCAAATTGGTTTTCGATCGTTGCAACATCGAGCACCTGATGAGCCATAGAAGTTGCTTCCACTTGTTCAAACGTAGAGGCATCCAGGGTCAGCAATCGCGGTTCATCTCCGTTCTCGGTCAAATGAATGTAGCTTCCCTCGTGAGACCATGACATGCCGCCTCCAGAAGTGAATTGAGTGCTTTGTAATGCACCACCGGCAAAGGAGAAGGTGTTCAATGCTCCATCCATCGTAAGCGATGCTATGCGTGTGTCGGTTGGATCAAAGGAGCATGCTTTGAGTTCATTGCCAAACTCCCATTTTTTGGTTGTTGACGTACCATCGCTGTTCCACATAACCATTCGCCCAGATTCATCTCCGCTGATGATGTGGCCACCATTGCTCGTGAACCCAACACATGTCACGTCCGTGTTATGTTCACCAATCAAACTCCGCTCAATTTCCATATCGGAAATACGAATCAAATCAATGCCATTATTGGCGTTTGGAACAGCGAGCAACAGACCATCTGGGGACCAAGCAATGTCCACTGGCCGAGCGTTTGCAGCTTGCTGCTTTGAGGTCAGCGTCATGCTTTGAACATCAAATAATTGAATGGTGTCGACCTTTGTTTCAGAACCTGATATTGCAATGGCCAATAGAGAACCATCTGGCGAAAATTCCAGCGACTGAACAGGCCGATCCACATCGATAATCTCAATCAACGACAAATTTTCGAGCCACATAATGGCCATGTGGTCATCGTAACCGCTCGCTAGGTATATCTGGTCAGAATCAATGGTTAATGCAGAAGATCCGTCAGTGGCCTCCACGGTGGTGGCACCAGTGAACGATATGGTTGACGCACTCGAGGCCACCGGCATTGAAAGCATCACCAACAGCATGCATGCAATGCAACCAATTGTCTTGACCCCCAAACAATGACTCCCCTTATGCATGGATGAATCAATCAACACTGAAAACAAATCGGTGAGTGCGTCACAGATGTCGGAATTGTCCAACTCAGGAATAAAGAGCGGTTGGTTCATCAAGGACGCGCCTGTCGAACCTCCATGGTGGCTCAGTTACCCCTCGATGAAAACGGCAACAAAATTGTTCGAATTGGTCACTCTCCCGACCCAGATGACGCATTCATGTTCCACGCCATGACAACCGGGGCCTTTCCAACTCCAGGATACAATTTTGTCCACGAGTTGCAAGACATCGAAACCCTCAACCACCGTGCAATGAATTGCGACCTCGAAGTTTCAGCTGTTTCCATCCACGCTTTCCCGGAAATTTCCGAGAACTATGCTTTGATGAATTGTGGTGCATCGATGGGTGAGGGCTACGGCCCAATGGTTGTTTCAATGCAAGGTGCAAGCGAGTCAGATGTTCGAAGCAATGTCATCGCGGTTCCGGGCCTGAAAACCAGTGCCTACATGGGATTGCGTTTAGCTTGGGGAGATTGTGAAGTTGCGGTTGTTCCTTTTGATGAAATCATCCCCCGAGTCCTCGATGGAACTTACTTGAGCGGCCTCATCATTCACGAAGGCCAACTGACCTATGTTGAACACGACCTTCACGTCCATATTGACCTCGGCGTTTGGTGGAACGAGCGAACGGGTGGTTGGCCAATGCCGCTCGGTGGAAATGTCGTCCGAAGAGATCTCGGTTCAAAAGCAATGGAAGACATTACCATGTACACCAAAATGAGCATCGAATATGCTCTGAAATCACCTGCTGAGGCACTTGAATTCGCCAAGAAGTGGGGCAGAGGAATTGACGACGAAACCAATAAGGAATTCGTGAGCATGTACGTTAACGACCGTACAATCGACTACAAAAAAGAAGGTCGTGCTTCCATTCGTCAATTCATCAGCGAGGGACAAGAACTCGGTCTGATTGACAAAACCTTCAATCCTGCAGAGATGCAATTTATCGGCTCTAATGAGTCCTGAGTGGTGATTCGTATGGCTGAAAGGGCGCCGGGTGTGAGCCAATATGGCTCGGTCGACCCTGCCCCTCCGCAGAACACAGGCACGCTTGATGAGTGGTCGTCTCTCCTCATGGATGAAACGGCACCAATGTTCCAACGAATGCGAACAGTGTTCTCCCTTCGCAACGACGGATCTGACGAAGCATGTTTAGCGTTGTGCGGGGCATTCATATCCAGCAGTGCATTGTTGCGTCACGAATTGGCGTATGTGCTTGGCCAAATGCAAAACCCCACTGCCCTACCAACCCTTATTGAAAGGCTCAGCGACGATCAGGAACATATCATGGTTCGTCACGAAGCTGCCGAAGCGATGGGAGCCATTGGTGACCCGAGCGTGATGCATGTGCTTGAAGCCCACCTCGATGATGCAAATCCGGAAGTTGCAGAATCTTGCGAAGTCGCCCTTGATTTGCTTCAGTGGTGCAAGTCACCACAGTGGGAAGAAACCAGTTGGTAGGTTTAACGAGGCTCAAGTTCAAAGACTTGAGCGTACACAGCGGAAACAAGGGGACAGCAATGCCACACGAACACATCACCCTCGCTCAAGCACCAAACGGTGAAATTGGCCCTCGCTGCGAAATATGCGGCGTCCGCCTTACTTTTGGCAATGCTATGGTTGTTGGCAAGTTCTACATGTGCTGGGAACATTACGTTGAATCAACCGGTGCAGACACCGCAACATCAGTCGGAGAAGCGGAAGAACGGTTCTGGATGACCAACGAATAAGCGCCCTCAGTGTTCAAGAACCCTCGTCCTTTCAGTGGATTGGAGGGACTTTATTGGCAACAGGTTGGGCTAGGTTTGCACATCGATTTGGCGCCTACTATCGAAGTTCGGATTTTTGGACACCTCCGCGCATGAAAACCAGAGAATGGATGTTCATTCCATTCGGGGGAGCACCTCCAATCCGGCACAAGGGATTCAGCGATATGCAAGGGGTCCGTCAATTCTTGACAGACCGTGCTATGCACTCTTGCTTCTATTCAACCGCATATTGGGAACGCCCTTTTGAGATGAAAATGGCCGACAAAAACTGGTTGGGCGCTGACTTAATTTTTGATTTAGACGGCGACCACTTGCCGGGGGTAACCGACAAAGATTTCCCAGGAATGCTCGAAGTCATCCACGAACAAGCATGGTCGTTATGGAATGACTTTCTTGAACCAGAGTTTGGATTTCAAGAGCAATACTTGCAATTGACCTTTTCGGGTCACAGAGGGTTCCACCTCCACTATCGAGATCCATCCCTCTTCCACCTTGATTCAGAAGCACGCAGGGAAATGGTATCTTACATCAGAGGTGAAGGTGTCGATGTCAAAGGAGGACTTGCCCGATATCACGATCTTTCAAGCGAGGGATGGACGCGTAGGATACGCGATGGAATGGGTGGCATGATTGCTAAATTGCAAGGCATTGCTGAAAAAAATGAGGGTCACAAAGGAGTGATTAAAACACTTCATGAAGGGTTGAAATCACAGTCTCAACGCGAAGGTCGAAAATCAACGAAAGGACCGACATCCATCGAACAACTCGCATCCATTGTCAATCATCCAGATCGTGCCTCTCGTCTGAGGGATGGAAATTTTGGAGTCCTCGATAAACATCAGGCCCTATTTCTGGATTTGCTCAAAACTGATACTTCAGTCGTTCTTGGTTCGGCAGGTGAAACCGATGAAGTTGTCACCATCGACGTTCGCCGCCAAATACGATGGCCTACATCGCTTCATGGTAAGTCGGGCATGAGGGTGAGTGAATTCCCTTTATCAAGGCTAGATCCTGATGGTTCGAATCCATATTCACCCCTTCATGAAGCACTTGCATTAAGCACTCAAGACATGCTAACAGTGGAAATGACGGTCGATGATTCAATTGCCCAATTCGGCGACAAAGTGTATGATAAGGCCAGTGGTGACCAATTTGAAATTCACGAAGCAGGTGCTACATTTTTGGTCCTCAAAGGTTGGGCAAAAGTCATCGCATAGCGAAAATTATTCCTTTGAAAAGTCTGCTTTTCGTCACCACTTCTTGAGGTAAGGTTCAAGACCGCGCTACCATCCACAGGTTTAGGGGTGAACCATGTGGGTCTGAGGAAAGGTAAGAAAAACAAGGCTCCAGCTGCACCAACGCCAGGGCTTCCATTGCCGCCATTGCCCGGTATGCCGCCTATGCCGGCACCTCCCGGGGCCGATGTTGGTAACCCTCCACTTCCATTGCCACCCGCACCGGCCCCGGCGGCAGCGCTTCCACTCCCAGATGCGCCACTTCCTGCACCCTCTGAGGCATCAGTATGGAGCAACGATGTCCCCGCTGCATCTTCTGAAGCAGTTAACTCTGACAAATACGGCGACCTATGGGCCAAGCGTTCAGAGAAACCACTCCCACAGATTTACGGTCACATTGACCGAATTTCCTCTGCAGACGCTGGTTCACTTCTGGACCGCTATGCAGATCGCTTTGGACATGCACTCGACAGAGATATCATTGTATTGCGCAAGCAAGAACATGAAGAAAAAATTTCTGAAGTTCGCGACGCTCCGGTTGTCGAGCTCCTCGAATCAGAGACGGCTGGAAATGAACTCCAAACTCAGTTAAGCATGATTGAGGATGAATTGCGTTCCTTGAAACCCGAATACCAAGCAGCAAAGGTGGCAGGAGACGCTCAGGTCCTTGGAGAACTGCGCCCAGTTCTTGAATCGTTGATGGCCGAACGAAAATCCCTCCAGGCAATGATTGCTGGCGAGACTGAGCAAGTGACCACAGCACAGCCAATTTCTAATGAAACAGAGCAAACCGATGACATGTTCGTCACTTTTGTTGCAATAGTGGACGATCTACTTGGGTCAAATTTGCCGGAAGATGTTGTCACTGCGTTTGTGGGCAGTGAAGATTTCGCGGTCTACGAGGCTGTGGGAAGTGACCCTCAAAATGCAAGTGATGAGATGAGGGGTGCTTTCTTCAACATAGTTGACGGCCAACTCGGAAACATGGCAGAGTCAGACATCAATGCCTTTGTTGCCTCTGAGAATTTCCAAATTTACAGCGCTATTGGCGCACAATACAACGGTGAGTGACCACAATGGGACTACTAGACAAGGCAAACACAGCAGGCAGCGAAACAAAGGAAGCCCCCAAAAAGGCAGTGGCTAAAAAGGCTGTAGCCAAAAAGGCAGTGGCCTATCCGATTCCACAAACAGCAGGTGCGGTCGCAAAACCAGTCAAGGCCGCAAAGGTAGCTAAAGCACCACGTGCAAAAAAACCAAAACTAAGCACTGCTGGACTCCCTGAAGGGTATGAAATTGCTACGCAAAACTCCCGGTTTTTGGCGTGGTTGATGAACTTCATCTGGAATTTTGGTGTCCTCTTTGCAGCTATTTTCCTTTCCGTCATGGGCTCGACACCCACCATACCCGCAGTTGGTGCCCTCCTGATGATCATCACCAACGTCTTCGTCATTCCGATCATGACCGGGCGGACGCTTGGTAATTTCATGTCCAGGACACGGTACATCACCTCAGCTGACACTAAGCCCAACCCTTTGCATGGGTTCCTTGTCAATTCGGTTGGACTGATGGCTCTTGTCGGACTTTCATTGGTGATCATCAATATGGGCAACCTCTTCGACACTGCTGGCAAAGCCAACCCAGTTGCTATTGCACTCCTCGTTCTTGGTATCATTCTGTTTTCCGTTCGCATTATTGATGGTAGATTTAAGAAAAACAGCGACCAAAACCAGGGTCTGTACGATATGTTGTTTGGCGCTTACCTCGTCAAATATGTCCGTGCTGAAGGTGAAGAACTCACGGGGATCGCCCTCCGTCTTGAGAGCATGGCAAACTTTGGCGACTCCTTCCAAAAGCGCCAAGAAAATGCTGCTAAAAAGCGTGCTGAAAAGAAGGAAGCAGCCCTCACTGAAGGTGCTGCATCTGACGAAGCAAACAAAGACGACACCAAATCCAAAGAAGATAAGAAAAAGGACACTTCGAAAGAAGACTCACCTGAGTGAACCTTTGAACATTGATTCACATGGCACCACATCTATTTGCGAAGCCATTGTTGTGGCTTCTGTTGTTAATTATAACCGGTTTTTGTGGTAATTTTTACAACATCCCGTACATGTATTCGATTCCGATAGGGATTGTTTCAATGTACAATGTCCTGCTTGAATCATTTGTTTCCCTGAGTTTCTTGACACCGGGGCGCCCTAAACCATCTTTTGAGGCAAAGGGTTGGCAAAACCATGAATTCAACTTTGATTCACGAGTGGTCAATACCATCGCACATTGGAAGGAAACACCTGCACCATTGCTCGTTTTAGTTCACGGATGGAGGGCTTCCTCAGCGTCTGTGAGCGATCGTGGACGATGGTTTGCTGAACGTGGTTGGCACGTGCTTATGATTGAATTACCGAGTCACGGCTCATCGGAAACCACGCCGGTCTGGTCAGCCTACAAATCCATGCAAGCAGTCGAGTGTGTGTGCCGAAACCTCGAACAAATTGTAGAATCAAACATGATTGAATCATCGATGTATTACGGGCATAGCATGGGTGGTTTTGTTGGTTTAAGACTGCTTAACCAACCAGACTTGTCCATCGGAGGCCAGCCTTTTAGCGGACTTATTTTGGAGTCGCCAATGACGATGTACAGCCCCATTCTCGAAGAAATTTCGACTGCCTTACGCATCCCTTCACCGATCAAAGGTACTTATCGTCGTCGTCTCATTCAACGGTTCAATGCATCCATTACCCCCAGGACTAAATTCCATTCAATGGAAGAATTTGACCTACCTCTGTGGGGTGGACCTTCGATACCGGTACTTTGCATCCAAGCCGATCCAGATCAGCGGCTAGGAATGGAGCATTATGATCGATTGCTGTCGACCTACAAGCAGCGTGGGCAATCAGAACTGCTAACTGCACATCGAGTTAAGGGACTCACTCATACAGGGGCTAAGATTCACCCCGCGAGGAATCAACTGATTGCTGAATGGTTGAGCAAGAGGGGATAATCACTCTTGCTCTTGTGAGTCAGCTTGCTCACGGGCCAACTCGCGCATATCATCCACTTCATCTAATTCATCGACGATTTCTTCACCCAAGAGAGTTTCTAAGACGTCCTCCATGGTCACAAGGCCCGCAGTACCACCAAATTCATCGCGTACAACTGCGAACTGTTGTCGTTCGCTTAGAAACATCTCAAGTGCATGATCGACTGAGGATTTAGCATCAAGGAACATCACATCCTTTCTGAGTTCAGCCATGGTGACATCCCACTCATCCCGGCTTGCTGCCATGAGCAGTTCTGAACGGATCACAATGCCAGAGATGTCATCGACGGATTCATCAAACACTGGTATTCTTGAAACTCGAATGATTTTGTGTTCATCGAGGACTGATTTGATGGTCTGGGTTGTTTCAAACGCGGTCATGACTACACGGGGCGTCATAATTTCACCCACTTGCATTTCACGTAATTTTAACAAATTGTGGATGACTGTTTCTTCATCCTTTTCGATTATACCTTCTTCTTCCCCTAAGTCGGCCAGTGCCGCCACATCGTCACGGGTGACGAGCGTATAATCGCCCTTTGGCAGAATGGACTTGAGCATTTGAATCGGCACAATGAGGAAACTGAGGAGGAACGTGAGGTTCTTCAATATCCAACCTGTTGGCCGTGCAAGTTGCCTCCAATAGGCAGTCCCCAAGGTCTTAGGAATGATTTCGGACAGGAAGAGGACAAGCAATGTGAGGACGATTGAGGCGCCAGTGAGAACTTCGCTCCCCCATATTTTGGCTACTTCAGAACCAACACCTGCTGCACCCATTGTGTGAGCAATGGTGTTGAGCGTTAGAATTGCAGTGAGCGGTTTTACAGCATCATCTGATTTTAGAGAAGACCACACAGAGCCTTCGGCACGTCCATCTTTTTCCCACATTGCAATTTGTGTGTGCGGAATCGAGAGGACAACAGCCTCCAATATAGAGCATAAAAATGAGACACCCAAGGCGAGTGAAACATAGAAGAGAAGGAGAGTGATGTCGCCATCACCGGTGCCGTTTGATGCGGTTACGACCGCTGCCATTGCTGAGTAATCCATGGATTTTCGAGAGCCCCTGACCGTTCGGGTGTATTCTCTTCCAAGAGCGGTGGGTTCTTCAAAATGACGCTATGTACTCACACGAAGAATTCGGTCGGTGAAGGGGTGAGCTTTCCCATTTGCCATTTTTGGATATCGACTGAATGATGAGTTTAAGGCGTAGTCATGCACGCCAACAAGCAGTATGACTGACGACTATGTGTTGATTTGTGTCGCTTGGCCATACGCCAACGGCCCACTTCACCTTGGCCATGTTGCAGGGTGCTACCTCCCTCCAGACATACAAGCGCGATTTGAGCGGGCATTGGGCAACAGAGTCCTCATGGTGTCTGGCTCTGATGAACACGGTACGCCAATCACGGTGTCCGCCGAACAGAACGGAGTTTCACCTCAAGATGTTGTGGACAAGTATCACGCATTGAACACTCAAGCGTTGCTTGATTTGGGTTGTTCATGGGAGCCACAAATTGATCCTCGCGGAATTGAATACGGAGGCGCCTTATTCAACAGAACGACCGACAAGGTTCACAAATCAATGGTTCAAGAAAATTTCACGTCCTTGCTTGAGGCAGGTTTCTTCGAACAAAAAACGATGAAGCAATACTATGAAACAAACGAAGACGGCAGTGGGCGCTTCCTTCCAGATCGCTATGTCGAAGGCATTTGCCCCTCTTGTGGAGCCGATGGGGCGCGGGGAGACCAATGTGATGCTTGTGGTGCAACGTATGAGGCAGAAGAATTGCTACAACCTGTTTCCAAAATGAATCCAGGAGCAAAAATTGAGGTTCGGGATACAGAGCATCTATTCTACCGTTTGGATGCGTTCCAAACTGCTCTTGAACATCATGCAAGGGATCAACAAAAAGTATGGAAATCCAATGTCAAAGCCATGACCAAACAGTGGCTTGACATGGGTTTGCGCCCGAGAGCGGTCACACGCGATCTCGCTTGGGGCATCCCGCTTCCGCTCAATGAAGAACAATGGGATGGAAAATGCGTCTATGTTTGGTTCGAAGCCGTACAAGGCTACTCCACATGTGCGCGCATTTGGGCTGAATCAGTTGCAGTCAGTTCATCTCACCCCGATGGAAAAGATGCGTGGAAGCAATGGTGGCATGTGGCAGAGGATGGAACGAAACCACGCCATTTGTATTTCCTCGGCAAGGACAACATTCCGTTCCATACTGTCATTTGGCCCGCCCTCATTCTCGGCCTCAATCAAGCCAATAAGGGGCTTACAATAGACGACCCTATTGAATTGCCTGGGCCAGGTGAAATGGCCCTAGAAACCAATGTGCCCGCAATGGAGTACCTCATGTTGGCAGGTGGGCAATTTTCAAAATCACGAAAACACGCTGTGTGGTTGCCGTCATTCCTCGACCGCTTTGATCCGGATACATTGAGGTACTACCTCAGCATCAACATGCCTGAAAATCATGATACTGATTTCAACTGGCCTGATTTTGTGGAAAAAATAAACACCGAATTAATCGCCGCCTACGGGAATTTTGTCCATCGTGTGATTACCCTCGGTCATCGTCTACCAACAAGCAGTAACGGACCACTCGCACCTTGTGAAGTCAAGGAATTCACTGTACCTCACCAGGAGAAATTGGAACATTTACATGCTTCCATCACTGCATCTCTGCAAAAGCACCGTTACAAAGAAGCCCTTCGTTTTGTCATGAATGCAGCCCAATATGGGAATCAGGTGCTCCAAGCAGCAACGCCTTGGAAGTTCCTCAAGGATGACACACCATCTGATGACCGATCCCGATCCTTAGCAGACCTCGCGTTTGGTTGGCGCATTGCTCGCTTCTTAGCCATCACCACTCAACCCTTCATGCCCTTCAGCGCGCAAAGGCTCTGGGAGGCACTCGGGCAAGACGGAGATGTTTCGAATGCACATTGGAATGCAGCTCTGGATTGGGACGCGCCAATGACATGGAACTCAGATGAACCTGTTCCTTTGTTCAAGCGATTGGACCTTGACGAAATTCTCGAATCAGAACAGGCATTAGTCGAAGAAGATTCACCATCAACAACAGCCACCCACGCCATTAAAGGTGGCAAGAAAGGAAAGAACAAGACCAAGGAGGAACAAAAAATGCCAGATGCACCAGAGGGAACAACGTACTTGAATTTTGAAACATTCATGGAAGTCGATCTAAGAGTTGGTAAAATCACTCACGTCGAAGATCATCCAAATGCTGACCGATTGTATGTGGTCACCATCGATGACGGGACAGAAGGGGGCAGGACCATTTGTGCGGGACTTAAGGCGTATTATTCCGCAGAAGAAATGCATGGCAAATCTGTTGTGTTTGTTGCCAACCTAAAACCACGTCCACTCCGCGGTGTCATCTCGGAAGGCATGATGTTAGCGGCGGATGATGGCAACGACAACGTTCGCCTCATCACCATTGACGGTGATATATCAACAGGCTCACAAGTCCGTTGATCAAGAATTAATCCTGTCATGCACGGCATGCATGACAAGACGAGAGACTCGGCTGCATTCTTCACGCATCCCTGAACATTGTTCGATGACAGGCTGCGATAGTTCAGCAGGTAGGGATGCCAGGTTGATGTCGACATTGAACAGACCCCCCTTGACCGCAGCACTGGCAAGAAGAGAGGCTACCCCTACATCCGAGGCGGCATTCGCATTGCCATGAGTGGCTAAATCCGCTAGGACATTCAGTAAATCCATTCCATGTTGCGAGGTTGCCAATGGCACCTCCGCAGCACGAAGAGTCGCAAGCCGAATGGACTGCCTACGGGCATCCTTCTCTTCCTCAGAGGATTTCGGCATCTTAAATCCAGCAACAACCGAGTCGAAAGCCTCACTGTCCTCGTTGGCGAGTTCACCGGAACGCACCATAATCCGTCCGGCTACAATCCGTGCAGTTTCAGCAGCACCCCATCCAGACTGCCATTTTTCTTTGCCCAATGTGAGGCCTGCAACCATTTCGGTGAGTGCTGCGGCCTGACCCAATGCAATGGCAGCAGCGGTGCCCCCTCCGGGCGTTGCATGATCCGATGCCAGATGCGTCTGGAATTCATTCAAAGTCAGATCCATCCAATTCATTGTATGCCACCTTCTTTAATTGCATATTCAATAATCCGTTCTTTTGGATCGAATGGACTTAAATTGTCTAATCCAAGACCAAAAATGGCTGCATCAACCAGTTCAGATTCTTTTGTTTCGCCTTCTTTTGCATACCATTGGCCTGCGATTAATATGGCGGAAAGTGGAACGAGCCCCACAACTTCGCTCCCTGGAACATTCACGCCGTGGTCACCTGCAATTGATTTACAGGCCTCAAAGGCCACATGCATTGGGCATTGGTTGACATCCCTGAGGTTCATCGAAACTTGGCTTATGCCGTGGGACTCAAGGGGGACGCCCATGCCTTGAACCATTGGCAACAACCCAGGAAACCTCATCTTTCGTCCATCGTCTTGTTTGATCAAACGACCGGATGATCGAACCAATGATCCAACCAAACGGGCAACTTTAGCGTCAGACTCGCTCAAATTGACATTGTAAGCCACGAGTATTTCTCTAGCGCCAAACGTCAAACCCCCGGAACGCGCTACGCGTTCGGACCACTCGTTTGGTCCAAAATCAGGGTATCGGGTGTGCTCATCATGCGGGGAGTGCCCACCTGAAAGACGAGCTTCAAGTCCCTCATATTCTCCCTTTCGAATGGTGGACAAGAGGGACTTAGCGGGGTGTGTGGCTGCAGCACCATACAAGAAGGTTGGAATTTTCAAATCATCCGCCACCCGTTGAGCCAGTGATCTTGCAAGTTCTGCACATTGTTCCATTGTAATGTCCTTCAATGGCACAAATGGACACACATCGACTGCGCCCAACCGTGGGTGTTCCCCACTGTGTGTCTGCATGTCAATTTCTGCGATGGCCGTAGTCACAAGGGCAAACGCTGCCGAAGTAACTGACTCGGGGGTGCCTGCGATGGTGACCACAGTTCGGTTGTAATCAGCATCAGGTTCCACGCCCAAGACTGAGCAACCGTCGAATGTGGATGCTGCAGCAACGATTCGTTGAATTTTCTCGACATCTCTGCCTTCTGAGATATTAGGTACGCATTCGACAAGGGGCTGCATGACCGTTGTTCTGCCTACTCGGACCTTCAATGTTCACTGTACATTGGGATGAATTCACGAATACAGAGCGTCAGGAGATGCAGTGCGACCGCCATTGGTTTTCTTCTCATTGATACGGGTGACCGCTTGAAGAAGATCGTCGTTCGAGACTGAACTACGGCCATCACGAATAGCGATCATTCCAGCTTCCACGCAGGTTGCTTTGAGTTCTGCACCCGAATACCCTTCTGTCTTTTCTACGACCCTCTGAAGATTGATTCTTTTTGCGGACATGGTTGAGATGTGCAGGGATAAAATTGCTTTACGGCCCTTTTCATCTGGTAGCGGTATGGTAATGATTCTGTCAAACCGTCCCGGGCGTAAAAGAGCGTCATCGAGGATATCAGGTCGGTTGGTTGCTGCAATAATTTTGACGTCTTCTAGAGCATCAAATCCATCCAATTCTGCTAACAATTGCATGAGGGTTCGTTGTACTTCGCGATCCCCACTGGTTGAGCCATCCAAACGCTTAGCGCCAATTGCATCAATTTCATCCAAGAAAATAATTGATGGTGATTTGTCTTTAGCAAGGGAAAACAATTCCCGCACCATTCGACCGCCTTCACCAATGTATTTCTGTGCCAATTCGCTGCCCACCATTCGGATGAATGTCGCATCCGTTTGATTCGCTACGGCTTTGGCGAGGAGGGTTTTACCACACCCGGGCGGCCCTACGAGCAAAATTCCTTTCGGAGGCGTGATGCCAACCTTCTTGAACAATTCAGGGGATGTCAATGGGAGCTCAATCGCCTCTCGGACGGATTCCACTTGTTCATCCAATCCTGCGACCGCGTCGTAAGTAATGTCTGGTTTTGTCACCATTTCAGCTCCACTTACCATCGGATCCCAAGCGTCATGGAGGACTTCGATCACAGCGAGTGTGTCTTGATTCAAAGCAACGCGTGTTCCTGGTTTGAGGGTTTTTGGTTCGAGACGCTGATTGAGGGAAACTTGGAACACCGTCCCATTCGATGATCGAACGATGGCTGTCCGGTCATCCAATACATCTTGCAAATGCCCAATAATCAATGGTGGGGACTTTAACAACCGCACTTCATCATCAAGCCGCTGCGCTCTTTTTTTCAGGTTACGAATATCGCTTTCCAATTGGGAGCGTTCGTTGATCAAATTCTGGGCTTGGTCTTGCAAATCAGAGTACGCGAGTTCAAGAGATTTGAGTTCATCTTCCTGAGGTGGTGCCCGGGAAGGAGCTTTCTGTTCGACCTCTGTACCCATGCTAATCATTAATCCCACTTCCTCAGGTTATAAGAACAAACCGGGAGTTTAAACATGCAGGCATCAAAGACGAAGCCTTCAAAGGTTGTCGACCGAACCACTCAATGGGGAGTGAAGCAAATGGCAGATTGTGAATTGTGTGGCGCAATGAAAGTGAGTGTTCGCCGAGTAAAAACAGGGAAGACAGAAGTTGCTGCCTGTTCACGCTGCATAGAAAGAATGAACCTTGGCCCCAAGGAAACAGCCCCCGGTTTGGCAAAGGCTCAATCCATGCATGGCAGACCTGCTCACAATTCGGCTTACGCCGCACGCGGGAAGAAAGGCAAAGACATCATGCTGAAGACTGAAAAGGAACTTGCGTCGGATTTCGGAAAAAGGATCACTCAAGCAAGGAAGAACAAGGGTTGGAATCATGCGACTCTTGGAAAAAGAATGGCGGAAACGGTCAACATCATCAAGGCAACTGAAGCCGGAAAAAGACCTACAGACGGTGTTCTCAAGAAATTCGAACGTGTTCTTGGAATATCCCTATGGGTCGTGGCCTCCGAAGAGACCACCACTCAACTTGATCGCTCATCGAGCAGAGGCATGACCTTAGGTGATTACTTCAATGAAAACAGTTGATTCAACCAACGATTTACCCGTCCATGCCCTTTGGCTGGCTCAGGACGATCCAAAGAAGAACACTGCAGTTCTTGCATCCCGTCGTGGCGATTTGAATCTTCACAAAAAAATCAACACTCTCCCGAGAAGAGGGATTATCCTAGAGCCTCTTTGTGGGAAGGTGTTTGGGCCTGAAGATCACTCTTTGATTTTGGACCAGGGCGGATCCATTGTGGGCCTTGATTGCAGTTGGGCCCACATCGAGTCCAGTGTAGCGCAGGTGATGAAACGAACAAGGCTTCAACCGCGAATGCTACCACTTCTTCTTGCAGCCAACCCAGTCAATTGGGGTAAACCGGGCCGCCTCACGACAGCAGAAGCACTAGCAACCGTTCTCTATTTGCTCGGAAATGAGGAGCAGGCAAGGAGTGTCCTTGGTGCATTCCGTTGGGGTGAACGGTTTTTTGAATTAAATCGAGAGCCTTTAGAGGCTTATGCGGCAGCCCAATCGAGCGCTGAATTAGTCGCATTACAATTCGAATTCTTCAATTTGGACCATTTGAAAGAATCGGAGGATGAATCATGAGTGATTTATTCCAACAAATTGGAGTGCACACTGTGAGCAAAGATGGAAACACCCTGACTTCTGATCATCTTGCCATGGAAACGGTGGTCAAATTGTCAGACCAAGAAGGTGTGTTCACCACATTACTTGCCACACCAACCGATCTTCCTGAATTGCTCATTGGCCATAGCATCACCGAAGGTTATGGCCTCCCCCCTGAGGCCAAAATAATAGTGACGGTATCCGAAGAAGGCTACAGCGTCCAAGCGATTGAACACACCGTCAATGAAATCGGTAAATCGAGATCAGATCAGATCGTGTCAACTTCATGTGGAGCATGCAATTCACCGGGGGTTGAAAATCTGATTAACCTTTTACCAGCCTACATTGGAAGTCATACAATCATCGATTTGAATTGGCTCAATCAGTCCTTTGAACTCATGAAAACCAAACAAATTGGATTTTCAAAAACAGGCGGCATGCATGCTGCGGGATTGTTCAAGTTCGGAGGAGGGGAGCCAATTGTGTGCGAAGACATAGGTCGCCACAATGCAGTCGACAAGGCAGTGGGCACAAGTGCTTCCCTCGGTCAAGAAATGCAAGACACCGTTCTCCTTCTTTCAGGCCGGTGTGGCTGGGACATCGTTGCTAAATCCGCTCGTGCTGGGATTGGAACCATTGCTTGTGTGGGTGCCTGTTCAACCCTTGCAGCCGAAACGGCACGTGCGTTGGGTATGAGAATTTTCAGTTTTGTGAAACCCCACCGGAGCATAGGAATTGGATACATACACCCGGCAATAAAGGACAACCCTTGAGAACCCCAGTCTTTCCGTTGTGGGTGAGGCTTGGTCATGAGGTCACCTATTTCACCAGAGACACCAGAGGACCAGCTCAGCCTTCGACTCGGAAAGCCAAAGAAATTGGCGGCAGGAATTCCGGCTGCTGTTTCGTCAATGAAACACGGCGTAACAAAAATGGGGCTAGTGAAAACTGTCAAAACCCTCACAATGGTCAATCAACAGGATGGTTTTGATTGCCCAGGTTGCGCATGGCCCGATCCCGAACACAGGACAACGTTCGAATTCTGCGAAAATGGAGCTAAAGCAGTCGCAGATGAGGCAATGAAGGCGAGGGTGACCCCTGGTTTTTTTTCCAAACATAGCATTCATTCTTTGGCAAAGAGGAGCGATCATTGGCTCAACAAACAAGGACGAATTTCGCACCCCGTGATTCTCGAGGAAGGAAAATCACACTACAAGGAAATTTCTTGGGATGATGCATTTACTCGGATTGCAAATCAAATCAATTCACTCTCTAACCCAGAACGTGCTGTGTTTTACACATCGGGGCGAACATCCAATGAAGCGGCTTTCCTATACCAAGCATTTGTGCGATCCCTAGGGACCAATAACATGCCCGATTGTTCCAATATGTGCCACGAATCCAGTGGGAAAGGGCTAGGTCAAACCATAGGGATAGGAAAAGGGACCGTCACTCTTGACGACTTTAATTCCGCGCAAGTGATCCTTGTCATCGGCCAAAACCCTGGGACGAACCATCCGCGAATGCTTACGGCTTTACGAGATGCAAAACACAATGGTTCTACAATTATCAACGTCAATCCACTCCCAGAGGCTGGTTTGGAACGGTTCAAACATCCGCAAGATTACATGAAGTTGGATTTCAAATCGACAAAACTCTCCGACCATCACCTTCAAGTTAGAATCGGTGGAGATGCCGCTTTGATGAAGGGATTCATCAAGGTTCATATCGAACAAGGCGGGTTGGATGAAGAGTTCATTGGTGCATCCACAAGCGGATTCGAATCTATGGCCTCCATGGCCAAAAAAACATCTTGGGACACAATTGTCAAAGACAGCGGAGTTTCAAAAGAAGAGATTGTAACGGTCGGCCGACTGCTCGCCCGATCTAACGCAACCATCGCATGTTGGGCGATGGGTCTGACTCAGCAACCAAATGGCGTTGCCGTTATTCAAGAAGTTGTGAATTTACTGCTCATGGGAGGGCATGTGGGTCGACCGGGCGCAGGGTTCTGCCCCGTCCGCGGCCACTCAAACGTTCAAGGAGACCGGACAGTAGGGATATGGGAGGCTCCCTCGGAACAGTTCCTTAAGCGAATGGAAGAAGGTCTTGGAATACCAATGCCCCGTGAACACGGATATGATGTTGTGAATGCCATCAAGGCGATGGTGGACGATCGTGTCGACTTGTTTTTCTGCATGGGCGGGAACTTCTTGTCCGCAACACCCGACACCAATGTGACTGCAGAAGGCCTAAGAAACGTGAATTTGACCGTACAAGTTTCGACGAAATTGAATCGCTCGCACCTCATCACCGGGAAAACCGCATTAATTCTACCTTGCTTAGGGAGGACTGAATTGGATGTGCAGGAAACTGGAAAACAGTTCGTCACTGTTGAAAATTCCATGGGCGTAGTACATCGCTCAACCGGGGGACTCCATCCAGCATCAACCGAATTGCTCAGCGAACCGATGATTGTAGCAAGGATGGCCAACAGTTCCATTGATTCAAGCCCTATCGAATGGATGAAACTTGCCGGAAATTACGATCTGATTAGGGATTTGATGAGCAACAGTTTAGCCGGTTTTGAACAATACAACACCCGCGTTCGTGAAGAAAATGGGTTCGCGCTACCAAATCCACCTCGAGATACACGCTCGTTTTCCACTCCAGATGAAAAAGCACACTTCACAACTCATTCATTGCCCAACCTAAACATTCCCGATGAATGCTATACCATGATGACCATGCGTTCGCACGATCAGTACAACACCACCATCTACGATGTGCACGACCGTTACAGGGGCATCCATGGAAATCGCCGAGTGGTGTTGATGAATGCGTTGGACATGGTTGAGCGAGGATGGAAAAACCGTCAAAAAGTCAGGCTTACAAGTCATTTCAAAGGTCAACAACGCTCATCAGATGATTGGCAACTCGTTGCTTATGATATTCCCCGAGGGAACGTTGCTAGTTATTTCCCTGAAGCAAACAGCATTGTGCCTTTGGACTCCACTGCTGAACTATCGAACACACCTACATCAAAATGGATCACAGTTTCTATCCATGCCAAGACCCTGGTCAATAAGGAGCATGAAGAAGAATGAGTCAGATTGGTTACCTAGAGTTGATTAGGACCAATCACGCATTTAGGCGATTATGGTCTGCTTCAGTCATTTCCATGTTGGGGGAATGGTTCAACACCATTGCCCTTTTTTTGCTTATTTTTCAATACACTGACTCAGAATTTTTTCTCGGCCTTCTGTTCACAATGCGAATGCTTTGTTTTGCTGCGTTTCAGCCATTTGGAGGGCTCTTAGCAGATCGTTTGAATCGAAAAACCATCATGGTTTGGACCAACATCATTCAGGTTGGCCTAGCGTTATGTTTCCTATTCATTGATGGAAAAAATCACATTGTTTGGATTTACATTCTCACTGGAGCAATGATGATCATGCATGGAATGTATGTGACTGCTGAAAGAGCGGCTTTGCCTAACATTGTGCCAGCTGAACACCTCGCAACAGCAAACGCCTTGGATGCGGCGAGTTGGTCAACAGCGCTCTGTTTGGGTGCAATGCTCGGCGGTATAGTTGTGGAAATTTGGGGCACTGATGCAGCCTTTATCATTGATGCAGTGACATTTGCCTTTGGGGCTTATCTGCTTAGAAATTTAAACATCCCTCAAACCATAGACGATGAAATGAAAGGGCCACTTGTGTCCACTGCGCTCACCAACATTAAGAACGGCTGGAAACGAATCATCAGTGAAAAAAGGCTCCTCCGCATCGTGTTTGCGAAATCCTCATGGAACATTGCAGGCGGTGGTTTAGCAGGAGTGTTTCTTGTTGTTGCGGGCTCAGACCTGGACGGGTTTGGCATGGCTCTAGGGTTTGGAATCTTCTTCTTTGCCCGCGGCGTGGGTACAGGAATTGGCCCGATAGCCGCAAGGGCCTTGCTCACCAATGAAGAACGATGGCCCGTCATGGTTGGATTGTTGGTGATGCTTTCAGGAGCGTTTTATTTCCTTGTCGGATGGACACTTGGAATGAGTATTTTCCTCACCATTCCTCTCGTGATGCTTGCCCATGCTGCCTCCGGTGCAAATTGGGTGTTGTCCACCATATTGACACAGAAATGGGTCGAGGATGAAGTGCGCGGCCGTGTGTTTTCGATGGACATGCTGTTGATGTCAATCGCTTTCTCGATATCCAGTGCCACTGCAGGCTACCTGTTAGAGAAACAATATTTCACACTGCAAAATGGATTTTTGATTTTCTCTGTGGTGATGATCGTTTCAGGAGCATTCTTTTCTTTATGGCGAGCAGAACCTCGTGCCGTATGATTTGATGCGAAATAACTCAATACGAACGCTCAAGGACAGGGTGCGGTTTGAATCAAACATGGGCACTGATGTTCGCGGGTTGAGGGCGCATTTAGGAGAGGGGATCCCCGACACACTTCCTGCACACCCGGGCCTTGATACGAACGTCGATAGGGCTCCAAAAAGACGCCAAGTCCTCACCAGAAAAGAAAAGAAATTAGCCTTGGAAAACGCCTTGCGATATTTCGATGAAAAACATCATGCAATTCTAGGCCCCGAGTTTGCAGAGGAATTGAACACCTTTGGTCGCATCATCATGTGGAGGTATCGCCCCACTGAATACGAAATGAAAGCCCATCCGATCGACGCCTACCCTGCAAAATCTATTCATGCCGCATCAATCATGCTCATGATTCAGAATAATTTGGATCCTGCAGTTGCACAATTCCCACATGAACTCATCACCTATGGCGGGAACGGATCGGTGTTTCAAAACTGGGCTCAGTACAGGTTGACCATGCAATACCTATCAGTCATGAGTGATGACCAAACGCTCGTCATGTATTCTGGTCATCCAATGGGTCTTTTTCCATCCAATGCCAACGCTCCTCGAGTGGTCGTCACCAATGGAATGATGATTCCAAGTGAATCGACACCGGAGAATTACGAACGCCTCAACGCACTCGGCGTCACACAGTACGGGCAGATGACAGCAGGCTCTTACATGTACATCGGGCCACAAGGCATCGTCCATGGTACAACCATAACGCTCCTCAACGCTGCAAGAGCGCATTTGGGCATATCTGGTGATTCGGGCCTCGAGGGTGTCACCTTTGTCACGTCAGGCCTTGGGGGCATGTCTGGGGCGCAAGCAAAAGCAGCCGTCATTGCAGGGGCATCATGCATTGTGGCTGAATCCAACGCACACGCAGCGTACAAACGTCACCAGCAAGGTTGGTTATCTGAGGTGACAGAGGACATCGATGTCGCCATTGATCGAATGGTCGAATGCGCTGCCAACCGTCAACCAATATCCATCGGTTATGTCGGCAACATTGTCGAACTTTGGGAGCGATTGGTTGAACGGAAGGTCCGCGTGGACCTTGGATCTGATCAGACAAGCCTTCACAACCCGTTCCAAGGAGGTTATTTCCCAGTGGGGATGCCATATTCTGAAGCCGCTGAAATGCTTTCAAACGATCCAGAATTGTTCAAGACGAAAGTACGTCAAACCCTCGTACGACACGCTGATGCCATCAATGTCATGTCGGAAGAGGGCATGTACTTCTGGGATTATGGAAACGCCTTCTTGTTAGAAGCAGGGAGGGCAGGCGCAGACGTACTCAACGGCGATGGGAGTTTTAGGTATCCAAGTTATGTTGAAGATATCATGGGGCCTATGTGTTTCGACTATGGGTTTGGCCCATACCGATGGGTATGTTGTTCTGGGGATCCAAAAGACCTTGAAAAGACAGATCAGATTGCAATGGCAGTTCTCGAATCAATGATGGAAACTTCACCGCCAGAAATCACCCAGCAAATGAAAGACAACATTCGGTGGATTCAGGAAGCTGGTCAAAATCAAATGGTGGTTGGCTCCCAAGCTCGCATTCTCTATGCAGACGACGAAGGTCGTAGGAAAATTGCTTCTGCGATGAATCAAGCCATTCGTAATGGGGAACTATCGGGGCCTATTGTTTTGGGTCGTGACCACCACGACGTATCGGGAACAGACAGCCCTTATCGAGAAACTGCGAACATCCGAGACGGGTCTATGTGGACCGCAGACATGGCTGTTCAGAATTTTGTTGGCGATGCATTTCGAGGCGCAACTTGGGTCAGCCTTCACAATGGTGGGGGCGTCGGATGGGGTCAAGTGATGAACGGCGGGTTTGGCATGTTGCTCGATGGAAGCGATGAATGTGAGGCGAAGCTCCAATCCATGCTCCATTGGGATGTCAACAATGGCGTTGCGAGAAGGGCTTGGGCTCGTAATGACGGTGCGAAATTCGCCATAAAAAAGGCAATGGAGGCTGAAAAGCGGCTTACTATCACTCTTCCGAATTCGACGGACTCGGTCTTCCTCGATTCTCTTTTCCCTGACGGTGATGAAACATGAGAAACACAATTCATTTTGATGGCACTACACTAACTCCGGCTGAAGTTGAGCGAATCGCTTCAAATCATGCTGATGTAGCCATTTCAGATGATGCTTGGCACAAGGTCCACGCCGCTCGTTCTGTTGTGGAAGGAATTCTATCCCGCGGAGAAACGGTGTATGGGATCAATACTGGATTCGGCGCTCTGGTTCATGAACGCATTTCTCCCGATGATTTGGCACAGTTGCAAACCAATTTGGTCCGTTCACACGCCACGGGACTTGGAGAGTCAATGCCAAAACATGCTGTCCGCGCCATGATGGCTGTCCGAATTAATTCGCTTGTAAAAGGTCACTCAGGGGTCCATCCGAATGTCTTAGATCAACTTCTGGGCTTTCTCAATAAAGATATTATTCCCCACGTTCCGAGAATTGGTAGTCTTGGGGCCAGCGGAGACTTAGCACCACTTTCTCACATGGCGTTAGCATTGCTTGGAGAAGGCTATGTTTTGGACCAAGATGGAGCACCCACGCCAACAGATGCCGTGCTTAGGAAACACGGACTTATCGGGATAAAATTGGGTGCTAAGGACGGATTATCATTGATCAATGGCACCAGCCAAATGTTAGCCTTCATGACCCTTGCTGAACGAAAATTATCATCGCTTCTCCCACTTGCGGATTTGATTCTTTGCACCTCAATGGAAGCCAGAAAGGCGAGCGTCCAACCTTCAGATCCACGTGTGCATGATGCCCGACCCCATCCGGGGCAAAATCTCGTTGCAAAAAGAATTCGAACCTTGATGGTCAATTCCGAGATTCTTGATTCCCACGCAGATTGTGAACGAGTACAAGATGCGTATTCATTCCGATGCGCCCCTCAAGTTCACGGTGCAGTCTTGCAAAAATACACTGCAATGCTAGAAACGCTCACAATTGAATTGAACAGTGCGACAGACAACCCCCTTATTTTCCCTGACCCGAAGAACCCAGGTCCACATGAAGTTATTTCACAGGGAAATTTCCATGGTGAGGTCATCGCACTCACAGCAGATTCTATGTCTGCCGCCTTGTTTGAACTCGGGTCAATTTCTGAACGTAGGATTGACCAAATGCTGGATCCAGCACGGAGTGAATTGCCGGCTTTTCTGGCCAAAAACTCTGGCTTGGAATCCGGATTGATGATTGTGCAGTATGTTGCCGGAGCTTCTCTGGCAGAACTTCATGGCCACGCAAGTCCACGAGCTGCCTTTTCAACCAGCACTTCTGCAGGTCAAGAAGACCATGTGAGCATGGGTGCCACTGCAGCATGGAATCTGCTTCAAGCCACCCAACGATTGTCAGAAGTCTTGGCATGTGAACTGTTGGTTGCCTGCGAGGCATTGGAGTTTGAGCCACTTGAACCCTCAACTTATGTTGCAAGTTTGAAGCAGCGTGTGCGTACGCTAGCAAAGCCACTCACCGGAGACCGCAGCACAAGTCAAGAACTCATCAACATCGCCACCGCATTGTCGGATGGAGCCTGGTTGGCACGGATTGAAGCAGAGAACGGCCGTATTCCTCGATGATCAGCGGGACATTAACATCGCTTGGATTTCATCGAGTCCAGTGAGTTGACGAATTCTAAATTTCCACGTGGTTTGTTCACTCGCAGTCAGGTGTTCTTGGGCTGCATCAACCAAGTGCTCGAGTTCAACGGCGCGACGAACTTTTTCTTCGACGACTGCATACAACTCATAGGATTCAGCGGAATCTAAATGGAGAGCAGGTTCAACTTCCGAAACATCAAGACCCATCCTCCGCCACTGTAAAATTCGTTTTCTTAAAATGGACTTCGAAAAGCCTACCTCTGGGAGCCGATTCAGCATCACAAGAACCGGTAATCCCTCTTCTGTTGAGGTCGATTCCGGTGTTTGTTCCTCTCCAATTTCCTCCGCAACATGGATCTCTACTTCGGTATGACCTTCTATTTCCAAATCAATTTCTGGGGCTTCACGGTGGAACCTTGCAAGCCAAATTGAATTAAATGCCAGAGCTTGGATCGGGATGAGAATGGACCACTGGGTCCGATGTAAATCATCCCGCAAACTGCGAACGAAGTTTAACATCACCTTTTCACCATGCAATGTTACCAGCCACTCTAACCCTTCGAGAATAACACAACCATGATGGTTCGAAATACGGGAGAGGATTAAGTCGTGTATCTGCTCTAAATCAGGAGCAATATGAGCCTGTCCAACTCGGTGAGTCATCCAATATGTTTCGACCTTCGAGACATCTATGCGATCCAGCAACCTTCTATGGGGCAGCCTGGAGACAAAAACGAGATGATCATCCTTTGATTGGGATGTGGTATCGATCCATTCGAACATGGTCTTTCCATCTGCAAAATTGCAACTGTACAACTGTCCGCGTAGGAGATTTTTACTCGTCACGCCACTCATGTTTGAACCCTCCATTGGTATGGGTAACCGTTGAAAGACTATGAATCATTATATCCGTTGTTGTTGTCGGTAGAATAGGCGTGCCTATGTCCGAAGACAAGACTGAAGAAGTTGCCACAGGAGAATGTGGTGCTTGCAGAGCAGTAATTCCCCTTGATTCCACCAAGTGTCCGGAATGCAATATTTCCTTTACAGGCGTTTCTGATGAAGCCCTCGGAGAGTGTGGTGCTTGCGGTGGCCTCGTACCTCTAGATTCTACTAAATGTACCCACTGCGGCACAGTTTTCATTGCCGATGATGTTGTCGACGTACTGCGAAATTGGTTGGCAACAACAGGCATCACGATTCCGATCCTTTTCAACAAATTCGACAAGGACGGCGATGGACAAATCGACTCAAGTGAATTGAAGTCTGGATTGTTAAGTCTCAATCTGGCAGATTTGCCGCCTTCACAAGTTGAGCGTCTTATTGAAACAATAGATGCTGACGGCGATGGAAGAATTGATCTTGCTGAGTTGCACAAAACCATCACCGGAGATGACTTGCCAGAAGACGAAACAAACGATGACTCAACCGTAGATATGGATGAACCCGAAGAAGAGGGTGATGCAGAATCCGAAGAGGAACATGAAACCGATTCAGAAGAGGAAGTGGAAACCGAAACTGAAGAAGTAGAAGACGATACTGAGGACGAAACCGAGCAAGAAGAGCTTGAATCAGAATCAGACCTTGAGGAAGAGGCAACCGAAGACTCCGAAGAAGAGGGTGAATCTGACGAACCTGAATCGGAGGACGAAGAAGTTGCTGAAGAGGAAACTTCGGAAGTTGAAAATGATAGCATCGAAGAATCGTCAGACGAAGACGAAGAAACCGAAGAAACACATTCCGAGGAAGTCGAAAGCAGCGAAGAGGTACCACTGATTCGCAAGATTGCTGATGCCATGGATGAAATGGAAACCTCTCCTGCTCAATTCTTCAAGAGCATTGACCAAGATGCCAATGGCAGAGTGGATGTTGTTGAATTAATGAACGAATTGAACAAGCTGTTTGATGAGGAAATCGGTCACGAGGCAATCGAAGAATTCCTGAGCGAAGTGGATGATGACAACGATCGAACCGTGGACATGATTGAATTTATCACGGCCCTCGAAAATTTGGCTGATGCCGATGAAGCAACAGATGACCGAGCCGTCATCAGCAAACCATCAAAGCCATTCCCAACAGACATGCAGAAACGCATGATGGGTAAGCAATGGAACGAATATGTGTGGCCATTGATTCATCTAGCGTTTGGACTTTTCATCGCCCTATGGGTTGTGAATGGATTCGGCGTCATTGTCGATGGAACTGGCGGTCCAATTGAATTGGAAACCAAGGGCAACTTGCTCCCTCCAGCAGGTCTTGCTGAAGGTGATTCATATCCCTGTGATCCTGCGATTCAGGAAGGAGATTGTAAGAACTCATTAACACCCCTGAGTGGCAAATCAAGTTCCATGCCCGCAGGCTTCTATTGGGATGGAATATTGTTTATGATTTTTGGAGCAGCAGGTCTTGTTGGCTCCCTCTACATGCATCTGGTCCTCATGCCAACTTGGCGTGGACGTGCTAAGGCAATGAAGGAAGTTCAAGACGACCAAGCCGATGCTTCAAATGAATCAGAATCGGAAGATGATAACATCGAAGACGAGATGGAAGAAGCCCTCGAAGAGGATTTCGAAGAAGAAGAATTGGATGATGATTCCGAGGACGATTCCAAAGAAGAGGAACATTCCGAAGAAGCGGACCCTGAAGGGGAAGGTGAGATTGACATTGGCTCTCACATAGGTCTTACGCTTGAGGATGAGGAAGTCTTTGGAACCATCATTGAGTTTGATGACGAAGATGAAACGGTGACCATCGAAGAAGACGAAACCGGCGACATCATCACAGGCTACCAGGAAGACATGTTCGTGGAGTGATTGAATGGGCAAGGATCCATTGGACGTGTACGCGGCCATAGCATCATGCCCTAACTGCGGCTGTTTTGAGAAGAAAGGCACAGTCCGATGTTCCGAGTGTGGCACATTCCATTCCGGAATCCATATGGAAGAACGCAACGTTCCAGCCAATGCCCAACCAATTCAACGAGAACCAATTGACCCAACGGCATACTCGCTTTCAGTCGAGCAAGCTCTACCTGATGAGATATTCGAAGAAACCGAGGATTTAGTGAATTGGGATGGTGGTTCATCTGATTTCACAATGGAAGAGATCGAAGAACGTCCGCTCTCTCGCGTTGACCCAGACGATCTCGTTTTACCTGATCCTGAAGATCTGACTAAAATTGAAGATTGACGAAACCTTATTCGCCCAAGGTTAATTTTAATTGCCTTTCAATATGGCCATATCTAATAATCATCCTTTGTGAAAATGAAGCAGTGGTGGGCTCGGAGAGAATTGAACTCTCGATCTTCGCCATGTCAAGGCGACGTCATAACCCCTAGACCACGAGCCCCTAGGTAATTTGGCCACCGAACCGGTGTATTAAACCGCATCGGTTCGAATCAGTGAAGTTAGCTTACGATTTTGGAAATTTTTCCAGTGCAGCCAGTTTGTGAACAGAAGCCAGCCATACGCGTGCGCCCGTTTTTCATTTTGATCAGTTGACCGTCCTTGATCGGCCCATATGTCTTGCACTTCAAACAGAATCCTTCCACAGCAGCCATCGAACTCATTTCTTCCTGAGATATTCATTTCTTAGTTGCTTCGTCAAAATTTCATCCAAAACAAGTACTTTAGTAAAAATCAGCCAATTCCACCCTTCACCCCCCTCCTAGATGGGCGAAATATCATAAAAATTGGCAATCATGAAGTTTGTATTGTGTCTAAAAGGGCTACTGCGCTCCAATTTGGAATGAAATAAATCGATGCAATAATCCCAGTTCTGGGCCTTTGTCGTATAACATACATTATGCGACATAACGTGTCATGGAATTTGAGTGAAATTCTCATGATTCTTCTAAATCAAGTTTAGAAGGATCAATTTCGAACATTCCAACCAGAGGAGGACCTGCCAATACAGATTCAAGACCGCCGTCTTTTGCATCGAGTGTGTTCACAACGGATTCTGAAATGGTTTTCCAACTGTCACGATCTGAAAATACAGTTTGGACCAATACCAATCCTGCTCCATCGGTCGACGGTCCGACCCAAGCAGCAAGACATCCCTTCTGACGACGTTTGTATGCCTGGCGCGTTTCGAGCATTCGCAAGAATCTCGCTTGCTTACCTTCGGCTCCGGCACACACCACAGTTTCCACGAGAACAGTGTTGATTTCTGAGTTCATTTATTTCACACCACAAATATAACAATAAAATTTGGTAAAGAGTTTAAGCAGAATTCAGTGATGGACCAAAGTTCCGTTCAGCATGGTGGATCTGAATGGCGTGGTGCCTGGACGATTGCACCATGATTGCCACTGGTATCCATCGAGGATGTTGAGGTTGGCTACTGCGCCAACCTCGATCCGGCCGTGTGGCCTTCCAGTTGGATGTGGTGTTGTTTCTGCTGCATTTCTGGTCGAGGCCACCAATGCGAGCAGTGGATCCACTTGATTGCGATGAACAAGCATCGAGCCAATGAGTGGCATACTGAGAATGTTGCAATTTGGATTGAAGTCCGTTGCAACCGTCCATCGAATCCCTTGTTCTGTAGCATCTGAAAATGAAGGCCAATCGGCACCCATGGTGTAGGGTGTTCCAGGTAAAAACCCGGTGTTAACGCCAGCAGATTCCATCTTCGACCGCGTTTCATGTGCGGTGTGATGAGCATGATCTGCGGTGACGACACCGATTGAAGCTGCTAATTCGCCCCCTCCACCATCCTCAAATTCATCAATGTGAATTCGTTGACGAAGCCCGCCCTTTCCGGCGGCCAATAGGATAGACTCGCTTTCTTCGACCGTGAACCAACCTGGTTCGCAAAAGACATCAGCGGCATTGGCATAGCCTTGGTCTAGGACTTTTGGGAGTTGATCGCTAAGGATTTCTTCGACATAGTCCGAACGTTTGACACCTTTAGGTGTGTCATGAGCGCCAAGCCATGTCAACTCCATAGTTGGGAGGTGATTCATTTGGCTTAGGTCGTGTGCAACATTCAGAAGTTTAAGTTCAGACTCCGTCGACAATCCATATCCGCTCTTGCTTTCTAAATGTGTAGTGCCATGAAGAAGAGCATGGCGCATACGTTGGTAACCAAGTTTGATCAATTCCTCATATGTTGCATCCGAGGTTTCCCTGACAGTGTGTTGAATACCGCCTCCTTTGGCTGCTATTTGCTGATATGTCATGCCCTGCTGCTTCATCGTTATTTCATTGGAACGATCGCCAGCCCAAATCAAATGGTTGTGACCATCCACCAAGCCGGGAACAACTGCGCATCCTTCGATTGAGTGAATGGCTGTATCTGCTGTTGAATCTTCTGGCGCTCCATACTCGGAGCGAAGTTCAGATGATTCTGCGATTTTCTCTATAACGCCGTCATTTACAACAATTCCCCTTCCAGCAGGATATGTTAGTAAATCATAATCTGTGGCTAAAGATCCAGAAAGAGGACCCTTTCCTCCAAGGTGT
>VMHT01152502.1_pt1 | contig 55185 bp, 64 predicted proteins | sample 4693611 | NCBI WGS metagenome assembly VMHT01 (sample SAMN12280063, study PRJNA550983) | marine metagenome | isolation source: seawater sampled from same location over 5 years 0.02-0.2 micron viral filtrate | place: USA: collected off the coast of southern California halfway between the port... ... | reverse complement strand
GGTATCCTAAGGGAAGTCCACAAACGTCAGCTAGAAATGATGACGAAGGACCTGTGATTAGCTAATAAATAGAATGATCGGCGCCTATGGTTCCTTGGCGCAATTCACAAAGCCCCTTCAGAGTGATTCTAAGGCTCTCTACGGGGCTTTTTCTTTATGGGGGTACCCTACCTATTACTTCAGGCAAAGTATCCGATAAACCATAGCAAAAAAGGGGTTTATGAAAGTGCTGTGATTGGGTGTGTGGAATAGTGTGTGTAGTACGACCAGTGCCCCATGACCGCGCAGGGGGGTACCCCGTGGGTGGGGTCAGCCAGATGGCCAGATCACGAACCAGTACCCCCATAGCGCTGTGCTAGGTCAGCCAGTTTCTTCTGGAGTTCTGTCTCGATCTCTCCGGCACTCCGGCTGGTGTCGTCCTGCTCCACTCGATCAGTGAACATGGCGATCGATTTACCCAGTAGTTCCAGAGCCCTGATCCGCGCACTGTCAGACTCAGCCTGCATGGCCTCTGTGTGAAGCCGCTCCAGCACCAATCTCTTCAAGCGAGCCTGATCATGCAGTGTTTTGTCTTCCTGAGCCTTCTGAATCGATAACACCCTCTGGGAGACCTTGGGGTTATCCATCAGCTTAGAAGCCTCTGTCCACACGCTGGAGTCCTTCATGCCTTCGGCACTGTACGATGCCCTGTATGCCTCGCTGAGTGTCTGTCCGTTGGCCACGCCCTGAGCGAATGCATCCTGCTTGGCTGTAAGGCCTCCCTTGATTGATTGGCCTGCGATCACCTGTAGTCTTTCCACTGTATCCCCTTTTACTCAGCGGTAATGTTTCGGGCGCTGAAAAAGTGCCTATGAACTTTTTTGATCCCTGCAACCAGTGTACTTTCTGGGCTCTGTGACTTTTTCTACTTTTTTATGCCGATAGGTGTTGTTATATATTTTTACCTGTGTTTATAATGGGTCAACGGATTGCAGTGCCTCGCTCGTGGGCACCGCTCAGGCTCTACCCCACAGGGGATTCGCCATCCGGTTGGTGCGCTGACAGGACAGCAGTCCATATCAGACCTGACAAACGGCTTTCAACTCACACTGCACCCATTGCGCGGAGTGAGGAGCCCACGGTTAACGTGTAGCGATGGGAGACGGTGACAGGCGGTGCCTGTGCCAAGCTGACAAGCGGATCGTGTGAATCGGACGCGCAGAGGGGGTGACCCAAGCCAAGTGAGATCAGCAGTGCCTTGTACTGAGTCATTCGTCAATGTTGGAACTACCCTGAGCGCTTGCAAGTTGGTTCGGGGTTTTCGTGTTTGAGGCGGGTTGGAATACCTGCCTCTGTCAGTGTCCTGCCTCAGCATCCTGTCACGGGTTCTGTATCGGTCACACTGACCGTTTTCAAACCAAGCCAATATGGAGGATATTCTCATGGCAAACTCAAAAGTAAATTTCACTCTCGCTTCAGCTACTGAAATCGCACAGGCTATCACTGCGGCAGACGGCCTCAAGGCCAAGGCGGCTGATCTTTCAAATGAGAAGCAGGAGGCGGTCATGACTGCCTACCAGCACATCATCGCTGACATCGCTGTGTCTGGCGTCAAGCTGGTCAACCGTGGCAAAAAACAAGGTCTTCCTGTCAAGGTCATGGAGTCTCTGCGTCAACAGCTTGAGGATGCCGGTGTCTCTGGCTCCAACGTCAAGCGCTACTCAGAGAACGTTCAGAAGCTTCTGCCTGTCATGCCTGAGCTGATGGAGTGCACAGACTCTGTGTCTGTCGCCCTGACTCTGGATGCCGCCGGTATCACCTCACAAGGCAAGCTGGTTGACAAGTTCAAGCCTGAAGTGGACAAGGTCCACAAGCTGGCTGAGCAAATCCTCAAGCTCGACAATGCTGAGTATGACCGCCTGCTGGACGTAGTCCGCGAGATGCAGGAGGCCAAGGCCGCTGAGGAGGCGGCAAAGGCAAAGGGTGACACTGTCGCTGATGATGTTGACGTGATGCTCGATACCCTTGATGACTAATCCAGTCACCTGCCCATGCACATCTCTGTGGTGTGCATGATCGGTCTGACTGACCGGAAAAGTGCATGTGCACTTTTTTTTCCAATGGGAGAGTAACAATGAATCAAACTACAAACCTATCCACTGCTGTGGAAATCGTTCGCGCCAGTGTTCTGGCGAATCAGCAATTGACTGGCCGCTCAAGCCAGTACGTGACCCCAATGCTTTGGGGTGTGGCAGGTGCCGGTAAGACGGCATCTGTCGAGGCTCTGGCACAGGACATGGAGATCGGCTTCATGGATTTCCGCGCCAACCAGTATGACGCTGGTGAGCTGGGCGGTCTGCCTTGGGCTCAGGGTGAGCGTATGATCCGCCTGCGTCCACAGTACCTGCCCACTGAGGGTGTCGGTATCTTGTTCGTGGATGAACTGCCACAGGCTCCTGTCGCCAACCAGAACATCATTGGTCAACTGGTCAATGAGCGCCGTATCGGTGAGCACGTTCTGCCTGACGGATGGACTGTGGTCTGTGCTGGCAACCAGATGCATCATCGCGCTGGTACCAACGCCATGCCTTCTCACCTCAAGGATCGTCTACTGCACATCACCATCGTGCCTGACCTTGATGATGCGCTCCAGTACATGGCGGTCAATGGGATCGACAATCGCATCCTAAGCTTCCTGCGCTTCCAGCCTGAGCACCTGTCCAAGTTCGACAAAGACGTGAATGCATGTCCATCCCCTCGCTCTTGGGAGAAGGCTCACCAGATCCTGTCTTGGAAGCTGAGCCCAATGGCCCAGCACATCGCTTTGTGCGGGACTCTGGGCGAGGGCACTACGGCCATGTTCGAGGTGCACCTGCAAATGTGTGATGCGATGCCTGACATCGATGCCCCGTTCACTGATCCAGACAATGCTGAGATCCCTTCTGAGCCTGCAATGGCATATGCCCTGTGTGCATCCCTTGCCTATCGGGTCAAGAAGTCCACGTCTGCCAATCTGGTTCGGTTCATCAACCGTATCCCAGCGCAGGAGTACAGTGCGTTCGCTATGAAGACCGTGGTCAATCTCAATGGCAAGGCTGAGATCCGCAAGTGGGCTCACGATGTCAAGGAGGTGCGTGACTGGCTGACTGGTGACGCGAAGCTTCTGGTACTTGAGGAGAAGGCATCATGATTCAGGCACTCAATCAGGATGCCCAGTTCGTCATCTCGCGGGTCAAGACCCGCTTGATGATCAAGCATCCATTCTTTGGCGCCATCGCTATGGGTATGCAGTTCATTGAGGACTCATCAATCCCTACGATGTGCACCGATGGCAGGACAGTGGATTACAATCCTGAATTTGTCATGCGGCTCCCTTTCGATCAGGTACTGTTCGTGGTTGTCCACGAGATCATGCATGTGGCACTCAAGCATCCGATGCGTTGTGATGGCCGTGACCATGAGGTCTGGAATATGGCGACTGACTACGCTATCAACCAGATCTGTATCGACAGCGGACTGGAGATGCCTCCTGAGGGTTTGTTTGACCCTCAGTACAAAGGCATGTCTGCTGAGGCGATCTATCCCCGCCTGCTGGACACCGCTGATCGTCCTAAGGGCGAGGGCTGGAAGTTCGGTGATATCAAGCAACCTACCAACGGTGACGGTGATCCTGTCTCCGGTGAGGAGCTTGAGGAGATGGAGGCGCAGGCAGATCGTCTGGTCATGCAGGCCGCTACCACTGCCAAGAATATCGGCAAGATACCCGCTGGCCTTGATGAGCTGGTCAATGTTTTGACCACTAACAAGGTTGACTGGCGTGACAAGTTGCGTCTGTTCGTGGGAGGTGACCAGCCTGATGACTACACCATGCGGAAACCCAATCGCAAGATGCTGGCCTCCTGTGGCATTTACATGCCCAGTGTCGAGCACAATGGTGTGGGCAACATCGTGGCCGTGATCGACTCCTCCTGTTCTGTTACGCAGGAGGAGCTGAACATGTATCTCAGTGAGCTGAATGCGATCTCTGAGGACATGGCGCCTACGTCCGTGACGATCATTACTTGCGACACTCAGGTACAGTCTGTGACTACGTACTATGAGGGCGAGGTGATCGAGTCACTCAATGCCAAGGGCCGTGGCGGCACACGGGTCACGCCTGCATTCAATTACATTGATGAGCAGGGCCTGCCTGTCGATTCTATGGTGTACTTCACAGACCTGTATGTGCATGATTTCCCACAGGCACCTGACTATCCGGTGCTATGGGTATCCACTGGCGCTACAGCCGCACCATTCGGAGATGTGGTCAGCGTAAGCTGACCATGTCAAAAAGTGCATGTGAACTTTTTTGGAGAATGATATGACTGAACTTCATGAGGGCGCTATCAAGAGCGCCATTCGAGTACTGGTAGACAACTGCGCGTCTCGCGTAGATGATCTGACCTACAAGGTTACTCACTTGATCTCTGACCCTGACACCGTGGCTGAGATGCATCAGGATATTGAGGAGCTGACTAACGCTATCAATTACCTGAAGGAGTCAGGCATGGTTGCAGACCGCAACAAAGCCTACGCTGAGGAGTTCCTCAAAAAGATGAGGGATAAATCCACAAACCCTTGGAGCACATCGAGATGACCGAATACACCAGCTTTGCATCCGTTGCCTTGATTTGCCTTGTCTATGCAGTGGGCCTTATAGCCTTCTGGTTTTCTGATGATAAGGACAAATGGAAGTTCTAGTGACCTGCCCCAGTGTCTGTGTATCGGGCACTGGATCGGTCTCACTGGACCGCTGTGAGCATAAAAGGAGAAATACTATGAGCACACCAACCGGACTCACCATTGTACGCGCTGAGGTTTATGGCGTGGAAGATGGTCACGGAGCTGGGCCAAGCAAGGCCCACGCTGTACTCCACTGTAGTGATGATGAGCAGACTCAGCTCTTTTGTTACTCAGTCGAGGACTGCCTGCAATGGTTCGCATTGAACCACGTATCTGAAGAATTTGAAGTCATAAAAGTGGAGACAAATCATGAACATGAATGACATGTTAACAAGAATGGGGATCCCTCCGAAGGAATTCCTTGGCGTGAAAGCGGAGGCACATGAGGCCGCTGTCAGAAGAATCTTAGGCATCGTATACACAGACGAGTTCGATTTCCGAACTGCGAGGCAAGAGCTGGACATACGGCTCAAGCTGACCAAGATAGCTGAGAAGTTAGCTGATGGTCTGAATGCTGATGAGGGTATCTATGCCGCAAGAGAGTTCGCCAAGAAAGAATTCCAGAGACGGAAAGACGAAAACCAGACTCAGGCAAACCATGCTTAGTCACCTGCCCATGTGCCCTGCGGGGCACATGCTCGGTCTGACTGGCCGTAACAAACCAACACGAGGAAACGATTATGGAAAACAATTTCACAAAGAGGAACATGGTCCCGATGCTGAATGAGATGATTCAAGTCAGGGCCAAATATCTGGGGATCCCTCCGAACCTGATCAAGTGGATCGTCTATGACAGGGATCAGAGTGCTGACTGGTTGCAGATGCTTCGTAAATCAGATGATGAGGTCGAGTTCTGCACAGCGATCAAGGATATCATTCGGCAGTGGGAGGCTGACGATTATATGCTGGTCTCAGCCAAGACGCTGGGACGCAAGACATGGCTTGACTGTGTTCGGACAATCCAGAGCTATGCGGCAACCATTCAGGACATACGTGTCAGTGAGCGGGCGCCTGCGTCTTATAACTGGGGTGATCGCTTAGCTGAGATTAAAGAGTCCGTGTACAACAGCGCATGGAGAGAGTTCAATCGGGACGCTCCGCACTGGGTAGACAGGATGAATGTCGAGGTTCAGTCATTCGGCAATCGCGTACTCGAAGATGACGTACCTAGAGTCATGTCATCTGCGGACTCCAAGCGGTTTACAGCAGTGATCTCGCACCTGTGGCCACATCGTGTAAGCAGTCGATTTGCTACCGTGACTGTCAGCAAAGAGACCATCTTCAATGTTGATGGCAGGCTTATCCCTTCCAAGCCTCACGGCCTAGATGAGTGCACGATCCACAATTTTTCTGGTTACGGTCGGGCTCCTCTGGCTTGGATCACCCATCTTAAAGAGCAGATGCTTATGGCAAACATAAGGTCGAGAGAAGAGAACTGGAGTTCTCAAGAGTATGCCGCGATTATCAATCAACTCGAAAGGGATATTGAAAAGGTGCAGAACAAGAAACCTGTACACTTCCAGTATTACCATGTTATCAATGACTCAGTATGCACAGTCGATAAGGATGAATATGAGGTCCCTATCGAGGGGACAGGGATCACGATCTCTCAGGCCAAGAGTCTATATGAGAGACGGCTCAAGAATGCTGTGCTTGATCAGCTTGATTTTTAATGGGGGCGCGACTACCTCCAAGTGCACGGTAGCTACGTGCCGAAGGCGATAGATGTCTGACCTTGTCTGACCCCTTGAGTATTTCACAGGCTTGGGAAGATCTAAAATTGTGTCGCGCACCGTGGTCGTGGGACTGCAATCCCACACGATGAGACTGCGGCTTATAGTACAGTGAATCTATCGAATAGCTAGGCGCTCCGGTTTCCCGACTGGAGCGCCTTTTTTTTGCCTTGAGAAAAGTTAAATCAGATCAGACCGCAACATGTCACGCTGAAGAACAGCCATCACAGTGCCGTAATGTTTTTGGTCTGGATAAATTGCCCTGTACCCTTGATGGGTTCGAGTGATGTGTATCTCTCCAGCGTAGTCCCTTAAACTCATCGCCTTAGCATCATCTAAAGCATCCATTGGATCTTGTCTAACTCCCCACATAAAAGTTCCTATGCACTTTTTTAAAATGGTGCAGGGAAGTCTGATGGGCCCGCTTTCTCAGTGCTGATGTACCTGTCTGCGAATCCATGCTCACGGTAACAGGTACTGACAGGATCGTAGATCAGGTCGCAGACGCCCTGCTTGCCAATCCACGCAAACCTGCACTTCCACACATGTATCTCCGTGTTGGGAGACTGGAACTCTCTGTGAACTGTGATGCCACAGTCTGCCTTAGCAAACCATGCGGCACTGCCTGAAATGTCGTACCCTTTCGGGACTGGCGTCTTGCCATTCTCTCTCTGCATCTTTGTCGGATGCGCGACAAACCAGATGTGGCAGTCGTAGTGCTGTCCGAACATCCTCACCTTAGTCAGCATCTCACTGATCCAATCTGTCTCTCTATCTGTGTCTTTCTTGATGTAGTTATATGGATCGATCACCACACCCGTAATCCCAAACCGCATCACTGCTACCTTCAATCTCTCTAGTAAGTCATCCAGATCTACAAGGTTCCCATCATTGTGCGACAGGAACGTGAAGTGCTTGTTTACGAACTCTTGGGACTCATCCAGCTCATCCTGTGTCATCCGATCATTCATGCCATCGAAGAATGGTTTACGGATGTACTTAGAAGCCAGCTTAGCAATGTGCAGTCTTGGTTCGTTCTCGAAAGAACACACTGCGAACTTACTGTCAAACTGTCTGGCTTGATTCATCATCAGTTGATCTATGAACTCTGACTTACCAGAACTGGGAATCCCTGTGACTACAGTAAGTTGTCCAGATGCTACCGTGTATATGTCATCCAGATTCTGGTACCCAGTAGATAGTCCAGATCCGAGCCCGTTGGAATAAATGTCCTGAACCTCAGTGGAATAAAACGATGCATCGTATATCCCTTTGATAGGCCAAGGCTCAGCAGACTCAACCAGATCCACGAGGCACTCCTCGCCGCAGTCGAGAAGCACTTCATTGGCGTCCTTGTAACCCTCTGGGTAAACAATACGCCAGCATCTATCCCTGCCAATCCTTCTCGCCAGCTCCTCTGCCATTGCATTGCCAGCAGTGTCTCCGTCTGTCGCTATGATTATCTTACGTGAGTTGTCCAGCTTCTCTTTTGCATCCCACAGGAAGTTGAATGTCCTGTCGTCCTCAGGATTTATAGCGCCAGTCTTGACCTTCCCGACAGCGCCATTCGGAACACTGACCGCTGACTTGATCCCCGCCTGCACAAAAGACAAAGCGTCTATCTCACCCTCGCAGATAACAAAATAATCTCCGTCTCCTATCGAATTGATATTGAAGAACCACTGCAATGCAGACGTGCATGAGAATCCTTTGCTACCCAGTGAGCGCATCTTGGCCCCTGCCGTAATGCTCCCTCTCTCATAAGGGAATCCGATGCAAGGAGTTCTACTATTCTCCGAGTTGATCCAGTGGTCACTGGAGAAAAGGTTGGCGTCCTTTGCTACTTGTTTTGATATCCCTCTACTTTCCAACCACTTAAAAGCTTCTTCTGATAACGGTTGTATGTTCAACTTTTGTGTTCTGTGTTGGTCAATTTGGTGCACTTGCACTTTTTCTCTCCCGCGAAACTGAATGACTCCACTTTCTTGACAATGGAAACAATTAAATACCATGCGGTCAGGCATGACCTTGAGTGAAAGACAGAGATCGTTCTTGTTTTTCTTGCGTGTGTGTGAACAGAGTGGACAGGCTTTCTTGTGATCGCCAATAGGCAAGTGGTCTGCGTACTCCTTCAGAGCTAGATTGTCGCTCATGTAACCTCCCGTGTTACAAGTTTTCTATTGTTGTAATTAGCTTTTTACAGATCACCTGCCCCCTATCAGGTGTCTCGGCAAGAATTGTTGCCAATACTTTTTTGATGACTCGATGGTTCAGAGATGCTAAGTCACAGACCGTCTCAAAATCTTTACAAAGAAGCCAAGTCGCCACTGCAACCCGATTATGTCTCTTGTCACTCGATGCATCGGTGAAAGCCTGACTAATCACCGCTCTCCATAACTTTAACGCGGATATCGGATCGTGGATTATCTCTGTCGAGATGCCAGAAGACATGCTTCTCCTTTACTTGCCTGTCGTTCTTGTACACCCTCCCCTGTAGCTCATCCAGAATGACTGACTCATCCAGATCAGGCCTGCGAGAAGCGTAATATATGTCGAGCGTCACCGCAACATCACTCTCGATAAGGGTGTCCAGAACCGGACATTGATCTGCGAATCCCTTGCAGTAGTCCAGAGCTTTTTTCGATTTAATCAATCGAGGTTTACCCCTTATCAATACCATTCTACGTGAATTTGCTTTGCTCGCAGGCTCCCCTAGTATCGTTATAAGTACGTCTGTTTCGTTTGTATCTTTAGGTTGCATTAGTTTCAATACCTGTTACTATTGACAGCTCATAGTCCTATCGGGAGGCGGGATGATAATTACTAATGTTCACAATGTTCCTGAGCAGTTTATCCGTGTCGCTCAGAATAACAAGTATTCAAAAGGCAATGCAGATATCAGTGTCACAACACTGATCGATTCTCCTCGCATTAATATCCTCAAACAGCGTCATGAAGACCAGATGCAACGCGATATTACCGACATGACTTTCAGCATGGTCGGGACTGCTGTCCATCAGATGTTAGAAGACACTGACGAAAAACCCAATGAGGTCTACGAGGAGCGCCTGTATCAGAATGTATTCGACTGGGTGGTGTCTGGAGCGATTGACGTGCAGAAGTACGAAGCTGACGGCTCTGTGTCGATCATGGACTATAAGGTCTGTACAGCTTGGGCCGTCATGAACGATAAACCTGATTGGGAGAAGCAACTGAACTGTTATGCATGGCTTGTAACCAGAACCAAACAGTTACCTGTCAAGAAATTACAGATAATCGCAATCATTCGTGATTTCAATCGCAGAAAATCACAGAGAGAGCAAGACTATCCGAATGCCAATATTCAAGTTATCGATGTACCGCTTTGGGATTTTGAAGAGCAGTCTGAGTACATCGCTAATCGTGTGTTCCTGCATAAGAACACGCAAACAGACTTCATAAATGACATACCTCTGTGCTCTGATGAAGAGCGGTGGGCCAAGCCTGCCAAGTGGGCTGTCATGAAGAAGGGCCGCAAGTCTGCGGTCAAACTCTTTGATGATCCAAAGCTAGCTGAGCTTTACATGAAAGAGCAAAAAGGTGCATCTGCACTTTATCTTGAAGAGCGCCCGTCAGAGTTGACACGTTGTTGTGAAAACTTCTGCGGTGTTGCTCAGTTCTGTAGTCAATTTGAGGAGAGTAATAATGTCTGACGCAGTAAACATAATCCAACAGGAGTTGGATAACATCGATGAGAAGCTCACGCTTCATGCATATCACAAGGCAGTCCTTGAGAATCTTCTCAAGCGAATGAATGTAAAGACCGGTGCACTTGACTTACCCAAACCAAAGAGGAAGCACACAAGACGTGTCGATGCAGATCAGGTCCAGAAGCGGCAAGATGTTCGCATCAAAAACGCGAGACTGGTTGCAAGCGTTGTGCAGGGTCGGGGGCTGACCAAGAGTCAAGCTATCAAAAATTTACTGGCGAGAGGTGAGCTTACCACTTACGAGGATTGGATCAGCCCAGAAACAACAATACTTAGTGATACGTCCCCGACTGGCATTGGGAAAAGATTGCACAATCAACTTTTCGCAGGGACAGTTTATGCCAAGTAAGAAAACTGTTTGGGAGACCCTCAGTGCGATTGACTGTGATGGTCACACTGAGGAGAAGAATGGTTTTACATACCTGTCTTGGTCATGGGCTTGGCAAACACTGAAGGAGAATTATCCTCAGGCTCGGTTTGAGAAGGGCCCTGTCCAGTATCTTGAGGACGGCACGGCACTGATTTCTGTGCGTGTGTTCATTGGTATTGATGAGGATGTGACAGAGGTGTTTCCTGTCATCAACTACAGCAACAAGCCAATCCCAAACCCCAACGCCTTTCAGATCAACACTGCATATCAGCGTTGTCTTGTGAAGGTGTTGGCGTACATGGGTCTGGGTATGTATATCTATCACGGGGATGACCATCATCCTGATTCGTCACCTGATGCACAAAGCAAGCCTGCTGGTAAACCTGCTAAGAAGGCTGAAGAAAAACCTGTTGCTCCAAGTCCGAATCGAGCGATAGTTGCGCCTGATGGCAAGTCTGAAGATATCACGGATGGCACATGGAAAACTGTCGCTGAAGTCCTGATCAAGTTCATGGATGGAAGAGACATTAATTCCTTGCGTCAGTTCTGGAGTATGAACCAGCAGGCAATTGAGCATCTGGAGCAGTGTGACCCAGAAGAATACAAGCGTGTCTACGATGCGTTCATGGATAAAGCTAACAAGCTAAAGGAGAATAAGTGATGGCTGTAGAAAAGCCTAAGACAAACTTCTTTGATGACCTCACCCCTGAAGAGATTGAGTATTTCGAGCGAGAGGGTTGTGACAGGTTTCTCAAGGATGTATTCAAGGAGATAGAGAGCGCACCCATTGAGGGGCTTTCTCAGTCTACTCAGGATGTCTTGGACTCTTTGAGTAACAAAGAGGTTGAAGTCTTGAGAAAGCGTTTTGGATTAACACAAGAGCAACGTAATAGGAGTTTGCACTAATGGCGTATATAGATAGGAACGGAGTAAAAAAACCAAGTGGTGCTCTCTATGTGAATAGAGAGAAGACCAAGGACTCATCCCCCGACTACACGGGAGACGTGGAACTGGATAAGGAGACGGTGGATTCTATCCTCGCTCAGCGAAACAAGGGGGCTGATATGCCCATCATCGCACTTGCTGGTTGGAGGAAAGAAGGCAACAAAGGAACCTTTATCTCCATGAAGGCGGAGCAAAAGAGAACCGCTGAATCTAAACCAGAGTCTGAGCCTACAGGCGATGAGATACCGTTCTAAGAAGTACATCAAGAGCTTGCATGGCAAGCCGTGCCTTGTGTGCGGCTTTGCCTCAGAGGCTCACCACGTTACCTACGCAGAGCCTAACGCGATGGGTATGAAGGTGGGAGACAACTGGTGTGTCCCGCTTTGCCATGCTCATCACATGGAACTGCATAACTTTGGTGACGAAAGATTATGGTGGGCCATGCAAGGCGTTGATCCTATAGAACATGCAATAGAACTTTTTAAGGAGTTTGAAAAATGACAGGATTCACAATCCAAGAGAAGCACGGTGATACAGATCTTACGTATCGTGTGCACAAAAACGGCAACCACTCGGGCACTGTGACCGTCCATGTGAATGGCGTATCCGTTCTGGAGGACAGTAACTTTACAACTGTGCGAGAGCTAATGAGCGCACTGAGTCGCGCAGAGATAGCCGGTCTGATTCGGGCCAACAAGGATGCTGAGGCTTTATCAATGGGCGATGAAGGTTCCCAGCATTTTATTAGATACGCGATGGAGAACTTGAAGCGTATGGTTCATGGGTCTAGTGCAGAGGATAAGCAGGGATGACATCTTATGCCGTCACACTCAACATGGATTTTACCAAGACGGTTTATCTCCATGCTGAATCAGAAGCTGAGGCACAAGAGAAGGCTGAAGCCATCATTCGGGATAATCAAAAGAGCCTGTTCAACATGGGCTACTCAATTGGTGATGTCGATGTGATTGAAACTTCTGAGTGTCTGCATCCAAATAAAGCGCGGAGGGCTGATCGTATGAGACATGCCCTTAAAGTTCAAGCAGAGAGGCGTGTGTTCCATGTCGATTGAAGCAATGCACTTTGAGGGTGTGAAGATATCTCTCAATCAGTCCTCTGATGGGACAGTGCTCAAGATGGCCGTGCATCCAGATGATGTGCCCCCTGATCTGATGACGGATTGGGTCGGGTCACGTTATATGGTTGCTATGGTCAGGCTTAGTGATGATGATGAGATAGCACAAGACACCTCAACAAAAGAGATAAGCAGGCTGATAGCATCCTGCGGTGCTCTTTGCAGGCAAGAGAAGTTCCAGCAGTTTGTTCTGCTTGGGACAGGTCTTGATGTGACAGAGGCAAACACCGTTGTGGTTTTAAGGGATGCACTTGGGATTACCTCAAGGTCAGAGCTTAAAAATAATGCACAGGCGCGATCAGTGTTTGTAGATTTAAGAGAGGATTTTAACCGATGGTTGAAGAGATAGGAGACATCAAACGGATTGGGAATGAGCCCGTGCTCAGTCCTAAGCAAGTTTGTAAATACCTTGGCATTGCAAGGTCAACACTTACTCATCGTATCAACAATGACGATACGTTCCCTAGATCGTTCAAGATCAGTGACCGAAAGATTTACTGGAAGTACGTTGATATTGAGGACTGGGTCAAGAAAAAGATGAATGGTGATTCCAATGTGGGTATACGTTCTTTTAGTGTTCGCTAATGGGACTCCTGTGGCGGAGGTCCAAGAGAAGTTGTTTCATGATGAGCTTCATTCCTGTGTTCAAGAAGCAAAGCAGATTATGTCGGACGATACCCCGCTTGTTGCGGGGTGTGTCCCTCTAATCAAGGAGGATGTTGATGCAGGCAAAGTTACGTTCTGATGGCAGTACCGCTAGCTACTATGAGCTACCTGAAGGGGCGGCTCAGATACAGGACTTGATCTCACACAAAAACATGAACGCTCAGATAGGAGAGATATTCCGTGCCTGCTACAGGTATGGAGAGGTTGAACACAGCGAGATGCTTCGGGACGCAAGGAAGATATTGTTCTACGCTCAAGCTGAGATTGACCGCCTACTTGCCATACAAAAATAGTTCACATGCACTTTTTTGTATAGTACTATCTGCTTACTCCTGTTGGACATTGCCCCCTTTATGGGGGCTTTTTTATATCCCTTGCTTCTCAGCTAGCTCAACAATACGTCTTGCTAGTTTGTTCTTTTGTATCCTGAGTTGCCTGAGTTGCTGTGTCTTTTGTGTAGGCGACATAGTCGGGCTCTCGACTATTCTATTCATGGCGTTGTTGATGTCAGTCAGTTGCTTCGCTACACGATTGAACGTCTTGCGGAACCCCATAGCGACACCGCGATCTTCGAGTAACTCATTCATGCGATCCTGATCGCCTGTAGCCGCCGCATCACGATAAGATGTAAACACAGCATCTGATTCGCGCCTGAGGTCATAGAAGTCCCTGACAAACTGGCTGGAACTTTCTCCGTCTTGCTGTATGAATCTAGTTAGTCCAAGCACTCTGCCAGCCTCTGTGACATATGGATTACCGAATACACCATTTGGTTTCTGTGGCACTGCACCCGTCCAAGCCATGACGCTTTCAGCTATCCCTATTGGGATCGTAGCCAAGCCTGCCATGTATCCTTCGAGTAACTGTTGAATCTCCAGAGGACTCAGCGTCAACTTATCCAATCCAGCCTCACTCAGGAATCGGTAGACGTGCGGAGTAGATGAGTAGTACTTATCTGATGTCATCTTTCTTTGTAGCGCCATACCCTCTAGTGGGGCCATCCTGAAGAAGTCATACCCTGTCACAACCTCTAGTGCAGGCATCACGCCCTGTGGTATTGGGTTGAAGGCAAACGTGTTGGCAAATGTATGGAGTACCGCCATAGCAAGATCAGAGCCATCTTCCTGCCTGATTGCATCAATTGCGAACACAGGGAATGTCCCGAATATGGCGCCTAGCTCGAACGCTCTTGGTATCCTTACTGCCTGATCATCAGTGATATAGATGATGTCGTAGTTCAGTTTGTTTTGTAATGACTCTTCCTCCCAGCGATCATCTGACATTGCCAGACCCCCCAGCGTGGCAGAAACTGCCATCACAAGAAGTCCACGATTCATTATCCCTTGCCAATATGCCTGACGCTCATCTGCTGGTAGCCTTGGATCTTCTGCTAAACGGTACAGACCTTGGATACGTGCATTCAAGAACGGGATTGCAGGGATGAGTCGGTTGACCAGTAGTTGTCCAGTGATACCACCACCGGCTCCTTTCCTACCGTAGTTGATTAGGTTCATCGCTTGGAATGCGGCCTCTCTTTCAGACACACCCTCAGCGATAAGTTTCTGGTACAAACCGATACGAACCTCAAGCTCTGTTGACTCACCGAACCGCTCTACTTTCTGGAGCAGGTTCTTGAATCCTGTAGCAACAGCCGCGACAGGCGTGTCCTTCTGTATGATCCTGCCCCCAGTTCTGCCAAGCCGTCTTGCGGTCGAGGCAAAGTCTGCTGGATCTGCACCGAAAGAATACCCACCGAACCCAGTGAGAAGTTTGATGGCCATTGCATCTTTGCCGTCTCTCATAGACTGGTTCATGCGGCTGAAAGTTTTCGATCCTATGCCAATTGGGACACCAGCTTTGATGTAGGCATCCACTTTTCCCCGCCAAAGGTTTGCTACCATAAAACCGGGCATATTTGTGACACCGACTCGCAGTAAATTTGCGAACATCTCTGCCGCTTTGATGTATGCATCCTTCTGTTGGGGCGTCAAACCAGACAGTGCATGCCACAGTGCACCGTCCCGAATCTTATATCCGACTTGCTCACCATTGACCCTGAACTTCATGACGTTGCCTTGCGGCTTCGTGAGGTCAGCCTTCTCTCCCCAAGATGGATCTTGTAGCTTCTCTAATGCCTCAGAAGTTTTACGCATTGCGATGTTACGCAGACCAGCAGATATGATCATCTCGTTATTACGATAGATGTTCTTGAGTAGGTCGCCCGAGACTTGGAAGTTACTCCCTACAAGCTCTCGATCAAACGCTCCCTTCTGCATCAAACTATTGGCCGCTCTCTGCGGGAGGGAGTTAGAGAAATCTGTGTCGCCCTCGGCTGTCTCAAGCAAACGATAGAATGGTACGTAAGCCATGTTGGCAAACTCTTCGGCCATCTGGTCATTCAACAAACCTGAGTCTTTGCCGAACTGAACCATGTAGTTGTTGAAGTTCTGATAGTCGTTGAATATTTTTTGGAACGCTGGGTCGCCAGCGGCTATTGCCCTATCGATCTCTGCGTCACTTAAATTTTGAAAGCCTCTTCGCCCAACAGCCCGCAATGCTTTCTCTCTTCTTGCAATTGCATAGGCATAGAACTGTCGCTCATTCTCTTTTGCTTGCGCCTGTGTCTGCCCTTCGAGCAGTGGTGCGAATATCTCTTGGAGCCCCTTAACGCCTGCTTCGGACACCTGCTCGACATTGCCATCAACATCCACCTTGACTGGTCCGAACTCCATGAGTGCGTAAATACGGCCCAGAACCTGTTGAGACATTTCCATTGCCCGTCCAACAGAATCAGGGTTGTTGTAACTCGTTCCGTAAACGATATCATCGAGCTTATAGCCCGGACTAAACCTACTAATATGGTTGCGTACAAACGCTTCTCGTAGCGTCTCACCCTTGGCCGCGCCAAACATCTTACGCATGAATTCGTTGAATGGACCTGTTGACTCGTCCTTTGCTATGACCCTGTCAACGAATGATGAGAAGCCCTCAGGGTTGGGCGTACCAGTGTAAGAGAACCTCTTCGAGAACCTGATTGTATTAGGTCCGTCAGAAGAAAGTGCATCTGCACCTTTTTCGAAAGACTTGTCTTTGATTCCGCGTACAGCCCTGTCCTGTATCTCAAGAGCTTCTGCATAGTCTAAAGCATATGTCCCAGAATCAGGCTTGTACTCTGTGGCTGGAGGCTCGTAGTACATGAATACAACATCTGGTTGCCCTCTATTGAACTCAATGAAGTCATTGTCGCGCCATCCCTCAGGACGTTGACTCTCGTCCCAAACTAAACGGGATGCAGTCTTCATGCCGTTGGCTGAATAGATCTCAGGTAGGATTGTGTCAAAAGCATCCAGCTTCCTGCCGCCCTGCTCGATAGCAAGCCGCACTAACGGATACGAAACACTACGTAGGCCACCGCCCCTCGTGTTGAATACACTCACAATGTCATTGCCCTTCAGTGCAAACCCTGCGTTACCACCGTCTGTTACAAACAAACGCATGTCTGCATATCCTGTGTCATCTGGATCTGTGATCACGGGGTAGACATACACAGCGGCACCGTAAGGATTGCTATCCTTAGACTGCTGTATCTTTGATCTGAAGTATTCTGCTGAGGATACTGACTGTTCTAATTCGTGAACTACTGGGGTTGAGATGTCGCCCATGAGATACATGGGCGCGAAAAGATTATTTACTGAGTAGGACGCAACTACGTTGTTTCCGTCCACGCCTCTGCTTTGTCGCGAGACATCCCATACTTGTCCATCAGCCCCTGCACTGTTGGCGACACGTCTTGCCGTGTCTGAGGCGCTGTACCTCTTTGAGAGTCTTGCTTGTCCAGTCCCAGTATCAGTTCTTTCATCAACTTGTCTGGGGTCTGTGCGAGTACTGACGTATCCTCTTTCTGGATCGCTGAGTGCTTCATTGATTTGCTCATCTGTATACCCCTCCTGTTTTGCTTGGTCGTATGCGGCTTGAGCATAGTCTGTATCTTGTCCTGCTCCCTTGCGGACACCAAGGGCCTCGAACAAACGCTTCTCAGGATACCACATCAAAGCCTGTAAGTCAGCAGTCTCAATGTCCACCCCTACTGAGGACAATAAACCCTGTGCTTTCTTGGTTACCCGCCTCATGTAGTTACGCTCAGTACCGTTCGTTGGCGTGGCCTGTATCTGTCCGTAGAGCTTGCCTTCGAGGGTCTTCACATCCTTAAATAATTGAGGCTTGATTGGGTTGCGGTCTTGTTCTTTCTGGAACTTCCTGAAGTATCTGTCCCATGATTTTCGCAGGGCAGGAATAAACTGGTCGAGTGTCTTGTTGTTTCGGAGGTCGGACTTGCGTATACCCGTAACCCGCAAAGCATCCTGCACTACTTCCTGTATCACCTCGTCACGACTGTTTTGTATGACGCCCCGTATCTTGCCACGCAGTGTTCTTAACTGTTCTGGCGTTGCCTCTGTTGCGAAAGGGCGGTTGACGTAACGGTTCCACATACGCATCCACCAGATATCCATCGTGAGTGGATCGAGGTTACCCCTCAGGTTCTGATAGAAACCTTGTCCAATCTTGGGACCTGCGATGTATGAACCGAACACCACAGTGTCCACAAGCTCGTCCGCTGGGACGCTGATCTTGGTATTGAATCGCTGGTTGATATCATCAACCACTGCTTGCAGTTGTTTCACTGTGAACTGTGAGTCAAGGAACTGATCGATTGGCTTGGTAACACTACCGTCCTCGTACAGCTTCTGATACTCATTGAAGAAAACAAAAGCACTCTGCATCTGATTCTTTCGGTCCCCACCTTTCTTCCATTCTTTTACTGGGAACCTACCCTTATCTCTGTAGAAACGGAACGCCTCAAGTGCGTAAGCAAAGTTGTCTGTCACTGCCTGCCCGTTTGATGTCACAGCAAGCGCCCAATCGAAAGCTGTCTCGTCTCTGCCTGTCTCGAATATACGTGGCTCGACTAGACTGAGTGTTCTCTTTGCGGCTTGGACTTGCTTGTCGTACCAGCCAATAGCGTTGTTATCTGATTCGAGCGCCTTGACCGCCTCTGTCGCCATGATCTTCGCGAGGGGCTCTACGTTGTCATCTGTGTAAGGAACCTTATCTGTTGTACCCAGAACATCAGATACCTTGCGACCAAGATATGCGACAGCGTCTGTAAGTTTCACAGAGTTTGGCTTGAACTGCTCTCCGTTTGTTAAACGATACCCTGTAATCTTGCCGCTCTCATCCACTACAGGATCTGGATACAGAGGAAGAGTAGTCCGCCCCATGTCTATGTCGAACGGATTGTCTTCAGCAATAACAGGAGTTCTGCGAGAGAGGAACAGTCCAGAGCGCCCTAACGATTCGGGTTTAAAATCTGCTGTTACCTCCCGAACTTGATTGCTGTTCAGAAAAACAAAATCTTCACCATCTAGGAGAATCTCTGCCCCTCCAGCACGATAGATATCAGACCTCTCCTTCCTTGTCATGTCTGTTGGGGGGACGGCAGTGCGTATGAAATCGTTCAGCTTGGAATCTATGTACCCAGTATTACTTCCAAAATCTTCTTCGAGTTTCTTCCTGTACGCATCAATCATACCTCTATTAGGCTTATCCTGATTCAGTACAAAAATATTCCTAGCTGTTGTAGTCAGCTCGTACTTGAACGGTCTAACCCCCCTTTCCCTCAACCTATCGGCATACATATCAGAGGTTGAATCATTCATTGACGTGTATATACCCTCTGGCGAGAGTCCTGCGTTTGCTCTCTCGCCGTCAAAGTCATAGTCTGTAATGCCTTCAGGGCCAACATGGATAAACTTTTCTTCTGAATAACCCTGAGCTACCGCAATAGGAGGAACAGGTATATCGAAATCAGGGGAAAGCCTTTCTTGATTTTTACTGAGAACGAAATCTAGTTCCTGTTGCCCTGCTCTGGAGAAAGCCCCGAACATTGATGGGCCTCTCCTTGAGAACATCCGCTGAGGATCTCTGATCTCTTCAGTTCCCTTGATACCTGAGAACTGCCGCTTCCTTTCTTCAAACAGATCTTTGTCTCTTGCTAACTCCCCGACATCCTCTGGACTCAAGAACTTACCTTGCAGTCCCATGACTGGCCGTGTAGAAACCTCAGCAAGTTCTTCGGGTGTCATGCTTTCTTTGGGGTCATCAAACTGGAAGGCAAACTCAAAGTCACCGTAGTCGAGAGGTTCGATCTCCTCTACATATATCTGGTTAGGATTCCACACCAGATAGGAATCCGAGCCATATCCCTCGCCCATGTTTGTGTAAATTATCCCGTCAAACCCAGAGCTATCTATGGCTAACCAAATTGATTCTGCATCAAGAGGCTCGTTAGGGAATTCTTTTCTATACTCGGCAAGCTTCTTCTTGACCTTCTGTATGTCAGGGCGCGACTGAATAATATTCGCCATGCGCTCTTTCCTATATCTCTGGGTGAACATGAAGGAACTATCTTCAAGCGCAGAGCGCCACAAGTTATCATCTCCCCAGTTACCAAGATCGAATGGCAGTCTGAGGGGGTTGTTCATTTGAATTCTAGCTGTGATCCTGCGGGGGAACATTAACGTCCCGTCTTCCAGCTCTTGCACAACTTCACGCTGGAAAATCTCTTCGAGCCTGCCATCTGTAGTCTCTATGTCAGGGGCAAAATGCACAGCCTTGTCTTGCGTCTCGTCAGGATTCAGAGCTGGGAAAGAATCAATGGTTGCGTGGTAAACCGGCTCCTTAATAGCAGAGTTCTTCAACCATTCATCGAGTGCTATGCGCTTGGAAAACTTGGCCGTCCCTTCGGCATCATCTGGATACAATGGGTCAGACTTAGGACCGATCAACTTGTCTAATTCTTCATTGAATTTGAAATAGATGGGAACGCCCTGTGGCAGGTCAGCTCCAAACGGATCGATGTCTATGTCTGCAAAGGCTGGGGCTAGCGGATTATTATAGTACTGCTGTACTACGTTCCTGCCTTTTGCAAATTCTTTGTAATCCATTTCTTGGTCGCGTGGGATTTCACCAACTCGTTTTTTATAATCATAGTCTTTATAAAACTCTTTATATTCAATCTGTACAGGAACAGTGTCTGCCCCATCGATTGCCGCTAGGGCAGTGCGATGTCTTCCTTCATGCCCGTATACCTTGAGATCTTGAGCCGCTTCATCAAATCTAATTTCAAGATAAGGTATACCCATGTAATTTTGTGAGTCTACTTTATCTGGATCAAATCTTGCGAACGCCTCACGCGGTTGCGTCACTGCGTCAGGATCTAAATCCTCTTTACTCACCATGACTGACAAATCATTGGTAGGATTTCGTTCTAGGAACGCCTTTGCAACTCTATCCACATCCTGCTTATTAACCTTACCCACACCATATGTGAGTGTCATGAAATCTTCGACTGGCATACGAACAGCGTAACCAGAAGTGCCATCATTATAGTCATACCTATCTTTAAGCTGTTGTAGTTGCTTGAGTGTTGCGTTGAAGAAGGCAGGTGAATCAGCCGTTGCTCTTCTCGATTGCATCGGAGAAAGTGCATCTGCACCTTTTCTGTCCCTGACCCTTGAACCAATCTCTCCTGACTCGATGCTCTGGAAGATTCGATTGGCGTCAGAAAGCTGTTCGCTGTCAAGACTCTTGCCAAGACCCTTGAAGAACTTGATGATCTTCTGGAATAGATTGAGTGGTTTACCTGCGATCTTCTTACGGCCTGCGGCCCAGTCACGGAATAACTCAGCTACCGCCTCTTCTTCTTGAAGAGACTCTGGCAAGGCATTACCTTTTTCATCCTTTGCGTACAGAACCTGTGCTCTGTCAAAATATGAGAATAGTCTTGCCTTCCCTGACCTATCAACAAACTTCTGCTCCTTGGCCACCTTGACTAGCGACTTATACTCAGGCTCTTTCAGGACACCCAGCATACGCAAAGCGTGGATGGTCTCGTGATTCATGACTTCTTTCAGCTTTGCCTTGAGCTGTTCGTCAGTCATTTGAGGGTTGTAAATCTGTGCGGCTAGGGATATAGAGACACGACCACTATCTTTTTCGATATCAGTCGCGCCCTCGATTTCTGGGCTTCCTTGAATTGCACCGCCTATCTTGAGCGCCACGTCCTCAAGCCCAATCTTTGATAGATCCTGTCTCAGAGACTTGGCGATGTTACGGACCCTGTCCATAAACTCGGGGGTGTAGCCTAGGTTGATAGCATCTTGGGCATTCGCTCTGATCTGAATTGCGTTAGCTTCTGCCAGCCTGCGTGATTGCAGGGAGGTCAGTCTCTTCAGGCTCTCGCGGACACCGACTGCTTGGCCCTTCTTGGTCTGCTCAGGAGTCCTCGTATCGACAAAGGGAGGATCAATGAAGTCTTTCCTGCGCTCGATCAGACGGGTCTCTGTCGCTGTGAGAGTTGGGTCCATACCTGCGTTACGCAGTATTGTCTGGAATAATTGGACTTCACTGCCAACAGAAACAACATCTGGGCTTGAGCCAATAATGTCTTGTAGGACCTCCTCCCTTACCTTGGCCTGCTGAGCAGATGCCTCGTCAAGTTCTCTTGCCGCAACGGTCTCTTCTTCAGATTGCTTTTGTAATTCGAGCGCTTGGCGCTTCTTTGCTTTGGCCTCTCTTGCCTTAGCCGCTCTTGCCCGCTGAGCCTTCAGCGTGTTGTACGCACGGAAAGCATCAAGGGCTCTTGCTAACTGAGCTTGATCTGCATCGTCCTTGGCAACAAACTTTTCAATATCAGCAATCTCAATCTCTTCGAGCTTCTTCCCTATTAATGGTTGATACAATTCATTGAACCGCTGTTCTTGTGCTTTCAGTTCATTGTCAGCCTCAAGGATGGTGACCGCATCTTGTTGCTTTTGTTCTTGCTCGACAGCGGCCTCTTCCTGCGCCCTGATCGCCTCGGCCTGTTTTTCCTGCGCCGCGACAACAATGTCAGAGTCATCAAAAAGAGGGAGACGTCTCTCCGGGGGAATTGCCAGTCCCCTTTCTCTGGCCTCAGCGCGGAATCGCTCTAGATTTTGAGAATCCTCTGCGACTTGATCACGTAGCTCTTCGAGGTGTGCTTCGAGATCCCTGCGTTTGGCAATGTCAGGAGGGTCTGGACGCAAAGGCCCTGCGGCACCACCGATGGTTCCACCGACAAGTCCACCTGCAACCAAGGCTTCTAGTAGCTCGTCCTGTACCTCAGGAGGCATGGACGTTAAGCGGTCAAGACCATTCTTTAAGGTGCTTTCTGCTTGTATTATCTCAAGCGCTTGCTGAGCGGCTTCTGTGGGTGCCTCCACAGCAACACCAAGAGCGGCACCCGTGGCAACCTTTTTACCAAGACCTGCCTTTGTGGCCTTGACTATCTTGCTACCAGCTTTAGCGGGACCGAAGACACCAATGTAACGACCGATTAGTGCATCAAGAGCGCCTTGGCCAACAGACACTCCAAATGCCTTAGCGACATCTGCCTCTTTGAAGTCGATACCTTGCTCTTGAATCTGGCGCTCGATATTCATGCCGGTAAAGAATGGAGTTGCGGCCCCGACTGCGGCGGCGGTGCCCACTCTAGGACCGCCCAATCTGGTTGCAACTGCACCAGTTCCGAGCTGTGCAATAAGCTGAGGTAGGGATGTGGCTAGTTGCTCACCCGTGTACTCGATAAGATCGAGAGGGTCTTCGATGTCTTTGAATGATGGAATGTCTGGGGTACGTTGGCGCTGTGTTTCTTCAATAGCTCTAGCGCCTGACTCGAACAATTCTTCTGAGTACTCTGGAGCTATGTCACGTAGTAGTCCAGCAATGCCCTGTCTGAAAGAGCCGCCTGCTCTCTGGAAGCCAGCACCAAGATCACTCATATCTTCCTGAGATTCGAGGAGTTCTTCTAGCTCTTCAGTACTTAGCTGGGTGAGGTCTCCGCCTACACCTTGAAGCTTGAGGAGTTGATCCGTCCGTAGTCTACTTAAATCAAAAGCCATGCGGCCCTCCGACTACCTTGAACGCTTGGCAAGTTCAGCGGCTATATCTGCCGATGATATCCCAGACGAAGTTCCCCCTGTCCCAAGGCCAAGCATTTGTGCAATCATCAAATCTAATTGCTTGATTTGATCTGCTAACTGCTGTCGCTCTGGAGTTCCTTCCATCGTATCCCCAAACAACTTACCTAACTCTTGTCTAAACTTGAGTATGTTCTGTAGATTTTTATCACCGCCAGCAATCATCTTCTTGATTTTTTCTTTGATGATAAATGACTGCAAACCTGATGGCTTGGAAGACTCCTGCACTGAGTCGAGCACTTCCTTCCCGCCTGCCTTCAAGGCTTGTATTAAATTAGGCTGACCCACTGCGGCAAGACCTGCTCTGGCGATACCCATTTGCAGAGCCTGCTTACGTTTGCGCTCATCCATCTCAGCAATCTGATCGAACAGGGTCTTTGTTTCTGCCTGCTTCCTATTGATTTCATCTTCCTGTTGTTGAGCCTGAACCCTCGCCGCCTCCTGACTCCTTTGTTCAGCAGGAACTCCGAGGCTTGGGGGTCTCGGGACATCCTTACCAGTCAACTGAGCCGCAAGGTCCGCAAATTCTGGAGAGCTAGTTGGGAAGTCCAAGCCATTCTGCATCATGTATTGCAAGACTTGGTCGAACTCATCTTGTGTCAGACCATAAGCTCCCGCTAGAGTGCCGTCTCCCATGTCTGTCGGTGACGCAAAGAAAGCGCCCAATCCAAATGGGCTTGACAGTGTTGCCCCCCGCAAGAACTTGCCACCGAGTGATCCGCCTTTAGGTCCAAAGAAACCCATTTGAGGAGCGTATCCACCGCCTTTAGTAACTCTGGATGTACCTGCGACATATGGGACAATACCTTGCCCTTTAGGAATCGGGGATAAATCCGACAAGCGCTCTGTTTGCCGACCGAGAAAGCCCTTAGGAATAGCTCTTGCTAATCCAGCAAGCCCACCAACGGCCATCTTTCTAACAGGTCGTCCCGCAATAACACTACGCAACATTTCAACCGTGCTATTGGTTGCTTCTTCAAGCTGTTCACGGGTCTTCTGAGGCATTCCAGACCTATCCTGCGCTCTCAAGCTTGGGATGAAGTCACTCAACATCTTGCTAGCCATCGCTGGTGTGAGGCCAGTTTCTTCATATACCTCTAACTGGTACGGATTCAAACCTTCTCTGACACGGTCTGCATCCCCGAACAACTCATCAAATGGACCGGGAGATTGGTCTGGGTATCTTTTACGCATCGGGAAATCGACACCCATCTCTTTGGCCTGCTTGAGCATGAAGCTCTTGAAGCTCGGAATACCGCCACCGCGCAACTTCATTACCCCACCAGAATTAGGTGCATATGCACTTTTTTGCATTGGCATCATGGCGCCGATACCACCAACAAGGTCTTCCACTACGGTGGACTGAGGTGGTTGTTGCTTGTTGTATCGAGCCTTCATCTTCTGTCTACGGTCAAGCTCAGTGGCCACTAGGAATACAGGTGCGTTACCGCTTGGACGCTGTACCTCCTGCACCAACTGTTGCTCACTCATATTCTTCAGGGCTTCTTGTACTTCTAGTATGTTCATGTTTAACCAAATGCCCCTAGGTTTTTAAGCTGAAGGCCGGTAATACCCAGACCAAGCGCATCAACAAGTGGATTGCTTTGCGTAAGCTTTTCAGTGATACGGCTTGTTGGGGTAGGCATACCCCTGACCAGCGCGGCAAACCGCTCCAGTTGCTCCATTGGATAATCTCTTTGACGGGTAAACTCATCGTAAGCTAGATCAAGCTCGCTCTGTCTGCGAGCCTCATCTGCCTTGCCTACACCTTCGAGCTGTCTCAGGCGCTCAAGCAATGATGACTGACCGCGCTCACCAAGTCCTACAAGACCCGCAAGTCCTGCCTCTTTTGCAAGCAAGCTGTCCCGTGCAAAGCGTCTGTCTACATCGAACAGATCCTGTGCCTGCTGATAAGCTGTTGCTCGTCCCTCGGACTCTATACCTGAAAGCCTGTCGAGCAGGTTTTCTTTCGCTTGATTCTCAAGTAATTGTGCACGACTACCGCCAAATGCCCCTGCGGCCACTGCATTCTTTGCCATCTCAGGTAATCTCTGCTGGTAATCCGCTATTGCCTCCTGTTTTTGTGTCTCAAGCGTGGATTCCAAAAACGGATTCATGTATTTCTGTGCTGTCTCAGCAGTAAACTCAGATGGTGTCTCCAGACTGCGGATGATTCCGCGCTGTAAATCCATAGCTTCGCCAAAGTATGGGGCGCCCACCTCAGCAAGCTGTTCGATACCTAGGTTTACCTTGTCTCTGAGGGGAGATTCTTCGGCCATGCGTGGGCCGGTGTACTGAATGTATGGGCTGGTGTAGAGACCGGATTGCCCGTCCTCGCCGCCTGCCGCAGTAGCTAAAATATTTTGGATGTACTGCTGTGCATACTCTGGCAAAGTGTCCTGAACCACTGTGGTAGTTCCGCTACTTCCTTTACTCATTGCTTATATCAACCTCGTATGCAACATAATCAAGATTCCATCCGTTCTTCAGGAGAATCTTTTTCCATCCAGTTCTGCCTCGGCCTTCCAGCTTCTTGCATCCCTGATCCTTTGCGTATGACTTGAGGGTTTTTAACACCTCATCAAGCCATTGTTTCATCTGGCTACCGCCAACCCAGTCAATCGATAATGCTTTGTACTGACTGTACTGTAATATGCGTGTAGTTATTGCCGCTACAGGGGTTGTCTCTTCGTATACAACCCACAATTGGATTCTCCTTTCGAGCAACTCATCCAATATAGACATTTTATCAAATCGCCCATCGGTTGTTTTGGTTGCTTTCTCCAGCTTATCCGCAACTTGCGGCCAGACAATCAGTGCATGATCGTCAGGTATTAGGGTAAATATCATCCAATGAGATACTCACTTGGATCAATCCTTGGGGGTTGCTCCGGTCTGCCATTCTTAGCAGTCCTTACCTTGGCGACCATCTCATCGAGAACTTCGCCGCCTTCTTCTGAAGAACCATTACCAACTGCGGAAACAAAATCAGCAGGAAGTATATATTCTTCGTTCGATAACAGTATATCTTCATTAGATTCATTAGAGGCTGGGACGAAATCATCCATGCCATCACCGAAACCATCAATCATGCCTTCGGAGGGTCGCATTGTTTTTGACTCACGCTTCTGCGCTATGTCCTTGAGTAATCTTGCAAGCTTCTCCTTGCCAAACCTACTCACAAACTCACCCAATATTTTGAGGGATGTCTCCCTATCAATAGACCCCTCAACAGCAGAGCGCACCATTTGGATCAATTGTTTGTCATTCAACTGTTGCGGCATTGTCAAACTGTTCAAACCTCCTTCCCTGAATCCCTTAATGTTTGGGAACGGGAGCTGTTCTTCCTCGTCTTCCTGTCGTTTTTTAAGTAAACGGAGTGATAATGGGTTCAACTGATTAGCGTAGCTACGGCCCTGCAAATCTTTAGAAGCTCTTCTCTCTATCTCCTGCGGGATCGTTGCCATACCGCCTAAGCCTGCACCGAGAGCCTGACCTAACTGACCTGCGTTCATACCGGCAAAAGACGCATTAGGAAAAGCACTGCCTGCCATATTACCGTATATACCGCCTGTAAAATAAGAACCAATACCTGTCGCTAAACCTTGCTGGAGACTACCTGTCTGTAGAAAACCACCAAGACCAGATCCAAGTGCGGCACCGCCTAGAGCGCCGAGGCCTCCGAGCGCACCGGCTGTTCCTAAATAACTACCGCCTAAAGCACCTAGCAAAGGTAGCATCAGATACTCCTACTTCTTTCGTCTAGTAGAGCCTCGATATTAGAAAATTCTAATTGCACATCGAAACTAGGACATTCTTTACTGGAAAACTCGTTATGACCGTGGACTGATAGCTCGCCATAGGTTTGGCGCAAATCCAAAACAAGATCTAAGAGATTAGATATTTGTTCTTCGGTCCTTGTATCCTTAGCTTTCCCGTTCTCATCAATGCCACCCACATAGCAGATTCCAATCGAGTCTTTGTTGTGGCCTTTAGCGTGTGCACCAGAGCGTTCAACTGGGCGTCCGTCACAAATGGTCCCATCGAGTTCGATAACAAAATGGTAGCCAATGTCTGACCAACCTCTGTCTTTGTGCCACTGCTTAATTTCATCCGCTTTAACGTCTCTACCTTCTGGCGTAGCTGAGCAATGAATGATTATTTTATTGAGTTCTCTCATCAACAATATTCTCTCATCAACTTAGTCATTGGAATCCATGACTGCTCCTTAATTCTACCATTTTCAATGGTGATATCGTACACGCCATAGCTCCATCCGGTAACAGAGTGCTTAGCATAGTCTTCAACGTGCCCATCCGGCATCGAACAACCAAGATTTATAACAGTGATATAATTATGTCCTAGCTTGGGGAATGTTCGATCAACTCGTTTATGGGAGTGGCCAAACACAACATCATGCAGGCTGTCTCTTGCTATCGAATTTTCTGAGTTCATACCGCCATAGGGCTTACCCATCTGGTTGAGGGGCACATGAGTAAAACCTACGTCACCAATGAAGAAGAATTCCCCGAATGGACTATAGCTCCATCCAAATTTGTCGAACAATCCATAGACTTCCTCAAAGAGGAGTTGAGCGAGTTCGGGATTATTATTGACGAATCGAGCGATACGATCTTCATGATTCCCGAGGGTGATATGCTTCGGTACTTCGTACCCCCCGAGGCCGTCATCGAAACTGAGGAGAGCTTCGGAGAAGCTAGCCAGATCGTCTTTGAAGCTAGGCTTGTCGTGACCTTTGATGGTCCAGTTTGGATCGTGAGTACTCATACTATCCATTGACGTAAAGTCACCAATCTGGATTATGTGATCAACTTGATTCTCTCGCGCATACTTTCCCATCGCGTAGAACCTTGATTTATCTGGTATCTCCGGTCCATCATGAGAATCGCCAATAGCCAGTACACGACAATTCACGTTGTCGCCCTTGGGCCTTTGATGTATGACGTATCTATGCTTGAGATAAACTGTCTTGTACTCCTCCTCTGGAGTATCTACGACTTTAATCTCCTGTTGTATGTAACCCTCTGTTTTAGCAGTTTCGATCCTGCTTGCAAGAGTTGTCCTTGGTATGCCGATCTCCCTAGCGGCTTCTAAAACCTTACCGTTGTGCTTTTTGTATAATTCAGCGGTCTCCCTAAGAAGTTCGCTCCTATCATCCTTCACGCAAATACTCCTTTTACTGCGCGGCTGTGTTTACTCCACCACAGTTATGTCCGAATTAGTTTCAACCCAGACCTTGGCGCCGCATGAAAGTGGCTTGTCTGGCGAATATACAACTTCACAGGGCCCATCTACCTTGACCCTGTTGCACTTAATATTTTCTTTAGATGTTTTGACGGTAAGAACCGGAACTGGATCATCAGGATTCTTCTTGTTGTGCCTGATGTTGTGCTGATTGACATGGATTCGCTTAATCACTGTCCCTCCAAAAAGTGCACATGCACTTTATTTTTTGAAGATGGAAGACCCGAACTTCAGCCCGAAACTAGCAGTGACCGCAATAAAAAGCAACGTTTGGTAGAAATCAGGCAGTGCCTGTAGTGTCTCGAACCCTTTATGTACCCGCTCGATAATATCAGGATCATCTGTAGCGACAGCCCACATTATCGCAATAATTGGCGCCGATAAAACTAGCGTGAACCACTCGTCTTTCCATGACGTGGTTGTAGCGCCAGCCATCTTACTTTCCCAATCGGCATCGTTTTGTATCGTGGTTATCTTTCTCTGTTGTATGGCTTTCTTCTCATCAGCCTTACCCTTGATAAAATCTTTTGCCAACTCAATTGCAGGCCCTATCAGCATCTGTATCATTGGTTATCGCCCTTGTTAATCTTCGCCTGCCAAGCACTCGCGCCGAAAAAACTCGCTACTAAAGCTGAAACTGCGATGAAATAAGTGCCACTGATATTACCAAGAATAGTAGCGGCATTACTAAGGCCAAGAAGATCACAAATAAAAATTCCAGACGGATAGAGCAACATGCCCGCAAGAGCGAACCAAACCATAACCCGAATCTGATCACGCTGTTTATCATCATCCTCAATACGCCTACGCCTATCTTCAAGCATAAGCTTACGTTCTTCAGCATCTAGAACACCATCACCATTAAGGTCGTACTTTTCTAGTTCTGTCATACACCTGTCTTCCACTCAGGTGGTATTGGGACACACGCCATGCCTCGCGGATCCTCTGCGTCTTGCATAAACACCATTGCTTTTTCAAAACAATCTTGTGGGTTCTCAAACTCTTCACGACCCACTATTTGTATTAAGCCGGGTTGCACAGCGATAGTTATTATTCCAATCACAGACCACATATCAACGACCTTTCACTGCCATAATTGCAAGAAGTAACCAAATTCCCCCAGCCACGGTGAGACAACCACCAAGTACAATAGCAGTATAAGCAATTCCGTTCTTGATGGCTTTTCGCTTAGCCAGTCTTTGAGCTTTTTCACGCTCTCGTTGCTTCTTCCTTATTTCTTTCCTATTGCGTATAAAAGTCTGGTAGTCCGTCCAGAGGCCAGCCCTGCCAGCGTAAATAAAAAGTTGCTTTATCTCGTATTCGCGTTGCTTGATTTCTTCCAAATGGAAGAATGCGTTCGCATCCCCTGCTTCTGCCTGCTTTTGTATATCCTCATGAGCATCAGCAAGATTAGTTAGATGCTTCCCCATCTGTCCGACAGAGGTGACGTGCCCCGCGAGTTCTTTGATCCCCCGTATGGCTTGGTTCGCAACTTCTATTGCCGCGACTGCCTCGAAGATCATGGCTATCCACGCCTAAACAAGCTTCCAAGACCTGTCATCCTTGGTAATGACGGAGAGGAGCGGCGAATTTCTTGGAACTGCTCAACAGGTCGGAACCCCATCCGTGGATCTGGAGTTCTCCTAAAGAATCCACCCAAACCGCCCATAAACGGACTACCACCATATCCCATCATTGGGTTACCAAAACCCATCATTGGGTTACCAAACCCGAACATGCCACCATATGGGCTACCGTATCCCATGCCGCCGAATGGACCTCCGAATCCCATACCTCCGAATTGACCACCGAACCCCAAACCCATCATTGGATTGCGGAACGGATTACGCATAGGCGGTGGACGGTTGAACCCAAACATTCCACCATACACATCTGCATTTGTTGGAGGTGGTGCAGGCTCAGCCGGAGCAGGCTCAGCATTAATCCTTGATTGATAGTTTTTGTATGCATTCTCATATGGGCGTATGCGAGAAGACGAACCCATATAATCAGGGAAAACGTTTGACCTATACATGTCCGCAGTTTCTACGCCAAAGCCTCGATCTTGATTCCGATCCACTACGGCTTGATACTCAGGAGAGCCCATAAAGTCACCGAACTGATCACCAAGTGCTGGTGGCTTATATTGGAAATCTGTGATTGGATCTGGTGACGGCACGTTACCCTTTGATGTCGGTGCTGTGACAGGCTGTGCAGGAGTTGCTGGCTGTACCGGCATTGTTGGACCACCTTTTGAATTAGGTCCTGAAACTTTAGGGCCAACAAAGCCCGGTGCATACATCATTTCTTAATCCTCAAAAAAGTGCATGTGCACTTTATTTAAACCACATGTGTTGTGATAACAGTGTAGCAAATGCGCCTAGTATGCCGGAGGCTGATATTAAGAACGCGATTGTCCTCCAACCACCTTTCGACTGCTGGACCTGATCCCTCATCCACTTAATGTCATCACGAAGCTCTGCCATATCTCTTTCGAGCGCAGTCAGTCGTGCTGAAACTTCACCAATCTCTCTATCAATATTCGCCATTATGGTGTACTCACTGTTACAGTACCTATTGTACTAGTTGCGGATACACCGCGAACGCTGGAAAGCGACAAATCAGATACCCTTACCGTAGTCCCGTGCCTATAAAGTGTTCCAGACTCAAGGCCCACATCATCTGACGATAGGTCTTTAATAGTCACAGAACTAAAGCGACCATCGCCCGGATTCTTTGATTGATTCACCAGCAGTGTAAATTGATTAACAAGGTCTGCGAAATACGCTTGATTGTACTCTCGAGGCGCTACGGGAAAAAACGGCTTAGCTAGCCCTCTGTTAGAAGACATTACCGCCTCCCATCTTTTCTAACATCAACTCTGGTTGTGCCTAGTCTCCATCCGACATCTGGTTGATTGGACTCGACACGTAAGGCGAATGAGCGCCCACGCAACCTGACGTATGCTTGATCGGTCCACGCCTCTATAGGAACTGTCTGTGATCTCACAACGGACGATGTGTTGGTGTTGCTGTAATTCGAGCCCGGAAAATTACGCACCTTGAGCGTAAGGTCAACCGTTGGTGTTGATGAGGTTGACTCAGGAAAAGCGAGATCTGGTATCACCCTCCTGATGAAAGCAAACTCGTTGCCATCAGAGAGGTCGATCTGACTTGATTCAATAAACGCTGTAATCGCAGACTCTGGGGAAGTTGAACCATCATTGGTTCCGAACTCATGGTAATAAAGAAATCCATCTAGTCCAGCGGCGATAGGATATCTGTTGATACCGCGATCAATCCAGTTAGACCTTGCAATTGTTCCGTAATACCAAAGCTTGTCCTCATAGTTGTACACTACGTATCTGTTATTCGTAGTGGAATCTGATGAAGGATAGAACCACCATATCTCGCTGTACGCAGAATTGAGCCCTGACGTGACTTTTTCAATCTGCTCAATATTGATATCACTATAAATATATTCTTTGACAGAGCATGACAACGTCTGCACCTGTCCATTGTAGTAATAAAACTCGCCTTCACCCATCCAGAAAACTAGATCATCAACAGCCTTGAAGGATTGCGGGCTGGCAATAGTGACATTTTCTGATATAAGGCTGGCGCCAAAAGTAAATGGAGGACCTTGGAATTGGAGGTTATAAAGCGCCTTATTTGTCCAAACAATTATCTGCTGTCTTGTTTCGGTGGCGCAAACTATCTTTGATCCACTGCCCAGCGCCAAAGAGCCTGCTGTATTCTCGATAGCGTCTGTCCACAAAAACGGATTGCTCTGATCTGAAAACCTTATCAGCATCGGATCTTGCACACCAGTTGAAGAACCGTCTGCACCAATATCATCCGCGCCAAATGCAATGACGTGTCTGTCGATATCAGAAACTAATACCTGAGTTGCAAGTGTGGGGACTCCAGCATCAATGTCGCCTGCTGAATTATAAGCAACTGAGCCCAAAGCCACTGCTCTGGAAAAAGGCTCACCACTGTTTGTTGATTTATCCCAGTAGAATATGCCGCCTTCTCTTACGTTTATAATGAGGTCTTCACCGAAATTATCATGAGACCAGAGTCTTAGTTTGAAAGCCTCATTTGTAAGATCCACCGATGAACTCCATGTTCCTCGACCCCAAGTGCCAACACCCCAGCCACCTGAGTAAACAGATTCGTTCAGACCTGTGTTTATTTGATATGCGCCTACGGTTGAAGAGCCGCCGTTCCCTGTGTCAGAAGAATTAGCAGAAACACTACTAGCAACAATCTGCCCATTAACGGTAATACTTTGTATGCTCGTCCCTGCCGCTCTCGCTGATATCTTGTATTGCGTAGTGGAGACCCTTTCATCAACTTGGTACTCCTGATTCAAAACAGCCGCAGTGATATTACCGCCAAGAGATACCGCGCCTGAGAACGTGACAAAGTCTCCTGTTTCTACATTGTGGGCCGAATCAGTAACTGTAATTACTGATGAACCATTTGTTGCAGAGAAGGTAACATCACCTGCTGATGTTGTTGCTCTGATTGGTGTTATATCTTTATAGACACCGCCATCTTCAATGTAATACTTTAAGTTTGTCCCAACGCCATTATAAATAGTTGAGTCGAGGGCTACCCAAGGTTTGAGCCCACGGCATATGCCAAGAAATGAATTAGCAGAAAGTTTAGACCAGCCTTTTATTTTCTCAGGCAACCCTGCACGGAATCGAATCTTATCGCCGTCAAACCACCCGCCCTCGTTTGTGTAAGACGTTGTTTCCCTGACGATGCCGGGGTTGAATTGCAACTTTGTAAGAGACATGGTCCTTCGCCCTAAATTTCTTTGGGCCAGTCACTAATAGGTGCGTTACCTGTTGGGTTCCCACTGCCATCCAGAGGCACTTCATGAAGAGCCATGAATTTTGCGTGGGTATCACAAGCGGTAATCGCATCTTCTATAGTTTTACACGCGGTGCGGACAGCCGCTCTGTAAGTTGCAATAGAAGATGGTATGGCGGTTTCAGACTCTGATTTCCGAATAACATACCAATCAGTATGCGATAGCTTTCCTCTCGCAATAGTTTTAGTGTTACTAATTGCGATAGACTTGAGTCCGTAGTTGACAACTTGATTGCCGTCTTCATCCTTCAGTTTATTGCCGCTTTCGTCCGTTGCATCTTCATCGTCAATATTTCTTTCAACCAAGTTTTTTTCTTCTGAGTCCCAGCCCCAATAGAATCGGTTATCCCAAGTCTTTGAGTCAGCAACCTGAACCAGACCAAAAGATTTTTTTACCTCGTCCGACCACACGGCCCAGTTTGACGGATGTTTAATACCATCGGTAGAGACCCAAGATCTCCCTTCCTTGATTGTTTTACCGTTGTGTTGCCACATGAAATTCTCCTATCTCGCGTTTGAGTATTTAAACGGCTGTTCTGCTATAGCCATGTAAACGTAAGTGACAGCATCACCAGACACACCTGTGTTTCCTCTTACCTTAAACCCGTTTGACAGTATATCTACATCGTTGTTAGGTGACGTAGTATTTTCAACAGTGCTTAAGTCGGCCCTTTGAATGCTACCTGCAACATTAGACGTGGTACGTGCTGTGTCCCACATACCCCAGTTACCGGTTGAATCAACATTTTTTATCATAAGGAATCTGGGACGGAAGCCGGTAAAAACAAACGCATTATCAGTCGAGTTATTTCCTTCATACAATCCAATTTTCTGGTAACCATCCACATTGTAAAAACAGTACGCGATATAATCCTGACTTGACTGATTGGTAGCATTACTCCCGCCTACTGAAAACACCGAAGTTGTTGGGGCAGTGTTATTAAAAGCCGCAGTGCTGGACGACTGTGCGGAAGTGCTATGAAGAGATAAAAATTTACCTTCGCCTAAAGCACTGTAATAACACATCCAACCGGATGTACTGTTAATTTCTTTTATCCATATTGCATCTGGAGCAGAACTTAACCCGTGTCCAAGTGTTTGGTTTGAGCCATTGCCAGTATACTTAACTAGACTAAAACCTGACTCGTCACTTGCGCTGACGGTAGATGTTCCTGTTCCGTTATTATTAGTTACTCCAGACCCCCCTGCTTTCCAAGTCCACGCCACGTATGTGTTTGTACCCTTGTTAACCAGATTGCGAGGATTTGATCCTGAGCTTCCTCCTGCAACCGTGAAACCGTTGGAGTCAAACGAAGACAATACTCCGTTACCGTTACCTTGTGCATCAGTCCTGTTAGAAGCAATAGCTGTATTCGTTGATCCTGCTGTTGCTGTTCCCCGAAGCACATCAAACCATGCATGTGCAATATCTAAACTTCTAGATTTGATCCAAACAAAATCTGGCTGGAACTCTAAAGTTGTAATTGATAGTGTTCCATTGTTTGCGGTATATGTGGTTGTATCAAAGTATTGATCTGGTGTTTCATCGTCATTGGGATCGATAGATGGGTCAGCAAGATTAGATGTATTTAATGCTTCATGCCCCCCATCGGGCGAATATGTAAAGGTGCTTTGGCCAAAATTAAAACTGCAATCAGCACTATTTCCATTTGATGTCACGGCGAAATAATACCCATGTCCAGAATCAATACTTATCCCAGTTGAGCCAACAACGTGTTGCCCTTCCGATGTTGTAATGCCCGTATTATTCTTTTTGAAATATAATTTATTATTATCTAAATCGAGGAATATACCGATTTTATCGGTTGCACCAAATGTTGCTGGATTGGTATCAGATACACCTTTTTTATAAACTGTCCCTACGTAAGAGTACATGTATGCTTTGCTTGATGCGTTCAGATTAGCGCCGAACTCTTGTCCATCTTCGCAAACACCAACAGAAACAAAATCTGCCGAATTAACTGTTACTTCCGCATACCACTTGCCTGATGTTGGGGCGATTGTAGAACCGACAGACTTATTATCAGGAACAACAACCTTTAAATTTCCGTCCGATAATGTGGTTCCGTGTGCACCCTGAATAGAATTGAGCGTGCTGTGATTATTAGTTGGGCTGTCATTGACTACATCGCTTGCGGCGAAGTTGTTTGGCGTAAAATTGTGCCCCTCGCCAGAAGAATCGGCCCCAATATCTGAACTATCTGAAAAAGTTAGGTGAAAACCATTGTTACCAAAAGTTGAGATTGATGTCTGTTTAGGTACCCATATATCGTTTTTAGTCTCCGCAAAAGAACTGGGCGTTAAAGCCTGTCCATCGACAAAGTACATCTCTGCAAGATAGCCATCAAAATCAAAATTCTCATTGAAGGAATAATTACCAATGTGATGTACAACAGCGCTGTTAAGTACAATCGCTTCATTTAGGGCGGGCTTTGTGTAGGGAGAAAAATCAGTTACTTCTGTGCCGTTTACGTACAATTTAACTCGATCTGTATCTGTGCTTTGCGCGGAGTCATACGCGAAGACAATGTGATACCAGCTTCCTACATCTCGAAATTTCATAACTGTTTCGATTTCGAGATTACCACTGCCTCTGACTTTTATGGTGTCGTCAGTTTGAAACTGTATGTAACTGACACCGCTCGTACCTGCTGACAAAATCATTTGAGAAGTGCCTAAATTTGCTCTTTTGCACCAGAATGCAAGAGTAAACTTTAGGTTGTTGGTGGGCGTGACCATTGTTCGTTCTAGGTAGGGGTTATCATCATCGTTGAATCTCAACGACTGATTTATACGATGCGGATAAAAACTCGCACCAGATACAAAAAACTGAGAGTTATCAAACATTATGCAAACGCCAGTTGGGGTGCGCCAAGCAGGATGCGTCCTGACGCCGCGACAATGTATGGAACAATATCTGTCGTGCTCGCGGCTGATGATAACGTGAGACCCGCTCCTGCCGCTGTTTCATAGTCTGTGCCAAGAGATACAGTTCGGCCTCCTGTACCGTCCTGAATGAGAACAATAAACCCTGACTGGCCCACAGCTTCTGTAGAGGGATTTGCCAGAGTGACGTTACCTGTCAGCGTAAGGACGAAGTTTTGGCTGGCAGAGAAATCAAGCGTTACACTGCCTGTGTTTGATGTGTCGGTAAGAGTTGTTCCGATTCCGCGTTTTGCCGTCAGTGTATTATCAACGAAGACCTCACCCCCGCTAATTTCCAGACGATCATCCGTAGTTTCATCGTATTGGATGCCGACATCAGAGCCAGAACCAAAGAGTATCCTTTTGTTGTCGGGGACTATCACTTCCCCGCTTGAATTCGCGGTCACCGCTTTTGATGCTTCTACAGTACCTAACGTGGTGACATCAACGTAGTTCAGTTCTGTTGTTGTTGCCGTAACCCCGTCCAGCTTGTTAAGTTCAGTTGCTGTTGCCGTAACCCCGTCTAAGATATTTAGCTCTGCCGCGGTTGAAGTGACGGCGGTGCCGCCAATAGCAAGAGTGGTCGCATCCACCTTAGTGACAGCGAGGTCTGTGAATACATCCGTGACCGTTGCATTGGTTCCGGCTCCATCAAACTTGAGTACAACGTCCTTACCATTTTCAATCTGGAAGTCATTGGATGCGTTATACGTCCCTTGGAAAACTATAATAGCTCTACTGCCTGACAGGCTGTTACGGACGTGAACTATTTTTTCTGCGTTGTTTGGAGTCAACTGCACGTATGCTGTCGCGCCTAAGTCTCCTCCATCTACAAACTCAATAAACTTGTTTCGGCCATTTGATGATGAGCCATCTGTCACGGGCAGTGAATTAGGGGAACCTGAAGAACCGGCAGAGGACAGGGTAATGCTTACAATCCCATTGACTGCCTCGTCTATTAGATCAAGGTTTGTATTTGTCGTGGTCCCCCACGTTCCTGACTGCTCGCCAGTAGCGATCTTCTCTACGCCAAGATTTGTGGTATAGGTACTGGGCATTATTTATTCCTCATAAAAAAGTGCATGTGCACTTTATGCTACTTCTTCCCAATTTGGAGTGTTGCCATCAGATACTTGAGAAAATCCAGCATCACTCGCTCCTGAAATTTCCGACCAGTTGGGGACGTTACCATCCGATACAACTGAATAATTCGGAGTCTGGGCTGTATTCACAGCAACAAAATTAGATGTCTGGCTCTCATCAACAGGGCCCCAGACATTGGCAGACTCAGCCGAGATTACTAATGCTATGCCTATCGGAACAACATTAGCACTCCCTGATATTGTAACAGAACCAACCGTTGTGGAAGCCTGTATTCCCGTAGGCACGACAGTCTGATTTATAGATACTGAAACGCCGCCAGCGGTCGTTGCAGATTGTATGCCTGTGGAGGTAACGCTGGCCTGCGCCGAGACGGCCACAGAACCTACTGCTGTTGATCCTTGTATTCCTGTCGTGTCAACATCAGCGTTTGCTGACACTGAAGTATCACCTTCCGAAGTGGCAGATTGGATTCCCGTTGTCGTAAACGATGATGTGATAGTAAGTGAGACACTTCCTTCGGATGTTGAAGATTGCAACCCAGAGGGTGATGTCGTTGCCTCTGCGGAGACAGACACAGAGCCAGCAGAGGAGGACGCCTGTATGCCAATTACGTTAGCGTCAGGGTCTGCATCTACATTACCAGCGGTGGTAGCCGACTGTATTCCTGTAGGGAATACCGTCATGTCATTGAGGACCGAAACCGTGCCCGCTGAGGTTGTTGCCTGTATACCTGTTATGTTTGCATCAGGATCTGCATCTACGTTACCAGCACTGGTGGAAGACTGAATACCTGTGAGCGCTGTACTTGCATCGGCTGATACAGAAACATCGCCCTCACTACTCGTTGCCTGTATACCTGTTGTAGATACATTCGCTACGCCAACTACCGTCACAGATCCTTCGGAAGAAGAGCTTTGTACACCTGACGGAGAAGTATTGGCCTCTGCCGCTACAGTGCAAGTACCGATTGATGAGCTTGCTTGTATCCCTGTAGTCGATGTATTCGCATCGGCTGAGATAGAAGAGTCGCCCGCTGTACTCGAAGCCTGTATGCCAGTCAGTGATACATTTGACTCACCGACTACGGAGACACTTCCTGCTGTACTACTTGCTTGGATGCCCGTAATGTTTGCGTCAGGATCTGCATCTACAGCTCCGGCGCTAGTTGTCGATTGTATACCTGTTAAGGAAGCGCTGGCATCAGCTACTACACTCACACTCCCCGCTGAGCTAGCTGACTGAATGCCTGTTGCCGAAGCAATTGCTTCACCAGTTACAAAACCATTGAAGAATCTCAGTCCAAACAGGTTTTCTTCGTTGTCACTGCTATTGTCTTCGACAATGACTCCGACAGGAACTTCCGACACGATCCGCATACCAGCGGTCAAATCGTAGGATTTCGCAATCGGCGTGAGGTTAGAGTCTGTCGTAGAGTTAGAAACTAATTGAAACTTAGTCGGAAAATCTGCATCTGTCGTATCTGCATCAAGTTGAACCGTGTCAATCAGGTTACCACTTGAGTCAAAGACGTTAATATTACGACCTTTAGTTCCCGGCGCACCCATGATGGCGAGAAACTCTGCGGCTTCGATTAATCTAAACTCGTGAGCAAAACACCCTTCAGGTATCCAGCTTGTCTTCTCTCCACCATCGCCATCACTAATCGCAAAACCTGCTACATCGGCTCCTGCTACAACACGGACAGAAGGACCGGTGTAATCTGATGCGGTTCCCCCCGTGGATTTAAACGTGCTTATTGTGCTAGATGTGCCGCCTTGATTGTTCGAGCGAAACTCTACGTAACTGGCTGACGATCCATAGTCTTCAACTTTAACGACCGTTCCACTGCCTGAAGCAAAGCCGTAAATTTCTCTGGTTGCAGGGAATAGAGGATGCGTGTCTGCAAAACTAGCGTTACTAGATTTGAAACCAACAATCGGCAGGTCTGAAAAGATTTGATACTCAGGATTGCTTGTATCGTCTGCGTAGGTTTGTATAGTTGTAGTGTTGTCTGGAACACTGAGTGTTGTCTCTAGTGACCCATCCTTAAATATCTCAACTGTTGCGGTACCGGATATGGATCTGAATTGTAGCCTGACACCTGTTCTGGTATTTCTAAAACCAAACGAAGTGCCTTGCCACGATGTAGGCACACCAGTAGTTTCATTGTTTGCGCTCTGTAGTGTGATTGGCTTGTTGGCAGATATCAGTTTGTTTTCGTAATCGGACGCACTGACAGTAAGTGTCCCGCCAGCCGAACTGATTGTTCCGAGAGACGATCCATCAGAAGAAACAGTGGTGCTGTCTTCATAAGCAACAACTGTGACGTTAGGATCTCCTGAATCCGTAGGGACGAAATACTCGGCGTTGAATGCGCCCGCAAGATCTGCATTGCTGGTACGCAGGGTCTGTCCTGTTAACTCAACTGTAAAAGTGGCTGATGCTGTTGCGGAGCCCGCTGTTGAAGTGGCTTGGATACCTGTCGCGGAAACATTTGCTTCTGCCTGCACAGAAACCGATCCTGAGGAACTTGAAGCCTGAATACCTGTAATATTTGCATCAGGGTCTGCGTCTACGTTTCCAGCCGAAGTGGACGACTGTATACCTGTAAGAGGTACGTTTGCCTCTCCCACGGTGGAAACAGATCCTGCTGATGAACCTGATTGTATCCCTGACGGAGAAGCACTTGCTTCTGCAACGACCGAAACAGAACCTGCGGAACTCGATGACTGTATGCCTGAGGGAGAGGCACTCGCCTCTGCCGCTACAGTTACAGATCCAGCAGAACTCGCTGATTGAATACCGGTGAGCGCTACTGCGGTGACCGTCCTTCCCCAAGGGCCATCACTCCAAGTACTGCGCCCCCATCCTGTCGTTACACCACCAGAATCGTTTGTGCCGAACGCATCACTACTCCATGTACCCCTGCCCCAACCAGCGCTTACAGCCGGACCAGTGAGTTCTAGATATGCATAAATAGGTCCACTGTTACTTCCGTTCTGGGCGGTGTAAAACTCAAGGGTGCCATTAGTAATGGTTACCTCAGGTGAGCGTAGCCAAACATCATTGTTCGAGCCAGTCGAGGTAGTCTCAACAAAGTAATAAAAAGAACCAGTGTTGCCTGATGTGTTGCCCGTGCCGCCTGATGGAGTGCCGCCGGAATCTCTGAAAAACTTTCCGTAATCAGTAGACTCATGGGTGAGTGAGTCTGTTGTTAATGCAGTCCATGAAACAGCATTGTAGTCAGAGTAAATATCATTGACATCACTAAGCTGACTGTTATCTGCTGTTGTCTGTACTTGGAAATCATGGGTGCCTGTCTCGGGGTCAAATGTGTTGCCACCGATATTGAAGTCATCAAGCTGGATGTCACCACGGAAAGATGAGCCGGATTGATAAAGAATTATTAGGCGAGCGGTATGGCCGATATACTGAGAGATATCGGCTGTTCGCTGTGTCCACGTAGAATTATTCTGGGCAGGGACAGATATAAGAGGCGCAGTGACTGGATTAGACAAGCTAACGCCTCCTTACTTAGGCCACGGCAAACGCCTAGTTGATTTCTATGATCGCGGTGGCGCTAGCTGGATTTGGGAACTGGACAGTAAAATCACCTGAAGTGGCTGTTTTATCGCCACCAAAAGCTACCGCCATAACAGCTTCGTTAGAACTGTTCTTATAAATCAGCGCTCCGTTCGCCGTGAGAGTAACTCCAGAAAATGTTTCGTCCGCAAAATCCATCTGGGCAACATCACCACTCAAAGCGGGTGTGACATTAGTCAGAGTACCGCCGCCAGAACTGTAGCTCGTGCCGGTCGTTGTGACTTCATGTGTGCTTGTTGGATCAGCCGATGCACTCGTAGGTGCCGCATAAGCCGTTGTACTTTTATTCAGTGTCGCGGAGGACGTGAACAGTGCAAGCTTATATGTGTTACCACCTGATGAACTAAAATTATGAACGCCTTTAAGGATATCAGTCTTGAAGACGTTGCAAATTGCGTTTGTGATTGCCATTACAGCCTCTTGATAATCTGCGCCATGTCTTCATGACCTTGGCTCTTAAATAGATTATACAACGTAGTTCGCTCTGATTTTTGGGCTTGTTCAAAGTATCCCACCAACAAGACGCGCAATCGTTCCTTAAAGGCTTCTGCTTGCATCCTGATGATTGGATCTGCACCAGATGATATATGCATTATTTTTTCTACAGCCAATCCGGCAAGTTCTTCTGGGTTGAGTCCTCGATTGGATGTCGCAACTATAGTAGGCGTCCCTACTAGGGTATCGGATGTTTCAGAAATACTCATGTGACCTGTGGTCGTGGCTCGTTGTTCCTGTAAGTGTCTCTTCTGAGACGACCCTCACCAAGGACCATTAACTGCGAGACCGCCTCCTCGTATCGTTGCCCATAAAGATTGATTAAGTCAGCTTCGCCTTTCATGAAGGTGTAGGCCTCAATCAATGAGCCATATAGTAATGCAGTCTCTGCGTTATCTCCATACCAGCTTGTAGAAGACGTGACGATTGATGGTGGGTCATAGTAATAAGCCAACTGGACTGTGTAGCCTGTATCGGGCGTTGGTGCTACAACTATAGATCCATCGCTGAACTGACCATAGTACTCTGGCAATCCTTGAGTCGCTGTTGCTGGATACGCCTCCCTTATGAAGTTCACATCTTTAGGTAGAAGATAGTTAAAGTTACTTGACCCATCTAAGACAGCAATAGAGGCCACTGCAAGAAAGTCAGTGGGCTTGGATAGAAATCTGTTGCCCGCTGTAAATGTGCCTTGGGATGTCTTCCTTAACTCAGGGATGATGACAGAACGGTTCAGGCGCTCTTCTGCCTGACGAACAAAAACAGGAATATTGTTAACGAAAGTTGTCTCTTCGTTCTCTGTATAGTCCTTGATCGCTTGAGTCAGCTCTGAGTAATTCATCACGAATCCTGATATAGATTATTGAATGTTATGTCTGGATCAGTATAACTCGAATGTCCCTCTGCTGAATGGGTATATTGACTAGGCGTGAAATCTGGTGCGCCCTCGCCTGTGCGCCACAGGGCAGGTGACGTTGCTCTGACTCGATTGTTGGGCAGTGCAACGATATTACCAGTCCAAGGACCTTCAGTAAGATAGAGCACATGCGATTGCTTATGTTGATCAGGAGAGTCGGCAATCTCGTGGTCCGTGTAATCTACAGTGAACATATATCGAGCCTCGTAAAACTCGCTGTTAATTTTGGCGACCCACGGACTAGAGCTAACCCTATCCATGACTATGACTGAGTGATTCCTAGACTCACAGTCCCACGGCTGACACAAATGATCCTCCATCCGGTCAGGCCACTCATTTAAATGTATATCAGCGACAAGAGCTTGGATGGGCATCCTTGCCCACATTGCTCCTCCGTGAACATTTTCACCGCCTTCCGAGTCAATCTCACATCCTGTGAAAACAACTTGGAAGCTCAGAGATCTGTCTGGAATTGTGTTGACTGCAAAAGCCAACGCATGAATGAACTCACCATGATAATCCTGATGATTACAGGTGAACTCCTTACGCACCCAGCACTTGAAGCTGGGCACGTTGGAGATTAAATACGGCATTAGCCACCCCGAGTGAACTTCTTTCCTTTTGTTGCCGCACCTGTACCGCGAGCAACTCCACCCTTGGAGTATCCCTTAGTTTTCTTCATAGCGCCACCTTTAGCGTAGCCCTTGGTCTTCTTGGCCATGCCGCCGCCAGCCATCTTACCTTTGCCGTCAGCCGCAAAGAATGGAACCTTCTTGCCACCCTTATCGACCATTTTGAGCTTACCGCCCTTAGCCATACCTTTCGTTTTCTTCTTCATGCCACCCTTGGCATAACCTTTTGTCTTCTTCATCATTGCTTCTTCTCTCCAAAAAAGTGCATGTGAACTTTTATGATATTACTATTGTAACAGCGCCCGCCGTTACGTGTAGTGGATCTGGTGGCCCGAATGGTTCTAATGTTTCTTGGTCGAGCGCTGGATACTTGAATGTGACCGGCTCAATTTTCCGCTCTGGTCTGGGGTCGCGTAGAGCTTGAGGGTCATTAATCCTAATCCGACCAAGGAAGTTTTGTGGCTGATCTGGATCAACCACATCGAAACCAACTTTGAATCCTGTTGGAATGCCATTTCTGATCTCTGTTACTAACTGACTGAGTGGATACCTGAACCCAGTCTTATCACAAAACCCGAAAGCTTTCTTGGCCTTTGCATAAACGGCCATCAGCCACCCGCCCCATAAAAAGTATTGAACGGAACAAACTGTATGCTTGATGTTTCCCTATCTTCCCCTGCGGCTAACTCGAACTGAAACTCATATTCCTGCTTGAGAGCAGAAACTCTTTCAGCTACCTCTGGTCTCTTCATCGCAACGTAGTAGGCAAGCCCTGCAACCAAGCAAGGAACGAATCGCGGAGGCATGTCAGCCGTACCCGTAACGCCCGAGCTAATGCTTTCGATTCCACGCAAACGGAAATACGAAAGAGTATAAGACTCAGTTGAATCCGGCACAGGCCACAGCGTAACAGTCGTTGACGTTGCCAAGCGCCTAATGAACGCTTGTACGGGCCGTCCTGTCGTGTTCTTATTAGTTTGTTGAGAATACGTAGATACACTCACTCTCTCCACATTCTGATCTATTTGATTCGTACCAGATCCTGTACGTAGTGTCATCTCAATTACGTCTACAGTGTCGGTAGGGAACGTATAGGTTTCCGTCCCAGAAGAAAGGCTAATAGTTCCGGGCTCAATAGTCCACAGATTCAGACCCCTGTTTTGCCATTCAAGGGTTAGGAGGTTCAAGGACCGTCTTATAGTCTTGAGATCATAACCAGAACGCATCTCAAGTCCTGCTCTCTCATAAGCTTCCTCGAATATCTCTGGCAGATCAGGCGTTATAACAGCCATTACTTCTTCCTATACGTTTTTGTTTTCTTGGCAACCTTCTTAGGCTGTGACGAAAACTGTTTGCCCTTTTTGGTGTCTGTTCGTTTCTTGCGACTCGTAGCCGCATATTCTTTTGATGAAAGAGCCTTGATAGCTTTCTCCGGTAGATAGCGCTCCCCTGTAGCTTTCGAGCCTTGTGTAGATGGCTTGCCACTCTTGGTACGCCACTTTTGCTTTGTCCAACTGTCGAGTGATTTCTGGGACGCTTTCTTGGCCATTAGTCGCGGTAACCTCCGCCTGCTTTCTTATAGCGTTGAGCGAGCATCTGAGCTTTTCTTGCGCTCCATTGACCCGGCTTGCCTCCTTTTCCGCCTGCCTTGATCTCATTAAAGAGTCGCTTGCGTAGTGTGGGCTTTGTATAGTTACCGGCTTCATTGACCTTGCTCTTTGCCTTCTTCTTTACTTTACCACCTTTGGCCATCTTGCCAGTGAGCTGTTTAGACATACTGCTACGATTGATCATTGTTTAACTCCGCTATTAAACGCTCCGCTTCCTCGATGGGAGAAAGCTCAAAGTACTGGAAGTCTTCATCCGAGACAGGCGTACCCGTAGGCATTTGAGCGCCAATCAACGCCATGATCTCTTCCTGCTCTCTCCTTGCCTCGTCCATCTGGGATATTGGTTCAAGGTATTCAGGTGCATAACCTGCATTGACTAGATCCGCTAATCCCTGAGCCACATCGTTCGACAACGTATATGAACCGAACAGTTCTTCCGGCCTGAATGGGTCGGTGACCGTAGGGGTATCGTACTCAAACGGATCTTGGCCCTCGAAGGGATTGTACTGTAGAGAGTCTCCAAACAATCCGCTGTACGGTGATGCTACGTAAGACGGAGCGGTTTCTGTTGGAGTGGAGGTGTCATCGCCGCCACCGCCCGTCACAGGCACTACTGGATCTGGTTCATCTGGATAAAACACTTCATCACCAACGAATGGATCCTCTTCATCATCGTCCGAATAATCTATTTCATCGCCAACAAACGGGTCGTCAGGTTCAGGCTCGGGCTCAGGGTATGGAATCTCTATATCCGCTACGATGTCATCGATGTCTTCAGGCTCGACAGCGATCTCATCACCTACAAACGGTTCATCTGCTTGAGAAAACGTATCACTGGTAAGCTGTTTGAAGTCTGTTTCAGGCGCTTCCTCTGGTATGGGTAACTCGTCAATAATTGGAATCGTGTTAGCTACATCACCCTCATCAAAATCAACGCCGCGTATCTCGCTGGGGTCAAACTGTTTTGACAGGTTCTCTATAGGTCCATACACGCGAGTAAACTTACCGTTTACATACGTGTCCACATACGGCTGATCTCTTTCGTCATCCCCAATGTTGAAGTTTCTAGTGTTCAGCTCTCCCGTGTTGGGACTGATATAAGAAACTCTCTCATCGAGCGTGATGTCATCTACATCGCCATAATCGAACTCAGGATCGTAGGTGCCCTCCTTGATTGCCTGAGCGATTTTAGGAAACTCTTTAGATATCCCTTCAAGTATTAAACTGCCGGGAGTTGGTACAGATAAAACCGCATTGATGAGATCATTTATCGTGGTTGAGACTACATTACCTTCGGGGGCAATCTCTTCACCAACGAAAGGATCTGTGCCGCTGGGGTCGCCAAACACGTCATCGTAGTCATCATAGGTATCTGTCGGAATAGCGACCTCATCCCCAACAAAAATATCCTCTGGCTCAGGCGCCGGTAATGTCTCATCATCTGCATCATCCGAATCATAAGACGTGACCTCAGGGACATTGACTTTTACAGGGATTTCTTGTTGGTAGGTCTGGGAGCCATCCCCAAACTCTGCTGTACCTTCGCCCCTTATCTCTGCAAGTAACTCTTCGGTATCGAGGGCGTTCGGGTCTGTTATATCTCTCGGTGGGGTTTCAAACTCAGGCTCGACCTCAATCTCAGCCTCAGTTATTGATGAATCGGACTTATCTGGTGCTTCAGCGGCAAGCTCATCCAAAGTTAGCCCGCCAATGCTTTTAGTAAAATCGTCTATTTCATCAACAGTCTTACTGCCTAGCTCTTCTCTAAGATTTTGGATAACGTCTGGCTGGGTCGAGTCCATTGTCACCTTTCTATCGAAAGGACCCTTGTTTTTATATGCTTCAACTGCGTTATCTATTCTTGCCTCTTTAGTAAAACCCCGATCAATATCATCAAGTGCTTTTTCGATTTCTGCATCCGTCAGCGTACCTCCAACATCTCCCTCATCGAACTCATCTTCTCAGTCATCAAAGCTAACCTTAGCTATGGAGCCTAGTTCTTGTTCTAGGCCTGATACGTCATCACTGACAAGAGAATCAATAAATTCTTCAGCTTCATCCCCAGTGATTGAATCACTGAAATCTATCTCATCACCAACAAAATCATCGATGATGTCATCTACGATATTGTCAATCTCTGAATCTGTGAGATCTACCTCGTCACCAACAAACGTATCATCATCATTGTCACCTCTAGAGGACTCATCATCGCTGTCGGTATCACCGGTGTCCCCGTCATCAAATCCTGCGTCATCAGACCCACCCGTGTCACCAGTATCACCGTCATCAAATCCGGCGTCATCATCATTGAAGCGACCACCATCATAGTCATCATAGCTGTCGGATTTACTGCCGCCACCGCCGCCACCGCCGCCACCGCCGCCATCATCACCGAAGCAATACATCGTCCTGATAAATAAATCATCAAGTGCGTCAGGACTCAGCGATGGACATATTGATTTAAACTTCATTGGTCAAGACCTTCTTGTAGTAGATGCCACCTTTCTTAAAACCGATGTGGTTGCAAAACCCATCCCACCGATTGAGGTTGTCATCAACAAACGATGTAGGAGTGAATGACATCTGGACTACACCGTGACTTACGCACCATTTTTCCCACTCCTTAAAAAAGTTTAACGCAATCCGAGGTGACTTGTGCTCTGGAAGCAGAAAAAATAATTCTTCACTGGAAAGACTTTGACTTGAGTTCCAAGGTGGATGATGCTTACCCGCAACAAAAAACCCTATGACTTCAGAGTCTTTCTCGCACACCATCCATAACTTGTTTTTGTTCTTGATACCGTTCAGGGTGTACAACAATGCATCTTTAAAATTGTAAGTTGTGACATCACCAAACTGGCTGAGCCTGTGAAACAAAAAGGCTATCTTCACAATAGCCTTCGCATCATCCTTCGTAGCCAGTCTAATCATTCAAATTCTCATTGCGCCCAGTAACGCCAATCATCACCACTTAACTTTATGGGACCAGTACTTTGCGCTGAGTTTGCTGGAGGGTTTTCCTTGGGCATTGTGCCTTGCATAGTATGACTTTTTACGTGCCTTATCTTTCGCTGTCTTCGGGCTTTTCCCTGCACCCTTCACCCCCTGTTGGCCGAAGCGGACAAGCTTATACTTGTCCCCTTCTTTTGCCATGACCACATGAGATTTAGTTTTATGACTCGGGGTCTTCTTGGGCTTATTAACACCGCTCAGCCCAAGCTCCTTCATCTTACTTTTAACTCTTTCTGGAGCGGCCACAATACCTCCTACGATAGAAAGAATGTAACGGAATCGCAAGCCGTTAAATCAAGATATACATCTGTCTCAAACAATATTCCATTGTCAGGGATGTTTACCGTGATCACATCGGATGTTGTAAACGCCATAGAGAGCCGGGTTGTCCCACTGGCACCGCCATCTTTGACGACAATAGCAGGACTCCCAGAACTCGCTGTCGTGGCAACGATCTGACGTACTCGCGATCTCTGCCCAAATATTGTGCCGTCACTTGTTCGAGTAACTGCAAATGTATCAGACATTGCCATGATCTACCCCTTACGCAATCGTAGCGCCGTTGTTTCCGACAACCACCCAGCCTGCTGAACCGTAAACGAGAACAACACCGTCTCCAACGTCATTGAACGTGAGGGTTGTACCGCCAGCAAGAGTTGTTGGAGTAAGAGTTCCATCACCACCGTCAGTGACCATTGTAATGATCTTAACCTGACCTGTCGCGCCATTAGCTAGCGTGAGTGCGTTCGCTCCTGTGGTGGTCACCTCTGTGATCAGATCAGTGATATTAACTGCACCAGCGCCAGACAGTGACTGAACGCTACCTGTGATGATATCTGAATATGTGGTACCTGTGGTAAACGCTCCTGTCGTTGCGTTCTTTGTTACAGATACGAATCCGTTTTCGGAGCGGACTGCCCCATTGAAAGTTGTATTAGCCATGAAAATCTCCTGTCTTGGCCAGTGTCAAAAAGTGCACATGCACCTTTTGTCAGGATGAAAAAAGGGAGGCCGAAGCCTCCCCTTTATTGTATCAGGAAAAGATTCCTGATTAAGACGCACCGGGCGATCCGAAGATTCCTAGTGGGTCTGAAACACCGAAGCTGTAACGCTCGCGAGCTTTGTAGCGAACATTGCCAGTATCGAAGTCACCGTCCATAGACGTTTGCATTGGAGTACGCTCGAAGTGCTTCATTCCGTTAGGAACGTCTGTCACTAAGAAGAAGGCATCGCTGTCAGTCAAGTAGTGATTAACGCGATATCCCTCTGGGATAGACCCATTGTTACGCAATGCGTTTGTGTCGTTGTCGGCTGTTCCGGTACGCAGTTCTGATTCGAGCAAACGAGTTGCAACGAACATCAATGCAGGTGGAACAATCAGCTTACGAGGACGTGCCGCGATCAGAAGACCACGCTCATCCGTGAAAGCCGCGATGTCGATCACAGCCTGCTCAAGAGAAGTCTCGTTGAGGTCAGAGTCTGTAGAAAGACGGTTACGGTTGTTACCGCCAGCAACAGTTGGGTGCGCTGTGTTGAACAGAGTTACGCCATCTCCAGATTGGAATGTGTCGAAACCTGTGTTCAGCAGAGAAGCCGCTTTTGTTTGCTTGGTGTAAGCCATTGCGCGAGCAAGTGCTTTTGTGTACCGAGCAGACAGAGCGTCATACAGGTTATCTTCCATTGCCTCTTCAGTAATGGAGAAACCCATCGCAACTGTTTCGTGGTTGTAACGAGCAGTGAAAGACTCCTGAGCATTGTCGTAGGAAATCGCACTTCCCTCTGGCTTGACCGGTGCGGCACCGAAGCCTGAGAGCTTAACTTCTTCCTCGAAAGAACGCTCTGAACTTTCTGTTTCATAGACCTCTGCATGTTCATCTTCATACTTGTCGTACTCAAGACCAAACAATGCATTAAGGCCCGGTAATAACTCCTTGAGGAGTTGGGCGCGAGTAATAGCCATCGTTCAATCTCCTTATGCAGAACCAGTGGTAGATGAATGCTGATGATAGTTGAACTTACAAACCAGTATTGGGTATGTCGTTCCTTTCTCATCACCCTGATCCCCACCAAGATAGTCAATAACCCGAATTGGGTTCTGAGCATCTGTGCTCAACTCTGAGATGTCTAACGCTACGCGAGATACCTTCAGGGTTGTATTTGGTGCAGTCTGCACAAGCAAAGTGTTCTTGCCGTAAATATCTCCAGTGTTTGTTGGAGCGGCATCCGCTTGAATCGCAAACAACACATTGGGGTCATCAACGACATAAGCCATTGCGTCTGAAGCAACAGTGCTTGCAGGCCACAACTGACTGAATGTCATTTGATTTGTGTTGGGATCAGTAAACTTACAGCCCAAGAAAATACCTACCATATCGATTTCGGTAGAGTCATCTCCTGTAGCTGACTGCTTTTCGATAGTTGTAGCGGTCCCGCCATCAACTAGTTGCACGATATCGCCCATAGCAATACTCGTACCGTACCCAGAAGCAATAGGATACTGGCGGAAAACCTCCAGTGACCCACTGTCTAGGCGACCAATCGGGCGTAACCCGAAGGGTGCGGCTGTTGCAGACATTTGTCTATCTCCTTACATATGTCTATCAGAAGCGACACCCCAATTAGCTAGGAGTTGCCACTTCCAAAACTTACTTTCGTTCTTTTTTCAGGGCGTAAGAGAGGCATCCTTGGATCGTTCTCTCTCATAAAGTTGTTATCCACAGACTCTATTTGCCGTTGATTCATTTCCGCGTAGTATTCCTGACGGGCTTCCACGTTTTCTTTGCTGTTTTTACACAGTAATAGGCCACCTACTTCGACATTCCCCTCGAAGCGAGAATCAATATCTGACTGCACCATTAGCTCGGGATGATCTTCAGCGCGAACAGGTTCCCACCCTTCGCGAAACTTTGCCGAAACATTGGTATTGTCAGCCTGTCCTAAAATTGATGTGCGTACCCAACGGTACGAATATCCATCCTCACCATCTGGAGTAGGAATTCGGGATGCCGGAGCCCAAGCTTTTTTGCGCTCAGTTTTTTCGCGGGTCTGAGATTCCCTACTTGCTCGTGTGCTCATGCTTGCATTTCCTTCAAAAGTTGCGCGGCATATTTTTCTGGCGTAAGCCCAAGTCTTCTCGCGATATCGACTTGTGTCTTGGTCAACTTTACTTGGCGTGACGATTTCGCTGTTCTTGTAGCGGGGGACACCACGGAGCCCTGTTGCCTTTGTTGTCCAAACTTTGACGGGAATGCTTCACGCATTCTCGAATCTATTTCTTGATAGTAGCTTTCAGTGTTTGGGCTGACACCTCTATCAATTAATTCCTCATGAACCCCGTAGGCATATCCTGTCATTGCCTTATCTTTTAGAAACCAAGGGTTCTTTTCGGACCATTCTACAGCCTTTTGGTCTATCTGCGTTGGTTGTGTTTGTGATGCTTCATACTGTTTTGTATCAAGCTGTGCTGGTTTCTGTTGTTTAGGAGCTTTTGGTTTGTAGTTTGCATAACGAACTTTCTCATTTGCAAGAACTGCCATTTGCTCACTAGCTGATGTTATAGCTTCAGCATCGCCTGACTCATACGCATCTTTGTAAGCCTGCTTTGCTTTTTCAAGCTGGGCCTCAATACGTTGTTGTGCCTGACCGACTAGAGCACCCTCGCCTTTAGAGAGAGTGTTCTTCAGCTTTTGATTCTCTTCGTAGAGTTTCTTCATGTCCTCTACAGCTTGAAGCTTAAATCTCTCAGCCTCTTCTTTTGCTCTGCGTTCCTCGTGATACTCAAACTTCAGCTTCTTAATTCTGCTCTGGACATTATCAGAATAGTTAGATATCTCATCATCACTAGGAATCTCTGGCTCTTGGCCCTCAGCCCTTCTAGGGCGGTCTCGATCCTGCTCTGGAGTATCGTCAACGATTTCGACCTCGACTTCGCCAGCGGCCCCCTCGATCTCTACTTCAATTTCGTTTTCTTCGTTCATGCTCTTTCAACGCTCCTTGGGTCGTTTACTGTTGCCTCAACAGTGTCATCATTAATTAAACGGAACTCCTGTCCTTTAATCTTGATACGTGTACCTGAGTACGATCTGAATATGATCCACTCCCCACGCTGGCAGTACGGCCCTGATGGGAACTTGTCATTATCGGTGTAACACTCATCGCCCATGTCTATGACCATGCCAATAATTGATGCTGTGGATTCTTTTTTACGAAGCTCTTCAGCGATTATGATACCGCCTTCTGTGGTTTCTTCTATTTCTGGGCAGGCTACAAGAATCTTGTATCCCTTTGGAGCGGGTAATAAATTGGCTATCTCTTCACTAAGAGAAAATTCTTTTACTTGCATTTGGTTTCCTTTGCTTACGATTAAGGCCCGTAGTGCCTGCGCCATAGTGGCGTAAACCAATATCTGATTATATCAACACGCATTCACGCTTTTTCGATTTTTTCCTTGAGGTCAACAATGTCCCTCTCAACGGTAGCGAATGCTTTGATCATTCCGCACATGTAGTTGTACTGTGAGTGATCTTCACAGCCACCGCCCGCCATGTGATCTGCGGTGTCGTTCATGTATCCTCGGATTTTATCTTGAATGTAATCAAGCTCTGTCATTTAGCCTCCTAAAAAGTGCATATGAACTTTTTCAGGATTTATTGTCTGCAATTGACTTCGCTATTTCAACACCTAATTTTGCGCCCTCGAGCTGATCCCTACGCTCAAGCTTATCTTTTTCAGTCGCAATCTTGACGCCAAGCCTTGCACCTTCTTGCCTTTCTTGCGAATCGATACGCTCTCTTTCTGTCTCAACGGTAGCTTGCTTGGACTGTTTATCCAGCTCAAGCTTGGCCATGTCAACTTCCCTCTTGTGTTGAAACTCTGCTTCTTCGAGGGCAATCTTCCTTTGCTGTATCTGCGTAAGTGGGTCTTGCGCTTGTTGTTGAGCTTGCGCGGCTTGAGCCTCGGCCTGATCTTTCTGTAATAGTTTTGATGCGGCCTTAGCGACTGTTCCTGCAAGATCATACTCAACGTCCTCTGGGATAGGCGCATCTGGATCAGGAAGAGGAGCGCCCAACTGTTCCTCGATTTCTTTCCGATACTGATGAGCTACGTGCTCTGTGATGTGCTCTATCATAGCGCCCTGAATAGCAGATGCAAACGGGCTCTGGCCAACCATCTCTTTGATCTTTGGATCGTTCATCATCGCCATGTGGACCTGCATATGGGCCTCATGGTCTTGATATGCGAATGCCTTGACTGACTCCTGTTGTAGGATTCGTTGATTTTCTGTCACTGGGTCTGTTGGCTGGATCTCATCATCCAACTTCACTATCTTCTCTGCGTTCTGTATTCCAAGAACATCAAGCATCTGACGATGCAACTGACCTAAGTCGTAGATCTGTGGAGCTTGTTGGGCTAATTGCAATGCCGCCTGATATTGCATAACTCTTTGAGACATGGTTGCCGCATTTGGATCAGAGACAGGAAGCACATCAACACGCCCATCAAAGTCATCAATCCTGTTGAACTTACCGTTCAGCTCATAGTCATACTCAGCGGGCATATAATCATGAATTACGCGAGACAGGATACGCAGTTCGTTACGCATGGAAGAATGCATACGAGCCTGTACACCAGACATCACCTTCATGTTCCGCTCAAGTAACGCGAGAGTGGTACCGACTGGGGCATTGGGGTTCGAGGATGCTATGTCTAGGTCTGCTACAGAGCCAACACGTCTACCCTCCTCAACGATATTGCCAAGCAAGTTGTATAGAACGCCGGAAGGTTCTTTGTATGGCAGTGGGTAGATGTTGTCTCGTATCGCACCGCCGGGGATATCAACGTCTCTGAACTCACCGGGCATCAGAGGAGAGTCATCACCTTTGATACGCAACCCTCTGGCTTTTAGTCCAGCAGGGAGGTTAGCCAAAGTTCCCGCATCGACAAGCTGACGCAGTATCGATGTTGCCGACTTTGCTAGGCCACCAATAAGATGAATAAGCCCAGTCCCGTAGAACCCAAGTCCGGGCAAATAGCGATAGTGCACAAAGTGTTGAAGCTTTTTCTTTTTGCTATCGTCCTCATACCAGTTCTTCCTGATTGAGAGAACTGTTCTTGAAGATTTATCAATCGTAACAACATACGGTCTCGCAATCCCATCTGGGTCTGCGTATTCGCCCGGAAGGTCAAGATCGGTATGGATCTCGAGGATTGTGTATCTGTCATCATCTTCAATCGAGTACGCAGATTCACCATCAAGCTCATCGTACTTCTCCTCAATGTCAGAGATCTCTGGCGCTGGGTCAGGGAGGTCAACATCTTTATAGAAACCAGACACCATCAGCTTGAGAACATCGTTCGCTGACTTCTTCATCACGTGCGTGTAACGCATGGCCGTGTCCAAATCAGCCGCGCCATAAGAAACAACGAAGTCTTCTGCTGGGACAAACATTGCTACAGGACGCTCAAGCATAGGGTCATAGTATATTTTTTTGAAGGCAGAACCTGCCAAGGGTAGCTTGAACAGCATCTGCTCAAACTCATCACGGTACTCAGTCATCACCTCTGTTGTGAGGTAGTTCATTTCGTTCTCGACACGAACAGCCTGCTTTGCTTTATCCGCATCTAATGACCCAACAATATTCGTTCTTACTGGCCCTGATGCTGGGAAGATTTCTGTGATTGCCTGCGCTTGAAAACGAATTACTGACTCTGTAAGTAGCGGGTGAAATACGCCACACGCTCCGGGCCAAGGTTGATCCCTTTCCTCGATTTTGAGTCCCATCAGGTCTAGTCCCTTCACATAGGACCTCGCCCAGTCAGACCTCGACTGACGATCACTGTGAAACTGATGGACTAACTCGGAACCAAGACTTTCTAGATCCGCATCATCCATGAACTCTGCGATGTTTGACATATGGTCTGGACCAATGATGTCTTCTTGCATGCTGGGGTCTAAGACGATAGTCATTCCCCCATCTTCGTCCTCTATTGAGACAGCGTCAGGGTTTATTATTTCGACCTCAACCTGCTCTTCAGATTCGTTGCCGGACATAATCTCGACAACATTCGATGGGATCATTGGTTTTTCAATAGCCATTAGTAAAACTCAGCCTTCCGATATCGGTATTGTGGTTCTTCCCATTCGTCCATCTCAGAACGAATCCATCCACCTTGCCTAAATCTAAGCAGGGCTTGAGACATAGAGTCAACTAAGTCATCGTGCTCACCCGATGGAAACGAGGCGCACTCCTCTATTATCTCATCAGCCCATCTTGTAGGAGGGGCCCATATCACTCCAGATGCAAATAAGTCACTGACTGCATTGACTCTGGCAATCTTATCCTGCCCCCTTGAGGGTTC
>VMHT01147858.1_pt1 | contig 55192 bp, 82 predicted proteins | sample 4693611 | NCBI WGS metagenome assembly VMHT01 (sample SAMN12280063, study PRJNA550983) | marine metagenome | isolation source: seawater sampled from same location over 5 years 0.02-0.2 micron viral filtrate | place: USA: collected off the coast of southern California halfway between the port... ... | reverse complement strand
TGCTCTCATGTCAGCTAATTGTTCTGAGAAGTTAACTTGAGCATCAGTATCGCCTTCTTCAACTGCCTTATGTAGAGCTTGTTTAGTAAGTTGGTAACGATTTTCAAACTCACTTTGTGCTCTGGCAGTTTGTTGCTCTACACTTGAGTTTTCCAATCTAGCTAACCTAGCTTGTAATTGAGCAACTTCTTCTTGATACTTCTTAGCTTCTGTTTCAGCTTGACGCCTTTGAGCAGACATTTTGTTTAGCCTAGCTTGTACTGCTTCACTATACTTTCTGTCTTTCTCTTCTTTAGTTTCAGAGACTTCCTCGACCTCTTCAGAGTTCTCTTCAGATTTAGCTTCAGCTTTATTTTCTTTTTCCTCAGCTATCTCTATTTCGAAGTCATCTGACTGAGCCTTACGCCTAGTCTCTTCTATTTCTTTTTCAATCTCTTCGATTGCACTGTTTTTTTCTTCCATTACAACCTCCTATTATATATATGCAGTTACATCAACGCCTTCAGGCAGAATGCTTGTAACTTCATCATCGTTTAATAAAAGAAATCTAACGCCATTGATTGTAAGTTTTTGTCCAGCATATTTACCATATGTGACCTTATCACCTACCTTTGGCTTATTATAGATACGCCAACTTGCTCCACTTTCTCTTTCTCTGTAAGCAAGCTCACCAATAGCTGCAACTGTTCCATGAGCAGTAAGATATGCTTCGTTCTCTTTTGCTTTTTCTGGAAGTATTATGCCACTTTTAGTTTTTTGTTTGGCTTGGTTTGGTTGTATTAGAATTTTCCAACCCATAGGTGTTGGAAGTTGGTGGGAACCGATTGTAGCCTTTGACTCTTCATCGGTATATAGCTTCGCTACGTCATGTTGATGAGACATGTTTATTCATCTCCTTGATCTAAGTCAGTTAATGTTTTGTCGATTATAACACAAGCTTCTTCAAGTCCTTGGGCTATACCAACGTCTTTTTGATATGAATGAAAGTCTGTTTCTCTACCTTCAATCATCTTCTCTGCTATCGCAGATTTCTGTTCTCGTAGATTGTTCTTTATTCTCTTCAGTAGTTCTATTGTGTTCATTTAGTTTAACCTCTCCAGACATAGAGACGCCAGTAACTAAAATCTCTACATCTTTACTTTTTTCCATACTTCTTACCTTTTTTCTTAACAACTTTTTTCTTAGTTTTTTTGCCATACATTTTTTTGTTTCCTTTCGTCATTAGTGATGGAAATGATGCTCTATTCATGCCATCCATAATAACTGATATGAACTAAAAGCCAAATATTATTTTTTTATATCTACAATTGGTTCAGCCATGGGGCTTTCTGTATATACATAACCTACTGACTGTTTTGTAACTTTGCCATACTCTATTTCATTGACTGCTTTTGGGTCATCCTCAAATACGTTTCCCCCATCTGATTCATCGCTATCAGCGTTCATAGCCTCTCTACATGCCATAGAATATTCATAGTTTGGTCTATTTTCAGCAACAAGACATTCTGAGCAACACCTAGCGGCATATCTCTTTTGTACTTGTTTTAATCTAGTTCCACATCGTTTGCAAAAATCAAAATTATTTTTCCCAACTGTAGAAGACATGATCAGCAATTATCCTTATCTTACGTTTGGCGTTAACCCAATAAGGTCTAACATAAATTGCATGATAATGTGTGGCATCTTTTACTAAATCTATATTATCTAAATGCCCTTCATGTATAGACTTAGCCAACTGTAACGAATATTCCCAAGATTGCAAATCTTTTGGCTTGTCTGATTTGCCATCGCACCACCAACTAAACTGACATTTGTGTTTAATTGGCTGATTATTCTTATAATGACCCTGGAAAACTACGCCACATACAGTGTTTGGAAACCTTTCGTCTTTTACTCTATTTAAAGTCACCATTGCTACTGCTAATTTGCCCACTGTAGGCTGATTTCGTGCTTCGTGGTATATATTAAGGGCTAAACAGTTTACCTCATCACTGCGGCAGTTATGAGCGAACATAGTGACCACTGCTAACAGTGTTAGCGTCAAAAGTATCTTCATAATAAACCTCCCAGTCTATTAGATTATCTTATAGTGTATTAACTTTCTTATGGTCTGTAAATTACATATTCAGTTTCTAATTTATGTGCTAATTCTTTTAAAATCTCATACGCCTCTTGAGTTTTTGGTGTGCACTTTTCTACACCTTTATCTTCTATTAAATTAGTTATGTGAACTAAAGCTTGTACTTCTTCCATATTAATATCCTCCTTTTGAAAGTTTCTTGTCGAATTGTCTTTGCTTTTTATTACCTCTTTTCTTTAAAGCTTTTTCCCAACCTCTACTTGTTGAGTGTACTTTTGACTTTCTATCTTTAACTTTCATTTTTTACTCCAAATTTTGTTAATCGTTTTTCGTCTATTTAATTGTTATAGCAAATGTAAATACATATGTCAACATCTAATTTGGGTTTATTTAACATTTTTTATGGGTTGACATTGCTTTTTGTATATGATAGAATCATTTCAACGAACAACTAAATAAGGAAAAACAAAATGAGCAAATACAAAAACTTTCTAATGGATATTGAAGAAACTATCGTAAACAACATAACTGTTAATATGGTTTCAGAATCAGAGAATGTTACTGAGTTATTTGATATAACTTGTAATAAAATTAAAAAACTTGGTAATGGTCAATTTATCGTAGGTGCATATGACGACATGATTAGTGATGTTTGCCATTGGGCTTGGGAAGAGTATTGGTCACAATATAGGGAGGGTTGCTAATGGATGTAGATTACAGATACCACGATGGTGGTAGATCAAAATACTTTAAAGGTGAAGCTGGGGATTGTGTCGTAAGGGCAATCTCCATCTCAACCAATACTGACTATAAGGTTATTTATGACGAGTTATACCAACTCAACAAAGCCTATAAGAAGTCACGAAATAACAAAGTATCTAAGAAGATGAAAAGTGCCACACCTAGAAATGGTAATTTTAAGAAGGTGTATCATGATTATATTCTTGGAAAAGGCTATCGATATGTGCCATTAATTAAGTTTGGTTCTAAAGAAAGGACAAGACTTGACCAATTGAGTAAGCTCAAGAACATTATTGTCTGCATAAATAATCATATGATGACTATGAAAGATGGCATTGTTTACGATACTTGGGATACTAGATACTCATATTGGGAAGGCGTCAAGGCTATTAGGACTATTAACGCTTATTACGAGAAGGTAGAGGCATGACAATGATGAGTATGATAAAAGGATACACCTCAGTATTTCAATGCATAGGTGACGCTTATATCTCCAAGGATGCCCATAGGTTTTATTACGGGTATCTTCTTTGTATTAGAGCTAAGACTAATATTAAGGCTTTGCATAAATACTTAATTAATAGACATAACTTTAACAGAGTTATTTGTGCACAATTATTAAGAAAGGCTAGAATTAAATGAAAAGTTTTGTAATTACAATTTTGCTTTTATTATCACTAAGTTCTTGTTCTTACAAATTAAATAATATGCATGTTGATAAGGCTATATGGCTAGGAACGCTTGTAGGTACTTTAGTGAGTTTAAACTAGGTAGCATTAGCTTGGGTACTAGGCATATTGCTTAGTGCCCCTAACTGCTCCTCTAATCCTATTGCAGTTCCTGCACCCATAGTAAATAGAGATAATCCCTTAAGAACTTTTTCTTTTAATTCTGGCGTAATTTTTATTGTCCATGATGATTGTTTTTGAGTAGCGTTTCTAAAATCAGCGTTATTTTGAGCTTGCTCTAAAGTTCTAAATGATGCAACTGGTAGATCAGTGCCAACCTCTTTAACTTGATACACTCTATCTAATGGTGAACTACCCCTTAGCATTACGACTGTATGTAAATTTTTTGGTCTTATTTCTACAATTTGTTTGCTGACATTTTCTTTTCCTGCAACCTTCTTCGCCATAGATGGTATTTTATCTTCATAGTGCTCAAGTAGTCCTTCATTACCCCATCTATCAACTTGGACTTGTCCAGGTGAGAATGAAACACTGTCATGACCTTCTAGAACTGCTCTCTGCAATAGTCTTTTTATACCAAATTTAGTCCATCCCTCAGTGGTTTCAACCACATCTCCACCAGGAATATTGCCAGATAATTTAGTGTCAAGCCTATATCTTCTTGCTATCAAATCGTCTGCATAGGCTTCGAATGTCTTTGCATCTGAAAATTGATTGTTACCTCTTAAATCATATTTACTAGGTGATGTATATCTTACGAATGTGCCAACTATATCCCTTTGAAGTTCTTTTGGCATTTTTTCAAAAGGCTCAACTACAAATCCAGCTTTTCTCAAAGCTTTAAGTGGCTCTAAAGAAGTTGTTATAGAATCTTCTAAATTATTACTGTTCACAAAATCTATGTAGTCAGCCATAGTCATAGTCTTATATTCATCAGGCATTCTGCTATTTTCGTAATCAAATACGTTTTCAGGCATTTTTGCACCTTGATTGTATTTTTCAGCCATTAATCCAGAAACATCTTCTCGTAATGGCACTCTAATTGGTGGTCTGCCTGGGTTCTTCAGTGAATACAAAAGCTCTTGTTCTGGTGCAGTTAATTTGATTTTTAAATTTCTTAATCCAAATAACTCGTCATCTACTTCATCGAACTTTTGTTTATTTTTCTCATATGATTTAGTGCCTGGTGCGAAGCCTCTTTGTCTTCCTGCCTGACCTCTATCTGATTGAAATTCTTCTACATATAGAGTTTTGCTTCCATCTTCTAATGTTCTATCCTTTGTACGAAGGTGAACAATTGGATTATAGTTTGGAAAGTGAGTTGGATTTTGGTAATCATCGATATCGCTATACTCACCTAATCTTGCTGAAGTTGGGTTATTTGATTGCTTACCTATTACAAACTCTCTGTAATTAGAGCCACCTTGTTGTGTGCTCTCTGAAAATCTAGCATCTTTAGCAATATAATCGCCATTTTGTATAGCAAAACTTTCTGTCTGAACTATGGATTCGTTTATGTTGCCTGGAGTAGCTATTTCGTTAAATCTAAATGCATCCATATCATCGCCATAATCACTCAACATTTTATATTGTTCTGATTGGGAAATATCGAAGATATCAGCATCTTTATCAAAACTAAGAAAGCTGTTGCTCTCATCATCATAAACTATTCTGTATCCTGTCTTTGTGTCTTCCAAAACTTTTGAAGGATTTACTAGCTCTGTTTCTGCTCGTGTTTCGTCTGATACTTTTAGACCTCTATTTAGCTGATCTATTTCATAATTGCTAAATTTATTATATGAAGGTGTTTCTGATATTTTGTCAGCTATATTCTCAAATATAAGGCTTGAACCTTCTGCAACTGGATTGTCTTGGTAAACATCCTCATATAATTGCAGTTTATTCATTCTAATTTTAAGTAATATGTCCTTTTTTGTAATAGGTCTGCTTGTAACCTTAAACAGATCATCAAGACCAGTATCAGCTAACTCGGCTTCAGTTACGCCTTGATTCTGAAAATATTTTTTAAAGTCAGCTCCACTACCTTTGTTTTGTTTCATTTTGTTAGCAACTTCTTCTGATTTATAGAAAAAACCTAACTCATCTAACTTTCTTGGGTTTGTCATAACATTACCACCACCTGGTGGCATTCTTCTTGTACTTGCTAACATTTTAGGTTCAGATTTAAGAGGTAATGTTCCTACGATTGGTGTTGATACATCTGTATCGCCTCTAAGCTTTTTCGATAGTGATTGTGAGAAGCCCTTAAGTTTTTTTGCTAAAGGTTTTGTTACTAGTGCACCTTCTAATATAGCAGCACCACCTTCTATAGCTGGAGCTATATAATCAGTTCCTTTTTGTGCCCTCTGAAATCCTCTTCCAGCTTCTTGTAAATAGAATGGTATGTTTACTATAGGTGCAACGTCTAACAAACCTACTGACTTACTAAATGCTTCAGCATTAGGGTTTCCCATAAAACCTCTAGCCACATTGCTTGCTGTGCCCTCTGGTGTGCCTAAGTATGTTAAAAGGTCTCTAATGCCATACTTTATGTTTTCTCTCATGGTAGGATTGTATGGCTCTAATGTAGCCCCTTGAGATTGTTGTATATTCTTTTCTAATTGATTTAGAGGCACATTAGAATTGTATATCATAGAAGCATACTGAGGATTTTCAAAAACACTTGGCTCTACGCTTTGTGCTTCCTTAATTCTGTTTTCTCTAAAAAATCTATCTAGCTCAGTCTCAGCCATTTAGAACCTATACTCTATGTTTGCCCCAATATTCTTCTCTTTTCCAAGTGGTGTTCCATCCACAGGATCAAAGTAGTATGGGTTTATTTGACCTTGTATATTTAAACTTGTGTTTTCTGTAATTGGTATACCTAAATACGCCCTTATCTGATCCACTGTTAATCCTTGCCCAAACTGTTGACTTTCAGGAGCACCATAAACTTGTAGTTCTTCTGGAAACTTAACTTGCCCTTCCATAAAATTACCACTACCACCCATGCCAAATACAGTTGGCTGACCTTCTACCATTGAGGGTGCTTCAAAATTTAAATCCACACTACCACTAGCTCTGTTTTTTATTTCTGTAATGTTAGGTGTGCTAGTTGGCAAATTAACTACAAATTGATTTACTGAGCGACCACCACTAATATCAACTTGTGGTGCTTTCATTTTTAAATTACTTAAAAAGCCTTTGATATCCATTACACTTGTCCTGCTGATAGTGTTCTAGCCAATATCTCTAAGGTTTCTTGAAAGCCTTTATCTAGCTTTTTAGCTGCAGTAGCAAACTTCTTTGGGCTTACCTCATCAGATTCGAGACCTTTTGATTTTAAAAATTTCTTAGCAGCTCTTATTTCAGCGTTAGCTACCTTTTTTATTTTTGTTCTCTTAGCCATTACTCAACCTTTACTTTGTCATTGCTAATAATAACTTCTTGCTCATCAAATGTTCTGCCACCACCAAAGAAGGCGTTTATGTCTGGGCTTGCTAGTATATCTTTTTTCTTTACTTTAAATGCTTGCAGTGGACTTTGCAATCGCTTTTGCCAAGGCAAGCTAAGATCAACATTGTAATTAGGGTTTAATGTAAACGAACTAACACCACTATTTGCATCTAAATCGCCATATCTATAAACTGTTATTTCTTCTGGCAAGTCTTTTAGATAATCTTGTGTAAGTTCTTGTATCTCTTTTTGAGCATCAGTAAGCTCTTTGTCTGTTAATGATGGAGGCATATCTTCACTACCAAATTTCAAAGCTCCAGACTTTAACTCCCCACCATAACCTTTGGCAAACTCTTTATCTGTATGAAATAAGTTTTTATAAGCGTCTGGGGTGTCTAACTGTACACTTTGGTCAATAATATCAGAATACTCACTTAAGCTTTTGCTAGTGCTTGGCAATGCTCCTATCTTGTTTCCAAGGGCGTCTAAAACGTAAGTAATTCCTTTTACTATAGGTTTTACCATTATGTGCTCTCATCTAGTCCAGCTAGTGCTCCAACACCTACTGCAGTTGCCATTGGTGGTATTATAGAAGCATATATATTACCTTTGTCTGATTTCTCTGGGTCAAATTGTGCAAATACACTTCTTACATTGCCCTTCTCTGGATAGAATAAACCAACTGTTTTATTGCCAAACCTAGCTGTTTCGTTAGTAAGAAAGCCTTCAAAGCCCAAATCTTTTATAGCTTTACTTATTTTGGGGTCTTGTAACACAAATGCATCACCAATCTTTACATCCATATCTAGGCTTTCTCCTAGTTGTTGCTCTAACATTTCTTGGTGTTGAGGGTTTTTATAATCATATACATTGTTCATTTTAATTTTGACTGGATATATTCTGGAACTTTCATGAGGCATATAGTAGGTAAGACCACCTTTATTTACAGGCATACCTCCCTTAAGTGCAAAGCCTTCAACATATCTTGGGTCTTGACTAAAGAATGTTACTGGTTCACCAACTCTTTTGTCTCTAAATCCTCCAAAAACAGTTCTGTCAGAAGCTTGTGGCACAAACTCATCAATATTTTTTACTGGGCTTCCATGATAGAAAGTCGAAGGGTCAAAGCCTCTTTCTATTAACTCTTGCTCAGTTGGTAAGTTGCCTAACTCTCTTAACTGCTCTTCAGTAGGCATATCATCTAAAACTTCACCAGCACCTTGATATGGCACTGCATCTTTGCTTCTTACGCCTTTGTTTATTAATTTTGCGAATACACCAAATGGGTTCATCTTACCACGCCTTACATGACCAATATCTTGCCTTAGTCTTTGGTCCTGGATTGTCACAGTTATGTCTAGACCTAAAGCTCTTTCTGTTTCCTTTTTGGTTTTTCTTAATTCGCATGTTTGGGTCACCAAATGTCACACGCTTTACTTTATCTCCATCCATTACATAAACAACTGACTTCTTCTTGCCATAGGATGTTTCGCCCTTTGCTATTCTTCTAGGCTTATTTAGAGATACACTTTTACCTTTATACTTAGCCATTAGCTTTCTTTGCTTTCTTTTTTGCAGTCGCAGATAAATCCTTCATATGTACTAAATACTTACTGTTTTTAGTATGTCTAGCACCTGACATAACTTTACCTTTGGCATCCTTGTGTGTTGCCCCAGTATATTTAGTGCCATCTTTGAAGTAATGATTAACGCCTTTAGCCATTATACTTTCCTTGTTTTTTTCTTGCTTTTCTTTTTCTTTTCTTGTTTCGCTATCTTAGCAAACGTACCCTTAGCTGGTGCACCCTTTTCACCCTTTTTTCTCATTTTCTCTCCGCTGCCTGCAGCTATTCTTTTTCTCTTCGCATGTATGTTAGCGTATAATCCTGGTTTCTTAGACATGTTATCTCCTATGTTGCTGGTATTAAACTTTGTGCGTACTTATATGCTTCTTCATCGCCTAGTGTTCTTTGTATTTCTAGAAATTTAGACGCCTCATCTATTAACTGTTGATCTGCTACTTGGACTGGGGTATTCATGGCTAACTTTCTGTAATCTGCAGGCATAGATTTGAATTGACCTAGCCCCTTGCCCTCTGATCTAACTTTAGCCATAGGCTCTCTTAGCATAATTGTTTTTGGAATATTTGTACCAAACGTATACACCTCTGCATCTGAAGCTTTCATGATTTGTGAATCATATGTTGGATGTTTACTTGGCACTACACCTGATTTTAAATCAGTAAATCTTGCTCCCATACCAAGAAAGTCTGCATCTAGTAGACCTGGGTTAGAAGTTGCTATTCTTATTTGCCCTATATTTGGTGCTCCTAAATTTTGCATTTCTCCTTTATCGAATAGCTTTACCAACTCTGCTCTTGCAGATCCAGGTAAAGTTCTGAAATAGTTTGCAAATTCTTCAACATTATTAAGATTAGGTACTTTTTCAAAAGGCTGAGATGTTTTTTCACCCTTTCTATATTGTTGGTTTTTAATAATTTTTGTCATTTCATTTAGGTTTTTCTTAGTATTTTTCTTAACCTTTAATGATTCTATAATTACATTTGCAGTGTCTAAAGAGAAGTCTCCACCTCTTTCTCCCATAGTTGTTGTCATACCAACAGGCTTACCACCCATCTCTTCCACAGTCTCAACTTTTTTGTTAAAAGACTTCATAGCCTCCATCATAGATGCCCAACCTTGATTTGGATCATCCATAAATTGAACACCACCAAATGTTCTAACTGGCTTGTCAAAGTCTAAATCTCCAATGCCTGTTATTATTACATCTCTGCTTGTTCTATCTCCAACTATGGGTATTATTGTTTTGCCTTGTAAAACAGATGCATCTGTAGCAAGTGTAGGGTTTTGTTGCAAAGCTCCAACTTGCCCTCTCATACTAAAATCTTTTAGTGGGTCTCTAACAAGTTTAGTGTAACCTCTTTGAAATGGAAGAGCGTTATCTTTATACATATCTATAGCTCTTGTTCTATTTCCAAAAGCTCCAAGTATGTCATCGCCAGTTATCTCAAACTTAGGCAATGCTCCAAATTCTTTCTTGATTTGCTCTGTAGTGGCTACATTACCTAAAGCACCAAGTTCATTCTCACTGAATAAAGGCTTAAAGTTCTTAGTCAGAAATTCTAATAGAAACTTACCTTTAGCCATTTATGCCTTCTTTGTTTTAGACTTCTTTTTCTTTATCATAGATAGTTTTTTAAAATCTGCACCAGTAAGCTTGTTCTTTGGCTTTGCCATGTTAGCAATCTTTTTTTGTTTTGGTGAATATACTTTTCCTGGCATATCTACATTCCTATCTTTGGTGAGCCATGACCAAGTATCTCATCCATGACGCCTCTCATATCGCCACTATCTACTTTCATGACTTTGACCTTAACGTCTCCATCCATCTCTTCGTAATCCTCTTCCTCATCTTCGTCTGGAAGCATCATACCTTGGTAACATAACAATAGAAAGTTAACTAACTGATCGTCAGATAGTTCTAAACCTGGTGCATTATGAGGGAAGCCCATTTTTTCCATGAAAAGTTCAGCGTTCTCTTCCATGTTTTCTATGTTGATATCAGCCATGTTTTTCTCCTATAAGTTGCTTGATATTAGATACAAATCCCAAAGCGTAACATACGCCTTCGCCTACTTTACTTATAACCTTAACTACCTTGCTCTTCTTGCCATATCTTCCCTTAGATAAGTCATAAGCCATTTGTTTTGCCCAAGCTAACGCTAAAGGCTTAGCGATTTTGTAGACTATTCCTTTGTTTCTCATTTTTGTAGCTACATATTTTCCCCATACACAATAGCCTTTATACACCAATGGGTCTACACGTTTTCCATATATCTGATCATATTTGTAGATATATTTTTTCATATCACCCATTTCGTATAGTGCAGTACATATGTAAGTTGATGAATCAGAGGAAGTTGCTGCGTCATCACTAAATGTATTTGACAAGTCTTTACCAGGCGATGTTGTATCTGTAATTGAAGTTTGAGCTCCTGTTTGTTGGCTTTGACTAGAATCAACCCCTTCTGCCTTACCAAATCCAAGAAATCCACCCTTACTTCCACTATATCCTACACCTTTTGCTCCACCAAGATCACCAGTTGCTCCAACACCACTACCAATTCCAGAACCTATGCTTTGTGCTTGGCTTTTGCTATAAGTGTAAGTTTGTGGGTTAGTTACATTAGTTCCAGGACCAAATGGTGATATACTTGACACAACATCATGTACGTTTCCATATCCATAACCAATACCTTGTGATATTTCGCTTGGACTTAAATTACCACTTTTATCTACATCTAATTGTGTTGCAAGCTTATCTACATTGGTTGTGCCAAATGGATTTAATGTATTGACAACATCTTGAAAGCCAAACTCTTTACCCATGACTTGAGCTGCTTGTTGCTGAGGCGTCATTCCCATAACGCTTTTACCAATGCTATAAGCTACGCCAAGAGGATTGCTTATTTCTGTAAGACCTTTACCAATGCCAAAGCCTGTAGCAATACCTAATCCTTTATCTGCAATGCTCATATCAGTTTTGCCTAAAGCGTCACTTAACGCCCCATAGCCCCCGTATTGGTCGCCTCTAGCCATTTATATATCCTATGTGCCCATATTGAATTTTTGCATTTCCATATCTTGGGTTCTATCTGAATCCATTCTTTGAACAGGTCTTGGTGGTGGTGCTTGAGGTGGCATTTGAGGTAATGCACCTAATTGTTGTGGCATTTGCTGACCACCCATTGTCTGAGGTCTTGGCATAGGAGCTTGCATTTGCTGACCACCAAATTCTTCTGGTCTCACTGTGCCCATTGCTCGTTTTCTTACTACTGCTTCCATAGCATCTTGTGGATTTAATCCCAAGTCCATAAGTAAACGAACTTCGTTTATGGCATCCATGTCCAATGGCATACTTTCAAGACCCATATCCATATTTGGTGGAATGTTCTCTCTAGCCATTTCGTTTGGGGTCATAGTCGCCCCTGTCATCATTCTATTGTCTTGAGGCATCATTGATAATCTCCTTTTGTATTTCAGCTTGGTTTTTTTCACGCTCCATCTGCAGTTCAAGTTCCAACTTGGCTACTTTGGCTTGTAAGTCTGCTTGTAGCTTGGCTTGCTCTATCTGCAAATCTTGTTTCGCTTCTGCTTCATTAATAGCTAGTTTCTGTTGTGCCTTTGCTTGGTCAGCTTGTATCTGCACTTGCGTTCTAGCTTTGAGGGCTTCAGCTTCTAGTTTCGCTAACTCTTGTGCATATTGTAATGGATTTTGTTGTTGCTGCTGTTGTTGCATCATTTTTGCCAATGGTGCAATTGCTTCCATCTGAGGTGCTTTAGCCACAACTTCTGCTGCTCTTTCGCTTATGATTCTATCCATATCTGGATTAATATCTTCAAACTTAAACTTAGGGTCACGAAGCTCTGGCAAGGTTGGTAGGGATACGCCAATACTCGCTTGCATCTTTTGTCTGTATAACAAGGCTATGTGTTCAGCTATATGGGCTATCATAATTGGTTGCATAGCTGCCGCTCCTGGGTTCCCAGCTAAAGATGGGTCTTGCAGAAACTGTAAGTGTACTGCAATGTGAGCTTCGTGATCTTGGTCTGGAAAGGCTCTTATGGCTTTACCATACATCAAGGCAGTATTTTCAGTTATTGGGTCTAACCTTGATGCATCGTCTGGCTTCTTCAAGATTTCATCTATGTTATTTATACGAATTGCTTCTAACATTCTTTTGTTAGATTCATACTGATCGAATAATTGTGGGCTAGTGGTAGCCATTTGCAACACTGCTTGGGCTTGTGCAATTCTTTGTGCACTACTAAAAATGTTAGGGTCACTGACTGGAATAACATCTATTCTATCGTCAAAGTCTCTAGAAAATATAGTTTCACTTACACCACCTAATGCAAAAGTAAAACTCTCTGGCAAATATTCTGCATTTAGCTTGGCAAGCATCTTGAACTCTTGCCCTTGCGAATAGTGTAATCTTTTATGTATCGCACTGAAGGCTTTACTACCTTGCTCAATCAGTGCAACTGTAGACCCAACGGGAGCATTTGGGTTAACATCGCCAACATTTAGGTCTGCAGTACTAGCAAACCTTCTTCCAGCATCAGCGATAGCGTTCATAAGATTGAACAAGGTGCTTGAAGGCTCTTTAAAAGGTAGAGGCATAATAGCTTTGTTTACATCATCCACAGTGGCATCTAAGTCTGCAAACTCACCAGGGTTTATCTGCATTTCTCCACCAGTAACTCTGCCTTTGAGCTTAAATCCACCTTGCATGTTAGCGAAAGCTGCTGAATCTAATAACGCTCTTAGTGATCCAGTAGCTGCTTTGCCTAGCCCACCTATCATGTGATACAAGCCAAAACCATAGAAACCAGTCCCAGGTAGGAACTTGTAACTTACAAACCAATCTCTTCTCTTTTGCTTAGGGTCTTCTTCTCTCCAATTACGCCTTACGCTTACTATCTTTTCTGCATCGTAATCAATTGTAATTACATAAGGAAGGGCGACCATGTTATCTTCATCATCTTCTTCCATAGTATCTATGCCATCAAATGATTGATACGCATGTATTTCTAGAAGCGTCATTACTTCGTCTTCGCTATCTCCATAAGGATCAACGCCCTCTATCTCACTACCTACATCACCACTAGGGTCTATATCTTCTCCACTGTATTTACTTGGTAAATAGAACCCAGCCTTAACATATTTGTTAAAGTCATTCTTAGGCATACGAATAACGTGTGTATATCTGCTTGATGTGTAAAGGTCTTTACTCTCTGGAGAAACTACAAAGTCTTCTGCTTTTACAAATTGTGAGCATTGTCTGTCTAAATTAGCATCCCACCAAACTTTCTTAAATGTATGTCCAATTAATGGTAACTGAAATAACATTTGGTCTAAGTCAGGGAAATACTCTGGCATGTCTTGAGTAATCTGATAGTTCATAAAGTCTTTAACTCTACGAGCTTGTTCTTCCATCTCTTCGCTTGGGTCACCAACTATTATTGTCTTAACTGGCCCGCCACTTGGGTATAATTCTGCTATTGCTCTTGCATTAAATTGTGTAGCTGCTTCTGCTATCATAGGATGAACTACGTTGCTTAATCCTCTTGTAGCTCTTTGGTCTTCCTCTTCTTCTTGACCACCATGTACATCTAGTGTCTCTAAGCCTTGCTTGTATCTATCTTCCCATTGAGACCTTGCTTCTTTGTCTGCTTCGTAACTCGTAATTAATTGGCTTGCTACTGCATTTAATTCTTTTGCATCAATTGTTTCTGCGAGATTTTGGTCAAAGGATGTGTCTTCCTCATCCAAAATATCTAAAGATGGATCGCCTACCAAAACCTCATCATTTCCAATGTCTTCTATTTGAAAGTCGTCTGAAGGCATACCTTCTGCAAAAGGAATTACTTGAGGTTCTCTAGCCATATATTGTCATCCTTCTCTCCTGAACTTCATCTTGTTCATCATAATCTGTAGAATGAGTGATGAACCAACCTTTTCTTAATCTTAGCCAAGCCTGTGTACAAGTGTCAACTATATCATCATTATCACCCGCAGGGAAGGCTGAACATATATCTATTAGGTTTTTAGCCCATTTTTTTCCTTGTGGATAGAATATTCTTCCATCCTCTAACAATGCAGAACTACTATGTGCCCTTGCAATCTTGTCTCTATCTGGTGAATAAGCTAGTACTGGTATACCACCCATCCTTAAATCTTGTAGCAAACTTTGACCACTAGCTTTCTTTTCTATTAACACTGTATCTGGCTGCCAGTCATCATATGCTTCTTGTGCTAGTTTTCTTAACTCTGGGTAAGTTACCTTGTCATACCACATTTCTACAACTATGGCGTTTACTTGTCCATTTTGCCTAAAGATGCCCCACGTTGTTCTTGCACTGTAGCTACTTGTTTCTTTAGTACTGAACGCAGTATCGTAGCTTTGTACCAAGTATTCAATCTCTGGAAGTTCATCTTTCTCCCAGGGAACCCACCATTCTGCTTTGAGGATACCACCTCCTTTGGGCATTGGTCTTTGTTGCAATTGACCAGCACTAGCGTATGAACCCAAACTTTTTTCCAAATTATCAAGAGTTTTCTCATCAATCCTCTTCTCCCACAACAACTCCCCTTCTTGAGTTCTTGGGTCGCTAAAGCCAAGCGATGATCTAGTTGGCGTTGGGTGACCAATTTCGTATCTTGCAGGTAAACATAAATGATCCCAATCATTGTACTCATTCGCTAATATGTGTCCAGTAAGGTCGTTCTCATGAACCCTCTGCATAATTATAATAAATGCTCCAGTTTTTGGGTCATTCAGTCTAGTTTGCATAGCCTGATCCCACCACTCTAGAACGCCTTCTCTAACTGTTGATGATTCAGCCTCTCTTACGTTGTGAGGGTCATCAATAACAATTATGTCACCACCTTCACCAGTTAGTGCTCCATCTACTGAGGTTGCAATCCTTTGACCAGTTTTATCATTCTCAAATCTTTGTTTTTGGTTTTGATCTGTGGTTAATGAGAATGTATCACCAAAATGTCTTTTGTACCAAGGGCTTTCGATAAGCCTTCTACATTTAACACTATCTCTTATAGACAATGATCCAGCATAACTAGCAAACAAGAACCTTTTAGATGGCTGTATAGTCCAAGTCCAAGCGGGCAATGCTACTGCAACACTTATAGATTTCATGTGTCTTGGTGGAATATTAATTATAAGTCTTTTGATATCACCTTCTACGACTGCTTGTAGATGTTCTGAAACTGCATCTATATGCCAATTGTCGTAAAATTCTCTACCTGGCTCAATCGCTTGCCACGATCTCTTTGTGAACACCTTCAATGACCTTCTCATCTTCTCTTTGGAGGCTCTGCGTTGAAGCTCTTCTAAGGGTTCGTTCAAGGTTGTCAAGTTCCTCATCTGATATCCTAGTTAAGTCTATTACTTGTTTATGCTCTACTATTGTTTCTTTCTCTATCTTATCTTGCCATCCTGCTCTATTTTTTAGGTAAAAGATCATTGCAGTATTATCTCCTTCAAGAGCCTTTTCATAAAGCCTATTTGTTATAGTCTGTATGCCTTTACCCTTTCCTCTTTTTATAGCTTCTGCAAACTCTGTAAATTCATTCTGCTTTTCGTATAGAGTAGATAGTCCTATACCTAACGCCATAGCTATTTGTTCTTGTGTTAATCCTTGTGCTGCATAGGCTTCAGCCTTATCACACATTTCTTTTGTAACTACAAATTTAGGTCTACCTACCTTAGTGTTTTTCTTAACTATCTTTTTAGCCATTATAAACTCATTTCAAATTGTTCATCTTCATTCAAAATTATATCTACATTTTTTTCAAAGCCAATTTTCTCGTTAGCTCTTAGCCTATTGTATAGTTTTAAATCATTCTTCTTAATATACATCATAGCATCTTCATATTTTTTATCTAATATTTTTTGCTCATCTTCAGTTATGTCGCTCTGTAACATCTGTATTCTTCCTTGGTAAATAGACTTCTACATATGTATCACACTTTGGACATGATAGGTTTGTAACAATACTAAACTCTTCATCATCCTCAGTGTCATGGTCGCCACCCCATATCAAACTTGTTTCACACCACCAACAATTCATGCTTTAAACCTTTTAATCAAATTCATATTCACTAACCTCTTCATAAATCTTTTTCTCATTACTAAATGAAAAGAATGCTTGACCTATGTGACCATAGATACCTTGCTCTCTAATCTTCCTAGTAATTATCTTAGTGGTATTATCCTCAAAGTCTCTATGAACTACCAAAGCAGCATCACTCATGTTTGCCCAATGTGCAGAACCACTAACTTGATATAAGTCTGGTGGAGGAACTACGCCACTATCATTCCTCTGTAGCTTGTGAGGATGAGCTACCATCCATACTACCAATTGATGGTTTCTAGCAAACTGCTGACACTTAGCAATTATATCTCTTATATGCTCATCTTCTCTTTTAGCATAATCTCTGTTAGGACTTATCTGATTAAATGGGTCTATGACCAATCCCTTAATACCAAACCTTTGCTTGGCTATTTTAGCCTTGCTCAATATAAACTCAATGTCTGGGATTTCTTCTGTGTTCTCAATAAATTTAAAATGTTTATCTAAGAACTGTATTCCACTGTTTAGTTCATCTTGCGACATTCTAGCGTGCATACCAATATCAAATGGCTTTCTACATCTCTTCTCAAGTAAACGCCTTATATGATTTGGTGTTGAGTGTTCTGGGCTGAATATAGCAAAATTCCAATTCTCTCTTTCAGCTAAGTTTAATAACAACTGATCTAAGAAATTACTTTTACCATGATTAGGTATGCCAGTTATTAAGTTAAATGTACTTGGCATAATCTTATATATTTTATCTAACTCTTTGAATCCAGTACTAAAAGCTTTCTGCTCGTTACCATCATAAATGTTCTGAACGCTATCATGATACTCTTTGACGCCATGTAATCCTTGTACTGGAAAATCTTCAGCATACTGTATACATTCTCTTAATACTTGTTTATCATATTTAATTAAACATTCATTGGCATCTTTACATTGCCAATCATCTTCACGAGGGAAATTGACAACCTTACATATGTCTTTGCCAAATCTATGTATAATCTCCAATCTCAACGCCTTGCCATTTTCATCAGCATCTGTGGCTACGATTACTTCGTCAGCGTCAAAAATCCATTTGGAATGCTCAAACGCCATAAACCTTTTATCATCAGATTTAAATTTCGCTGCTTGAGGTGCTCCATCAGGTAGGCTTACAACATTTCTAAACCCAGCTTCATATAAGGCTAGTACATCCATCTCACCTTCTACAAAGATAACAGACTTGAGCCCAGTTTCTTCCCAATGTGTCCTCAACATATCTATATTATACAAACACTTAGTAGCGTTTTTCTCTTGAAGAAACTTCTTATCTTTTGTTCTACTTTTTATATTTACAATATCTCCCTCAAGATAATATGGGAAACATAGCTTATGGTCTTTTGTAAATAGCTTAAAATCTTCTGCTGTCTTTCTGCTTATCTTTCTGTTTTCTAACCAAATCAAAGAACCTTCAGACAAATCGTGATTGGTGTTAGAAATTATAGGTATTGGTGGAGCTACTTCTTTTGGCTCTTCTCTCACAACTCTTGGCTCTCTATATGGTAGGTTGCTATTCTCTTTAACTCCTCCAGTCCAATCACAATGATGACACATCCACAATATTGATTCGTATGTTACAGTGACTGACAAACAAGGGTCATGCTTCTTTCTTCTACCTGGTGAGCATTCTGGACATCTAGTTCTGTAGTCGCCTACCCCATAGCTATTTAAATGTATTCCTTGCTCAATTGCTTTTTCTGCTAGTGATTTTTCGTTCTTCATCATTTGTTTATCCTACTAATAAGTTTAAGTTTGTTTTTCGTTGTTTAGGTTGCTCTACATCATTAAATCGCTTTTGCGATAACCAAGTCTTGGCGTGTGGAATAAATCTTTCATCTTTCCCAGCCTGCGACTTAGCAAATAATATTGTCTTATTTATTAAGTTTTCAAAAGTAATTTCTTTATTCTTCATAGCTATTTGGAACTTTTGTGAAGCTCCAAACTTATTGTCGTTAGGTCTATTAGGATACTCCTTCCAAAACAATTCAAATTCCTTACTATATTCTTTTTTATTATGATAGGTTATTGGTGTCGCATTTTGCAGAGGGGGTGGGGTCGCATTTTGCGACTGGGTATCCACATTCAGTTTATATATGTTACTTGTCTGCCTATGATTATTATTTTCTGTAAGCTGAAATCTTTTTTCAATATCAATAAAGTTCATATCTTTCAAACGCTTAAGCGACCTAATGACTGTATCAGTACTACACTCGCATAGCTCTGCAATCTTCTTGTGTGAAGGATAGCAACTGTTTTCTGCATCAGTAAAGTTAGCTAATATAATAAGAACTAACTTATCTGTACTGTTACCTACCTTGACCTCTGACGCCCATTTTAACGCTGACCATGACATATAAGTTCTCTACCTCAAAACTTCTGTTATCAATATTGGTGGATTATATGTAGCTAGAATTTTCTTTCTAAGCATGTAATCCCTTGTCTTAGTGGCTTTAGACTTTACATCCTCCACAACCACTTCACCATCTTTTTTATAGCGAAAATCTGCAGTATATCTACCTATCTTTACGCCATTACACATCAGATCAAACTTTGGATGTATTTCCAAATCTGATATCTCTTTGGCTCTAAGAAGGTATTCTAGTTCTACAAACCTCTTAAGCTCACGCTTGCTATCAAAGACCTCACCCTTGTAGGTTTGCTTGATGGCGTTGTATTTGTTTCTCGTAAAAGTCATGACCAGTAACCTCATTATTAGTAAAGTCAAAAATAAGTTTAGCTTTATTAAATCGTGGTAGAGTTTCGCCCCTACTCCACTTTTCAATATTCCTAAACGACACTCCTATTTCTTCACCAAAGGTTCTGTAGTTGTAGCCATTCCTTCTAATCCATTCTCCTAATTGCATTAGACTTTCTCCATAAAAAAATTACAGTAATACAAAAATAATTTTAAGTAAACTAAAAAAAACTCTTTAAAGGGTTTGACAAACCTTTTTAATGGGAGTACAACAGTTTTAATAACGAATAACAAACAAGGAGAAACAAATGTCTAAAGGTTACTTAGGTACATATGGAGCAAGAAAGTGCAAAATATGTAAAGGAAATATCGAAATTATAAATGGATATAGAGATGGTCACAATGCTCAGCCTGTGGCTAAAGGTAGATGTTGTGGGGATTGCAACTCAACTGTGGTTATAAAAGCTAGGTTTGAAAAAATACTTGAGAAGTTAGCGTAATGAAAAGTAACAATCCCTTTGAGGCTCATAACATAGATCATCTGTCACCTAGCAAGATTAACTTGTGGGTGGCAGACCCAGCCCTTTTTGTAGGCACATATCTATGTGGTATGAAAGGTTCTTTTGGTGTAGGTGCATTCAGAGGAACTGCAGTAGAATATGCTTTGGAAAAGAAACTAAACAAACAAGACTATCCACAAAACGCTATGGATGAGTTTTTATATGGCAAATTTGATGCAGAGTGTGTTGAGCATAATGTTTCTATAGATGACGACAAAACACAGAAAGAGCGTAGTGCTTTAGAACTCTATTACAATGTAGCATCAGAAGCATACGAAGACTTTGGTACGCCTACTCATTATCAACAGAAGGTCTACTTTCAACACGAAGACTTACCTATACCATTTCTAGGATACATAGACTTTATATATGAAGACAGTATCAGAGACTTAAAAACAGTTGGCGTAAGACCATCAAAGTTTACTGAAGCACATCAAAGACAGTTAGCAGTATATTCTCATGCTTATCCTGATAAGGAAATGTGGTGTGACTATGTGACTAAAAAGGAAGCTATATCTTTTAAATTACAAAACCCAAAAGAAAAATTTCAAGAAGTAATAAAAATTTGTTTTGGGCTACAAAAATTCTTAAGTATTAGTAATGATGCTTTTGAACTAGCGTCTATGCTACATCCCAACTATGACGATTGGAGATGGAGTGAAGATATGAAACAACAATCAACCAAAATTTGGAGTAACTAACAATGAACTACCAATCTGAAAAAACTAATCTTGTTTTGCAAGCTATAGAAGATGCAAGGCAAGAGTTTTCTCCTTTAGAGAAAAGTGGCGTTAATGCCTTTTTTAAAAACAAAAAAGGTGACCCACATATGTATAGCACATTAGATAATATATTTGATGCATGTATGCCAGCTTTACATGCTCATAAATTATCTGTGGTGTATCAAGTGCAGATTATGCAAACTGCAAATACCCTAGAAAATGTACTTACAACTACTATAACTCATTTACCTTCTAATCAGTTTATTACCTCTTGTAGTACTTTGGGCAATCAAAGTGCTAAAAGCCAAGATGTAGGTTCAGCTATTACTTATCTTAGAAGATACCAAATACAAGCTATGTTGAACTTAGAAGCAGACTTTGAGGATGATGGTAATTTAGCATCGGGTAACAAAGGTGGAGAATCAAACATAATTGATAAAAAAGAAAACAATACAATGCCAAAGCGTAAGTATGTTTTATTTAACAAAGATGGCAATATTGCTTCATCTGTATCTGCATTTGGAACTTATCTAGGTGAATTAAATAAAGCTATAAGCATGATAAAGAGCAATCATTCTTGTTGTTCTGCTACTATAATTCAGTTGCAAGATATTAAATTGTGGGCTGAAGAGCTTGGCGAACAACATAAAAAGAACGCCACAACTATGATAAAAAAATGTGAACAATATATTAAACTTTTTAAAGGAGAATAAAATGCAAAAAGATAACACAAATTCTGGGATATTATATAAAAACACTGATGATTGGCAAATTGTACAACAAGGCAAATTAAACCTTGAGGGTGAAGAGCATAGAATTATTGGCGTAAAACGTAAAAACAAAGATGGTCAGCCTATGGTTGAGCTTTATAGAGCTATAGGAACTCTGAAGGCAAACGACAGTAAACAGACTGATAAATCTCCAGATGCTAAAGGTGTAGTTAATAAAATCATGAATAGTGGTGCTATGACTATTTCTGCTTGGAAAGATGTATCTGAAGCAGGGAACGCCTACACTAGCCTAAAAGCTAGAGAATTCACTAATAATGAAGATAGCATAGACAATGATCCAAATAGTGAGAAAAATGTGCTTTATAACAACAATATAGAAGATATTGGTTTCTAAGATGTTAATACCTAAATCTGTTAAAGTTAAAAACAAAAAACACCTTATGTTTGTAGCTAAACAAGTATGTTGTCTAAATGGCATAGCTGCTGATTGGTGTAGAGGTAATGTTCAAGCTCATCATCTTCTGAAGCCATATGAAGGCAAAAGAGGTATGGGCATGAAATCAAGCGACAACAATGCAATTCCATTGTGTTATTATCATCACGCTGAGTTACATGACACTCAAGGTGACGAAGATAGTTTTTGGGGCAAGTACGATTTGCATGAAGATTTTGGTAGAGATAAAGCTACATATTGGTGGAGTATCTCGCCATATAACCAAGAAAGATTTAAAAAATGAACGAACAAATAATTTCAGAAAAAGAAGTATCAAAAGCATTAGATTATTTAAGAGATTCCGCTGCGGAGGTAGCTAAAGCTAAAGCAGAAAGAATATATCTAGAAGAATACAGAAAATCATTAAAAGCACTTATTATGAAAGATCATTTAGATATTTCAGTGTCAGCACAAGAAAGAGAAGCTTATGCTAGTGACGAATATGTAAAACATTTACGAGCAATGCAAATTGCTATAGAAAGAGATGAGAAGTTAAGATTTATGAGAATAGCTGCTGAAGCCAAGATTAACGCTTGGCAAACAATGTCAGCTAACTATAGGTCAATAAAGTTATAATTCCACGCTGATCTCTACCTCTGAGCGTGGATAGAGGTGGTTAGGTTTCCTCCAGATTTATATTGCCTAATCACCTCACACTAAATTCCATCTAAATTTATTTTATAAAAACATCTTATAAGGGTTGACATTTGTGTCTACAAAAATTATATTAAAAAAATAACGAACAACAAAATGGAGATAAAAATGAGATATTTAGATATAGAAAGCATTTGGGATAAAAATGGTGATAGCATTCTTAACAGAAAAAGTGAGCACCAAGAGTTAACTTTTAATGTTAATCACAATAGAGGTTTTTCTAAATGCTATCTTTTCGAAGACCAATCTGAAGATAAGATTTGGATTATGTCAGTAGGTGCTTGCATCAAAGCAGTTTACACTGATGCAGATCGTGCTGAAGGCGAAAGGCTTTCTAAAGAGTTACCAATAAATCATGGCGACATAGTTCGTATTAAGGGTAGAGGCGACAAAGAGTTTTCTGTACATGTAAATGGTGCTTACTCTGACTTAGGCTACCTAGTTCCAATAAACTAACATAAGGGGTTTAATTACCCCTTTTATTGGGTTGACTTATATATTTACATATGCAATAAATAATTAACGATTAACAAAATTAGGAGAAACGATATGAACGAACTACTTAGAGATGGTGCTACTTTAGAAAGAATTGAAGCAGACCTAAACTCTCATAGAGCACTATATGGTGCTGATGATTACTTCCTCACTCAAGCTCTAAAGCAAGTAAAGAATATGTTAGCTGAAAAACGTAAGCTAATAGATGAACAAACAAAAGCTGATGAAATGACATATAAAGAGTATGAGAGTTTCATGCAGACTAAAGGTTTTGATCCACAGTTTCTTATAGATCAAGAAGTTGCTAGGCAAGATGAACTTAGGATTGACAACAATGTTGCTTAGTGTCTTAAAATTTATGGGGGTTATAGCATCAGCTATAGCCACCATGTATTTCTTTTATTATTTATTTTGGTTTTTATGCCTAATAGATAATGTTTGTTACAACGCTAATTTTGGAGGTTAAATATGAGTTGGGGTAGAAAAGTAAAACTTGGCAAAAGTCAAGCGTGGGATTTTATTAAGAATGATTGGAGCATTAAAGATATGACCTTATTCTATAATATAGGTGGTAGTCCAACGCCTAATTTAAATGACGATGAGGCAGTTAAGATAACCTTTGAACTTACGAATATTCTTCAAAAAACAATAAATAATTATTGGATGACGAAAAAGAGAGAAGATTATGTAGCTGAGGCACTTGTAGAAGAGCAATGTTTTTTAAATTTATCTAGAGATTTTGAGGGTGCAATGAAACTAAGTCAGACTGTAACTCCATTAATTTTTGGGTCAGATAAAACTAAAAGAAAAATTAAAAGAAAAAGACTTGCTTCAAGAGAAGTAGGCAGAAGAGAATGGGAAGAATGGATGAGTAAAGAAGAAAATCAAGAGGGGTATTACGATGAAAAACTATAGAACTGAGCTAATTAAAGGAAGTGCGACCTTTATAAAAACAATGGCAAGAAATATAAAGGATGATGATCTTTTTTCACATATCTCAGATCATACGAGAAAGATTATTAGGTACGCCAACTCTCATAATAAAAACTTGTTAAATAAATATGAGATAGCTGACCTTCTCTATCTAATTGATTCTTTTAGAAGTCATGATGGTTACTATCACGATATGTCAGACGAAAAGTTGGATAATCTAGAAACCAAGTTAAAGCTACAAGAAAAAGAAGCACGAGTTACTCAATATGAGAAACAAAAAAGAGATAATATGTTGGGTTAATAAGGAGGCGTAAAATGTACAAAAGATTAGTAACTAAACTATGGCAAGGTAAATACGTTAGCATAAGAGACTATGAGCTAGAAAAAGCAATAAAGATGGGTGGTATTATTATAACTCATAATGACAAACAGATGCAGTTAAACGTAGAGGAATTAAAAGCACTTAAGCCTAACCCAAAGCCTATACAATCTAAATTCAAAGGAACTTATAAGTTAATAAATATAACTTTCAAACCTTTAACTCACGACCCAATGCAAGGAGATTTTTTGTATGACTAATGGAAATAATGAAAATGAAGTTTTACGCCATAAACGTAGAGGATATTTAGCTTACTTCAAAGATGGTGTACATGATGCAATTATTAATGAAGAGCAAGATACTGAAAAGACTTTCTCTGATTATTATAAACAAGGTTATAAACATGGTAGTTATATAAGAGATAAAATGTTAATTAAGGAAATACCATATGGCTAACTTGCTTGTTAAAGAAGCTTCAGATGAGGCTTTGCATCTCAGAAAGCTATTACAAAAGTTTAAATCAGACACAAATCAAGGTAATTTGTCGAAAGAAGAAAGCCTTAATCGCATAGAGAATATGGTTAAGGTTGCTTCTATAATATATGCAAAATTAGAATTTATAAATAAAATATAAAAAAACTCTTTTTAGGGGTTGCTTTATGTATATACATATATTATATTAATAAAATAACGATCAACAAAATTAGGAGAAACAAATGACTAAATATACTTACTCAGACGATCTAGTGTCAGATTTACACAAAGATGCTTGGGGTCACAGACCTAGAGATAATTTTTGGTTTCAGTGGGAAATTGCAGATCAAGATGCCAAACAAGCTATTTGGGATAACCTTATCGATGATATGGTTAAGAACGATGCTGAAGAAGCTCAAGCCAAAAAAGATAACGCTTCAATGCTTGCTGAAAGAATAAAGAGGGTTTGCAAGCTAGGTGCTAAAAACTACAGAACTGCAATCAGATGGATAATTGAAGCAGATGAGTTAGAGCCTGACTATCGATATGATGGCGACCAATTAGCTTGGGAATACAATATCGAGTTCAGACATAGAAAATTATTTAAATTAGCAGGAGTAGCATAATGTTAGATACTAAAATGGAAGAAGCGTTACAAGACGTATCATTTAAAATCGATGTGAGGGATATCCAAGGTATCCCTTCACATATGGGCAGAAAAGTAGTTCGCCTTAATACCTATGGTCAGCAAGAAGGTGATCCTCTTGGTATCGTAGGTTCTAGATACAAGCCAATACATCATATAGATGCATTTGGTGGAGCTATCGAGGCTATGAAAAGTGGTGGTCTAGATTTTACAGATCACGAAATCAAAGTAGATACCTACGAAAATGGTGCTATGGCTAAGATGGAATTGTTACTTCCAGCACATAACACTCAAGTTGGCGACCATGATTTGTCACTTAAGTTTGTAGCTAGAAATAGTTACAACGCTAGATGGAAGTTTCAGTCCTTCTTTGGTTGGATGAACCATGTATGTTTCAATACCTTAGTAAGTGGTCAAAAGATTGCTTATACTGCTAACAGACATACTACACACTTCAACGTAGACGCCTCTAACAAAAAGATACAGAATGCAGTTAGTGCGATTACTAATGAAGCTCAGACTTTCAACAAGTGGTGGGATACTAAAGTAGAAGATGATCAAGTTATCGATCTGTTCAAATCTACTATAGCTAAAAGCCAAGCTAACGAAATTAAATTAGCTAGTGGTCAGTCAGACACTAACAAAAAACAATTATATCATTTAATGGGTTTATATGAGGCTGAGGTAGCTCAAATTCATGGTAAGGGTGATTATGGCAGAAATGGTGCTAAAGGCTCTCTTTGGTGTGCATATCAGTCTGCAACTGCATGGTCTACACACTTAGGTGATGTAAAAGCTAATAGCACTAACAATCATATAGTTCAGCAACGTAGACAAAACGATGTTAGGTCTATGATTAATAGTAATAAGTGGAAACAACTCGAAAATGCATAATAATAGGGGAGCGAAAGCTCCCTTTACTTTAAGGAGGATATTTTGGAAGATTTATATGGATACAAGAAAACTATATTAAGAAGTGAGGTAGAGCTAACTGATATAGATAAAGAGATATTTAAGAACTTTGATTATAAATTTGATGGGGTTACTGAATTTGAGTTACCTCATTTTGAGCCTTTTAAAGAAGACTTTTCTATTGGTGTTATATATGGCTCAAGTGGTAGTGGTAAGTCCTCTATGCTTGCTAAGTATGGTAAAGAAGAAGAATTGACTTGGGATAATAACAGAACTATAGCATCTCATTTTGATAGCGTAGAAGACGCCATAGAACGATTTGGTGCAGTTGGTCTTAATACTGTTCCTACTTGGGCTAAACCTCGTCATGTATTGTCTAATGGTGAGGGGTTTAGATGTGACCTAGCTAGAAGGCTAGGTAGCAATATTGTCATTGATGAGTTTACCTCAGTTGTAAACAGAGACGTAGCTAAATCATGTTCGTTGTCTTTGTATAAGTATGTAAAACGTAAAGGTCTTAAGAATATTGTATTAGCTACTTGTCATGATGATATATTAGAATGGCTGCAGCCAGATTGGGTATTTAACACTGATGTGAAGCGATTCGCATCAAGGGGGTTAGTTCGGCAACCCATTGAAGTTAAAATTGTCAAAGGGAACAGAAACCACTGGGAATTATTTAAAAAGCATCACTATCTAACTGAAGACCTCCCTGCCTCTGCACATTGCTATTTGGCAGTATGGAACGATAGGATTATTGGTTTTGCTTCTGTAATGTCTTTGCCAGGTTGGACACCACCTCTTTACGAAGGCGACAAGCGTCTCAAATGGCGTGAGGCTAGAACAGTAGTCCTTCCAGACTTTCAAGGGCTAGGGATAGGTGTAAGGCTATCTGACGCTATTGCAGATATGATGATAGAGAAAAATGTTCGTTACTATTCTAAGACCTCGCATATTAGGATGGGTGAGTACAGACAAAAGTCACCTCTATGGAGAGCGAGTGCTAGTAATTTAAAAGATAGAAGTAGTGATATACATGACCATAAGAAGCGTCTTATACCATTAGAAAGAGATAGGATTTGTTATTCTCATGAATACATAGGGGAAAACAACAAGTCCTATGACCCTAAGTATAATCGACCCGATGACCCACAACAAAGTTTGTTCTAATGAAATGGGAATATCACAAAGGTAAATCTAGATATCTATCTACAAAACTTACTAAGCCTAAAATAAATGTAGATATAATTCATGGCGACAGAAGGCTATGGGATGTATTTAAAAAACATCATTATCTGAGCGAGGACTTGCCTTTATCTACTAGATGCTTCTTTGCAGTATGGGAAGGTAATATTATTGGTTTTAGTGCAACTATAAGTTTTCCAGGCAAAACTCCACCTTTATATGAAGGCGATATTAGAAAGAAATGGAGAGAATGCAGAACTGTAATAATACCAGACTTTCAAGGGCTAGGCATTGGAACTCGATTTTCTGACGCTATAGCTGACTTACATATTGAGCAAGGTTACAGATATTTTAGCAAAACATCACACATGAGGATGGGGCTATACAGAGAAAGTTCGCCTATATGGAAAGCTACTTCAGCTAACCTACTAGATAGAAGTAAAAGCACCAATGGTAATAGTTATATAAATCACCACACTATAGAAAAAGACAGATTATGTTATTCACATGAGTATATAGGTGAAGACAGAAAATCATATAACCCTAAATATAACGCCACTAATCACCCTTTATTGATCTGAGGCTATCCATAATATCATCAATAGATGGTTCTTTGCCATTTTCATTTAACACACAACGATAGCTTTTTGGGCATCCCACTCGAATATCAGTAAATTCCATTTCATAGGTTTTATTTGCACCTCGATAGATACAAGCCATTTTATCTTTGTAAACTTTCTGCTTCATAAGTCTGCATAGTGTCATTGTAGGTGGCGTTACTAAACCTTGATTCAGTTGTTGTTGTTTAGTAAGTCCTTTAAATTGTGTGTTTTTTGACTGATAAGTATTACCTTTAGCAAATACTTTTACGCCTACTACTAAACCACCTAACAACACACCAATACATATAAAAGTAATTCCTACCCATTTTACAGTTTCAAGTAGCTCATCTTGTCTTTTCTTAGCTTCTATTCTAGCTTGTCGTTGTGCTTCTTTGGCTTTATTAATTCTTTCTGCACGTTCTGCAAGTATCTGATCCCATGCCTGCGGCCCAAATCTAAGATTGATTAAATTCTTTAACTCCTGACGTTTCTCCTCAAGAAGCTTTCTGTCTATATAATCTGTAGCACTTGATTCGACTGAGCCAAATTGCTCCATAATAGACATGCCCTTGCCTTGACCTTTATTCATCTGCTCTTCGCCTAGAAAAAAGCCATCTATTTGTTTTGCTATGCCTTGGATATCTTGAACTGTGGAGATGTTTTCTTTTATAAAGTCAACGCTTTTTTTGACTAATGCTATACCAGTTAAAATTTCTGCGACAACCATGTCATTTACCTTATAGCTTCAAGTATTTTGCCTATGCTCTTTTTTGATATACTTTCGACTAAGGGTTTAATTGCAGTTGTATCAACTTCTTCAGTACCTATAATCTCTTCTCTACCTGGTGCAGTAACTGCTTGTTTCACAAATACACCTTTAGGCTCTACTGTAAGCCTTCCTTCTCTAATTGCTGGCAGCGGGAAATCAAATAATGGCTTGTCTGCTCTAGTGATATACTGCTTTATCATATCTCTTGCTTTATTTATACTTGATAGAGTTTGCCCCATTTGTATCTGATCAGAGACACCTAATAATTTCATTCCAGGCAAGGTTTTTGCATAATTTAAAATACCAGCTTTCGCCATGCCACTTAATACTAAATACCCTGATCCACTTTGATTTTTTTGTATTTCAGCCCACAAGGTAGGCATCACATTATTTCTAAATTGTTCTATCTTTTTAATTTCGTCTTTTGTGAATAACTCATTTATATAATTTTTGTTTCGTTTAAAAACTTCGTTGAAATTGTTAACAATGTTTGTTCTTGTTACGCCAGATTTACCTTTCCCAGAAAATGCCTTTTCTAAAATAGCATCCTTAAGCAAGGAGGTAACTTCAGAATATTTTTCCTCTGGAAGACCTTGTTTAAATCTTTTAAGAACATTAGCCATAACAGATGCAGGTTGAAATTTTGTATGACCAAAAAAAGCATTTACGACTGCATCAGCTTCCATTCCTTCACTAGATAACTTTCTTAGAATATTATTTGTTGACTGTTCAGATATTTCTTTAGTTGTTTTTTTGCCTGTTAGCCCAATATATTGCCTATATAAATCTTTTGATTGTTTTAATGTGTCTAGAATAGCTTGATTCCCAGTAATAAATCCTTGCTCAATGCCATTAAAAACAAAATCATCTATAGATGTTTTAAGTTGTCCAAGTATTCTTTGCTCTGGCGATCCTGGAGTTGCTGTTCTAAATATTCTGTTTATTTCCTTTTGGTAAGCAGCTAGTTGACTAAAAGGTTTATCTGTCTCAGTAGTTGCTAATTTTTTTATATTGTCTATTTGTTCTTTTAAAAGTGGCATAGAATTAATACTGGTAGATCCTGTCAAGCCTTGCTCAAACTCATTATCTATTATTTTCAAAAGATTTTGTGACATTGCTTTTATGCCTTGAGATGAAACTATGGGTTGTTTCAAAGCATACTTAACCAAGTCATAACCTTGTCCTGCCTTTTTCTTTAAGTCTCTAGAAGTTCCAGTAACTATGCTTTTAATTTCACTTATAGCCGTGAGAGGAATTGATTCAGATTCAATGCCTGTCATAGTTCCAGAGCCAATTTCCTCTTGTAATGCTTTTGCATCTTCTCTAATTATATTTAATTGATTTTCATCAAAACCTCTTAAAATAGCTTTGGCTGATGGATCAGTAGTTGCGGCATTTCTTACAATATCTTCTGCTTCTAGCTCTGGCGTAAATTGAGATGTTGCACTACCTTTTAATGGTGTGTATGGCTCTGACGTTCTCTGACCTTGAGTTAATGGATATTTAGATGCTTGTATAGAGCTTTTTGCAAACTCTGGTATTTCCTTTCCAAGAGTTCTCGCCCCTACCCTTGTAGCTCCTTTTACTGCTTCTACTGGGGCTCTTAATATTGGTGGTGTTACAATGTCTATGCCAGTTGCCAGTGCTCCCATACCAGTAGCTTCTTTTAAACCTTCTGTGAAGGTTTTGTCTTTAGCTTCAGTGACCTTTGGTGTCAAAGCACCTTCAATTGCTTGCCCTGCCATTTCTGTAGCTGTATATGATGGTAAACCTGACGCTATCTTGCCAGTGATCGTCTTTGCTCCACTTACAAACCTAGAGGCTGGCATGTACTTAATTATTTCCCCAACCAATGTTCCTGCATCTTGCTTACTAATACCTGGTTTATTAATGTAATACCTTTCGCCATTCCAAACTATAAATGGGTTTTTAAATCTATCGATAGCTACCCCACCAAACCTTTGGTCACCTTGAAAAGAATCAGCTATTATCTCAGCTTTGCCTAAATCATTTCTTGCAAACATTAATTTTATGTTAGGAACTAAACTTTCGAAAAATCCCACATCTTCAATGTCTGTGGTTTCTTTAGCTTCTGGAAACTCAACTTGCATATAGTCGCCAGTAGCCATGTCATATAGTTGCCCTGGTATTCTAGTAACAATATCGCCAAGTTGGCTTACGTTTTCCTCAATGTTTTTTTGAGTGTCAAATATTGGCTCTTGACCATCCTCAAACTCGTCTTCTATTTCTGTTTTGTTGGGGTCAATAGCACCTGGTAGTTTGTTTAATGTAATTCCCATTATCTCAAGCCTTTGATTAAAAAAGGTCCCGAATCTTCAACAATTTTTTGTCCTTTTTCGTCAGCGTTACGAAAAACTGCACCATTTGGTAGGCTTGCCCAATACTCTTGAAACGCCTGCTCTTTCACTTCATCATTATCATATTTGGGCACAAGCTTACCTTCTTCTTCTACATATGCATTAAATTTTTCAAATATTCCTTTGTCGAACTCTTTTATTTTTTCGTTGATATATTTTCTTGAGTAGTTTTTAGGATCAACTAAAAGCTCCGCCTCTAACTGATTTAGTTGTATTGCATTTTCAGTCATCTTTTTCAAAGAATACAAGTTGATATAGTTAGCGAATTTGGTGTTGCCTAGCTCTAATATGGCTTGTTGATATGCTTTAAATTCCATATCTGAGGTAGAGCCTGATCCTTTGGGTCTCATTTGCGGTGCTAATTGGAAAGATATAGACCTTAAGAACTCTTGATCTTTTAAATCTTCATCCTTGAAGCCAAACATGCTCTTCAAGAATTGTTTTGCTGGTAATAAAGCACCTTCTATACCACCAGTTTTAACATTGGGGTCTAGTAGAGTATCCATAGCATTTTGTAGATTTGGTAAAAATCTTGTTACTTTTTCGATATACTCTGCATCTGTTTTTGCAATTTCTTGTAATTTTTTTGTCTTGTATTGTGCATAGTCTGTTTTTTCTGAACCTTTAATTTGAGAAATAACAGCATCAATTATTGAACCATCTTTGGATGTGAAATTTATTTCTGCAGGTTTACCAGATATTATTACAGGCGTTCCTAAAAGGTTTTCATCTTGTGTAATAAGTCTATTTCTAATATTTTCGAAATTTGGATTGTCTCGTTCCAATCCTTTGTTAAGTAGATAGCGAGTAGCTTGAATTTCAGTCATATAATTAATAGCATCGCCAGCACCCATTTGCTTAACTGTAGAAGTTTTTGGTGCTTGATATCCCACTAGTGATCCTGTAGGTACTTTGGCAAATTGCTTTGTTGATAAGGCAATTGGATCACCTTCTTTAAGGTTAGTTCCAAAAGTTCTATTGACTATATTAGCATCTACTACAGTGTAATTTTTAGGTGCACCAGTTGGTTTGTCTTTAGAATAAAGTTGTGTGGCTAGACTTACTACGCCTTGCCTCTCTTTTAGCTTTCTTTCTCTTTCTTTGTTTATTCTATCTATATACATTTTAGCAGTATCTGCACCAGCAATATTAGCTGCTCCAAATGCAGTCGCACCTGGCTTTGATGACTCTGCACCCATCTTAGTAAAGAAGTTAAGAAACATAAGTCCAGTGTTTATTCTGTCTTCTCTTTCTTGTTGCTCTGGTGTTTTGCCATACAATGTGCTCATTAAAGTTTGAGCTTGAGGTATATAATCAGTAATATTGTTTAAAGCACCACCAGTGAGGGCTTGTGGTGTTGTGCCTGACGCACCAAAACTTTGAGTGTTTGTAGTTTGGTTGTTTGCAGTTGCACCACTTCCATATTGATATGTGCCTGGAACTAATTTATCTAAACCTAACTGTTGCTGAAAGTACTTTATGTTTTCTGGAGCAATTTCATCAATGTCTTTTTGTGTCAGCGTAACTTGACTCATGCTTATTGACCTCTATTCTGTGCCAAGAAGTATGCACTTCCCAGCGAACCTAATCCACCTATAGTTTGACCATATATACTAGGTGACTGAATAAACTGTTGACCTTGTGTAAGACTTATATTTCTTGTGTCATATGGAACACCTTGAAGCACCCCTAATGCAAAGTTAATTTGATCATATGGATATTGTCTTTGCTCTACATAGTCAGCATAAGCCATATCTAACGCTCTTTGGTCTAGCTCTCTTTGTGCTTGCCCAGAGGTAAATAAACCTGATGCTGCCTGATCACTTAGAGCTTGTGTAAGTGGTGCAAAACCTTGCAAGGCTTCTGTAGCCCTTAGCCTACTAGCCTCTTCTGTTTCAAATGCTGATCTTGCTGCGTCTTGTGCCCCAAACCTAGCTTGTCTTTCTGCGTCATATCTAGAACGCATAACGTCTTCTGCACCAAAACGTGCACTTCTATCTCTCTCAGCTTGTGCTCTGTCTTGCTCAAAACGACCTCTCAACACATCTTCAGCACCAAATCTAGCTGATCTATCTCTTTCTGCTTGTGCCCTATCTTGTTCGTATTGGCTTCTCATTAAGTTTTCTGCAGTAAATCTGCCTTCTCTATCTTGCATAAACTGACCACGAAGTAAGTTTTCTGCTCCAAACCTTGCTTGCCTATCACGCTCTGATTGTGCTCTATCTTGGTCATATCTTCCAGCCGCAAACTGCAGACCTTGTGCTGCTGCCTGTGCTCTTAAATCTGCCGCCCCTCTTGCCCCTTCGCTTTGTGTTAGGGCTTCTTGTATCCCTAATCTTGATCCACCAAAAGCTCCAGACCTAGCTGCTGATGCTCTGTTCCTAGCATTAGCTCTTGCAGTTTGTCTTTCTAACTCTGATACTGAAGCGTCTTGTGCACCTTGATATATATCTAAAAATGGTTGTGCAGTTTCCATAGTAAATGGCGACATACTTTCGCCTACCAATTCTTGTCTTGTAGCTCCAGTGTAATTACCTAATAAATCTTCACGACTTGCACCTTGGTATGCAGGAAGAGAGCTACCTATTAAATCTGCTCTTGATGCACCTTGATACGTTGGCAATGCACCCCCAAGCAATTCGTCTCTTGATGCACCACTATATGGATCACCAATTAGCTCACTTGTGGACATACCTTCAAAACCTTGACCCAAGCCCTTAGCCATCTCTGAAGCACTATCGATGTAACTTTGATAACCACTTGCACCATCTCTAAGAAGTTGCTGGGCCGCTAACTCGTCTGGTGATAACTTAGATGTTTCTCCAGTGACTGGGTCTGTATATGATGCAATCCTTGCATCTTCATATGCTGGATATTCACCTCTTGCTAGTGATGATGCTTCTTCAAAAAGCCTTTTGCCACCTTCAGAAACCCAACCAGGTAACTGCGTATCTGTTACGACTTCACTATAATCTGGAAGTGGCTGAACTTGTGTTTGGCATAATCCACCCATTATTCTTTCTCCACATATGTAGAGCCAGCTTTAACTAGCCCTAATCTTTCATAGAATTTATCCTTTCGATCTAAGTCGCCAGAATAAATATGACCTAATCTTACTTTTAGTTTAGCATCTTTTCCCACTTTGATAAATGCCTTTATCAATGATATAGCAGCATCAGATTTTCTTTGTGAAGGATTGACATAAAACCACATATCTGAAAGGAATGGCTGATTCGACCACCAATCACTTGTAGTCATTCCTCCTATAGATCCAGTAATCATATTATCTTTGACGCTTACCAAAACCAAACCTTTATGGACTACTTCATTGATTTTACTTACTAATTTATATTCATCGATAGGTGCTACATCTGTTTCTGTGTTACTATGCATTTCTTTAAGCATAACGTACAAAGCTGATATTTCATTAGCACCAGCCCTTACTACTTGCATTACACGTTACCCAACGCACCCATGTCTTTAGGCATATCGCCTAATCCCATTTGATCTTCTTCCATAGCATCGCCTGCACCACTTTGCTCAACCATCTCGATTAACTGTTGCATTTCTGGCAACAACTTAACCAAAACACTAGCAACCTCTGGCGTAATTGCTCTGTCTAACATTTGCAACTCTTCTGGAGTCATATTACTCAGTCTCATGAATAATGCGTTTTTGATACCCTCACTTGGTCGCATTATCACTTCATTTGCCTCTGATGGCATACCCATGTCTAGTTGTGGGTTTGCAGGCATTCTTTCTCTAACACCCATTTGAGCTTCCATAGGCATTCTTTCTCCCATCATTCTCATATCTTCAGCCATAATTAAATCTCCTTTGTTTTATATAATACTGACCAATCTGTTTCTTTACAAAATAAGCCTAAAGTCCAACAAACGGGCTCAAAGATTTTCCTATAAAGTTTTCCAAGGTAATCTGGTTTATTTCTTTCACCATATATGTAAGCTATTTCGTTTGCACGATGTTTCACCACATGTGTCCAAAATTTAACATATTTACCTTTTCTCATTTGTTTTACCATCCACAATGCCCATAGATGATAGCCATTAACATGTTTTGTAGATAAATAATCTCTAGTGAACTTATAGTCATTTATAAGCTCTTTTCTTGTTATCAAGCCTTGTTTATTCAATTCATTACATATCACACGACCACCAAGTGCCCCACCAATCATACCACCAATAACTCCACCTATTGGGTTACCCATAAACAATGCAGTTCCTAAAGCTTTACCAACAAACGTACCAACACCAGTCTTTGCTGCTTTTTCAACATCACCAGTCGCCAAAAGGGTAACCGCAGCAGACGCTACTCCTGCTCCTCCTGCTCCTGCAAAGTTTGATTTTCCAAAAGCACTTGCTGGATTTAAGTTTTCTACGACATTTTCAGCATAGCCTTGAAACCCAGTTGCTAGTGGCGATGAGCTTGTTAAAGCAGATGCCGATGTAATTGGATCACTATAACTCATGCCAAAATCTTGTGGATTTGTTGCGAATGTATCTGATACGTTATCAAAGCTATCGAGATATGCCACTGGCTCATTAAATGCATCTATAGTAGTAAGTTGACCTTCAGGATTAAGCTGAAGACCTCTTAAGTTCAATTCGTTTGCATCGTATACAGTTTGGTCTGGTCTTTTAAAACCAAAAAAGTCTGACGTCTCTGCTTCTAATTTTTGTTGTGGCGTTTTAAATTTACCACCCATATCTAATGGCGTTTTTAGTTCTTTATATAAATCAAGATTGCCTGTGGATTTTGCAACCTCTAGATCAGCAAGCTCTGGAATAAAAGCTTGGTCATTTCCTAAAACATACTGCTCTGGATCGAAATCTGCAATTCTACTTGTTACTCTTTGTTGAGGACTACTACTAAAGGAATCTTTAACTCCTTCTATCGCTCTATCAAATGCATTGCCACCATAATACTCTCCTGGATTTACGACACCTTGAAGCAATCCTGATCCTACTTGTGGTGCTACACTAGCTCCTATAGCTTGTTCCCATGATGGAGCTTCAGGCTCTAGTCCACGATAGTTCTCATACATATCTTTGTATCGTCTATCTTCTTCTCTTGTGGGATCGTAGGTACGCTCACCAACTTTAATTTGTCTGATAAACTCAAACATAGGCATAGCTTTTGTGCCATAGACATTTTGCAAATTTGTACCTTGACCACTTGAGTAGGCTCTGTTTTCGTAAATGTTATATGTTTTTGGCGTATCAAGTGAATCAGTTAAGTTCAATACATTTCCAAATTCATCATATTGCACAGCCATTTTAAACTCCTTATGTAACCTCTATGAAGCTACCCACAACATGCAATCTATTTGCAGTTGTTGCAGTTACTTTGAGGACTTGACCTTCTTCTAACACTAAAGGTTGTGATAGCAATTCTTCTGTTCCATTTGCACCTACAGTCTTTGTTTTGTATATACTAAACACATTAGCCCCATTTGTTAAGGTTAAAGTTATACTATCACCACTTCCACTATCATCAGACACGATTATAGACTTAAATATTGTACTTGTTGCAGTTGGCACAGTGTATAAAGTTGTTTCGCTTGTTGTGGTTAAATCAAGTAATGCATTTTTATAACTATTAGGCATAGAACCATGACAAGGCTTCTGCTATGTCCTCTGTAGCCTTGTTTGATGCATTCTGAGCTAGTATAGAGCTTCTATTCTGCAAATCTATTGAAGAAACTAAATTATTAGCCCACGTTATTTGATACTCCCTAGTAGGAGTTGGCATCCTAATACTGATATTGGTTGGTGCAGTTTCGCTCATCTAAAACCATCCTGTCTTGTGTTTATTCTAAAATCGCCCAATTGCCAAGTATCTTCTGTACCTGCACTCTCTATTTTAACTGTCATTTGCCTACCTTTTGCCCTAGTGCTAACTTTTTCAGTCTGATCTGTAATTGTAAACGGACCTTTTGTTATATCTGCAGCATTAGGATACTTTCTGGTTTTGAGTGTCAAAGACAAGCTTGATGTACTTGTGGTGTTTAAGTCTGGTATAATTTTATCTACCATAAATGTATTATCACCAGCTTGAGATATTTCCATAGCTGAACTTTCTACAAAAGTATTCATAGCTGAACCATTGTCACTTGTGCCTGTTTCATGATTATAAAGTATACCATCCTTATCAAAAGCAAATGGAACTTGCCTAACACCAAATGCATCTGACCAAACAGTTCTTTCTAGAGTTCCTATAGACCATGCTAATTCTTGGTAATTAAATGTAACATAACTATCTGGCTCAGGATTGTTTGTTCCTGCTGAGTTATCCTCACTTACATAAAACCAAGTAATTTCGTTAAATTTTTTATTATGACCTACCACTGTTTTATCAATGTAGTCCAGTTGCATTCTATCAAACACAAAATATTGAACTGAACAAGGCAAGTCTTTGACAATACCATCATATATAAAGAAACTAGATTTACCCATCCAATATACAGTGTTATCTACTGCCATGATTGTATTTTTGCCACCAGCACCACAATTTGTGGCTAATAATCTAAAAGAGAATACAAAAGGCGGACCTATAAAACTCATACCATACGCAGCTTCATCAGTTGCTATAAATGTTTCATCCTTAGCACTTACTGCACCTATAATTTTAGTTCCTACTTCTAATCTTTGATCACCTGCGGTATTTGTAACTGTAGGTTGCCATTGTGCAAAGTTTTCTTGATTTGACCACCTAACTAACATGGGGTCTATGTTTCCCAAACTACCTATAGGATCGCTACCCATGCACACTAAATGTCTATCTGGAAAAGATATAATAGAGATTCTGTTAGTTGTTGGCACGCTTGTAGCGTCTGCTTCTGCAGACACTAGAGTTGCTCTAGTTGTTTCGCCATTATTAACATCCCAATAATATATTTGCCCATTTCTTGCAGTGGCAATCAAATCTTCTCCCCACAAATTAAGAGACCATTGAGAATTTTCTAGCTTTACATCACTCTCACTTGTAGCTCTAGGTGTGCCCCAAGCCGCTGAACCCCAACTACCAACACCCCAGCCTAAAGCAGGGTCTGCAGACTGTTGCCCTAGCCCCTCTTGTTTGCCTATTAAATATTTTATATCTACTGCAGTACCACCACCTGAAGCAACTGTACTTGTCGCTGCAGCGGGCACTGTAATTGTATATGAATTTGTATCTACAATTGTTATTTGATATCCTTCTGAAACATTTAGCGTCTCTGCTGAAATACCTCCAGTTGCAGTAGCATCAGATATAACAACAAAGTCACCTTCTGAAGCTCCATGAGAATTATCAGTAATTGTAACTATGGTGCTCTGATCTGTTGTCGCTATTGGGTTTGATAAGTTGGTAGATGTTTTTCGTAAAGGCGTGATATCATATAATGCAGTGTTAACTAATAGGTAAAGGTGATTATGTGTACCAATAGCTATTCTATCTTCACCATCTGTACTTGATCTCCAAGATATCATATTTCTTGCAATACCAACTATTGAAGTCTCAGTATCAGTTATATCTCCTGCATTATTTACTCTTGAATAACTTTCTTTTTGCCAACCACCTATTTTTTCAGCATACCCATTTTTAAACCTAATAAAATTGCCATCTATCCAATACGGGCCGTTCTTACCTGCAGAATACTGAGTTATATCTTTTACTATACCTGGTTTTATTTGCATTAATTGTAATGGCATTATGTAACAAACCCTATATTTCTCATTCTATCACAAAGTCTATTTGCTCTATTAGGCACTTGTTTTGCCCATTTGCTATCTTCCATTTGTATAGCCGCTTCTATCCAATTATGGTCATCTACTGCAGCTTTCATTTTTTTAAATGCACTCAAACGAGGGCGACCAAGATTGAACATCATATTGGCAATGATTAATTGTGCCTCCTCTGGCAACTCATAAAAGTTGTCATAGAGTATGGTGCAGTCATCTAAGACCTTTTCTATGTCTTCAGCAAATAACTCATTTACTCTTTCTACAGAAACTGAATCTCCTACTTCTAAATTGTTTTCTGGGTCTGTAGCTCTACATAGATGCCCAATGCCACAAGTCTTGTATCCAAGATGATCTAGGTATATTTCGTACTCACAACCTTCGTCTTCTATTAATTGTTGTTTTAAAACTTCTATATCCATTACTTAGTTAATCCTTTTTGCTTCTCATATGTTCTGAGCCCGCCAAGTCCCAGCATTCCCATCAAAACGGTCATAAGTGACCCCATATCAAAACTTGGCAAATCTGGTATAGTTACTCCTAAATATGCACATAAGAATATTGTAACAGGAGCTAGGACAAAATGCCAACATAAAGCGATACCACATGTCCAACCAATGAAGGGTCTCCAGCCAGCCACAAATATAGATTTATGTTGGGCTTCGACTTTGTTTATTTCTAACTGACCTTTAGCTAGTTCTTGAGCGTGGTTTTCAGCCATAGTTGCCACTTCATGTGCCAACTTGTTCTTCATGTCTTTATCTTCTATGAATTTGCCAAGTAAATTAGATACTGGCCCGATCAATGCAGTTAACATTAGTACACCCTCATTTTATTTGTATCTACATTAGCTACCAATTTACACATGCATTGATAAACTTGCTCTTTATCATTTTTTTTAATAATTTGGTTATGCAATTGATTTTTATAGGACAAACAGTCATTTATGTTTTTAAAGTATATAAATTCCATATTAGCCCCCAAATAACAGACTAGCATGAATACAGTCACTTTCTAGACATCCATGCAGTAGTGCCCATATATGCCCCTACAATACCAGCACCTGATAAATAAAATAGGTTAGATATATCAGATAACGCCTTAACTCTTTCTATATCTACAAAAAACATAGCTAGTGTAAACAAGCCCATAGATATTAATGTATATCTAGCCATTCTCAGTTGGGCTAAATGTTTTCTTAACTCGTCTTCTGTTTTTTTAATTTCTTTAACATGAGATAGCTCTTCGTCTGTTACGATACCATCGCCATCTTCATCGTATTCTTCGTATTTGCTATTTTTTTGAAATTTCTTCATTTTACATTTTGTATATAATAGTTGCCATAAATACAATTAAAGTACTTGCAAAGCCTATCATTATGCTTTCAATTCTTTTAATACGAAGAATAGTTTCCTTCCAGCGTTCTGCACACACCGCTTCATGTGTATCTAGTTGTGACTTAACGTCAGTAACTTTAGTCATTATATTTAACCTCTAAATATTAATATTATTATATTATATTAAATAAGGTTTTTAGGCAATACTGTCAGATGGCGAAATTCTTTACTTGTATTACCAAAACAAAAGGGCATCACCAACTCTTGTATAAATGTATTCTTTCATTTTATTAAAAGCATTATCTAAATCATTTATTAAGTCTTTTGCTTCCTCTGTTCCAGTATAAATTCTTAAATATTGACCAGAAGGTACATAACTTGTACTTAAATTTCTGCATTTAGAAACATCTGTGGTTGCTAACAAACTATGGTGTCCACCCCAAGATGTGCCAATATTAAATAGTTTACAGTTATTTGCTAATTGATTTATAGCATATTCATCAATTTTATCTTGGAACTCTATAGCAAACACACCACAAGAACCTTTAAAATATTTTTTCCATAATTTATGATCTGGATGTTGACGTAGAGCAGGATGAATAACTTGTTTTATTTGTTTATTTTTTTCTAAATACTTAGCTATTTCTATACTGTTTTTTGAAGATTTTTCTAATCTCATAGACAATGTATCTAAGCCTCTTAGAACTAAGTAAGCATCATCTGAACTGACACATATCCCACAGTTTTTATACCATCTTTTTAATTGTAATAAATTGTTTTCATTAGCCAAAGCTACTCCCATCATTACGTCAGAGTGACCTGAAGCGTATTTACTAATAGCTTCAACAACTATATCTACACCAAAATCAAATGGATTAAAGTGTAAAGCTGTTCCCCATGTATTATCTGCTATAGATTTTAAATTATGTTTTTGGCAGATTTCTATAACTTTTTTTATGTCTGTTATTTCAAACGTATATGTGCCTGGACTTTCTATATATATTGCTTTTGTATTATTATTTATAAGTGTTTCTAATTGTTTTAAATCTCTAACATTGTAGAAATCATATGTAATTTCTAACCTTGGAAGCTCTTGTTCTATGAATCTTCTTGCAGAGCCTAATATACAATCTGGTATCAAAATATGATCTTTTGATTTTAAGATTGACATTAGTGCAAGTGTGATAGATGTCATTCCAGAAGGTGTCAAAACACAACCATCTGATTTGTAAAGATCAGATAAACGATTAGCTAATAAATCAGTTGTGGGTGTGCCTTCTCTGCCATAATTATTTTTAATTCTAAAATCTTCCATACTAGAGCTTGTAATGGTACTGACTCTATGTACAGGTATGGTAATTGTTTCATTATTCTGAGAAGGCATAGTACCAGCCCGTAGCAATATATTTGGTATTGGATATAGGTGGATTACCCCTATGAGTATGAGTAAAAGAGGATGGGAATAGCACCATGCTACCTTTTTTTGGTTTAACTCTCATACTGTGATACAAAAACTCCAACTCACCACCTTCTTCAACATCGTTTAAAAATATACTCCAAACTAAAAATCTTTGTTTAGTTTGCTGACTAGCACTTTCATAATGCCAATCATGAAAGCCACCACTTTGAGTTGTTTCTTGAAATTTAAATTCTGTAAAATCAACAATATTATTATTCGATATTTCCTTTAAGGCTTCTGCCATTGTATTGGAATACACTTGCAAACCTTCTACTAAACAATTAGTAAATATATTACCTAAGTTACCACCAAAGTTTATATTTTGATAAACTTGTAGACCAGTTAAATGTGTTAAATATAATGTTCCTGCCCTTTGTGTATCTTGTCTACCTTTTCTGTTGTCTATAGTTGTTTGTTGTTTATAATTCTTTTCTGGATTTTTCATATTCTCAACAATAAAATCACAAATCTCAGAACTAAGCATATTATCTATAGTCATAACAAAGTTTTTCACATGCACGTTTTTCTTCATAGTGGTATACCTTTATCATCATATATATTCATTTTTCTGTGGTTGTTGCATTTAGGACAGTCATTACAGTGCCATTCAGTTGAAAGGCAACTTCTAACCATTTTTTTCAAATCTATTTCTAATGTATCCCACAATTCTTTTTTATTTTTAAATCTATCTACACCTTCACCTTTGTATACAATAGCTGGAGTACAAAGGTCTATGTTTAGATTTTGTAGTCTAGCACCAACATCAACATAAAACCCTAGCTTTTTCTTTGAATAGTCTCCTGGTTCACAATGAAAACCATAACCATCTGTGTCGTTTTCGTGTTTTGTATATTTTTTTCTTAATATTTCATCAGAAAAACTATAATGACCCATCCACATGCGATTAATATTATAATTTTGACAGAACATTCCTCCATAAAAAGCACACCATTGATTATCTGTGCCAAAATAGGTGCTCTCGTTTTCTTCATTTAATGTTGTCATTACAGTAGCTTGTGAATATTCAAAATCACCATATTTTTTACTCATATACTGAAGAATATTATTTGTAGCAATATTTTGTAAACGCACTCTACCATGCATCCTTTCTGCCCAACCTAACTCAATATACAAAACTCTTACTTTTTTTCTTTCTTGTAGAAAGTGTTTAAGTAATACTGTGCTGTCTATGCCTCCAGAAAATAAAAGTAAATCAGTTGCTTGATTCATTTAACTTTTGCAACTTTTTTAACTCATTTAGACGATCATCTAAAAAGGGATAATTCTCAGATACCATTGTTGGTTGTGACCTTGGTCTGTTTCTTAAATATATAGGGTTAATACCACGACCAAAATAATTAAAATTTATTGTCATTCTATATGGAACATTTGTAGGTGCTGAACTAGAATGAGGAGTAGCTGAATTAAATATTAGTATTCTATTTGCTTTTGACTCTATTTCTGTGCCATCTGCTAAATAAGTAGGTGCATCACAATCACTAAGAAAAAATAAAGCACCAACTGTGTAATATGCGTAATCAATATGAGGTGCATGAATATAATGTTCTTTAGCACCCACATAAAAATTGCACTTAATTCTCGTTAAAGCATTAATGTATAGTTTAGAAGCTAAAGCTGTAAAAGGTTCTACATTAGTAGAAGTATTCCATTGATCTCTTGCAAGTCTTTCATTGTTAAAAATAGAATTTACCATGTAAAAATCGTTATTAGAAACATCATTGTAATTTATGCTTGGAGCAATAATCCAACCCATTTCACTTTCCATATAGTCTTTCATGTGACCAAATTCTTGCCAAGGTAAAAATTCGTCATATACAGCATAAAAAAAATCACCATAAGATGTTTCTTTTTTGCAAGCCTCTAAAAATTCATTTTTGTTCATTTTACTCTACCTAAAATTATGACCACGAACCCAACATACTAAACTATACCTTGTTCCTTTAGTTACTGGAACAACCCCATGCTTCATGTAAGAAGGGAAAAATATAGCTGTTCCTTGGCTTAAAGAGTCTTCAACTACAAATTTTTCTTTATCATCTGGGAACTCAAACGTTCCACCTTCATAATATTCTGGTGCTGTTAGTTGAATAGAAACAGAAAGTTTTCTTACTAGTTCATTTGATGGTACATTATCGTAAATACCATCTTCATGTGGTTTATAAAAACCTTGATTTTTTTCATCATACTTTGTTATTTGAAAATTTTCTGGTTCTAATAAATCAAAATTATAAAACTCATTATTAACTTTACTAATTAACTGAAGTATGGGGGTGTATATATCTAAATATTTTATACTTCCACAAAGAAAACTTGTTTCACTTTTTCTTATGGTGGGTTGGTTTCTGCCTCCATCAGTTAACGCTGATGCAAATCCTGATTGTGCTACTTGTATTATTTTATTGCATAAATCTGAAGAAATAGCGTTTTTAGCTACGATAATATTTCTCTTCATGTTCTTCTCATTTCTGGTATTGGATAGTATGGAGCATTTATGTTAAAAAAACTAATAAACGTAAGTCTTTCTTCATTTGGCTTTAAGTTTAACATTGCTCCATGTAGGTTTGAGCCATCAAAGCCTATTAACTTGTTGTAAGAAGAATTAAATAAACAATCTAATTTGAACTGATTTAAATGATTATTTAATTCTTTATAATAATCATCCATATTTAAATTAGGACTTTTATTATAATATTCAATTTTTGCAGTGGGATCACATGTAGCATGATTAAATCCACTTTTTTGGGAATACAAAGCAGTGCCACAAAAGTTGTTTTCTGAAAGATATATTATAGCAGTAAACTTTGACTCATGATCTCCATGTACCCACCCTTTTCCTGGATGTTCTTTATTTAAAATATGAGCCTCTGCATCTTCATACCTTATTTTTTGAAAAGAAGAAGTCGTTTCATATGTCAAGTTTTTGAATTGATTATAGTCGGGGTATAAAAGTCTTAAGATTCTCCAATTAATTTTTTGTATAATATCTTGGCTCTGCTCATCTTTTGCTTCTGCCCTTAGTCCTGGATAATTCCCAGGTGGTTTTTCGTATGCTAGTGATTCAGCAAACTCTTTAATGTAACTAGGTTTTTCAAAAAAATTATTTACTTGTAAACTTGGATAATTCATGTTGATACCGACATATTTTCATATAAACTTGGTCTACCATCATATTTAAACTCTGGATAAAACTGACCATCTTTTTCTATGTAATGTAAAAAAACTTGTCTGTGCCAATCATATTGTAATTCATGTCTCCAGTGCTCTTGTTCACATCCTTTGTAAATTACACCTTCTCCAGTATTTAATTTAAAAACATTATCGTCTACATTTATTGCCCACATATCTTCTTTATGTGATGCGTCTATACATAAAGTGACACTTACCTCACATGATTGTCTGTCTGTATGTGGAGGACAATCTTGTGTTTTATAGTAAGTTCTCCAAAAAGAATACGTTGGAATTAGTTCTTTACCATACGCTTCTTCTACTTTTGGTTTAATAAAGTGTAACAAATTTTCAAAAACTGGATCAGAATAAACGCTTTTTGTTCCAGTAAACCTGGGTTCTGTGGAGGGATTAATTAATTTTTCAATATACGCCATGTGCTCTGAAAAACACTTAGCATGGTCTTTTTCTAAAAGTTTAAGTTTTTGGTTTATCATATTCTTGCTACCCTATAGATAAATCTATAAGAAACAAAAATGTATGTCAAATGTTATGACCAGGGAAAAGATGCAGTAAAATTACCATCTGAATCAGTTGAACCTTTAGCAATTGATCCATCAATTTTTTCTTTAAAGTCTATGTTGTTTTCAATTTCAGTTTTAATCTCAGCTAATTGGGTAGACCCAACCCTACCTTCAATCCAGCTTATTACATTTGCTTTTGTAACAGAACCATATACAGTAAAGCTATTGTCTATATTATCTACATTTATATCTAAATCAAAACCTGCTTCAGAAGTTATACTGTTAATAGTTTCACTTGTTCCAGTTAAAGTTGCTTCTACCCTAAGTATTGCATCATTATATGTAGTTCCATTTTTTGTAATATCTTTAGTATGTAAAGTGTTTATTGTCCAAACATATGTTGCCATTATTCTGTGCCTCCTGCGACTGTACCATTATTTGTAAAAGTTACGTTTGAAAAACCTTCAATGTAATTTCCTCTAGAACCCCCAGAACCACCAGAACCTCCTGCAGTTCCTGATGTTGTTGATGGTGTTCCCGTTGCTCCAGTAGCCCCAGCACTTCCAGCTTGACCATATCCACCACCTGCTCCTCCAGTACCACCAGTTCCACCATCTCCTGCAGTACTTGGCGACCCTCCACTTCCTCCAGACCCTGGATCTCCTCCTGGTTGGTTATTAAAGCCTCTGCCTAATCCTCCAGCACCTCCAGCACCTCCAGAACCTCCTGATGCTTGTGTTTGTTGTGATTGTGGAAAGGTTCTAAAAACCCTATATGTAGTTCTGTAGCCTATTTGAAATTGATTTTCACCTTGCTCTTTATTTACATTTTGCCTACCTCCTGATTGTGATCCCCTATTATAAGTATACTGACCTTGAGTAAATGAAGTTCGATTCAGCGGACCTTCAGGAAGACTAGGAGCACCAGTAGCGGGACCAAATTGTGCTCTTGATCTTCCAGACGTTTGAGTGCCAAGCTGAGATGGGAATCCATAAGGAACAGAATAGCTTCCAAACGACTGTGCTGTTGCCCACGCATAGAAATTATTACCTGGACCGCCAAGGAACGGACCTTGTGTAACTGTTGTCTGTTGTTGCTGACTTAAATCTCCACCAACACCTCCACCACCTCCACCAGAGCCACCTCCACCTCCAGCTAACATACTTCCATTATTAACTAAAGTTACTGCCACTGATGCCTTAAAAGCATCTCCTCCAGAAGAACCATTACCACCAGTTCCACTATTCGCACTTCCACCAGAGCCACCTCCTCCTCCAGCACCGATAATACTTCCATTATTTGTAATAGTAATTGTTCCAGCACCACCACTATTTGCCTCAAGAGCATATTCAGAAGTGTTATTTGTGCCTAAAGTAACTGAAGAAGGTATTACAACATTTTTTGGATAATCTACTCCATAATCTGTAGACCCAAATAAACTAGATAGGTTTTGATCTGTTGCATTAGAAGAGTATGTAAATGTAAAACTTTTAGCAGTTCCATAATAATCGCTTAATTGCAATTCACCACTTGTAGGCACATCTGCGGCATCATTAGTAGCATTGTTGTCAGGACTTTTAGCTCTAATATTAGAACCACCTCTATATAAACTGCCTAGTGGTACTTGACCTGACCCCCCTATAAACTCAGTTCTTAAATCTGAAAACTTTACTTGTCCAGAAGGAGTAATTGCCATTTAATTACCTCTTAATTCATTTATTTCTTGCTTGAGTTCTTTGATTGATTCAATTAGCAGACCTATGATTTGGTCGTATTGAACAGTCTTATATGCTACGCCATCATCCATTTTTAATGGCAACTCTTTTTCACTTACTGCACTTGGTAGAACCTTCTCTACTTCTTGTGCAATAACACCTGCTGATTTCTTGCCATCAGCTTTGTATGTGAATGTGTAACCATTTAGCTGACTTACTTTGTCTGTAGCATTTTCTATCTTCTCAATGTCTGTCTTCAGTCTTTCGTCTGATATAGTTGTTGAGAAAGCAATTATGTCGCCATCTGCATGGAAGTCACCATCTGATTGCATACGAAATTCGTTACTGTTGTTGATGTAAAAATCAATGTCATCAGAACCAATTACTATTTTATCTAGAGTATTAGCACCTTGAAATACACCAGTCGATGATTGAATTCTTCCAGTTACATATACACCATCTGTTGCTGTGCTAAGTTTTACAGCATTATCATAATAAAGGTCTACACTTGCATCAACATTACAAACAATCATACTTTCGCCAGTGTATTTTCCTAAAATTAAATCATCACTTGCTCTTATGTATAAATCACCAGTACCTCTCTCATCTATGAATGAGTTAGAACCATCATGATAAATCTGTAGGTCTTGGCTTGCACCTAATTGTAAGTAGTCGCTATCTTGCAGATTGACATTGCCACCCATAGTTAGCTGACCACTAATATCTGCATTGCCATCTACATCTAGACTATCTGACTGTAGTTCTCCTGTGATGTCTACACCATCTGATTTGGTGGCGAGTTTAGAGGCGTTGTCATAATAAAGTGTTACTGCTCCATTTGAAGTAACTAAAACACCTTGTTCTCCAGTTGAACTCTGTAATCTAACAGAATCAGATGCTCTAATATATAAATTACCAGTACCAGTATCGTCTATATAACTGTTACTGCCATTGTGATAAATCTCTAAATCATTACCTGTACCTAAACGTATTTTTTGATTATCACCAAAGTTAACAAATCCACTACTATCAGCAGTCACTGTCTTTGATGCTTGTACTTGACCTAATGTAGAAATATCATTGTAGTTTAGCTCTGTTGCAGTTGCAGTAATGGATGTGCCACCTATTTGTAATGTTGTGGCATCTATAGTTCCAACATTTAAGTCAGCAAAGGCGTCTGTGACTGCTGCTCCACTGCCTGCACCATCCATGTAAACTGCCTTAGTTGCTCCAGTAGGAATTGTTACATTTGCCCCACTGCCTTGAGATATGTTTATAGACTGACCACCAGTTGTGGCGTTTTCTATAAATTGCAGTCTTGATACAGTATTTGGAGCTATAGTTAATGTTCTTGTTGCAGTTAATGTGGCAGAAGATGTTACCTTGAAGTACATCGCTCTTGCTGGATCACTTGCTCCATCTGCTACAGTGGTTGTAGCGTTTGCATTTGAGGTAAAACAATCTTGAGTACCATAACTTAATCCCTCACCTATCAATTCTAAGTTAAGGTTAGTTATAGTTCCCCAAGTACCACTAGCATCGCCAGTGCCTAATTCATTAAGCCTGAGATCATTAACATATGTGCTTGCCATTTTAGTCTATCCTTATAATCGCTGCTGCTCCTGCTGCTGGAAATACAATTCTAAACGTACCACTTGATACAGTAAAATTACCACCAAAGTCTAATATTGCTATAGCTTTGTTGCTATTAGTACTATTGTAAATTAGTGCACCTCGTGCTGTAAAACTTGCACCAGTCCATGTTGGGTCATCAGCATCAAAGTGTGCTGTTGTTCCAGTTATAGCAACTGCTTGGTTTGTTAAAGTTTCACCACCTGCAGTATAACCAGTGCCAGTCACCTCGTTAGTTGTGCTATATGCAGTTGTAGAAGCACCTAATGTAGCAGAGCTTGTATAAAGAGCTATCTTAATAGTATCTCCACCATTTGCTAGGTTGTGACCTTCCTGCAATATTTCTGACTTGAAAGAAGTTGCCATTGCTTGTGTAATTGCCATCTTTTAAATACCTCCTTCGTATTCTGCTCTGTAATTACGTTGCATCTCTTGTTGAAACAAAGCTATTGCTTCATCAAACTGAGCCTTATACAAGTTTACACTATCGGGTGCCTTTAGAAAAGAAGAACTTTCATATAGGCAAGCTGACAATAATACTTGCTCTGCATTGTCACCTATCCAATTATTTGCTACGACAGTTGACAATCCTGGTTCTAGACCCACGAAGTCTACCTCATAAGCAAGTGTTGCTGAAGGTACTGGGCCCAGTAATATTGTAATTCCATTTGTGTCAGCGTCTTTTGTCGCATACATAAATGGTGTGCCTTGTGTGGTGGCGTTAGGCACATAATCTCTTAAATATGAATCTAATCTGTGTTTTAAGTATATTACATCACTATCTGCTTTGGTTACTGACACTTGCCTTATCATTCTAGCGTTAGCTACTGCATATTCAGCAGTGCCAATCACAAGGTTACCACTCTGCTTTTGTGTATAACAAGGCAAACTAGGCAATCTAGCAAATATCATAGCCTCTGCTTGTGTTATAATGTCTGGTATAGAGTTTTGAAACTCTGTACTATCATCTTCCATAAAATTTTGTATGTCTGCTACTAAGTTAGTATAGTTCATTTAATTTCCCCATGTTCCTGAACTCCATGTGCCCTCACCAAATCCAATATTTATTTGTACACTTGATGTTCCTATTGCTCCAGTTCCAGAAAGACCTGTTTCAATAGCTTCTGCTACACCAATCTCTTCACCTACTGCACCAGTTGCACCTACACCACTTACGCCAGTGACTTGTAGTAATATGTTGCCATTGCCACTTACACCAAACGCTTCAGTAGCCCCAGTACCATTAACTCCTGTTACACTTAACTCTGTCTCTGGAACTTCTGCACCTATAGCCCCTGTTCCAGCTTCGCCAGAAGGATTAGCTTCAGTTTGTAAACTTTCATCGCCTATAGCTCCAGTTGCTGACACTCCAGTCTCACTAATCTCTGATTCTAATGTCTCTGAGCCAATAGCTCCAGTGCCATTGACGCCAGTTGTTGGAGCATCAGTAGTTATAAAGAATGTGTATGTTCCAATTGCAGAAGTTCCTACAACCCCAGTTAATGTTCCAGTTTGTGTATCAAAAGTTTCTTCGCCTATAGCACCAGTGCCAATTGCACTTGTAGGCTCTGCCCCAATATCAATTATTTCTGTTCCAATTGCTCCAGTGGCTGATACGCCAGTAACAACGACATCTTCATTATCTGAAATAACGAAGTCACCAATAGCCATAGTACCAGCAACACCAGTGGCATCTACTTTCATGTCAGCCCTAATTGTATCCAAGAAGCCTACAGAACCAACCCCCACAATACCTACACCTTTTTGTGAGCGTTCTACTCTTGAAGCAAATATATCTTGCGTACTATAACCATAAAATATAGATACATTTTCAGAATCATTGTCTGGTCGTGGTTGGAATAAAGCAGTAGCATCTACAACATTTTTGGCTGGCGTTAATTGTGGATGTTTCGGTTCCCATTCGCTAGGCTCAACACGCAAGCCATCCCAAGTTGTCTTAAGATCAGTATATTTAATCTTAAAACCACTTCTATCGCTTATCGCTACAGATTTTTTGCCACTAGCTAATTTCGCCATTATGTCATATTCAACGCAGTTGGCTGAACCCTCAAGCTTACGCCATCATTATCACTAGATGCCGCAAAGTTAAAAGACCTTTCATACATCTCGTTTAATAACTGAAATTTCTCTGGTGCGTATTTCATAGCTAGTTTAGATGCTAACCCAGCACATATAGTGTCACTCCATCTATATGGAACATCTGCATCTTGATTAGATAAAGTAACATCCTCTAATTGGTTCATAGCCCAATAAACTAAGGAATATGTAGATGTATTAGGTACTGACCAAAAATAAACTACTGGCGTATATTGCCTATCTATCATATACTGACTTGGTTTTCCTGCAGTATCTTTGTTTGGCAATTGATTATAATCTTGTATTGTAATTCTATTAATAATTTGATCTGTGTTACTTGAGCTATCTCTTATAACTGCGTCTAATATATCTATAGTTCCCACTGGAAGTGTATAACTCGTAGTACCATTAACTAATGGCAACGTGTTTTGTGATAAAGTCCAATAGTTTATGCCTCTATTAGCGAACTCAGAAAACAATAAGTTAATGCTTCTTCTTGCAGATATAGCTTGATCACCAGTTCTTGTTTGTACGTCAATACCACAACGCTCAAAAGCCTCAGTGATTATTTCTTCTACATCTGGTCTAAATGCAACTGTACCACTTGTTGCCATACTTAAGCTCCATGATGAAGATAAAATGGCTCAGTAGTTCCAACCCTACTAATTGAAGATACTTGAGCCATATTTATTCTCCTTAATACTTTTTAGCTACCCTTAAGACTACTTGGTAGGAATCACCCACAGCACCAGCACCAGTCGTAGTAAATTTTATATCACCAGTTGGGCTTGTGCCAAAAGACTTTGTAGAAGGTAACCCACCAAATTTTTCAAAGTTTTGATATCCTTGTTGGTCTTCTGCAAGATGCAACATGATAATATCAGTAGAGGCGTCTGCTAAGACTTCTACCGTTAAACCATGTAGCACCCACCAGCACTCTAAAATTCTCACCCCAGTACACGCTTCGCCATTGGCGTTTGGTGTTAGGGATGAGACGTCTATTTTAAGGACTGCTGATTCGTTTCCAGTATCTACATACTGATATTGAAAAGAAATAATAGCTTCTTTAGTATTCTGTTCAATAGTAGTAGTGGTTGTTATATCAGCCATTTATACCCCCTAATTATTGGTCAGCAAACGCTGGGGCAGTCGCAGAAGTAACAGAACCCATAACTCTATAATTTGTGCTATCAACACCTATAAATGTTACATCAAATCCTGCTGGCACATTTATTTGTAAGCTACTGTTAGAGTTTCCATCTGCAAATACTGCACTAATTTCATTGTCAGTATCTAAGAAAGTTACACCACCAATATAAAAGTTTGCATTGCCAGGTGTTATGAATATAGCGTCTGTTGCATCGGCAGCAGCTCCACCATACACAAATCTGTAAGATACCCCAGCTTCTGGTGCTGGAAGTGTGTATGTGTTGTCTTGACCACCATCTGGAACAAAGTTAATTCTTCCACCATGTGTTAATTTAGTAATAGTAATGTCACCATCAGCAAGTTCTACTGGAGCAACTTGAAATCCATTGTTAGATATAACTGGACCTGTAAATGTTGTATTAGCCATGTATATTCTCCTTGTCTTGGCTAGTGTCTGCTTTCGCAGTCAAGGTTAATAGTAAAAGGAGAGGAGACTAGCCCCTCTCCAAGTGCGAGGTTCTTATGCTGCACCTTCTGTACCAAAAACACCACGCCAGTCAGTGAAACCAAAAGAATATCTTTCTCTCACTTTATAACGAATGTTTCCAGTCTCAAAGTCGCCTTCCATGCCCTTTTTCATTGGGCTTCTTTGGAACATCTTAAGTCCATCAGGAACATCAGTCTTAACGAAAAATGCATCACTGTCTGTTAATCTTCTCATCACATGATAGCCTTGTGGTAAGTATCCACCAGACTTGATAGCGTTGAGATCGTTATCAGCAGTTCCTGTTCTTAACTGGCTCTCTAGTAATCTTTCAGCTACGAAAGTATAGGCAGTTGGGATAATAAGCATTGTGCCTTGTGCAGCAATTCTTAATCCTCTGTCATCCTTCATATCTGCAATGTTTATCAAGATGCTCTCTAAAGAAGTCTCTGATAAATCAGCCGCAGTAGCTAAAGTGTTACTTTGGTTGCCATTTTGGGTTGGGTGTGATGTGCTCAATAATGAAACGCCATCGCCACCATTTGTTGTTGTAGCGTTATTTAAAACATTTGCTGCTTTGATTTCTTTAGTAGAAGCCATAGACCTAGCTAATGCTTTTGTATAACGAGATGCGATTGACCCATAAAGACCATCTTCCTCAGCTTCTTCAGTAACTGAGAAAGCTAAAGCAATAGTTTCATGCTGATATCTAGCAGTCCACTGTTGTGATGCACTATCGTAACTTACGCTTGCACCTTCGTCTTTAGTTGGAGCCGCTCCAAAACCTGTCAACAATACATCTTCTTCAAAAGCTTTTTGAGATGTGTTGCTTTCAAATACTGCAGCATACTCTGGTGGGTAACTATCATATTCTAAGCCGAACAAGGTATTCAAACCAGGCTCAAGCATTTTTGCAAATTGTGCTCTATTCATTGCCATTGTTTAAATCTCCCTTATATTCCAGCACTATCTTTGAGCAAGTGCTCATTGATAAGAACTTCCATGATTGCATTCGCACCAAAGGCATTGTCTGGAGCATCATATAGAGCTATGATCTTAGCGGTTGCAGTACCTGCCGCCATAGTTCCTGATATTTCAAATCCAGATTGTCCAGTGGTTGTGGAACCAGCACCAGCCACGACATCAGCACAGTTACCAATGTTTGTCTGAGCAGTAGTTCCTGCAGATTGAACTTTAAACACAGTATAAGGATCATCATAAACGTAAGCTTTTATATCTGTAGCTACAGTTCCTGACGGCCAGTATTGTGAATAAACATAAGAGCCATCTGAAGCAGTGTATGACACTCCTGCGAAAACGCCTATATTATTAACTTCTGTGGCAGTATGAGGTGTTACTACACCATCTGCAGTGATTATGCAGAGATCACCAGTAAAGATGTTCTCAGCTAAACCCGAAGTAATTGTATATACATTTGCACGAGAGTAACCATTACCACTAAGATGACGTACGGGTACAAACCCAAAAGCAGCATCAACATTTGCCATTTTTTATCTCCTAGTTAATAGTTAGTCTTCCATAGCAGACAATTGTCTGCCACCACTAACTGAACTCTTCCTCTCTTGATAGATTCGTTGTCCAGTTCTTTGCCCTAATGCATCGAGGTCGCCTGCAAGAGATTCATTTTGTTCTACGTTCCTATTAGAGTAGTAAGCTTTCATCTGCTTATGCTTCTCTATAGGCATTTCGCATAACAACATGCCTTCAATTCCAATACAACCTTCCCACTGTCCATGATTAATAGTTGGGAACAACTTACTTTTCACAGTACTAGCAGGGCGAGCTTCCCACCCTTCTCGCATTCTCTTGAATACGTTATCAGGTGTGTCCTTCCCCTGAATCGAGGTAGCTACCCATCGCTGAACATAACCAGGTCTCGGTTCTGGTGCATCCAACAATGCTGGTGGTGTCCAATGTGTCTGAGGTCTTGACTCCTCGTCTCGTACACCAGTTCGGGTTTCGTTTGCTCTCACATTTCTATTTTCAGCCATGATTAACTCCTTTGACTTTTCTGAATTTCTGAAGCGTATTTTTTCAAACCTGCCTCATCATTTATTCCAAGCTCTCTAGCCATTCGTAACTGATCCTGTGTCATTCGAACCCTGTTACCTCTATACGATGAGCCACCCGTAGTTGGTGTTACTATTTTTCTACTCTTACTCTTCGTACTTTGGTCGTTACTTGATACTAACTCTGGAAACACCTTTTGTAAACGACTATTTAATTGGCTATAATAGTCGTCTGAGTTCTTGTCGAACCCTTCCAAGTCGAGTTGTACATCTATGGCTCTAGCCGCTGCTGTTTCTCTCTCATATCCTTGTGCATTAAACCATTGGTTTTGTTGCCACCAATTCATTGCTTTTGGGGGTGCTGGATTAACTGCAGCTTGTTGTGCTCTGCCAACTGTAGGCGATTGTGTTTGTTGTTGTTGCCTTAGTTGTTTTTGCATTTCGCTAACTCTCATAGCTGCTCTCATGTCAGCTAATTGTTCTGAGAAGTTAACTTGAGCATCAGTATCGCCTTCTTCAACTGCCTTATGTAGAGCTTGTTTAGTAAGTTGGTAACGATTTTCAAACTCACTTTGTGCTCT
>VMHT01133431.1_pt1 | contig 55195 bp, 80 predicted proteins | sample 4693611 | NCBI WGS metagenome assembly VMHT01 (sample SAMN12280063, study PRJNA550983) | marine metagenome | isolation source: seawater sampled from same location over 5 years 0.02-0.2 micron viral filtrate | place: USA: collected off the coast of southern California halfway between the port... ... | reverse complement strand
GGTGCATTTAGCGGTAAGGACTGTACTAAAGTCGACCGATCAGCCGCATATATGGCTCGCTATTTGGCAAAGAACATTGTAGCATCAGGTAAAGCAGAAAATTGCACAGTACAATTAAGTTATGCTATTAGTGTTAAAGAACCAACCAGTGTTTATGTATATGCTGACGGTGAAGTTAGAACCGACTTAGCAGATTTGATTTGCTCTAAAGTAGACTTAACACCCAAAGGTATTGTTGATAGGTTTGATCTATTTTCATTAGACCTCACACAAACAACAGTATATGGACACTTTGGCAAGAACAATGGATTACCATGGGAAGAAATAAATTTAGCACTATGAACAAATTATTCACTATCAGTTTAGTAATGTTATTACAGGCATGTGCCACTGGCAACTCTTACACACCAACTGCTCCAAGCATTGGTGATGCCAGAGACTCATGCCCTGTAACCGCAGGCACAATAATTGATCTACTTAATGTAACGTTAGAAGAAAGTAGACAAACATCAAAAACAGTTGGTGCAGGCATTGGCGGATATATAGCCAATGAAGCAACAGAAGATGAGAACGATGCAACACAATTAGTAGCCACACTTGCAGGAGCAGTTATAGGTGATGCTGTTGGTAATGCTGTTAGCAAATCCAAAGATAGAAATGGTATTGAATTGATCATAGAAGTCAAAGGCAAAGCACGAAGTATAATTCAAGAAGTAGATCCAAATTTACAATATCAGAAAGGTGATGCAGTTTGGGTAACAGGTTTTCTTGACACAAACAAGTATTCACGTTATAATACTTGCTCATCCGGAATTAGAGTTATACCAAGGAGTTTATGATGGCAAAATATAGATATAGAATTGAAGCAGGCAACTACGGTGGTGAATTAACCATCGGGGAAGTATCAGAAGCATTTGTAGAGTACTGGAAACATGAGGATCAAGAAGACCTCATAGAAGCAGTAACAGATTTTGATGATTACAGTGATGAAGAACCAGAGGATGCATTACAGAATCCTGATGCACCACCTATGTTAGACAGTTACTGGCATGACGTTGATGACCTTGAACATCAAAATGGCACATACTCAGATGGCACTTGGACAATTATCCCTGTACCAACTGACGGTTCAGATGATTGGGCATGGGAAAATGAAATCACTGTTGAACCTACTCACATGTACAGCAGAGAATGTTATAGTTCAGATGAAATTAGTGAGGAATATGCAGACCAAACAGTGCCTGTATTAGCATTCCACAGTTCAGAGAAAGGTACGTTTGCAGTTTGGTTCTTAGATACCGACGAAGAATTTGATGCAGAGAAATTGAGATTTGGCAGTTGTGAAAGTGACCTTGCAGATCTTGTTGAAGCAGTTTACTACGGTAAAGAAGAACTTGAAGCAAACTATGATTACAACGACACAACTGGCAAGGCATACTATGCCCATGTTGGTTACGTCAACCGAAAGTGGCATGACCAAATGGATCATTACACTATCGAACAGTTAGAGGAAGACGGATACTTTGACGAATGAGTGTATACGGTCATCCTGTTTACGCTCGATACCCACACCTGATAACAAAGACAGCATGGAAGAAAGTGTTTATAGTAAAGCCGAGGAAAACTGTAAGTGGTAAAACAGTTTTTTGTAGGTATGTATACACAAGAACAGTAGTTGATCAGGTAGAATACGAAACCAAAGATAATATAGTCATAAGGAAATTAAAAGGTGAGGATTGAACGAGATATTAAATTAGACTACAGTGATGTGCTGTTTAGACCTAAACGTAGTGAAATGGGTAGCCGTAAAGAAGTAGACCTCAATCGATCATATACATTTAGGAACAGCGGTAAAACATACAGTGGTGTGCCTATTATGGCCGCTAACATGGATGGCGTTGGCACTACATCAATGGCACTGCCTTTAGCAAAGCACGGACTATTCACAGTGCTTAAAAAGGATTACAGTTCAGCAGAGGTTTGGGATTGGTTAAATAATAATCAACACAAAGATGATTTATGTAGAACCATTGCAGTCAGCACAGGTATTACTGCTGACGAAATAGAAAGAACAGAAAAAACATTAAAACTAAGTAGAGCAATAGATTATCTGTGTATTGATGTTGCTAATGGATACTCAGAACGTTTTCTCGAAGCAGTAAGTTTGTTCAGAGAAAAGTTTCCAACTACAACAATAATTGCAGGCAACGTTGTAACGCCTGATATCACAGAGGAGTTAATTTTACGTGGAGCGGATATCGTTAAAGTGGGCATTGGCCCTGGTAGTGTTTGCACTACTCGTATTAAAACTGGTGTGGGTTATCCACAATTATCAGCAGTCATTGAGTGTGCCGATGCCGCTCATGGTCTTGGCGGACACATCATTGCCGATGGCGGATGTAGTAGTTCGGGAGACGTAGCAAAAGCATTTGGAGCCGGAGCAGACTTTGTGATGCTGGGTGGAATGTTAGCAGGCACAGATGAAGGTGGCGGCGAAATAGAAGGTGGCGTGGTTAAATTCTACGGCATGAGTTCAAACGAAGCACAGGAGCAACATGGTGGTACAAAAGAATATAGAGCAAGTGAAGGCAGAGTCGTACAGGTTCCTTACAAAGGTCCAGTTGGACCCATTGTTGGAGACATACTTGGCGGTCTCCGCAGTACTTGTACTTATGTTGGCGCAAAGAGTTTAAAAGAACTTAGTAAACGCACTACATTTGTGCAAGTAAACAACGGCAGGCAGTATAATACGGTTTACGAGAACCTAACCGTAGGCGACTAACGGCCATATTATTAATTTAACAGGGTTATAACACATAAATAAACGTATGAACTTAAAAGACAATATCCTAAAACTAAATAGGAATCCAGAATTAAGCGACTGGTTTAGCACAATGCTTGACGAACAAATAGCATTTGGCTTGTATCACAACGATATATCAGTATTACGCAGTAGACTTGTAACAGGTCTTGCAGAGTATCGCATAAAGCATAACATTGAAAATATCACTATTGGTATGAGTGGTGGCATTGATAGTGCCGTAACAGCCGCATTATTTAAAGAGGCAGGGTGGAATGTAACAGGCGTTGTTATGCCAATACATCAAGATCCAACCGAGACGGCAAGAGGGGAAGAGGCATGTGAGGCACTGGAGATCAACAAAGAAGTGATCGACCTCACATCTGCATTTGATCAATTAGTAGAATTTTATAAAAACATTGATGTTGACTTTAACAAAGAACTTGTTGATAACAACATGAAAGACCAAAACATTAGAAAGGGTAACATTCGAGCAAGACTTAGAATGATTACACTTTATAATTTAGCAAGTAAACTTGGAGGTTGTGTGGCAAGTACAGATAACTTCTCAGAACTTGCGGCAGGTTTTTGGACATTGCATGGTGACGTTGGTGACGTCTCACCTATCCAAGCATTGACCAAGAGCTGGGAAGTTCCTGCATTAGCAGAGCTTCTTGGTGTTCCGCAAAGTATTGTGGAAGCAAAACCCACAGACGGTTTGGGTATTGCAAACGGTGACGAGGACCAATTTGGTTTTAGTTACCTTGAATTTGATCTTGCACTTTTCAAAATTATGAGAGGAGGAATTGATTTAGATTCATTAACCGAGAGAGATAGAGAGATAGTCGAGGCTGTTATTAGTCGAGTGAGGAGTACTACTTACAAACGATCAAATCCTTTCAATCTTGATCACCCCATGGACTCATCGAGATATGAGGACTTGGATAAATTAGATATCTATATAAGGAGTTAACAATGGAATTTATTATTATTGGAGCACTTCTTGTTGCAGGTGGATTATACTGGTACTTTAACAAGGACGCTGGTTCTTTAGACATTAACAAAGATGGCGACATCAATGTTTTAGATCTTAAAGAAGCAACTAAAAATGTTAAGGCTGGTGTAAAAGCAGAACTTAAAAAACTGCCTACTCCTGGACAACTTAAAAAGAAAACTAAGGCACAACTCGTAGAGATGGGTCTGGAATTTGGAATTGAGTTAGACAAGAAGAAAAACAAAGATACAATGATTGCAGATCTTAAAAAAGGTCATAAAGCAAAACAGAAGTAACTTTACCAAAAATTAAGCATACTTTTCCGGTATGCTTTTTTTTGATCAAAATAACCGGAAAACTTAACACATCAGTTAATGATTGATAAATACTCATGGAAGATGAACTAACTCTCTCTTCCACAACGGGACGGTTGATTGATTGTCGGTTGAAGCGGTGTGTATCCGCTGTAGATCTCATCGTGAAGATACAACAATACGAAGTCAATATAAAAGTTTAGGAACTTTAACCCCCGAGCAGAGTTCGTAAGAATCTGTGAATGAGAGTGCTTTAAAAGGAGGCAATATGACTGCTATCGTAAATGGTAGTAAGGATTTGCTCCGTAGCACTTATAAGTCAATGCAGACATTCAAAGAGAAGTTTTGTCCAGATGGACAAACTTGTCAGGACTTAGGCGCCTTAGGCGGCTTAATGTTTACATTATGGTTTATGTGGTTGGCTATGGAACCGATTATCGTATGGTAATCTAAACCGCAAATCTTTTCTACCCACTAAAAATAAGAACAGTACCAAGCCAGTGTTAGTCATTAATACTGGCTTTTTTATATCTGCACCTATAAATAGTTGCATGTCAAGTATATTAGAAAAATACAAAACAGCAGTAAACAGTTTCCAATCGCAGAATGATTTTGATGCATGGTTGGTTACTTTGGGTAATGCATTATCGACATCCAACACCAGTGAATTGAGAGTGCGATCCAATTACATCAAAGGGTGTAAAAATAATTGTTGGATTGACAAAGTAGATGACAACATTGTGTTTGACAGCGATGCAATAAAAACAAAAGGCTTGGGAAAAATTTTAACTGATGTTTATAATATGACCGACAACACTGCCGGTATTAATTTTATAGACTTCAAAGATATAACACGTGGATTAAGCAGAGATGAACTAATAGGTTTTTCTAAAATGCTTAACCGCATTCATAACTTGACAAACAACAGTTAAGCATGTATAATGTGTAACTTAACTAAAGAGGAAATTAAATGAACTTTGTACCATATGTAATTGAAAAAACAGCACAAGGAGAACGTAGTTACGATATCTATTCGAGAATGCTCAAAGAACGTATTGTGTTTTTAAACGGCGAAGTAAATGATGCAGTATCAAACAGCATTTGTGCCCAACTACTTTTCCTCGAAGCAGACGACCCAGATGCTGATATTAACTTTTATATCAACTCACCGGGTGGTGCAGTAACATCAGGTATGGCAATGTATGACACAATGCAATACATTAAGCCAGACGTTAGTACTATTGTAATGGGACAAGCGGCCAGCATGGGCAGTTTCCTTGCTAACAGTGGTGCGGCTGGTAAACGTTTTATGTTACCAGGTGCAAGGCACATGATTCATCAACCATTAGGTGGTGCTCAAGGACAAGCAAGTGATATCGAAATCCGTGCTAAAGAGATTGTGCGTATCAAACGTGAACTCACAGAAGCATACGTTAAGCACAACACCAAGGGCAAAACATACGAACAATTTGAATCAGCAATGGATCGTGATAACTTTATGACGGCTCAAGAAGCACTTGACTTTGGTTTAGTAGACGAAATTATCTCTAACAGAGCATAGGGAATGTTTGGTGATAACCAAGTCTAAAAACCTTTTAACGTCTGATTTAACAGCATTTTTATTAGACCTATACAGGACTTTACCTAACCGAGTTTCAATAGAAAACCAAATTAGAGACAGACATTATCCAAGTGGAATTGGGCATTTTATGGTGTCAGAGTTCTCAAAAGACGAGTTTAAACCTTATTGGGAACACATAGAACCACGTTTAAACCACCGCTTAGAGCTAATATACGCCCGTGTGCTGAAGTATAACGTTGGATGCTACATAGAACCGCACTTAGACACATACAACAGCACAACGCAGTCGCAAAGTGACGTTAGTTTGATAATACAATTAAATGACCCTAACGAATACGAAGGTGGGGACATGGTTATAAATAATAGAAAGCAGAAACTTAATATAGGAGATGCCGTTTATTATACTTACGATGCAGAACACGGTGTAACACCAGTGACAAAAGGCATCCGATACGTAGCAAATTTAAGACTAAAAACGGTTAAATAGTAGTATGGAAATGAAAACATTTAATCCACAGGAAGAACTAATCACTCTCACTGATGGCGCCCAAAAACACTTTAAGCAAGTATCACAAGACAGTGAAGCATTAGGTGTACGATTAAAATTAACAGGCGGCGGCTGTGCCGGATATGCCTATGAATGGGAACTGGTCAAGGAACTGGGTGACATCAAACTTACCGAGTGGTCCAAAGAATACGAAGGTTTTCAATTCTGGTTAGACGACATGAGCAAACCTTATCTTGCAGGCAGTGTGGTTGATAAGATCACAGGCATAGCAGGCAACATGATAGATATAACTTCACCTTTAGCCAGTAGTAAATGTGGCTGTGGTGAGAGCGTGACATTTGAAATATGATAGGAAATTACAGTTTCATCGAATACAGTTACAATCCATTACAGAATTCCAGAGATGAGATTCAGGATAGATTAGGACAACTAAAATTCAACCCCAGAACCACAAACGAGGATGGCAGTATTACTATGTGGGTGCAGGGTTTGTGCATCATGCTAATCAGAGAAACAGACAACGTAACAATGCCGGGCATTACTGGATTAGGACTTACCAGCAATGAAGACCCCGACACATTAAACGCATGGTTAGATGAAGACTTGGGAATGTTTATATCCAATGATACATGCGGCACACGAATCATACACGTCAATCTCAATGACATAGACACTGAAACAAAGTTAAACATATTCTCATTGGTCAGTCCAAACAACGAAGACCAAACATTAGGATTAACTAACATGAATGGTGTTGTGTACAATGCATGTACAAATACCATGATGGACTTCTACCAAGACGCAATGGGATTTAAATTCTCATCAAGCAGTGATACTTATAATATGTTAACCAGTGAGAACAATAGATTCACTATTTTAGTTAACAAAAGTAATATCAGCAGAAACATGCCTACACTGATATGTGAAACGCATGACGTATGGCACACTACATCTGCATGTGCATTTGCAAACATAGAACTTAAGAAATTTGACAAGCCTGAAAAACTAAACTACGGCACAATGAATCACAAGATTGTAGGATATAATTGTATTGCAGTAGGCACAGAAAACAGTTACAGTATTGAAAACCTAATACCCAATGCATTGCCTGGAATGGATTTGATCTTTAGAATGCGTAAGCAATACCTATCTATCAAAGAAGATTCACTGAGGCAACACTATGCATAGTAAAACATACTCAGAAATATTTGACAAGGATTTAATGCGTGAATATTTCAACAACGAGTATGAACTTGCTGATGTGCGTAAGCGAACAGCAGTATTTTTTGAGTTGTGGATGGACTGGAGACAAACCAGAGTTAAGTTAAAAAAGAACAAGATGTTACCAGTACAACGAATGCTCAAACAATTAGGTTACAAAGAGTTTTTCCACTTCCAAGTGAGGAGCGGTGAAGTTAGGTTTCGTGATACAGAAACTAAAGCATTAGCCTTACTAAGTGGATTGCAGGAGTACGAACGATGAGCGAACATTTTGATTACTATGATTATGTCAATAATCTCAAAGAAGATAAAATAGGCGATGAGATATCTAAGATAACAAAACGTATGCACAAAGTACCGCAGGGTACACCTATGTTTAATCAATTATCAGCAATGTTAGAAATGGCAATGCAGGCAAACAACGATAGTTTTGCAAGAGCAAGACTCAAAGCGGATAAGAACCAAAACACAGCCTTAGACATAGGCGAAATGGAAAGCACTGTAACAGAACCTGAGTACGATGAAACAGTGATGTTAGATATTATGGTACACAGTTACCTACCAAAGGACAAAAACACATGAGCAAATTTACATTAGAAAAAACATTCCCAATACAACTGCTGATATACTCGCAGGAAGGTAAGAGCATTTTAATACAAAACGTTGATTTAACATTTGATATGTTAACATCAGTAAGTGCTGTAGATGAAGACTCAATAATGAATGCACAGATCAAACAAAATGTAAGTTTTGGTAAAGCAATGGGTTGGATAGAAGGAATACTAAATCAGTCTCTTATGTTTGAGGGTACTGAGTTAGACTTTTACGAACTAAACAATAATTTTGTATTGTTACCAGACCTCACAGAAAATACAGTGTGTGCGGCAATACATTGCAAACTGAATAGTATCATAGAAGAAGATTCCTACATTACCAGAGTAACCATGTACGACAAAGACGACAAGGTAAAATACAGTTACTCAGCAGATGCCGAAGACGATTACCCATTACCTACATTAAAAGAATGGTTAGGTGATAAAACATATTGGGATATACCATGGTGGTATAGAGAAGATGTTACAACATATGATAAAGTTGCTAAGACACAAGAAGAATACAGTGACTGGATAAAGAAAAAATCAGAACTAAACATTGATCAAAAGAACATGCAGATGTTTGACGACATTGAAAGCGAAGTAGAAAATGTGTTTAAGAGTGTAATGCTGGAACTTGCAGGCAAGGATATTAAAGAAGAAGCACCTATGCCCAAGGAAGGTAAGATTATTAACTTATTTGATAAACCCACAAATAAGTAGGTTGACATATTGACTAATCACTGTATAATAAACTAATGACACATACCTATTCTGAGAACACAGGCATTGAATTATTATATAGGACACGTTACATAGAAGACGTGCCGTTCAGTGAAGATGTTGTAAACAAATTTAATGAGTTTTGTACTGAATTAGAATTGCCAGTGTTATCCGAAACAGGCAACTACAGTAAGGACTTTAACATTCCGCAACACTACAAGAACATTGATGTTGAGGAATATATTAGAGGGTTAGTTCCACAAAGCGGCGATTCAGATATATCTGTCAATGCGAGAGTAGAACAGGAATTAGCAGAATTTAGTGCCAGGAACCTATTTCCGGTGCTACAATTACTGATATATATAGTTGATACCCTGAGAATGAATAATCTTGTTTGGGGTGTTGGAAGAGGCAGTTGCGTAGCAAGTTACTGTCTTTATCTAATAGGCATACATAAAGTAGACAGTATAAAATACAATTTGGATATTAGAGAATTTTTAAAGTAGAGGAAAAAATGGTAAACAGAAGATCAAACAAAGGCACGATAATTGATATGGATGCTATAATGGCGGCTAATGAAAAGTCAGTAGCAGTCGGCAACATGGGCGTTAATGCTAAAGGCGAAACAGTGCGAGATGGTGTTGTTGTGCAATCCTCGGAAGAGCGTGTTAGAGCATATTATAAAAATAATCCTAAGAGTAGTACTGCACAGGCAAGTATTAAAGGTCAAAGACCAACACTAACACCTGACGCTAACGAACAACCAATAATGGATGTTAAAACTGCTAAGACAGCCGCAGAAAATCTACGCACAATGCAAGAACCTTCTGTAGCAGACACAGTAGACGAAGTTATTGCAGACAAAGAAAATTTAAGTATCTCAGATATTCCACCGGAAGTTAATGAACCAGATGAATTTGATGCACCAGAAGGAACAGAGCCTCTTGGTTTCAAAGAAGTAGAGTTACCAAACGGTGATATTGACATGGTTCCATATTATAGAGAAGAGGATAAGTAAAAACCTTGACAAATTCAATTGAAGATTCGTCGATAGTTTTGGATTTAGACTTGAGCAAATTGGACACAATTTACAGTGGCGACACAGTTTATAGTAGCGACACTACTACCACTACTAATTGGTCTGTTTGTGATAGTGATTATTTTTCTTTAGACAACACTATCACTATTTCAGATCCTACTATACCTGCTGGTAATATAACAATAGGCAGTCATGTTTTAACTGAAGATAAAATACAAAAGTTGGATGCATTACTTGATGTAATTGAGAGTGCAGAAGGCAGTGAGATAAAAGCAATGTTCGATACAGCATTAGCATTGAACAAATTAAAAGGAACAAACACGTGAAACTAAGAGCAATCAGAGACAACATTTTATGCATCAATGGTGACTTTGGTGATATGACAACTGAGTCAGGGTTGATTATTAAATCCACTGCTGGCAAGAGTGAAGGTATCACACCACGTTGGTTTCAAATATTTGAATTAGGTCCCGAAGCAGACAAAGAATTAACAGTAGGTCAGTGGGTATATGTTGCTTATGGTAGATGGACCGAGGGACTTGAATGTGAGGATGAGCGTTTTCCAGATGGTAAAACAAAAGTTTGGAAAATAGATCCTGAAGGATGCCTTGCAGTAAGTGACGAACAACCATCGCAACAATTAAATTACAACAAGAGCACAGCATTCGATGGCTCTTACTCTAACGTATTAGATCAATAATGAAATTTCCAGAAAGTAAAACAGGCATAGGCACAACTGGAGCAGTAGGATGTATCTTACTGGTTGCCATCATAGGAGAGTTTATTTCCGGATGGTGGTTGCTGTTAGCAATACCACTGCTAATGAGTGCCGTGGGGCAAGAATCAGGTAGATAATGTTTAATTATATTGAGAATGTATTTCCGCAGGATGTAATAGACTCACTACATAATAAATATATCACAGTCAAAGAAGACGACTTATTAAGTTACGACATATGGCCTCCGCTAATGACCGAACAGAATACTTTACCTGTTAACTACACAGAACATATATCTAAAAAAGATAAACTATTAGTACTATCTTTACTGTTTGACAATGAAAACTCACCGTTTCATAACGATGCTCGTTTAAGATACACTAATATAGCAATACAAAAAATCTCACCAGGAAGTAGAATACCGAGACACACTGATACTGCCCTCGGTAGTTTAACAGTATTTCTAAACAAAGAGTATGACACTTCTAACGGTGGAGAATTTCTTTGGTGGGAGAATGAACAGTCAAAAGAGTCATACTCTGTCATACCAAAATATAACTGTGGCGTTTGGGCCTTATACAATGAGGGAGATGTTATGCCACATGAAGTTACAACAGTCAACAATTATCACAGAGTATCAATACAATTTTTTATATGGGGTAAAGATCAAGACCCCACAGTTAAATACGCACCGAGGGACGAAAATGCCGTACATTGAAAAAACAGGTAACAAAGCAATACAAGAACAACTATGGCAATGGGAAGGTGTAATGCACGACCCAAACATAGATGGCTTTAATGGATTTGGTTGTAAGCAAAAGATTTACAAAGTATTGTGGCAGGCACAGAAGGCAATTGAAAATTCTCCACACTACTTCGGAGAAGAGGATTGGATACAAGAACAAAAAGACAAAGAAGCAATTAAAAAACTTGGAGGCAGAGATGAATAAAACAACTTTAGCACTAACAATAGCAATAACATTTTTTATGGTATCGTGTACAAACCTTAACAAGTACATACCAGAGAATTTTGACGGCAACGAATATATGAAACTATCTGAACTGGCAGTGATGTCAACTCTTAGCGAGTCATGTAACAGTATGGAATTATCCGCTATGAGATATCACAGTGCGGTATTGATGAAGTACAGCGAAGGCACACTAAAAGAAAACATCGCAGACATATATGAAGGCATACACACAGAAATTATGCAACTGGTAGAACGAACAGATCCTTCTCCAGCATATTGCAAAATAAAAAGAAACAACATAACAGCATTGATTGACCAAGCAATGGATACATTTGGAGATAGAAAGAAATGAGCGATTATACAAAATTACAAGAAGAAATGATAGCACAGGTAACTGAATTAAAAGGATTGCATGAGGCTGGAGATTTATCAGAAAGTGAATACAATGAGCTTGTAGAAGACATCACAGACTCTGCTAAAATCAGTGCTAAGATTGGCACTGAAGCAGATGCCATAATGGTAGGTAAAATCATTGATGCAGTTAAGTTGGTAGCGAGTTTAGTATAATATGAAGATTGGTGTTATTGGCGCAGGCTTTGTAGGCGGCAGTGTTATAAACGGATTCGACACAGAATCTGTAGACTTATACATTGTTGATCCTGTTGTGAGCGAACATAACAACATACAAGATCTGGTAGGTGACTTTGATCCACAGATAACCTTTGTGTGCGTACCTACACCAGAAACTGATAATGGTGATGTTGATGTATCTATAGCAAGACAAGTAGTAAGTGACTTGTGGGATAGAAACTATAAAGGCATTGTGGTAATGAAAAGCACAATCACACCAGATCATCTTACTAAAATGAAAAAGGACTTTGGCATACGTTTAGTTTACAATCCAGAGTTTCTCACAGAAGCAAATGCCCACAACGATTTTATTAATCCTCAAATGCAAGTGTTGGGTGGCAAATGGAAAGACTGCGACATAGTAGAAAAGGCTTATGTGAGATACAGCAAAGTAAAAGTTGTACCAACATTTAAAACTGATTTAATCAGTGCAAGTTTATTAAAGTATACCATTAACAGTTGGTTAGCAACCAAGGTATCATTCTTCAACGAGTTGTACGATTTACACGAAGCCAGTGGTGCAAATAGTTCATGGTCTCAGTTCACTGACATGCTGACCAGAGATAGTCGCATAGGAAACACTCACATGCAAGTACCAGGTCCAGATGGTAAGTTTGGTTTTGGTGGACACTGTTTTCCTAAAGACACAGCAGGTATTTTAAAATATGCTGACAGTAAGAATCAAAAATTAAAAATATTAGAAACATCCGTAAAACTAAATCAAAAACATCGTAGCAAATAGCACTTGAATATTAATCACGTCAAAGGAACCCATATTCTAATAGTTACTGATTATTGGGAACACACTAACGGAGTTGTTACAGCATTAAAAACCACTGTCAACGAATTAGAGAATAAAGGATTTTCAGTACAAGTAATCTCAAAATACATAGCAGGAGAAGAACGCAAGTGGTGTGCTTGGGCTAATGCTATTTACATAGCAACACCAGAAAGCAAAATAGGATTTAAGTTTTTAAAACATTGTGTATTTAATCGCATACCATTTACCACAGGATTCCATACCAATTGGCCTGAGTACATAAAGCAAAAATATTATATACCTACTACCTGGACTTTTAAAATATTTAGATTGTTACATTGGTTCAGCACAGCAATATTAGTTCCAACGGACAGCGGTAAACAAGAGTTACACGATAACAAGTTTAAGAACATACGTGTTTGGTCAAGAGGTGTTGATCAAGAAATATTTAATCCAAGTAAAAGAAATGCTCTTACCACAGTGGGTAGACCTATATTGTTATGTGTAAGCAGAGCTATCAAAGAAAAAGGTTTGGATGATTTTTGTAGTTTAGACACTACACAATTTGGCGATAGGGCAACAAAGATAATGTGCGGTGATGGACCGTACTTGCAAGAACTAAAAAGCAAATACCCAGACGTTATTTTTACTGGGGAGCAAACAAAAAGCCAGTTAGCAGTTTGGTATGCATCTGCAGACGTATTTGTATTTCCAAGCAAGTCGGATACGTTTGGTAACGTTATGTTAGAAAGTATGGCGTGTGGTACACCAGTTGCGGCATATCCAGTAACAGGACCAATAGATATCATTGAGCCAGGCATCACAGGATGCACCAAAGAAAATTTACACGAAGCAGTAGAGATTGTTTTGAATTATAACAGGACGTTATGCGAAACGCAGGCATTAAAGCATTGCTGGGAAAAATCTACAAAAGAATTTATAAAGTCATTAACTTATCGTTGACAAAACATTATTTTTAATGTATAATGCTAAGACATTTTGAACACACACAGGTATACACATGAAAGAATTATGGACAGAAAAATATAGGCCCAACAACGTAGACGGCTACGTTTTTAGAGATCAGAAACAAAAAGAGCAGGTACAGAGTTGGATATCAGAGGGTGCATTGCCTCACTTGTTGTTTAGTGGTGCGCCTGGAACTGGTAAGACCACTTTGGCAAAACTACTGTTAGCAGAATTAAATGTAAGTCCCATGGACATCATGATGATTAATGCCAGTAGTGAGAACGGTATCGACGTTATTAGGCACAAGATAACAAAGTTTAGTAGCACGTTACCGTTCGGTGAATTGAAATACATCATACTCGATGAGGCTGACTATGTGACCAAAGACGGTCAAGCGGCTATGCGTGGAGTAATGGAAGCATACGCATCAACATGTAGATTCATTCTCACTTGTAATCATGTCCATATGATTATTCCAGCAATACAAAGCAGGTGTCAAGGCTTTCATATTGAGAAGTTAGATATCAATGAGTTCACAAGTCGTGTTGCAACCATATGCATAGATGAGGGTGTTAGCATTGATATAGAAACACTTGATACTTATGTACAAGCAAGTTATCCAGATTTGCGTAAGTGTATTAACCTTGTTCAACAAAATGTAAAAGACGGTGTACTAAACAGACCCGAAGTGGGAGATCAAAAAGGCACTGCTGAATGGATGCTGAGTGTAGTAGAATTATTTAAGCAAGGCAACTTTAAAGAAGCACGTGAACTAATTGTTACCCAAGCAAGACCAGAAGAATACGAAGATGTGTACAGATTTATGTATCGCAATATTGGACTGTGGGGAACAACAGACTTACAACAAGACCAAGCAGTGGTTATTATTAGAGATGGTTTAGTAAAAAGTGTTAGTTGTGCTGATCCTGAAATTAATCTTAGTGCTACCCTAATTGAGTTACAGATGAATGCACAAGGATAATAAATACAAGTATGAAATTAATTGTAATGTCAGATTTAGGTGCCAAGCCTACACGTGTAGGTACATTATTAAATAATAATAGGCCAGCAGGTGTTCACCATATTGTAAACATAGCCAACAACCACGGTGTAGATGCTGAGGCTATTGACTATTGGAAAGATTGGCCTGAAGAACTACTCATAGAAAGTATTGTGAGTTTCTTTGGTGATGATCCAACGTGTTGGATTAGTCTAAGTGGCAGTATCGATGGTAGTAGCACAGAAGCATTCAAAGAACTTGTTGTTAAAATAAAAAAACACTGCCCTGTTAAAGTAATGTTAGGTGGGTATCGTGTTACTGTAGGTGATAGCAGTTGGGTTGATTTAGCATTCATGGGTAGATGTACCAACATATTCACAGATTGGCTTGAAGGTAAAGACTTAGATCAATACGTTCATTCAACTAACCCACTAACATACAAAAACCCAGACAAAATCATACGTGAAACTGCTGTCAGTGTTGTTCCTAAAGACGGTGACTTTTGGAGTCCCAGAGAAACAATGTCATTAGAGATGGCACTTGGCTGTAAGTTTAATTGCAGTTTTTGTGGCTACGACTATCGAGGTAATAAGAACAGTGTATTCGTAGACAAAGAATTGTTAACAGAAACTATGCAAACAGCATATGATAAGTTTGGCATCAAGCATTTTTATCTTGCAGACGACACCATGAATGAGATTGACGATAAGTTAGAACTATTAGGTGATGTATGTGAGGATTTAACATTTGAGCCTGACCTAATGGGATTTATTAGATTAGATGTACTTGGTGGACAGCCGCATCAAATGGAACTAATAAAACGTGCTAATATTAAAAGCATGTTCTTTGGCATAGAAAGTTTTTCTACCAACGTAACCAAGTTAATACGTAAGGGTGGTAAACCAGAAAAGAACATGGATACACTGGCAAAGATTCGTGATGAGCACCCAGACATATTTACATATGGTAATTTTATTATAGGCTTAACTGGCGACTGTGAGAAAGATATTAGATACTATGCTGAAAAAGTTGTTAACGAACAACTGTTAACCAGTGCAGGATGTAATACATTAAGGCTTTATCAAGGTCTTGATAACACTGAGATAATGAGTGACATTGATTTAAATCCTAAAAAGTTTGGATACGAAGTTATAGGCACAGACAGGAATTGGCCGGAGTTAGGTTACAGTTCTCAATCATGGGCTAATGATTGGACATCGTCTACCGAGGCAGGCCGTATTACAAGTTGGCTCGATGATTACTATGATAAGAACTTACAAAGCAGATACACTGGTCACGAGTTCCAAAGTATTAAAAGTTGCTTACCAGGACTTAGTCATGCTGAATATAACATGGCTTTACCAGCACACAACGTAAGACGTACTAAATTAGTTCAAAAGTACATTAAGCAGAAAAGTGCCTACTTAATTGGATAAATAGTATTATGAAGAAGCCAACAAACACAACAAAGAAAACAGTTATACAGGATACGGAAGTACTCGTAGTCAAATTAGTATGGTACAAACGACTGTGGCAATGGTGGTTGAGCTTGTGGAAAGAAGAGTATGAAGTAGTTGTTTGGTTTCACACTGAAACAACTATTAATGCGGAAGGCCTTAAAACAGTAAAACGTAATCGCAAAGAGTTCCAATTAAAAGATATCAGCAAGAAAACAGCCACGCACATAGTGGGTAAAGATATATTTGGTAAGCCATTTGAGATTAAAACTGTTGAGCCATTTGATTACCAAATACGCAAAATATTATAATGAATCCATATCTTGACGGTGCGATTATAATCGACTGCACCAACTCCTCTAATATGAGTGGTGAGAGAGCTCAAGTAATTAGGCCATTAGCACCAATGGCAATCCATCATGAAATAGTAAAAAGAGATTACTCTGCAACACTGTTTGACTATTTTTATGACTGGGATAACGACACACTGTTAGAAAACATTGTGACATGGTGCGAATCGCAGAACGTTACAAACCCTTTGTTGTTAAGCACATCATTGTTTAATAAATTCTTAATAAGCAAAGGCAACAAGTTGTACGACTTTGTTAATAAATTTAAACAACACTTCCCCGACAGTAAATACTTCACAGGAGGACCTATTGCTGTTCTCGACCCAAACTGTGACATAGTGCCTGATGCAGTGTTCAGAGGCAGAAGTCTACACTTGTTTACACGATGGCTCGATACTCCACATGAACCTTTGTTGAATACTATTACTATGAAAGGCGATTGCACAGTGTATCACAGGACTGGTACAGACATAGTCGAGAAACCCATAGTGCCAATACTGTATGATGATTACTGTCTAACAGAAAATGATATAGTGAGTTTTGAAACAAGATTAGGTTGTAAGTTTAATTGTACATTTTGTAACTTTGAATTCCGCAATGCTAAAAACACACACGATGCTGACCCAAAAGATTTACAGCATTATTTTGAAACAGCAAAAAACAAATATGGCATACAGCATTTTAGTTGTGTGGATGACACATTCAACGAGGACGATGTTAAGATAGAAAACTTGCTGAGTGCTGTTACACAATTAGACTATCAGCCAAAGATAATTGGATACACACGATTTGATTTACTTAAAGCAAGACCTCACCAAGCAGAGATGCTTGACCGCTGTGGCTTCCATGGACATTACTTTGGCATAGAAACGTTGCACAGAGAAGCAAGTAAACGCATACGCAAGGGTATAGAACGTGTGAGTAGTTTGAACTACTTGGAAGAATTACGTGAGAAGTACCCTCATTGGTGGATATGCAGTGGCTACATAGTTGGCCTACCACCAGAACCCATTGAACATGTATTAGATGTGTGGGAAGAACTAACTGAAAGAAAACTGTTAGACTCTGCTATTATACAACCACTGGGTGTGTATGCAGTAGAGGATAATGAATTAAACTATGCAGAGATAAACAAAAACCCTGAGAAGTTTGGTATAACTATAAAACCTAAAAAGCCTGGCAGTAATGAACATATACTCGATTGGGAACACGGTACTATGAATTTCAAACAGGCAACAATATATTCAAGAAGGCTGTCATCTAACGTGTTCAAGAAAGGTATCACAATGTTAGATAGTTGGGAGGCTGTGAGTCGTAGAGCCTTAGGTTTGAATGATTTGTTGAGTGTAGAAGGCAAGCAACAGTTTAAAGAACAAGTACTGAAGCAAGGTAAAAAATTCTACTACAGTGATAAATTCTATGCATCGAGCAACGATCATGTTACTCGATACATAAAACTAAAACAAGATTATATTTCGTCGTTGTAGATATTCAGCACTTCATCGACCACTGGATGCCTTGCTATATCTCCTTGATTAAACTGTACCAGTTTAATACGATCACTCTTTGATCTCATTAATTTTTCAATGAACAACTTTAATCCGTTGCTCTCGAAACCTCTGTCATGCTGTGCCAAGTCGCCAGTAACAACAATTTTACTATTGTCACCTATTCTTGTTAACAGCATTTTCATTTGACTGTCTGTTGCATTCTGCATTTCGTCTGCAATAATGAAACTGTTTTTAAATGTACGTCCACGCATATAAGCCAGAGGTGCTATCTCTACTTTATTATCGTTCAACATATATTCTATTTGCTCAGGGGAATAATACTCCTCGAACACATCAAAGATAGGTCTCGTCCATGGCGCCATCTTTTCCTGTAACGTGCCTGGTAAGAAACCGTGTTGCTCATCTACGCTCACAGCAGGACGTGTGACAACAAATTTATCTATGTCATTTTCCTTTAATGCTTTGATTCCTGCGAGTGTTGAGATTAGTGTTTTACCCGTTCCTGCTGGACCTACTGCAAACACTATATTGATATTTCGATCTTCTAATAAGCCAAGTAACTCGTCTTGATTAAAGTTCCTTGGTGTTATACTTACTTTAGTATTTCTTTGGCGTTCTATGGCGCCACCCTGTATTACTCTCAAATAGTTATCTCCGTTTTGTTGTTTACGATACTTATTACACTTTTGCTTTCTTGCTTTTCTGGACATGTTATACTCCTTTGTAAAGCCATAAAAAAACCGTGTAGGGCATTGCCGTCACGGTCCATAACTTGTATGTGTTGTTTACTACAACTTTTTGAATGGTTGTTAATCATCATGTAATATTATTTAGCACTGTGAATGGGCCCATTTTAATGGCAGTTAATATTATAAATGGTTGCTATTTATGTAGATTATGTTATAATAAAGTGTTTAGTTAACTTCTAACCTGTGTTAACGGGTACCGAAGTCAACTTAAATATATGCGACATAAGAATTATCTTGTGTCATATCTATATAGGAGTAACATATGGATATAGTAATGAAAAAAGCCAATGACTTTGTCAAAGGCTTATCAGCAGTGTTTGTAAACCTTTTAGGTTTAGGCATCTTAGCAGGACTATTATTTGGTTCTAATGCTATGATCGGAGACGTTGTTGGTAACATCACAGCATTAGTATCAACACTTGGACAAGGCGGCTTAGTCGGTTTGTTAGTGGCGATTATTATCATTCACCTTTTAGGAGATGATAGCAAAAGCAAATAGATACTTTTGTACTATATAAAGTAGGCTGTATTTTGGTTGACAAATAATCAAATTATAGTATACTTTAGTTAACTATAGGAATTATAGATGGGTTTACCTGTCTGTAATTTCCGTAGTTTATAATAAAAAGAAAGGAGTAATATATGAAATATATATTTACAACAATGATAGCAATTATGCTATCGACTCCAACTTTCGCCGCTGATATTAGTGGTAAAGTTGGCATCGCATCTGATAATATTTTCAGAGGCATTAGTATGAGTGACGGTTTTGGATACTCTGCTCAAGGCAATTTAAGTCTTGACAATGGTATCTTTGCTGGAGCAAGTGTTATGTCACTGAATGAAAATTCAGATTTAATGACAACTATGTTGGTTGGTTATGGTTTTGACTTAGGTGGCGTTGATTTAAACGTTGCATACGTTGACCGTGGCTTCCAAGGTATTGACAGCGATGGATGGGAAGAATTAAACGTGAGAGCGGATTTCGACCTATTTGGCGTATACTATTCTAAAGGACTTGATGATGCAGGTGATTTCTACAAAGTAGATTCAAGTGCATTAAAAATTGTTGATGTTGCTTATGGCGACTGGGACAATGCAGGTTCCTTTTTGGAAGTATCTAAGTCATTTGACTTAGCGGGTGGCAAAGTAAAAGTTGGTTTTATCGACCACGATAACAACGACGAAGATCTTTTAGATAAGATACAAGACGTTGACAACTTCTATGTTGGCTACTCAATAGGTTTCTAAATTTTAGAAACGTAAAGGAAGCATCCAAGTGGTGCTTTTTTTACGACCAAAATATCTAACAGCAATACAATATAGCCTATAAATATTATTTCAGTATACAGTTGTATCATGTACTGTCCAACAAGGAGAAGTTATGAAAATAGCAACAATGTTGGGTATGATACTCTTGTCCACTTCGGTATCTGCTCAGACAGTAATAAACTACGAAGATGGATCAACCTACACTCTCAAAAACAAAGAAAGCATTTACATTAGCAACAAAGATAATGTATACACTGCCACTGGCAGTATGAAAAATGCTGTTCGTTTTTTCAATGCAAAAGAGTGGAATAAACGTGACTATGTTCCTGAGCCAGTAACTGGTGATGAACTATGCTGGGCATGGGGAGGTGTTGCACCACCCTCAGGTTACAGTTACGAAGCATGTTTGGTTGAAGAGGAACAGCCTACTGAAGAAGTAGAATGCACCCCAGATGGACTTACATTTGGCGGCGGATGTTAGCATTTATCAGGGCCATGGAGGCCCGTTTTCCGGTTGACAAACCCTGTAGATCTGCTATAATATATGTAAATAGTAGCAAAACGTTAAATTGCTAAAGATTGCTAAGGGTTGCTACTACTTTTTTATATAAGCGTAGGAGGTTTATATGTTAACAATATGGTGGATAGGTGTATTAATACTATTCTTTATGTCAATATACTATGGTTTTAGTTTAGCATTAGGACTAATAGGATATAATGCAAAAAGGAAGTATTGGTCTTTTAACACCCTGATAGCAAATTGGGGATTACTGTTTATCTTCACACTGATATTACATGTGGTATTTGGTATATGATCAAGTTAACAGCACGTTTTTACAAAGAACATGACTCACGTAGCAGACGTGAATGGCCTCGTTATGCAACACAGTTGCTAAACATTGCAGGTCAGAATGCACAGTGTTTTAAAGCAACCAAAGTAGGCTCTATGAAAGAGACATGGTTAGCATTCATGGAAACAGGACAGCCTGATACTATCGAAAATTGGGAGCAGTTTTATATTGAACAGCAAGGCTGGGAAGGTATAGAATGGGCGGCAGACAAACTGTTTGACAAAGCAGTAAATGATATGCGTATTCCTTGGTTAGACAAAGAACTATGTAGATCATATGTTGAAGAAGTTATCTTTAACAAAACACACTTTGGTATGGGTGGTGAGACATCTGCTATCAAGGCCGCGGCAAAATACTTTGACATGGAGTATAGATTCTCAACAGCAGAAGAAGAAAGCCAAGGCATAGATGGTTGGCTTGGTGACTATCCTGTACAGGTCAAGCCACAAGATTCATATAAAGTAGGCCATGTGTTTAACAAAGCAGACACATCAAAGCAATTAGTGGTCACGTATGAAAAGAAAAAGCATACATGTTATATTCATAACCCAGAGTTTATTGAACAATAATTGATAAATAGTTGTAACAGGAGTTTATTGTTATGACTATAGCCGTTAAAATGCTTAACGATCACGTAAGAAAAGTTTCAGAGACAAACAGTCTCTTAGATATGTTATTGGAATTTGAAAAGTTCCTTGATGACACAAACCTATATGCATACAAAAACTGGATCAAAGGTGAATTGCTTGAAGGTCCTTTGTTACAAAGACATTACATTTCGATCAAGTTGATGTACCCAAAAGCGGACATGCCTGATCCTAATGGTGCTAAAAGATTGTTTGCACGTGAATGTATGGTAAAGTTCACAGAAGATACACTAATACGTCCAGTTAAAGTCAAAGAGTTTGGAGACTTAACTGTAGAGCAAAGACCAAATGGCACAACAAAGACCAGAGCAAGAACTAAATCAGAACCTGTTTGGGTAGTTGAAATTAAACTGCCACGTAAGTATGTTGACGAGTTCAACACAGACCAACTTGAACAAGATGAAAACAACTATGTTGATCTTGAATCAATGAATGCAGAAACTCAAATCGAACAAGAACAAGACATGCAACAAACTGACTTGGGCGATATTGGAACAGGACCAACAATATAATGGGTATCAAGGTAGGTGAATTAAAAGACACAATGCTTGGCAAAGTAGTCATCGATACGTTTGAACCTAAGACAGGTGAAAGCAAGGATGTTATTGTTGTGGGTTTCAACACTGTAGATGAAAAGGTTGGACAAGATGTATACGAATTTTTAAACACAGGCATCGCAAAAATCAGAGATGTTGAAGTATCTCCAAACCCTAATCCAGATGGATACTATATGGTGTTTGTTGAGATAGATCGTAATGAGAAATCATTAGAAACAATTAAAGAAATCTGCACTGATTTAAATAACATTGCAGGCAACATGAAATGGACAGGGCAAACTCATTTAACAGATGACTTTCACGGCATCTTAAATGACGACATTAACACTTGGTTAATCACTGACCCAGAGAACTATATGACTAAAGATGAATGGATAGCAAATGCAGAGGCAGAAGAGGCCGCTGAAGCAGAACGTACACAAGAGTTTGAATCTGCAATATTAGAATTTGCAAGACAATCATCAATGAATGTAGAACTTGCAGAAAATATTATAACAATGACAGACGCAAGGAACAACACAGCACGTTTAGAAGTGGTTGGGTTTGGTTCCGCTAACGACACAATGGCAGACATTGGCATTTCAGAAAGTGCAATTAAGCCTTTAGATAGCACACTCAGACAGTTTAACAGTATGTTAGGAGAGATGAGAGCAATACCTATAGACAATTACATTGTGATCTTTAGAGAAGGCGCTGATAACATACTGGTAACTAAACTATGCTCGGATTCATAAAAGCACTTCCCATAATTATATTTGTAGCCTTGTTAGGATTTGGCGCACACAAATTTATAGTAAACGAAAAAGACAAACGCATTGATCAATTACAGATGAATTTAGATCAAGCAGTTCAGCAAAACGTTGCATTGCAATCAGCACAGCAAATTCAAGAAGACACCATCAGAGGCCTCGAAGAAAAAAGTAAAGCACAGGCACTGGCTATGGGCAACTTAACTAATCGTAATAACGAGCTGAACGCAGAGCGTGACAGTTACCTTAGAATATTTAAAGATCATGACTTCACTAAACTTGCAAGAGCAAGACCAGGAAGCATAGAACTTAGAGCAAACAAAGCCACTGAGAAAGTATTTCGCAGTGTTGAAGAAGACAGTAGAGAATTAGACGCACAAGACACACAAACAGGTGAACCAAATGACTAAGAAAGGATTATTTACAGTAGCAGGTTTATTATTTCTAACTGGTTGTAGCAGTATGGGAGGAGGCTATCAGCCACTACCACCTGTTAAAGTAATCACTGAAACAGTACAATTAGAAATATATCAACCACCATTACCACAAGAAATTCAAATGCAAAATGTTGAATGGAAAGTATTAACTAATACACCTTGTAAGCCAGCAACTGGTGAGAACAAGAAACCTAAGTATTATACAACCGAAAAGTATATGAGCGAAAAGTATACCAAGGAAGATGGTACAGAAAGCACAAGAGCAGTCAGAGACGTAGATGGTCAACGTATTCTCAGAGAGCAACTCAAAGACAAAAACGGCGAAGTCATAATGGTATGTGGTAACTTGGAGCAAAAAATTGCTGAAGTTGAAAAGACATTAGGCGGAGACTTTGTGTTAATGGGCATGACCCCAAAAGGTTATGAGAACATGGCCGCTAACCTACAAGACATCAAACGTTATATCAAACAACAAAAAGAAATTATACTTTACTACCGTGAAGCAACAGGTGCCGAATCCAACGATGACAAAGAAGATTGGATTAATAAGAACGAAGAAGCACAAGTAGAACAAGTAGAAGAAGTAAAAGCAGATAACAAACAGCCTGAAGCACCTGTTAAAGAACAAGGTGGATTCAGTCTTAGTAAACTTATACCTGGATTACCATCTAAGGATTAATAAATGATCGTTCGCACAAAACTCACTGCGAGTCCGCAGGGAGAAACCCTGTTACAACAGATAGAACATAACCCACAAATATTACATTATATATCTATCAGCCCTACACCTAATTGTTTTTTCCTTCACACAGTAAACGAACTATTGAATGATAAAGATATAATCGTGCAACAAGTTATTGAATGCAAGAGTGCAGGATATGATATAGCATGGTATGGTAATTCCACAAGTGATATTACACCTCATGGATTTCCAGTAGAATATTTTGAATATCAAGCAGGCGCATATCACGAAAATGGTGTGGCAACAGAAAGTCAACAATGGAATTGCATTGACAAAGGATTATACCAACCTGGCAAAACAACAAAACCAACAAGGTTGGCTATATTGAAGTACTTGGATGAAGCAAACCAATTACATAAGTTAGATTATTCGTTAAAAGTATTAGAACCAAGTGACCCAACAATATCTGCAAATGTTATTAAAAGTCAACAAGACTGCATTGATACAATAGGCGGTACAGTAGAATATTTCTTGAGTCTAAATAGAACCATGGATATTGAGATGACTGATATTTGTGCTAACGGAATGCAACATTACGTAGGATATCCATACCAAACTCGCATATACGAAAACACAGGCTGGTCTTTGATAGCAGAATCTAACACTGGCTTCAACGTTCCAAATCCATGGGAACCTGTACAACCAAGATTGTATCAAGACGGTCCTATGATTTCTGAAAAAACTTATAGGCCTATCATGAACAGCCATCCATTTGTTATAGTAGGTGAATATGGTTTACATGAGCATCTAAACAAACTTGGATACCAAACCTTTGAAAAATTCTATGGAATTACTTTAGATAAATTTTATCCTATGAGCCAGTGCCCTGCATCAGATAATACAAGATCAGCACATCATGACTACGAGTCTATACAATATGTGGTATCTCACTTCTACAATAACATCAGTGCAAACCAAGATGAAGTTAGAGAAATGGTTACACACAATAAACAGTTACTACTTGCAAATTATAAAAAGACCAAACAATGGTTACTTGATAAAGATGAATATGTTTTAGGAAGTACTGGTGACCGTGTAATGAATTTACATGACTTCTTTTGGCAGGCAATATCATACCGTAACAACAATGGCAAAGATCTTACCATCATGCAAACTGCTCCAGAAAAATACATTATAAGTCTTGACCAATTAAAATAACTGTGCTATAATATATCAATGGATCATTATGACACTCTTGGATTGGCACGTGGCGCCAGCCCCCAAGATATTAAAAAAGCCTATCGTAAACTTGCAAGTAAACACCACCCTGACAAAGGCGGTGATGCTGAACAGTTCAAGCGAGTACAAGAAGCATACGATGTATTAAGTGACCCGCAAAAGAAAGAGTTCTTTGATCAATTTGGTACTGACAGTCCACAAGACCCAGGTTTTAATCCATTTGGCGAGGGCAGTCCATTTGGTGACATGTTTAGTCAATTTGGTAATCAATACAGAAGAGCAAGACAAAATCCAGATGCACTTGTAGATTTACCAATTAACATGGAAACAGCATACAAGGGCAAAGAAGTCATTGTTGACGTAGGGTATGCCAGAGAGATAATACAAATACAGCCAGGCATGAGGAATGGAACCAAAGTAAGGATAGCAGGCAAAGGACACAGTCGTTACAAAGATATGCCAGCAGGTGATCTCATAGTGAGATTACATGTGAGACCTGATCCGGGCACAGCAATAGACGGTGATAACATATTACAGGCAGTACGCATAAACGCCATAGAAGCAATGATTGGCACAGAAGTACAAGTAGATCATGTTAGTGGAAAGAAAGTGAGAATTAAAGTACCGGCAGGTACACAAGAAGGTTCGAGATTGAGATTGAGTAATTGGGGTATGCCAGTATATGGTCGAAATTTATATGGTAATTTGTATGCAGTAATTGAGGTTTTTACACCTCGAATTTCGGACTCAGGCCACCTTGAAATGTTAAATAAAATAAACAGGGAAATAGATAGATAAATGAGCAGTAAAAATCCAGTAGAAGTAATATTACACAATGCAATTGAAAAAGCCAATGTGCAAAATCATGAGTATGTAACACTTGAACATTTAACCATTTGTTTATTAGATGATCATGAGATTGTAGGACATTGCGATAGACAAGGCATTGACCACGAGCAAATTAAGACTGACATACAGCACTATCTCGATGATCAAGAGAATGGATTAGTGTGTATGAATGGCTCTAAAGGTTCTCCGCAAAAAACAAAAAAACTTGAGGAAGTATTTCAACGTGGGTTAGCATCAATTGTGTTTAATAAACGTGATGCATTTGCACCAGCAGACTTACTTATAAGTATTTTGTATGAGGAAGACTCACATGCATCTTATTACTGTTTGCTAAATGGTCTAACCAAAGAAGTTCTCAGAGACGAGCAACAAAAAGAAGTATCAAGAAATGAGAACAGAGAATTATTAGAAGAGTTCACAGTTAACCTCAACGATGAAGCAGGAAAGAAACGTATTGATCCTCTGATCGGTAGGCATGAAGAAGTAAGTGATCTTGTACATATTCTTGCAAGACGTAAAAAGAATAATTGTGTACTTGTAGGCGAGCCAGGCACAGGTAAAACTGCTATTGCAGAAGGACTTGCTAAAAAGATTGTTGATGGTGAAGTACCTAAGACACTGAGAAACAAAGTAGTTTACAGTTTAGATCTTGGACAATTACTTGCAGGCACAAGATACAGGGGTGACTTCGAAGAACGTATTAAAGGTGTGCTACAGTGCCTCGAAGCAGATGACGATGCTATATTGTTCATTGATGAGATACACATGATTATGGGTGCCGGCAGTGCTGGTGGTGGTAATGTTGATGCCGCTAACCTACTAAAGCCTGTGTTAGGCAGAGGTAGATTATTAACAATTGGTGCAACAACACCAGATGAATTTGCAGACAGTTTTGAAAAGGATGGCGCTCTAATGCGTAGGTTTGCAAGGCTTGATGTTAACGAAACAGATCTTGAAAGCACAAAAGAAATTGTACAAGGATTAAAACATTACTACGAAGAATTTCACGGTGTAATATACGACAGCAAATTATTAGATAGAAGTGTTGAACTCACAGATAGATATGTAAAAACAAAACATTTCCCAGACAAAGCACTTGATGTAGTTGATGCCGCCGGAGCCGCTGTTAAACTCAGAGAAGACACTGAAGTAACTATTAAGGACATGGTAAAAGTAATCAGCAAGATTAGTAAAATAGGCGAAGATGTAATTGACACAGAAAGTTCAAATGCATACAAAGATTTAGATATCAGAATCAAAGAAACTGTTTATGGACAAGACGAGGCTGTTGATAAAATTGTGGAAGCAATTCTTGTTAGCAAGTCCGGATTGCGTGAACCCCACAAGCCCATAGGCAGTTTCTTGTTTGTAGGTCCAACTGGTACTGGTAAAACAGAAACAGCAAGAGCACTTGCAAAAGAACTTCAAGCAAAACTTGTTAAGTTTGATATGAGTGAATATCAAGAACGTCACAGTGTGGCCAAACTGATTGGTGCTCCTCCTGGTTATGTTGGACACGCAGAAGGTAAGATGGGGCAAGGACAATTAGTTGCTGAAGTAGAAGACAATCCTAATTGTGTATTATTACTTGATGAGGTTGAGAAAGCCGCACCAGAAGTATTGCAAATCTTATTGCAAGTTATGGATGATGGTAGAGTCACAGGCAGTCAGGGCAAGGTTGTTGACTTTAGTAATGTTGTATTGCTTATGACTTCTAACCTTGGTGCAAGTAAAGGCGAAGAACTTAAAATTGGATTTGGTGATCAAGTACGTAAAGGTGAAACAAACAAAGCAGTTAAAAGTTTCTTTACACCAGAGTTTAGAAATAGACTTGATGCAACAGTGCAATTTAATAAATTAGAGCCAGGTCAGATGCTAATGATTGTTGATAGGCTTGTTATAGAAACAAACAAGTTACTGTCCAGCAACAACAGTAGAATCAAGATTAGATTATTATCAGCCGCACGTAAGCAATTAGCAGAGCAAGGATACGAACCGAGTATGGGTGCAAGACCTTTGAAGAGAGTATTCGAAGAAAAGATTAAGAAGCCTTTAAGTAAAAAGATATTATTTGAAGACTTGCAATCAGGAACTATAACGGTGGATTACAATGAAGATTTCTATTTCAAAGAATGATACTGATATTATATCTAAGCCATTTGTTAATGACTATAGGGTTATACCAAGTGAACGTGTTTATTACGGTAATTACCCTTACAGAGTTAAACTTGATGTAGGCGAACTGCCTTTCATAACCAAGCCTGAGTTACCAGACGAAAATTCCGGAAGATCTTTTACGTTGATGTGGTATTGGAGATTACCTCAAATGGTACATGACTTTGTGCAGTTGGGTGTAATAGCAGACAGGCCCGAAGAGGCAGTAGTAGATGTTAGCAAATATCACAACAGAACATTAAATACAACATTCAATGGCAAACATGCTATTTCGATGTATTATAAAGACAACATCACATTAGAATGGATACATAAAAATTATCCTAATGCTATATTAGAAATTGCAGGTCCAGTAACCGACCAACACAGAAATCATCTGTGGGAAAGCACTGCTGACGTGTGTGTAAAGAATAAGCCATGGTGGGGCAAGTATGACTATGCATATACATTTTGGGTTAGATGGAAATACACACGCAATAATATCACAGGTTTGCGAGGTGTACATTCAGATATACGTGATTATTTAAAAGACAATGTAGAAGGTGATTATAGATTTAGCAGTGCCCGTTGGCAAGCAAAGATATTCATAGACAATGAAGAATCTGTAAATGACTTGATGCCATTCTTAATGTTACAATTTCCTAAGGTGGAGATAACTTATCATAAACTGTATTTAATTGATAAATAGTTGCATAGAGTTGGAGACCATATGCCTATAAACAGAAGAAGTGTAGTATTACAAGAAGCCACAGGCACAACTATGACAGCAATTAGCGAAGCAGTTAAAGGCGATAGTTACTACGGCTACACTGACGGATTGCACACCATTCAAGTTATCTACAGTCAATATGTAGGTCGTTTTCGTATACAAGGCACACTATCATTAGAGCCTACTGACACAGATTGGTTTGACATATATCCTGCATCAACTACAGGCAAAGAGTTCAACAGAGACGGTTACATACAGTTTAACGCAAACGATCCACGCAATGCCAGTGAAGCATACACATTCCAAGGTAACTACACTTATATTCGCACAAAAGTAGACCGAGACCACGTAGGTGACGGTGTAACTTACGATTCCTCATACGGTCAAGTTAACAGAATCATCCTTTCCAGTTAATCCAGTTAAAGTGATAAATAGTTGTAATAAGGCAACTAACATGCTTTATCGATGGATTACTTATGGCAAACACATTTATTGAATTAAACGATACCCCGTCAAGTTTTAGCGGTTCTGCTCTCAAATTTGTAAGAGTATCTGCGGCAAACAGTTTAACGTTTGCAGATGCAGATCTAAATGCAATCAGCAACGTTGAAGCCGATGGTGCGTATGCTCCGCAGACAGGACAAGTTCTTACTTACAGTGCTGGCGCAGGAAAATGGCGTCCAGTTGATAATGACCCATATAGTGCAGGAAACGGTTTAAATAAAACTGCAAGTACTATTGAAGTTATTGCGGCAGGTGGACTGGTATCAAATGCAAGTGGTGTTTATATTGCAGACATTGTTGATGCGGCAGGAACATATGGTAACGCAAGTCACGTTCCAGTATTAACAGTTAATTCAAAAGGCCAAGTAACAGGCGTAACTGAAACAACAATAATAGCAACTCAGGCAGAAACAATTACTAACGACTTTGTTGGTAATGTTTTAGGTACTACAGGACAAATTAGTGTATTAGGCGGAACTGGTAATAATAGTAATGCAACACTTAATCTCGTTGCTACGGGCGTTACAGCAGGTGTGTACGGTAATGCTACACATACTCCACGTTTAACAGTTGATACATACGGTAGACTACAATCAGTAGATTTAATCGAAACATCAGGTAGTGGTGGCGGTGGTGGTGCAAGTGCATCGTTTGGCAGTATTGAAGTATCTGGTTCCACAACAGTAGCCGCAGAAAGCAGTGATGATATACTGACATTTGAAGCAGGCAGTGGCATCAGTATAACAACTGATCCAAGTTCAGATACAATAACATTCTCTTCAACTAACACAGTATCATCTGATGTTGAAGTAGGACAAGGCGCCGCAGTTCCAACAAACAGTGGTGCAATAGCAATTGGTAACAATGCCGCAACAAACTCAGGTATTGCAATTGGTAGAAACTCCAACACAGCAGGCTATAATAGTTCAGTTGTAATTGGACACAACATCGATGATACGTTAGGTGGCGGTGCAGGTTTATATGTAAATCCTATCAGAGAAGATGCTACTAAGAACAAAGTAGTAATGTATGATCCTACAACCAAAGAAGTTGTATATCAAACAGACAATAGCATTTCATTAACAAGTTTAAGTAGCGGCACAGGTATAAGTTATAACAGCACATCAGGTGCAATCAGTTTAGCAGACACAGGCATTACTGCTAAAACATACGGTAATGCAAGTGTAATACCACAAATTACTGTAGATGCACAAGGTAGAGTAACAAACATAGCAAATGTAAGTCCAGTTTCATCAGGTGTTGTACCTGGTACATATGGTACTGCAACAGGTGTACCTCAGATTACAGTTGACATGCAAGGCCGTGTAACAAATGTAAACACAATCAGTAATGCGGCATACACTCAAAGTTTAAGTTGGAATGCAGACAACAATCAATTAGCATTAAGTAACGGTGGTAACACTGTAGACTTATCAGCATTAGAACAAAACATATGGCAATCATTTTATGTAGACGGTCAGGCTGTTATATCAGCAGATAGTCCTAATGATGCAATAACATTCGAAGGTGGTACAGGCATAAGCATTACAACAAATGCTGGCACTGATACTATCACAATTAACGCAACAGGGGCCGCATCAGCAAACATTGAAAGTAGCAGTGTAGCAGATTTAAATGATGTAGGCACACTGGGCAGTATAACAAACGGACAAGCTCTTGTTTGGAATGCAAGTGCTGGAGAATTCCGTCCTGGATCAGTAGCAAGTAGTTACGGTGATAGCCAAGTACAAACATATTTAGATGCACAGGGTTATGCTACAGGTGTTAGATACACTGACAGCAATGTGCAAACATATTTAGATGCTAACGGTTACACAACTGGTAGCAGTTATGGTGATTCACAAGTACAAGCATACTTAAATGCACAAGGTTATAGCTCAACAGATAACGACAGTCAAACATTAAGTTGGAATGCTGGTACAAGCTCATTAAGTATAACAGGTGGTAACAGTGTTGATCTAAGTGTATTGTTAGACAACGTTGATTCACAAGCATTGAGCCTAAGTGGCAACGTAATTAGTATATCAGGTGATGCAAGTACAATTGATTTAACATCAGCATTAGGCAGTGTAACAAGTGACTACGGTGATGCAAACGTATCATCATACTTAACAGCACAAGGCTTTGACACAAAAGCAAATATCATATCAGAGATAACTGATAGTGCGCCTGGAACATTAGATACATTAAACGAATTAGCGGCCGCACTTGGTGACGATCCTAATTTTGCTACAACAATAACAAATTCAATAGCCACTAAAGCAAGTTCAAGTTCATTGAGCACAGTTGCTACAAGTGGTGATTACACTGACATAACTAATAGACCTACAATAGGAATAAGTGGCAGTGACTTAACATACGATGGCACTACAATAGACTTGTCTGGTGTAGGAGCAGTAGGACCACAGGGTGCAACAGGCCCAACAGGTACCGCAGGTAATGGCATAACAAATGTTACAATCACATCAGGTGATTTAGTATTAACATACGGTAACAGCTCAGTACAAAACTTAGGCAGTATTACTGGTGATCAAGGCATACAAGGTGTGCAGGGTCCTCAAGGTATACAGGGTGCCAAAGGTGATACTGGTGATACTGGTGCAACAGGTTCTCAAGGTATTCAAGGACCAGCAGGAGCAGACAGCACAGTAGCAGGACCTCAAGGTGCAACTGGACCACAAGGTGCTACTGGTAGTGCAGGTAACGATGGAGCCGACGGTAATGATGGCGTAGGTGTTACAGCAGTAAATCTTGTAGGTGGTAATCTTGTACTAAATTATTCAAACAGTTCTTCACAAGATGTAGGACTTGTACAAGGACCTCAAGGTATACAGGGTGCAACTGGAGCCGCAGGAACAAATGGTACAAATGGCGTAAGTGTAAACAGTGGTACTATATCAGGTAATGACTTAGTACTCACAATGTCAGACAGCTCAACAATAAACGTTGGAGCAGTAGTTGGACCACAGGGTTCAACAGGAGCTCAAGGACCACAAGGAGCAACAGGTGCCACGGGAGCTCAAGGACCTGCAGGAACAAACGGAACTAACGGAACAAACGGTAGTGACGGAGCAGACGGAGCCGATGGTACAGACGGAATACAGTTATCAAATATAAGTGTATCCACAGGTAGTGCAAGTGGTTCAGGTTCATTAGCATACGATAACACTAACGGTCAATTCACATTTACACCACCAGATTTAAGTTCTTATGTTACAACTGATCAAGACAGTCAAACATTATCATTAGCAGGAACAACATTAAGTATAACAGGTGGTAACTCAGTAGACCTAAGTGCATTAGGCGGAGGTGGTGGAGACATCACAGGTGTTACTGCTGGCACAGGATTAAGTGGTGGTGGAGCAAGTGGCTCAGTAACAGTAAACTTAGCAGACACTGGCGTATCATCAGGAACATACGGTTCAAGTTCAACAGTACCACAAATTACTGTAGATGCACAAGGTCGTGTAACCAACGTAACAAACGTTGCAGTCTCCGGAGGCGGAGGTGGCGGTGGCGGTGGCGGCGGTGCCAATGTAGAAAGATTTAAATTGACATACAGTACAAGCGGAGCCTTAAGTGCTACTTCAGATCTAACAAGCGGTATAGCAAGTGTTAGCATAGACAGTGCAACCGGCGGTGATGTAACAGTAACATTCTCTGGTTATAACATACCTCCAGCATCTGTTATGATGTACGGTTATGTTTATGCCAGTAACAAATACCAAATTGTTCCATTAGAAACCTCAATGGGATTAAGAGAAATCGCAGGTGGTGGCAGTGCTGGTTCTCCAACTTTGTTTAACGGAGCAAGTACTCCTGCAGTTAAGTTGAGACTCAGAGAGGCAGAAACAGGAGCAAGTAGAAGTTTCGGTACAGCGACACACGCCTGGATACAATTTGTAATGCATGATTAACGGGGATATTGCGTGGCATTGATCAACTATAAGAGTAGCCAAATAAGGCTAAACTACCCAAATAAAGTCTTACCAGTATCAGTAACATCTGTGTCTGGTAAAAGTTATTGGCCACATGCTAATGGTTCAGATGATCCATGGTATGCATCAGCCAGTACACCAAAGAATTATCGATGGACTATTGTGTTTGATGTTACAGCACAAACACATGGTTCTCACTTAACCAGAGATGACAAAACATATAACGGTTTAGATATAGTTGTAGGCGATTGGATTGCAAGTGCCACAACAGGTGTTTGTCTTAAAGTAATTAGTATAGAAAGCAAAACAATAACCAGTGTTACAGCAGTGGTTGAAGATTGGTTACGTTATAACACGTTTGCAAGTGCAACAGGTAACGGCATATTTGGATTAGGTTCAGCCGCAGTGTTCTCATTGAACGAGAACGGTATACCTATGTTAGATCCATTACCTACCACAGTTTCAAGTTCGTTCTATCCAACAGTGATGAGTAGATTCCAATATATGAATCCTCAAACTAATTATGTGTTAGAACAAACAGCACATGGATTTAACAAAGGTGATGTAATATCTGTGAGTACTACAGGTTTTCATAAATCTAATTCAGCAACAGTTAGTAAAAGCATAGGAATAGTAACAGAGCCAGGACCAGGTCCTGATCAATTTATGATTATGCCTAACAATAGAATCATCGACTTTGAACCAACCATACCAGGAACGCAAGGTCAGTTTGTTTATGTAACAGACGTAGGTGGATTAAGCACAACAGAAAGTGATGCGGCTAAGTTCCTTGTATTACAACCTGCTATTCCTACAGTGTTAAAAGGCATAGGCAACGATCCTACAGTGCCTGACACTCACGTAATGAAATTAAACAGTCATGCTATTACCTTTGCTGGCACAGGCGGAAACCCAGTAACCACAAGTCAAATAGTAAGTCAAATAAACGCTGATACAAGTACACATAAAGTAACAGCAAGTGTAACACCTACTAAAACTGTTATAAACAGTGATGCAAGTGCAACAGCATACGGACTTGTAGGTGGTTATGTGCCTTTTAGTGCAAACATAGACAGCGGTAACGGTAACACATTAGTATCGTTTACAACTGATACAGCAGGACAGGCACAGTACGGTATTGCAGTAGGTATCCCACAAGATATGGCTACAGATATCAATGCCGCAAACATACCTAATTTGACTGCTACATTTAATGCAGGAACATTAACACTAACAGAAGAAAACGGTAACACTGTTAACATTTACAGTGTGAGTGCTGATGCAAACGGTAATCCATTTGTAGGACTTAATCATACTTCAGGCTTACCTGCAACAACAAATGCAACAGGCACTGAGCAAGTCACACTAACAAGAAGTGACGGCGGTGAGATATTAATATACGAAGGCACTGAACACTTTAGAAATAATGTGGGCATGTCAAGTGGACACACAGGAATGTATCCATTGGCATTAAATGTTGAACAAGGTATCAGAGGCGGTACAGTTAAAGTTGTGGCAAACATTGCGGCAAGAAATGCATTAGCGGCACAGGTAGGCGACCAGGCTCATGTACTTGCGGCGGCTGATGGCGAGTGGGCATTATACTTGTATGATGGAAGTAGTTGGGTTAAGATATCTGATATGGACAGCAGTACAACAGATGCAAGAACTTATACAACTACATTTACTATGCCAGTTGGAGGCTTCGGTGTAAGCACAACTAATACATTAGGAAACATATCTGCAGGTGCTAAGATAACCACAGTGAGTGTCGATGTAGACACAGCCTTTACAGGATACTCAGGTGCAATAACACCAAATATTGAAGTAGGAACAACAAGTGATCCGGATCTTGTGTGCGATAGTCCAAGTAACGACTTGACTGAGACAAACGGTAGATTTATGTGTTTCCCAGAATATACACATCCTGAAAGCTCATCAAATGACTTAACAATTAAAGCAAGATGTTGGCATTACGGTTCCACTGCTGGTGCTGTAACAGTTAAGATATCCTACATTTAAATACCCTTAAGAGCAGAATTCCCTTCTGCTCATAACCTACACGTTTGATCCAAAAGTGATAAATATAGTTTAGCACATGTTAGACTCTTGGATAGGTTTCCTTAGAGACCCAAGGCATTGGGATTAGCAAGTGTTATCGATAACATAAAAAAATCTTTAGGAGATATAAAATGGCTGACATTAAGAACTTTGGTATAAAAGGTCTTGCCAGCGATGTACAAATGGGAAAAAGCGGTGGTCGTCTTAAGTATGATTCCGGTAATTCACGTTTTGATTTTGTCCAATCTAATGGTAGCACACTCGAAGACGTTCGTTTTGGAAGTGTTACAGCAGGAGCATGGCAAGGTACAGCGATAGGCACACAGTACGGTGGTACAGGTCAGGATTTCTCAAGCTCAACAGGTATTCTATTAGTTAATAGCGGAACGGCAAGTGCCGGTAATATTGATCTCAGCGATGCTGACTTCATTAATACTAACACTCAACTTGCGTTAGCATCTGGTGGTACTGGTTCTTCAACGGCATCCGGTGCAAGAACAAACCTTGGCTTAGGAACAATAGCAACGCAGGCAAGTAATAACGTAAACATAGACGGTGGCGCATTAGACGGCACTATCATTGGCGGAACTACACCAGCGGCGATCACAGGTACAACAATAGTAGCAAATACTGGTTTCACAGGTAACTTAACAGGTACGGCACAAGATGCAGATGGTTTATCATCAGCAGTAACCGTGGCTTTAACAGGTGATGCAACAGGTAGTGCAACATTCGAAGATGCGGGTGACACGGCTTCAATAGCAATGACATTAGCAAACTCAGGCGTAACAGCAGGTAACTACGGAGGAGCAGGTACTGTTCCAGTAATTTCTGTAGACGCAAAAGGTCGTATAACAGCGGTCAGTTCAGCAACTGTAAGCAGTGCTTGGACATTAAGTGATGGTAGTAATACTTCATCAATTGATAGTTCAGACACATTAACAGTAAGCGGAACAGCAAACGAAGTAGACGTTTTAGTAAGTGGTGACACTTTAACTATTGGTCTACCAAATGACGTAACAATTGGTAACGACTTAACAGTTACTGGTACACTTAACTCGGATGATATTACATCATCACAGGTTACAGTAAGTGGTGACGCAGTCATCTCTGGTAACTTAACAGTTAACGGTACACAAACTATTGTTAATTCAACAACTGTATCAGTTGACGATGCAACTTTCCGTGTTAACTCAGATGGCGCTTCTCAAAGTGCAGGTCTTGAGGCTAACATTGGTGGTACAATCGAAAGCATCTTATTTGTTCCAGGACAAAGCAGATGGGAAATCAGCGATGATGTATTTACATCAGGTACAGTAACAGCAAATGATTTTGTTGTAAACGGTAATTCAATTAGCGACTTCTTGGACGAAGATAACTTTGGTTCAAACAGTGCTACAGCAATTGCTTCACAACAATCCATTAAAGCATACGTAGATACTACAGTAGGCGCAGTCGACTTAGACTTTGCTGGTGATTCAGGTGGCGACTTATCTATCGATTTAGATAGTGAGAAGTTAACAATCGCTGGTGGTACTGGTTTAAGTTCAGTAGGCTCAGGCAATGGCGTAACAGTAAACTTAGATGACACAGCCGTAACTGCTGGTTCATATGGTAGTTCAACTGCTATTCCAACGTTTACAGTTGATGCACAAGGTAGATTGACAGCGGCAGGTACTGCTTCTATTTCAATCGGTATGTCATTAGCAGGCGACTCAGGTAGTTCAGCATTAGCAAACGGTGATACAATCACAATTGCTGGTGGAACAAACTTGACAAGTGTTGTAAGTGCCGACACTGCTACTGTAAGTTTAGATGCTAACATTTCATTAGAAAATGTAACAGCAACTGGTACAGTAGAAGGTGATACATTAACAGATGGTACAGCAAGTATTACAGCAGGTGCAGTAACAGGTGTAACAACCTTAACAGCCTCTGGTGCAGTAACTGGTGGATCATTTACAGATGGTACAGCAACATTAAGCAGTGGTTCTTTAACTGGTGGTGTAGCGGCAACATTTAGTGGTGCAGTAACAGGTGGTTCATTCACTGATGGTACAGCAACAATGACTGGTGGTGCAATTACTGGTTTAACTGGTGCAGTAACAACAGCAGGTGCAGTAACTGGTGCTTCATTAACAGACGGAACAGCAACATTGGCTTCTGGTTCTTTAACAGGTGCGGTAAACGTAACTGCTTCAGGAACAGTAGGTTTTGGTTCTTTAAATGATGGTGCAATTACAATTACAGGTTTTGCAGATGAAGACAACATGGCTTCAGACAGTGCAACACTTATACCTACACAGCAATCTGTAAAGGCTTATGTTGACGGACAGTTAACAGCTCAAGACTTAGACTTTGCTGGTGATAGTGGTAGTGGTTCAATTGACTTAGACTCAGAATCATTAACTATTGCAGGTGGTAATGTATTAAGTTCAACAGCAAGTGGTAACACAGTAACAATTAACTTGAATGATTCAGGCGTAACTGCCGCATCGTATGGTAGCACAACTGCTATACCAACATTCACAGTTGATGCTTATGGTAGACTAACAGCGGCTTCAACAGTTGCAATTAGTACTTCAACTACTATCCAAGGTGATAGCGGTGGTGCTCAAACTGTTGACAATGGTGATGCAATCACTATTGCTGGTGGTACAGGCATAAGCACAGTAAGTGGTGCAACTGACACAGTAACAGTATCGTTAGACGATACGGCTGTATCAGCAGGAACATATGGTGACTCAACAACAGTACCAACTTTCACAGTTGATGCTCAAGGTAGAATCACAAGTGCTTCTGAAACAGCATTAAGTACTGCGTGGACAGTTAGCGATGGATCAAGTACTTCATCAATTGATAGTGGTGATACACTAACAATTAATGGTACTGCAAATGAAATTGATGTAGCCGTAAGTGGTGACTCAGTAACATTAAGCATACCAGATGACGTAACATTGGTTAACCCAACTGTTTCTGGAACATTAACATCGGATGATATTACTTCATCAAGCGTTAGTGTAACAGGTGATGCAATCATTACAGGTAACTTAACAGTTCAAGGTACTCAAACTACAGTTAACAGTACAACAGTTGAAGCGGCAGATCCAATCTTCCGTGTTAACACAGCAGGTACTAATACTGATGCAGGTTTTGAAGCCAATACAGCAAGTGGTGTTAAGAGCATCCTTTATACAGCGGCTGGTACAGAATGGGACTTCGGTTCAGAGAATGTAAAAGCAAGTACGTTTGAAGGTGACTTAACTGGTGATGTAACTGGTACTGTAAGCAGTATTGCTAACCATAGTACAACTAACTTATCAGAAGGTACTAACGAATATCACACTCCTGCGAGAGCAAGAGCGGCAATCAGTGTTACTGATGCTGGTGGTGATGGCGGCTTAGCATACAACAGCACAACAGGTGTTATTACATTTACTGGTGTAACAGCGGCAGAAACAAGAGCACATTTAAGTGCTGGTACTGGTGTTACTTATACAGCAGGCGGACAGTTCAGTATTGGACAGTCAGTTGGCACAGGCGATGACGTAACATTTAACAGTGTAACAGGTAACGTAACAGGTAACTTAACTGGTGACAGTGCAGGTACACATACTGGTAACGTTTCAGGTACAACTGGTACATTCAGTGGTGCAGTAAGTTTTGGTTCATTAAGTGATGGAACAGACACTGTAACTGGATTTGTTACTGAAGCAGATGCTATATCAAGCAACGATAACGATGCAACGATCCCAACCTCAGCGGCGGTTAGAGACTATGTCGATAACTTCGGTGGCGATGGCCTCATGCTTCGTTCAGCACTTACAAGTGGTGTTACTACTATTGACACAGCGGCTATGCCAAATGTTAGTAGCAGAACATACTATGCAAGTAAAATCGTAATTAAGATTGGTACAGCATTTAGTGGTGGTTCATTCAACCAAATTCTTGTTAAAGAGAATGGTGGTTCAGGAACTACACTTGTAGCGGCAGATGATGCAGATGCGGCAACGGCTGGAACTTATATTGTTGAATTAGATGGTGATATTTCACTAACTAAGAATGCGGCAGTACAAGTACAGTTTAAGCAGGCAGATGGATCAACAGATGCAACTACAACTGCAGGTGTTGGTACAATTACTGTACATTACAACTACGTTTAATAGTTAATTTAAACATGAGAAGGGGACTTAGGTCCCTTTCTTTTTGACTGTTTATTCTGCGAGGGCTACTGCGATTGCTTCTTCGACAGTATAGGGTGATTCAGATGCCATTTCTTCTTTGTCATCTACTATTGGTTCTTGATTAAAACGTTCATCATTGGATAGGTTTTCGTTTATAGCAAGAAAGGGTATTTGTTCTGCAGGTAAATCATCGTCGGCCCATATAGCATCAGTTGGACATTCAGGTTCACAAAGACCACAGTCAATGCATTCATCGGGATTGATTACAAGCATGTTAGGTGTTTCATAGAAACAATCAACTGGGCATACTGTAACGCAGGCTGTGTCTTTACAGCCAACACATGGGCTACCAACTACAAATGTCATATTACCTTCTAATTTTTAATTATAAATGAAGTGCCATACACTACTGTGTCTCTGGCAGAGTTATTAGGAGTGAAACCCCATGGAATATGTGCAGGAAAAAATACTACTTTAAACTGCTCCGGTGTAATCACGTGAGTGTACTCTTGTACTCCAACAGGTGATGCCCATAGTTTTGTGTCCATATTGTCTAAATATAGATTAGAACTGTTCTCATCACTCTGTAGGAACAATATTGCTTGATACCATCGGTGACGTTGAACACTTGCAGGTACTACCCTTGTAGGATTAATTGTTATAACTTGACTGTCTACTGATTCAATCTGTGGCAGTCTGTCTAATAATCTAAAGTGTGACAACACATTGTCTGCAAATACTCTGCCCATTAGCCTTGTTAGGTTAAGTAGGTCCTTTGTCTTTGCACCACGTTTACTGAGTGTACCAAAGTGTACATCTTCAGAGGGTATTTCACCATCCATACCATCAATTATTTGCTGTGATATTTCGGGTGTTAGTACCATATTTCCCTCAAATACCCAATTAGGGAATACGGGGTAAGAGTTTAACGTTCCGGTTTGCATCTTCATACACGTATTTATCAGGCTGTATTATCACTGTATTTACTATTCTGGCTCACACGTAAGTCATTGATTTATATACGGCAAATAGTTGGCAAATACCGGTTGACAAAACCAGTAAATTTGCTATAATATATGCATAGTTTGAGAAAACAGGAGTAGAAAGCATGTCAAAGTTAGTTATTCAAACCCAACACAAAGAGAACTACGGCGCCCATGATTGGGACGGTGAGGGTTCTTGTCCTCAGTATTGGAAGTTCAAGGGTGGCAACACGTATGTTGTCGAAGGCCTCACTGCCAAAGCAGTCAACAAGATTGCTCAGGGTGGTATCCCTACATTGAGCCTGCTCATTGAGAGCAAGAGCGATATGTTTGAGGAGTACATCTTGGACTGGAGTATCGAAGAAGACGATGCGTCAGTATGCGAAGAGTGGGAATCTCCCATTGTGTTGACGTTCGACACAGAGAGCAAGTTGTGGAATGCTGTTCGTGTTTCTGATAACGGTGACATGGGCTACATGCGTCGTGAAATCCTCAAGAAGACAGAGTCATGGACCATGGCACGTGGCGGTAAGCAGAAAGATTATGCCCAAACGTTCCTTATGGAAAACCAGCAGTCTGTGAACTATGCAGGACTTACTCAGTGGTTCGAATCAAACAAAGAGGTAGCATAATGTCTAAGAAAGAATCTAACAAATTTTCAACCCTAAATGTCATTGAAGTGGCATGTGCGGCTCATAGAAAAAACAAAGGCTTTGTGAAGTCAGGTATGCAAGACGAAGGAGTGACACCAAACAGTGCAATGCTGTACAGTCATTTCTTAGGCAAGTTGAACAAAGAAACAGGTAAACATGAGTATAAGAAGCTCAGAGTAAATCCGCAAGATCAAACAACAGCAGTTGAGATTATAGATTATCTCACAGGACTGAGCTTCAAAGCACTTGAACGTAAACTCACAGACTTTGAACACAATGTTCTCACTGTGATCACATCCGAAACTATCGGTAAAGAAAGCATTGGTATTGCCGCAAGTTTACCTAAGGTGTACTTGAACAAGCAGGTACAAGATGTGTGGGGTGATCGTGAGAATGAATTAGCACGTATCAGTGAGTATGTAGGAACTGTTAACTCCAGGTGTCCTTTTACACTTAAGGTTGAGAACATTCGTTACATCAACTCTGTGGGCAGTAGCCTGGTATGTTGTAGTGAGAACGGCAAAAACATTGTTAAGTTCTTTGTTGATATCAATGAAAAGAAGTTGGTTGAAGGTGAAACAATAAAACTACAAGGATTTGTTAAATCTCAACAAGTAAGTAACTTTCACAACGGCAAAGAAACAATGGTTAATCGAATAAAATTCGGTTGACATACAGACACAATTTGTTATAATATACACTCAATTGCAGAGGAGCAACACCATTGGATATCGCTATTACAGGCCCACGGGGCGGTGAGATTTCTAAGGATTTACAAATACAGGCTTACATGGCTGTTAAAGATTTTGCAAAGTATCTCGGTATTAACCGGCTCAAAACTAACATCACAGTAAAATTACATCACAAGTGGTTAGTTGAGGGCGATGCCGAGGCATTGTGTGAAGCAGTAGACGAGCGTACATTCGTTATTGACGTTGGTTTATACTGTAATTGGATAAGTAACCTTGCACATGAAATGGTGCATGTAAAACAATTTGCCAGGGGAGAACTTGATCCTAACATGACACGTTGGAAGAGTAATCGTTATGTTGGAGACATAGAGTATTGGGACCAACCCTGGGAAAAAGAAGCACGTAAATTGCAACACAAAATGGCTGAGTTATTCACAAAAGGACAACTGTAATGATTGATACCACAATAGTATTTGAAGGTGATTGGATTCGTTTAGGCGATGAGTGGCACCAAGTGTTAGATATCAACAGTCAAGATCAATGCCAGATCCTTCACCCTTCACGTGGTGTACAATGGATCTATGCAGATAAACATCACATTGATCAAGTGTTGTCGGACAATGAGATGAGGGACCGATTACAGCAAGAGATGTAATCTAAACAAGTTATCTCCCGATAGCTCAATTGGATAGAGCAACGGCCTTCTAAGCCGTAGGTTGCAGGTTCGACTCCTGCTCGGGAGGCCAAACAATAATAAAGAGGTACACAAATGGCAGAAGTTGGTAAAGTAGTACCCGAACATAAGCATTTGATAATTCGGGCAGAAGTAAACAGTCCACCCAAAGAAGCAGAATGGGTTAAGGATTGGTTAGGGCATTTAGTAGAGAAGATTGGTATGACAATATGCGATGGTCCACATGCATCGTACGTAGACGTACCGGGTAACTGTGGTGTAACAGGTGTTGTGATTATTGAGACAAGCCACATTGCAATTCATGTATGGGACGAACCTAACCCTGCATTGATACAGTTAGATGTATACACATGTGGACCGTTTAACAAGCAAGACATCTTTGATGAGCTACAGCAGTTCGAGCCTTCAAAGGTAGAATGGAAGTTCCTTGACAGAGAACATGGACTCAAAGAGTTGGAGATACAAGATGCCAACTAAATTTAAAGAGTCAACTAAGGAACGTAATGGCAAGATGCAAAACTATTACATGCAGTCAACTCCTTTAGAAGTACTGCAGGAAGCATTGAATAGTTCAGCAACTGCACCAAAAAAGAAACAAAAGATACGTAATGAGTTAGTGAAGCGAGGCGTATTGTAAAGTGTTTGGGCCCATAGCTCAGTTGGTCAGAGCATCCGACTCATAATCGGCAGGTCGAAGGTTCAAGTCCTTCTGGGCCCACCATTTTTAAGGAAAGTAAATGTTAACAGTAACAAACATAAATGAAAATGAGGATGGTTCTGCAACTGTAGAACTTGACTTAGACAAAGAAACTCTTCGACTACTTGTACAGGAAGGAGTTATTAGTATCCTGCGACAAACAGTTGAAAAGGAAAAAGCCTACGAACTTAGACGTGAGGCCGAAATAACTAACTCTTGGAGTGCGTAAGAGTAAATAGTATGTGATGCCCGGGTGGTGGAATTGGTAGACACAAGGGACTTAAAATCCCTCGCCAGCAATGGCATGACGGTTCAAGTCCGTCTCCGGGTACCAATTTAATTAGGATATGGATATGAAAAAGTTAATAGCAACAGCAGTTCTCTTAGGACTAACAGCAACAGCAACAGCAGAAGATCGCTTTGCTGACATTCGACAAGCATGGACAGGATGCCAAGCATGTCATGGAGCCCAAGGGCAAGGCAACTTAGGACCTCAACTGAACAACCAATCAGCAGACGATATTATCGCTAAACTGATGGCATACAAAAAAGGTGAAACTATTGGACCGCAAAGTATGTTGATGTGGCCAACTGCAAAAGGCCTTACTGACGGACAGATTGGAACAATCGGTGTGTTCATTCAAGAAGGCATGCCTAAACAATAATTCAAAATAGCTCAGTGGTATAATGGTATTACGGCGGTCTCCAAAACCGTAGATTGAGGTTCGATTCCTTGCTGGGTTGCCAAGTTTTTCCCTGATAGCTCAGTTGGTAGAGCAAATGACTGTTAATCATTAGGTCCGTGGTTCGAGCCCACGTCAGGGAGCCATTTCAAGTAAAGTGATAAATACTACTACAACGGTAGGAGTTATCACATGACAGAAGAAGTAATTAAAACAACGACACACCATCCTGCTGATACTAATGGAGATGGTAAAGTGTCTAAACAAGAAGAGGCTATGTTCCTCGAATTTAAACGCAAAGAGTTAGAAGACGCAGATGCGATGAGAGATGCACAACGTAAGATGGCATGGTTCTCATTGTTTGGTATGCTATTATACCCATTCGCAGTAGTTATTGCCAGCATGGCAGGACTTGATGAAGCACAAAAAACGTTAGGCAGTATGGCTCCTACATACTTTGTAGCAGTAGCAGGTATTGTTGCCGCCTTCTTTGGTGCTCAAGCATTTGCTAAAGGTAAGTAATACTAATGAAATTCGTAAAGCATTTTTGTAGATTAATTACACAAGTTGAACTTGATAGAGATCAAGTAATGGAATACTTTGACATAGTACAGAGTATTTCCCCTACAAAAATTGTAAAAGCATACAGCGATGATGGTGAATCTATCAGTGCTGATGTTACTGTATACAGTGCAGAAGACAATGAAAGCATTTACGAAATAGTATTAGAAGAACAATTGAATTTAGAAGAAGGAGAGGCCATCTCAGATGAACTCAATGTAGAACTCAGAGACATTGATTTTGAATTTGAAACAAGCCTGGAGATATAATGAAACTATCAGAACTATTTAAGAAGGCAGGAGAGCCAAGATTGTCAAGAGACTTTAAAAGTTTAGCAGAACTTAACAAGAGTGATGACGACTTAAAAGCACAAATTGAAGGCGGAAAGATTCCTTCAATACGAAATGCAGGATATTCAATACACGGTTATGCATGGGGTGATTTAGAAAAGCTCGGCTTTGCACACAAAGAACAAGAACCTGCAGGTGGTGGATTAGTTTCAGAGCGATGGGCATACACAGGTCCAAATCCAATTAAGTTATTAACTAAACATGCTAAATTAAGCAATGGTAAAACGACACACGAAACTAAAGAAGTCATTATGAAGAAAGGTGACGCAACTGATTGGGTTGAAATAGATTACACATAGAGGATAAATGTCAGACACACAGGAAAGAGAAGTTACTCTATTCGGTTGTAGTTATCTCGATGACAGCGACTGGAAAGCAGAGGGCAGTAGTGTTGCTTGGCCTTCAGCAATACACAACTTTGGCGTAGATCATGTACACAACTATGCACGTTGTGGTTCAAGTGTGTACTATTCTTATACACAATTTCAAACGTGGATTAACAAAGTTATAAACACTGCTAATATTTCAAGTGCTAAAGACCCCTCATACCTATTCAAAGATAAATTAGTCATATTTGGCTGGACAGCATATTCCAGAATGCCTGTGTTACCAGCAAACAAAACAGGCAGTGCATGGATGTATGATCCGCAACCAAACGAAACACCCGAGTTCAACAAGGCTGTAGAGTTGTGGCAGAAGTATTTCTTTGATGAAGATTATATGATGTATGTGGCTAACCACATATGGAGAGACGTACAGGACACCTGTGAACGTTTAGGCATATACTTAATTAACGTAGACTGTTTTCCGGATGACATAATGTTTGGCAACAAGTATCCTACAAAGTTTCCTGTAATCACAGGCTTGGATGAGATCAGTGCCAGAGAGTCAGGCTATGAGCCAGAGGACTACGGCAACGGTGATCCGATACAGTGGAAAGAAACTGTTATTAATAATGGACCAGGCTTTAATCCTTTACTTGACACAAGACCGTGTCACTTAACAATTCAAAACAATGCTGTAATGGCAGAACTAATAGGACAACTTGTTACAGTACAACCATTCGACGAGCATATTCATTTGCCAGCATTAGACCTTTGGCATTACAGTGAAGCCACTTGGGCTACTTGGAGTCCTGATCCTTTTGGTGGCTGGAGTGATGCTGTAAAATAGCGGTTGACTTAACCGTATTCTTTGTTATAATATACCCAGTTAACATAAATATCAATACACAGAGGAAAACACATGGCATTTAATAGAACATTCAACGCAGAAGAACAGGCACGTCTTAAAAAGTTAATTGATGAGGGTATGCAAGTTACCTACGAGATGGAGACATTGCGTGAAGGTCTTAGAGACACAGTAAAAGCAATTGCTGAAGAGATGGACCTTAAGCCTGGAATCATAAACAAAGCAATTAAGATTGCACACAAAGCCAGTTTCCAAGATGAGTATGACAAGTTTGATGAACTTGAAACTATCCTCGAAACAGTTGGTAGAACACTATAATAGTATAACTATTATTTTTAATTTGGTATTGCGTCAGCCGTAAGTGATGCTTGGAGAATATAGATGAGTTACGTAGATGCCTTCTACGATAAAAAGAAGGATACTATTCAGGTAGTCGAAAGAGTAAACGGCAAGAGATTGCTTGTTGAACATAAGCCAGAGTACAACTTCTATATCCAAGACCCACGTGGTAGCCATAGAACTATCCACGGCGACCCAGTACAAGAAATCCGATGTCGTAATGTAAAAGAGTTTCGCAAGAACGTAGCAATACACAGCACTCAACAAAAGTATGAGAGCGACATCAAACCTTTAAACAAAAGTTTAGCAAAGCATTATCTCAATGCTGACATTCCCAAACTGCAAACAGCATTCTTCGATATCGAGGTTGACTTTGATCCACAACGTGGTTACAGTTCTCCCGAAGATGCATTTATGCCTATAACATCTGTTGCTGTATATTTACAGTGGATGGATGCCATGGTATGTTTAGCAGTACCACCCAGAACAATTAGTTGGGGACAAGCACAAAGCATAGCAAGTAAGATGCCTGAGGTTATGCTGTTTAAGACAGAAAAAGAACTACTGAACACATTCCTCGATCTCATTGATGATGCTGATATTTTATCAGGTTGGAACAGTGAGGGTTATGATATTCCTTACACTGTGAATAGGATTGTTAAAGTATTAGGCAAGAATGAATTACGTAGATTGTGTTTGTGGGATCAGATGCCTAAGCAAAGAACATATGAAGCATTCGGCAATGAACGTGAGACATTTGACCTTATAGGTCGTGTACACTTAGACTATATGCAACTGTATCGCAAATACAACTATGAAGAGCGACACAGTTACAGGCTGGACTACATTGGTGAGATGGAAGTAGGTGAAAAGAAAGTAGCATACGAAGGTTCGCTTGATAGACTTTACAATCACGATTTTGAACTGTTCTTAGAATACAACATTCAAGATACATTGTTGCTACACAAATTAGATCAGAAGTTACAGTTCATCGACTTGGCTAACACTATTGCACATGATAACACAGTGCTATTGCCAACCACAATGGGTGCTGTGGCAACAACAGAACAAGCAATTATCAATGAGTGTCATAGACGTAACATGGTTGTGCCTGACAGAGTTAGAAAACGTGAGGACAATACACAGGCGGCTGGTGCCTATGTGGCATTCCCTAAAGTAGGATTTCACGAATGGATTGGCTCAATGGACTTGAACAGTCTATATCCAAGTGTGATTAGATGTCTCAACATGGCACCTGAAACTATTGTAGGACAACTTAGGCCCGACTATACTGATCAAGAGATCAACGACAAAGTTGTATTAGAGAAGAAGAGTTTTGCTGATGCTTGGTTAGGCAAGTTTGGTACTAATGAGTACGAAATGGTTATAGGCAGAGACACCAAGCACAAGATGATTTTAGATATGGAAGATGGTGGCGAACATGATGTCACTGGTGGCGATGTGTACAACTTAATATTCAACAGCGATCAACCTTGGAACATCAGTGCTAACGGTACTATCTTTAAAACAGATGTGCAGGGCACAGTGCCAGGACTACTTGAACGTTGGTATGCTGAACGTAAAGAACTACAAGCAAAGAAAAAAGAAGCCACAACAGATGCTGAAATAATGTTTTGGGATAAGCGACAGTTGGTTAAGAAGATTAACTTGAACAGTTTGTATGGTGCGATACTTAATCCACATTGTAGATTCTTTGACAAACGCATAGGACAGAGTACTACACTAACAGGCAGAGCTATTACTAAGCACATGGGTGCAAAAACTAATGAGCTGTTAACAGGCAAGTATGATCACACAGGAGACTGTATGATATACGGTGACACTGACTCTGTGTATTTTAGTGCCACGCCAGCATTACCCAAAGATAAAGAGTTAGACATGGAAAGTGCTATTGCATTGTATGATCATGTATCAGACACTGTTAGTGACACGTTCCCAGACATGCTATTAAATGAGTTCAATGTGCCTAAGCAAGTTGGCTCAGTTATGAAGGCTGGCAGAGAAGTAGTTGGTCGTTCAGGTTTGTTTATTACTAAGAAGCGATATGCTATTAAGTGTTTAGACATCGAAGGCTATCAACCCGAAGGTGGTAAACTAAAGATCATGGGCATGGATATCAAGCGAAGTGATACGCCTGAGTTTGTACAGGACTTCCTTGAAGAAGTATTAGACAATGCACTTGATGGTATGCCAGAAGCAGATGTAATTAAAAAGATACAACTGTTTAAAGATGACTTTAGGGCAATGGAACCTTGGATGAAAGGTATGCCTAAACGTGTAAACAACTTAACCACATATGGTGAGAAGATGGCTAAACAAAAACGTGAAGCACATAACTCGCTGATGAAGAATCCAACTCTACGTAGATTGGATGGTGTTAAGAAGAAAGAAACTGTTATGGTGCCAGGTCATGTTAGGGCAAGTATCAACTGGAATACACTTAAAGTTGGTAACAGCGATGCTTACAGTATGGAAATTATGGATGGGCAGAAAGTTATTGTGTGTAAACTAAAAGATAATCCAATGGGTTACACCAGTGTTGCATACCCAACAGATGAATTAAGATTGCCTCAATGGTTTAAAGACTTGCCATTCGATGAAGAGGCAATGGAAGAAAGTGTGCTCAACAAGAAAATACAAAATGTACTTGGAGCAATGGGTTGGGATCTAAAACGTGCCAATGATAATAAAATAGTTCAGAACTTCTTTAAGTTCTAAGGATAGACATGACATACCAACAGAAATTTAAAATAGCATTGAAAGAAGCACTTAGTGATACAGGGTTAGCATTTATTGTTAACGTACCTTTAAACTTTTTGTTAGTGTATCTTTGCATAACAGTGTGGCAAGTAGGTACATTTTGGACCAGTGTTATAATGACATCGATCTTTACAGTGTTTGCTATCACAAGAAAAACATACGTCAGATTATATTTCGATGACAGAAATCGAAAAAAATACGGCGATACACAACAAAAGATCTAAATAGATATATGAATAAAACACTTGACAATAAACTAAACTATAGTATAATACAACACTTACAGGAGAACACCCATGGCAGATAATTTTATTAAAGACACACTCAAAGACATTTTGAGGCACACACATAACTTAGGTATCTTTGAGATGCTTAAGATTTCAGGCACTATTGATCAAACAGATATTGTATCAGTTGATACAGACAAGGTAGTTATTTTTATTGCTAACACTAAAACACCAGTACCAGAGTTTGTTGACGCAACTATTGGATGGAATAGACTTCCAGTACTTGATGGTTACTTGAAGATGTTTAGTGAAGCAAACGACACAGTAGAAGTTGTTACTGAAGAACGTAACGGCGAAGATGCACCTACTGAAATTGCACTGAAAGGTGAAGATGGTAACACAGCAAACTTTAGGTTTATGCCTGCAAGTATTATTGATGCACAATTAGGAAACATCGAGTATGTTGGTGCAGAAGAATATGAAGTAAGCATTGTGCCTACACAGAAGAACTTAAAAGACTTAACTGCTATTAACAGCATTCTTGGACAATACGAAAGTATGTTTACACCCAAAGTAGAAGATGGTGCATTATACTTCCACGTTGGTGATCAAGGCGGAGACAGAAGTAAAATTAAAGTATCCGATGTTGCTGGTGGAGAACTAACAAGAGAATTTAATTGGCCACTTGATGTTGTGCTAAAGATTCTTAGACTTGGTGATGGTTCTAACGTTGCGTTACAAATCATGAACCAAGGTGTATTAAAGATTACAGTTGATAGTGGTATCAGTGAATACAAATACTACTTACCAGCACAGGGTTAATTGATGAAAGACTTAGGTAAATCACAGAAAGACTATGCGGTATACTTACCTGCTATTAGTAGTTTCTATACAAAACAATTAGACAAGATTGTTAACAAAGTACCTAACGAAAGTCGTACACCTGCAGGGTTTGAATTAGGCAACGAAGGACTCGACTTTTTAAAGAACAAAGATTCATACTATCACTATCCATTTGGATTGTATTCGGCTGGACATGCTCACTTAGATATTACTAAGAGTCATGAAGACGAGCCAATGATACAAGACAGAGATAGAGGAGTAACAACACTTTTAGGAGACAGTGGCGGATTTCAGATTGCTACTGGTGTACTAAAACTCGATTGGGCAAACGCAAAGGACCAGAACGATCCAGCAAGACTGGCTATCTGTGAAAAGATTTTGCGTTGGCTCGAACATACAGCCGACTGGAGCATGACTTTAGACATACCAGCATTTGCGGCTGTCGAACCTCTGAGTAAGAAAACTGGCTTGACGTCATTCCAAGACACTTTGGACATAAGCCTTCTAAACCTGCATTACTTTTTGCAGAATAGGACGCCAGGCGCCACCAAGTTCCTTAACGTTTTAAGTGGCACGGATGATGCCACCAGTAAGGCTTGGTACGAAGCAGTGAAGTGTTTCAGTCAACCCAGTTTTGTGTCCGAAGTATACGGTGACACCAATAGAACGCTCGAGGGATATGCCTTTGCAGGTATCAACATGAAGGACCTAACTTGCGTTCTAAATCGCCTCTTAGATTTAAGAGAAGACGGTTTGCTCGAAGGCAAGGATTGGATACACTTCCTTGGTACTGGTAAATTGCAATGGGCATGTTACTTAACTGCTATTCAACGTCTATTGAGGCAGTATGATAATCCTAATATCACATTAAGTTTCGACGCCGCATCCCCCTTTGTAAACACTGCATATGGTCAAACTTATGCACATAACTTCTTCGAGCCAGGTAAGTTCGGATACTTTATGGACAGAGCATTTGATCAGCAGAACTTGGTAGGCAGTGATTTGCCTGCTCCATTCGGTCACAGTCCTGTGATGAGTCGACTAACAATGGGCGACTTATGTACTATGGGACCAGGTGCCAAAGACAAAAACGGCAACTTAAAGTTCAGTGAAGGACAACCACTTGTAGACAAGCATGGTGAACCTAAACTTGACGATCAAGGTAATCAATTATATGCAGAACGAGATAGTACAACCTGGGATACTCAAACTTATCTTTACTATATGGGTCATAGTGTGTTTAATCACATTGATGCAGTACAAGAAGCAAACAGATTGGCAGATGTCGAATCGTTTCGAGATGCCGTACATTATACCAACTGGATTAAACCCAAGAAAAAAAGCAGTAAGGCGCAAGAAATATCACCCTATGTTCCAGTGAACATATATTATTTCACAAGTCTTGTACAAGAAGTATTAGATCCTAAGTGTACTAATCCACGTAAGATTATAGCAGACAACAAAGAACTGTTAGATCATTTAAGCATGGGCGGTGATGCAGATGAATCCGTTAAACAAGAAGCATTAAGTTTATTTAACCTATAGGAAGACACATGAAATTTAATATGTTTGGTATATTTAAAAACAACAAAAATACAGTACACCCAAATATGTCAGAGGGTGAAAGGGTTGATATGTGGGACAAAGCAATTAGGCAATGGCACCACGATAGAAATCTAATTGATGGTAGCACAGACAAAGATCAAATATTAAAACTAATACAGGAAATGGGTGAGCTATCAGACAATTGTTGTAAAGGCAAAGACATGCAGGACGACATTGGTGACATGATTGTTGTATTGATCAACATTATGGAACGCAATGGTTACAGTCTTGATGCCTGTCTTGCACAGGCATACGGTGATATCAAAGATCGTAAAGGTAAAATGATCGATGGTATCTTTGTTAAAGAAGGAGATCTATAATGACAGACAAACTGTATCAAGGTACATACTCTCACGAAGGACACGATGTTGCATTCTATATTGATGAGAATGGCAGTACTGTGATCATTAGTGAATCATTTAACGGTGCACCTACATCACGTGCAACTGATGTAATGGAAGCATTACAATACCAAAACAATTTAGTTAAGTTAGGATACACATCATACTAATGGACAGAGACGGATACACAGACGATACTAAGTTCTTTATAGGCACAGAGGTTGAGAAGTCTCCTGCTTATGGACAGCGAACATTGTTTGTTATTGGCTTACAGAATCCTAAAGAGATATTAGCAAGGGCATTGAATAACAACTGTCCTCACATCTACTTAGGTGCTAACATGAGTTTTGCACCCGAGACTGAACAGGATTGGAAAGACTGGGAATACTTAGCCACAACTCTACTAAAGGATGATATATGGGTAACATTAGATTATCCTGTAGAATTACATGCAGATGTGTTAGAGTGTGGTATGACAGAGTATAACACTTTTATTCCAATGATTAGTGTTAGGTTGCCTTACGTTGGTCAGTTGAATTACAATGCTTGTATCAAGTTAGACGACAAAGACTTTAAGGCAACAAACCCAGGTGTATGGGTACATCCGTTACACGATCTATTAGACAGGAAAGTGTTTACCGATTGGACCAAGTATACCAAAGATGAGATCATAGACTAATGGATATAGGATTATTAGGCGTACTTGCAGTAATGATGTGCCCAATGGTATTTGGTGCAATTGCATTTATATACTCACACAAATACACAGAAGAAGTTACCAAGGAATGGTGGAGTAAGTTTTATAAATGAGTATACCAGACGTTGTAGGATTAATTGGAGTAGCATTACTAATTGTTACTTATGCAATGCTACAGTTTGACAGGATAGATCCTAAAGGTTTTTGGTATAGTTTTAACAACATGGTTGTTGCAATACTTGTCACAGTTAGTTTACTGTATAGTTTTAACTTAGCAAGTATGGTTATAGAAGTATTTTGGTTTGGACTAAGTGTTTATGGCATTTGGAATTTTTATAGAAAGAGGAAGTAAATGGATGGTGTAATATTAGCCGCAGGTATGATAGCAAGTATAATTGCTATTATAGGATTATTATTTGGAGACGAAGGTAGTAAAGGTATCACAGATGAATACACTACTAAGTCAGGTGTTAAGCACACTGCAAAAAGAGATAGACAGGAGCATATTGTATGACAAAGATAAATTTAGATGTAGACGATTATGCAATTTGGCCTGTGTACTACGGTGAGAGCAAAGATAATAAACCAGACAGCGGCGAGAAGTATAGAGTTGCCGCTTATAAAGATGGTAAGGTAGTGTACGAACGTATATTTAATACGCATGAAGGTGCTAAACAATTTGTTGCAAAACAAGAGGAATTATAGGTTGACATATATAGTAAATTTGCTATAATGTTACACAAGGTAAAGAAATATGAAGATTAAAATCGAAGTTGAGATTGACACTAAAGAAGACGCCTCAGAGATTGAGGACGTTATTGCTATTGTCACAGACTTCAAAGATAAGTTAGTAGCACTTAGCGACGGAGAATATTGGGATGATGATTGATATTCTGGTGTTTATATTTGGTGTTGTATTAATTAGTATTATGGCATATGGCTGTTGGATTAGTTCAGTTATACTAAGTCATAGATCACAACTGCGAAGGATTACCGGTGCATACTATGACTTTGAAATTGATGAAGTGTTAGAGGAATGGGGTATGACCAGAGAAGAAGCACTTAAAAAGTTTAGTCATATTTATGATTGACAGTATTGTTATACTGTTTTGGAGTTTAATAGTAGTTACATGGTTATCATACGGTATGCATGTAATAAAAGAATATATAACTGTTAGATTAAAGAATGGAGAATGAAATGAGTAAAATTGAACCTACAATGAAAAAGCCAAGTCTGTTTAGACGAGCAGTAATGTCCACAGTAGCAGGCTGGAGACGTGTAATGAGTGTTAAGTATAATCCACTAAAGTATATCCCAGACCCAAGTTTACAGACTTACTTTATGTTAGTGCTGTTTACTATTTGGAGTGTATGGTTTGGATTCTTGGCATCAAACTACTTAGGTTTGTTTGGGTATAACACAGTTGCAAGTATTTTTATTCATGCCGCAATTCTTGTGCCACTGGCTATGACAAATGCAATCTTTGTTGATGCAGAACGTGATGGTCATAAGTGGTTAAAGGAATGGAAGGAAGAGCAGAATAGATGGACTATTGTAACTAATAGGCTAAAAACTAAAAACCTAACTATATGGGACCCGAGCAAGGAAGCATGAACAAGCAGGATAAAAATTTACTTATTAACTTTTCTCCGTTCTTAATTGTAGCGGGGATTATGTTATTCATGCTAATTGCAATGGAGGCAAACTAATGGCAATATCAGATGAGATGAGAGAACAACTTGAAATGGTTATCCAATACGGTGATCAAGTAAAGGCAATGTTCAAAGAACAAGATGACGTTGACTATGAGATTGGTGACTACGATGAAGCGATCACACAACTCTTAGGTCATATGAATGAAGTAATGGAAGGCATTGACGGAGGTTGGTCGTGAGAAGTATTTGGGTAACATTTAGTAAAGAAGGCATACACTTTTATCCTGGAGCAGACACAAACCCTGCTACAGCGACAGGAGATGAGTATGATGTATCCTTTTTAGGATATAAGCACAGACATATATTTCACTTCAAAGTGTGGATAGAAGTATTCCATGATGATAGAGATATAGAGTTTATACAATTTAAAAGATGGTT